>Ga0209284_10000440_pt1 | contig 67839 bp, 57 predicted proteins | sample FRY03_FD_187211 | JGI IMG/M metagenome (GOLD analysis project Ga0209284, IMG submission 187211) | Freshwater microbial communities from Lake Fryxell liftoff mats and glacier meltwater in Antarctica - FRY-03 (SPAdes) (version 2) | ecosystem: Environmental > Aquatic > Freshwater > Ice > Glacier...
AAGCAAGCAATTAAAGATGCTAAAAAACTTGCTGCAAGGGGCCTCAAGCCAAAGGCACAAAAGCTGCTTGCGGTGCTTGCCAGCGATTCATTTCAGAATCCACCGCCCTTCGAGAGGTTGGTCGGTGATCTTACTGGTGCTTACTCGCGTCGCATCAATATTCAGCACCGTATCGTGTACGAAGTCTTTACCAAAGAAAAAACTGTTCGTGTCCTGCGTATGTGGACGCACTACGAATGAGCAGGATAACCCTGCGCTCAAGCGGGTCGCATCAGAAGCGATGCCGTTCATTTCTATGTTCGGCCGCATAGGAACAGGGCATCATACCTTCGCTTTCCATAATGGCGACCCTGCCTAGTAAAATCTCTTCCAGTGCATTTTCTAAAGTTAATCATAGGTACTATTCTTTGGCATTACGATTGGGTTTCCCTTGCCAGCGTTTAAGCGCCTCTTCGTGCAGCAGTTCAAAGATATCTACGCCGAATCTGTGTTTGATTTCAACTTCAACCGCATTATTCCAACCACGGACCTCTTCAATGAATTCGGTTTCAATAACGCCTGATGGCTTCTGGGGTACCTCGTACTCGACCTTGCACTGTTCGAGGAGCAACTTGACATACTCTTGATGACTAGGTGGGTATGGAAGGGGCGGATATTCTTTCAATTTAAGTATCTGTCCGCTGATTGCGCTGGCCGCATCCTTAGTTCCCTTCGCCCGCCCCGACAATGTGATTGGGGTTGTTTTAGCAAGTTTGTTATTGGATCGACTATCAGGACAACCCACAATTATGCTGATCACAAGAAAGCCAACTGTAACGAAGATTAAAGATTTAGTATTGCTCATAACCACGCCCTTTGTTGTCGAATGATCAAGTTCAATATTCGTCCTTAGGCATTTGAATTGCAAGTGCTGCAAAAAGGCAGCTATACCGTCAGTATCATCATACATCCAAATCCGAAACGCTCAACAGTGTTCTGAAGCAAGCGGGGTGGAAATAAGAGATGCTATTATGCGTTACATGGTAATTGTCGAGCAAGGTCCAAGCAGTTTTGGGGCATATGTTCCCGATCTCCTGGGCTGCATTGCAGCAGGGAGTTCAAAGCAAGAGGTATTGCAGCTTATTACAGAAGCCATCGAATTTCATCTTGAGGGCATCAAAGACCAAGGTGCTTCTGTGCCTCAACCACTTTCTTACAGTGAGTTTGTTGAGGTTCAGGTTTAACCTTGCGTTCAAGCGGGTCGGCGCAAAAGTGCGCCGCCCGATTCGAACCCCGAACCATAAAGTGGCGGATCAAAACATATTCGCTCCTCAATCGTCCGCGTGAGGAATTACCAAATGCATGAAAACACAGGGTGTTAAGCCTTAACTTCATGGCATTCGGAACGGGCACCTTTTTAATAGAAACGGTGAGGATTATTTCTTGGCTGCAGCATCTAGGGGCGGCATTTAGTGCAGCCTTAAGCAGGTCCGCGAAGTCGCCGGCGGCGCTTCAGGCCAGTGCCCGAACTATGCAAAGACTACCCACTTCACATTGTGACAAACTGGATAGGCAACACCCCTTCAGTAGCTATCGGGCACTACCTTCAGGTTACAGATACCGATTTTGCCAAGGCAATTGGGGTTACTTGTACCCCGAACCTAATCAATAAGCCTGATATTGAATTACTAGGGGTTGATACAAACAGCAATAAACCACTAGGCAAAGAATCCGACACACTTGATGCAGAAACAGCACAAAAAGAAGCAATTCGGGCCGGTTCCGATATGTTCAGTAATGTTCAAAATTTGATAGCAAACCCTGAGAAGTATAGCGTTTTATCGGGGAATTGCAGAAAGAACGAGTGCCCCGAGTAGGGATCGAACCTACGACAAGCTGATTAAGAGTCAGCTGCTCTACCAACTGAGCTATCGGGGCTTGACTTGTTACTTCTTTCTTATCTCTTTACCCCCATTTTTGCTAGGGGTAAATAACTTCTAAATGAAATAACATGTGGCACTTAAGTATTATCGGCGATAGCGATAAAAATCATTAGCAGAATGATTGAAAATTAATCTGCACCGCCACTCGTTCGGCCCAAAGCAATATCAAATTCACTCAAAAGCGGAACCAACATAGCAGCGAGGGCAAAACCAAATGCGCCCCCCAAAACTAGAAACGATAACACAGGATCCGCAGATTCCATCGAACCCGGCTTGGCAACCAAAGCGTTGGCGATGCCATAAAAAACACTCAGTGGGCAAAGCCAAGAAGCCAAGGTTAAAGCGGGAGATGGCCTGTCGCCATTGAGTACCCACCAAAGGCCGCCAATACCCGCAGCAAGAAAAAAGATAAAACTGGCCCACTGATATTCGAACTTACCGTTGATCAAAATCAAAGAGATGGTGGTAAGTGTGCCCGCAGTAAGAAAGAAAATCGTACCAAGGGTATTTAAGATTGCGATCCGACTGTTTTGATTACGAAGAGCGACATGAACCCCTAGCACCATGGCAAAGAATTGCAGCACGGCAAAACCAGCAACAAGGCAAAGGAAAGAAATTAAGTTCATGGAAGCAGAGAGTTGGGGCTGATTGGCAGGCGGAGTAGCTAAGAAACCATTCCAAGCATAAAAAGCAGCTAGAATAAAAGGAGGAATTACATATTCCTTGGTGTTGTAAAGAATGCCACCAAGCTTGCCAAATATGAATTCCTGAGGGGTCAAATCGGTTACCAAAAGTAGATCGAGGGCACCAGTATCGCGTTCAGAAGTTATCGAGGTTGCAGCTTGGGCGGAAACAAGAAGAAGGCTTAAGACCGTAACAGGAAGCAAACCGTAAGCTGCGAAGAAAGCGGCTTTTTCCTGATCGAGAAAAATAGGCCGCAAAGCTGCAACGCAAATAAGCACCAAAGCAAACGCATAGGCAAGCTTGATGAGTAAGGGTTTTCTTCCATAGGCCCGAGTATAAATTTCACGCCAAAGAATAGGGTTACCTTGAACACTACGAGTAATGCCCGGGGCAGCATGGGCAGAGGCACGGTTTTTTTCTTCCAAGCCTGCATCTTCGGGTGCTTCGCGCTGCATAAGTGGCTCGCCACTGGGGTTCCAATCACGCAGTTTAAACATTCCCCACACATTTAAGGTGAGGGAAAAAAGAATCATAAAAAGGGCATAGGAATAGGGTGCGCTTAAGCCAGAATCGGATGCGGAAAGAGGATCAAGCACAGATCCAAGTGCAAGAAAAGGGTCGAGTCGTTCTTGGATGAAGAATGATTTTTCTTGGTCGATGCCAGGGATGAAAGCAATAGCACGAACAAGCCCAAGGTAAAGAACAAGGATAAGTGTAGTAAGAGCGAGGGCTTGGAAAGTTTTTTCGCGCCAAAGGGCAATCACCCCACCCACAGCTCCGGAAACCAAGGAAGTTGCAGCAAGGATAACAAGAGCTTGAACGATTTGAAAAGGCGCAATGCCCCCCAAAAGCAATAGAGATGCAAGAACAGGGGCAGAGCCAGCAAGCAGAAAGAAAATAGGCAGGAGGCTGCCAAAGATTTTACCAAGAACGATTTCGTAATCGCGCAAGTCGGTGATGAGAAGGAGGATGAAAGTCCTGCGATCTTTTTCAAGCGAAACCGCACTAGCAGAAGAAAGGGCGCTAAAGAAAAGCAGGAAAGTTAGTTGTACAAGGCAAAGGATTTGGAATAAGAGAGGCCCAAGCCTAGCGGTTTCACCAAGAGTTGCAGGCTTTTGCCAAAGGCCGGTGGATAGCCAAGCGGTGACAGCAATAACCCACAAAATGCCAAGGTAGGCAATGCGGGTGGGAAAATGCCTAGGCCTGCGGGGCAGGATATACCATTCACGATCAAATATCGGCCCAAGCACAAACCACCCCCATCATCAGTTACAAAGTTACTAAAAGAAACAATTGGATTACTTTGCTGCCCGATTTTTCTTGTAATAGTTTATCAAACCATTGGTGGAAGAATCATGACTGGAAATAACCTTATCGCCCGAAAGTTCGGGAAGAATAGCCTTTGCAAGCTGCTTGCCAAGCTCAACACCCCATTGATCAAAGCTGTTGATGCCCCAGATAACGCCTTGGGTAAAGATCTTATGTTCATACATAGCGACCAGAGAGCCGAGGGTTCTTGGAGTAAGTTTCTGCATGAAGAAAGAGTTGGTAGGCTTGTTACCTTGAAACATTTTTTGTGGGACAAGCTTTTCGAGATCTTCCTTAGAAAGCTTGGAATCACCGAGTTCCTTCCTAACCTCTGCTTCATTCTTACCCTTCATCAAGGCTTCTGGTTGAGCAAAAAAGTTGGAAAGAAGAATTGGATGATGCTCACCAAGGGGGTTGTGGGTTTCGATAGGGGCGATGAAATCGCATGGGATCAACTTAGTACCCTGATGAATAAGCTGGTAAAAAGCGTGCTGGCCATTGGTGCCTGGTTCGCCCCAGATAACTGGGCCGGTAGACCAAGTGCAGGTTTCGCCATCCTTGGTAACACTTTTACCATCGGATTCCATATCGCCTTGTTGGAAATAGGCGCTGAAGCGATGCATGTATTGATCATAGGGAAGGATAGCGTGGGTTTGTGCGCCAAAGAAATTATTATACCAAATGCCAATCAGGCCCATAATTGCAGGGATATTTTTTTCGAGAGGGGTGTTAAGGAAATATTCATCAACAAGGTGGCCACCCGTAAGAAGTTCATCGAAATTATCCATGCCAATAGAAAGAACAATCGAAAGACCGATAGCAGACCAGAAAGAATAGCGCCCACCGACCCAATCCCAGAATCCAAACATATTCTTGGTATCAATACCAAACTTGGAAACTTCAACAGCATTCGTAGAAAGAGCAACAAAGTGTTTAGCAACATGAGCAGCATCCTTGGCGCTCTTTAGAAACCAATCCTTGGCGGAAAGTGCGTTGGTAATCGTTTCTTGAGTGGTGAAAGTTTTGGAAGCGACGATGAAAAGAGTCGTCTCGGGGCAAAGGTTTTTCAGGGTTTCAGAAATATGGGTGCCATCAATATTGGAAACAAAGTGAACATGAAGATCACGCTTTGAATAAGGCTTGAGAGCCTCGGTAACCATAACAGGGCCGAGATCGGAACCACCAATACCGATATTCACGACATCAGTAATAGTTTTTCCCGTGTAACCTTTCCAATCCCCCGAGCGAACAGCGTTGCTGAATTCTTTCATGTGTGCAAGCACAGCATTAACTTCAGGCATGACATCTTTGCCATCAACCATGATGGGCCTGTTGGAACGATTACGCAATGCGATGTGCAAAACAGCGCGATCTTCGGTGGTATTAATTTTTTCACCGTTGAACATTTGCTTAGCTACGCCATGAACATTGGCTTCCTTGGCGAGGTCAAAAAGAAGAGCCATAGTTTTTTCGGTGATACGATTTTTGGAGTAATCTAGAAGGATGGTTTGAAATTGGAGATGAAACTTATCGAAGCGAGCGGGATCAGCAGCAAAGAGATCTCTCATTTGCACATTTTCCATTTCCTTCTTATGACTTTCAAGAGCTTTCCACGAGGCCAATTTAGTGGGGTTACCCATCGCATAATTCCTTATCAAAAAAAGGTATCCGTTCGCTAATAAAAAGGCATTATAAACATCTTGGGGAGATATCATTACCTAGAAAAGCAAAAATCATCAAAATTTCGCAAAAGCATTTCAGATGCTCATAAATCACTGGCAATGATGCATGGCAAGAGAATGGGTGGTTTAGCAAAGAAAAAGAAATACTGATTCGCTAATTTCCAATAATTCAGCCAAAATAAGTGGAGTTTTCATTATTCCCATTTCAGAAAAGCCCGAGTAAAGGTCGATAAAGAGATGTGATTGTTTTTAATTTAAAACCGGAAAAGACCATGTACGGATTTTTAACCTTTCTCCTTTTGATTTCAAACCAAGTCGGCCCCGCAGCAGGGGTAGGCAACCCCGCAGTGCCTTTTACCGCACGAATCATCCTACCCAATGCCGAGGTTCGCTCTGGCCCGGGAAGCGATTCAAAACTATACGGCACCAATAATCTAAAAGCAGGCGACACAATCACGGTTGTACAAGAGCGATCTGATGGATGGTTGGCGATTCGCCCGCCCGAGGGATCTTTTTCTTGGGTACAAAGCAAGCACCTGCAGCGGATTGTTGCAAGCCAGCCGAACTATCTTGTGCAAACCAACGATGGCACAAAAATTCCGGTGTACATAGGAAGCGCTGTTTTAAACACTAAGCCAACTCTTGAAAGTGCAAGATTAGCGCGTGGTACGCAGGTAAAATCGCTTGGGGCTGCGCAATCGGATGGACAAGAAAACTGGATACCCATCGTACCACCTGATACAGAACTACGGTATATTCGATGCGAGGCTATAGGAAAACAAGCGGTGCAAGCCAACCCCGCACCTGCGGCAGCAGTGCCAGCAATGACTACCAATGCTTCGAGCCCTAATGCCATCGTAAATGCAAATTCTGCGGTACCGAATTGCGATCCTAATCAACGCTGGAACCAGGCGATTAGCGCAGAATCAGCAGGCCAAGCAACTGAAGCAATAAGATTATACACGCAAATCGGACAAGATTTTGCTTGTAGCCAACCGACATTCTCGAGCCAATCATACGGCAGGGCAGTTTGGTTACGCGATTGCGCATCAAAGGGAAAAACAAATACAGTACAAGCATGTGCGCCCGGTCAGCCCAAGCTAATCAACAAGCCATTGGTTCAAGCAGTATCTAACACTCAAAGCAATGCTCCAACAACACCGCTCGCCTCTGGGTCGGCTTCGAACATAGTGCCTCAATCGAATGGGCCAAGCCCAACCCCCATCAAATCAATCAACTCTGGTACAGGTTCAGGAGTGGGCCCCGGTTTTCTTCGTAAAGCAGGTAGACCACAAAGCTATGAACCTTCTTATTACATTGAATCACAGCAAGGCAGACCGCTGATCTATGTAGTGCCTGCACCTGGGCAGAATTTGGATCTATTTATAAATCAACGAGTGGAAGTTTCTGGGCCAACGACTTATCGCAACGATATGCGAGCCTATGTGATGACTGTTTATCAAATCCAACCGAAGTAAAATCAGCAAGCTTTTTTAAAATCATTGGGCATCAAAGCACAGGAGGCCTTGATCCCTAATGCTGTTTCATACGCAGAATAAGTATCTAAAGCACATTGGTGCCAAGAAAAACGGGCCGCTTTATCAACGGCGCCTTTGCGCAGGGTTCTGTGCCATTCATCATCCCACGCAATTTGCAAAAGCGCATCACGCCATGCATCTTTATCTTCGGGGTCGAAATAAGAAGCGGTTGGCCCACAAACTTCTTGATGTGCACCGATTTTGGACGCAAGAACAGCGCCACCACAAGCCATCATTTCAACAGGGGGAAGGCCAAATCCTTCATAGTGCGAGGGCGCAAGCAATGCACGGGCACAATTATAAACCGCAGAAATTTTATCATCCGGAATATAACCGGAAAGAATCACATTATGATGTTTAGCAGTTTCTTCATAGAAGGCAGCTTCTTTTTCTGCATTCCAACCCCATCCTCCCACAAGCAATAAAGGGTATTGTTCGCGAACTCGCAAAGGCAGGCGACAATAAACCTGCATTAAGAAAAGTAGATTCTTTCTGGGTTCGATAGTACCCAGATGCAGGAAATATTTTTGGGGAAGGTTTAATTCCTTGAGGAGAGCCCGAGCTTCGGGAAGTGGCAAAGGAGAAAGCCCCGAGCGAATTCCTAAGGGAGTTGCAGTAATTTTTTTGCTTGGGACATTGAATTCTGAAACCATTTCTTGTTTCACAAACTCTAAATCGGTGAGAAAATGAGTACAATTGGAAATTGCTTTTTCAAATCGCTTTTCAAATTCATGCACCCTATCCTTGGGGTGCCATTGCGGATAACGAATCACCGACAAATCATGAATTGTGGCAATGGTGGGGGCATCGACATCAAAGGGCAGAAAATTAGGTTCGTGGTATAAATCACAACCAACCCTGCGCACCCGATCTGCAAACAAATAGCCCAACCCGTTTCTCGCCAAACTTTTAATCTGATTTTTTATTATCGAACCAGCAGAATTACTCTGCGGTTGCAACTTACCTGCAGCACTGCGCTTGGCCGGCTTCAGTTGAGCCATCGCACCCTTGACCAGTGGTTCCCATGAAGGGTCGGGAAACAAATCCAACTGTAAAGGATTGTGCAACGAATTCAAAGCAGCACAAAGCTCTGCGGTGTAATGCCCTACACCGCTGCGCTGTTTCAAGGCAGGAAGATAATTAACCAAGATTCGCATTCAGTCAACACCCTAAACCAATTAAATTATCTCTGCTTTTTACCTTTTTTTACTACTTATACGCAAGTTCAATATGTTTATGATTCTCCTGCAGTTCTGCCCGCAAATGGGCCAAACACCATCTAGGCAGATTGCTTTAAAAGCTGCCATTCCGCGTGTTTCAACATTTTTGAATTTGTTTTTTTCGATGGTTTTGTGAATGCTCCCAGAAATGCAATCAAGAGGCTGTTTTTGCAAATCTTACCAACGGGGCAAGAAGAAAGGTAGTTAATGCAAGCCAGTACTAAACAGAATCTTTCCAAATAGGCAATTGAATTCGGAATGTAGTGCCCTCACCAAGAACACTTTGAGCCGTGATGGTTCCATAATGTTTTTCGATTACCCCTTTGCAAATGGCAAGTCCCAAGCCACTGCCACCCAAAACCCGGGATCTAGCTTTATCAATGCGGTAAAATCTTTCAAAAACAAATGGGAGATGCTCTTCAGAAATTCCAACCCCGGTATCCTTGATTTCCAATACCGCTTTATCATCATGGCTGGTAAGGGTGATAAAAACTTTGCCCCCGGGTTTATTGTAAATGATAGCATTGGTGATCAAATTATCGACCATTCGGGAAAGGCCATCATGGCTACAAAAAACCTGAACAGGTTGCAAATCTGCAACCAATCCGACTTGGTTTTCCGCAGCCATTGCCCCCAATAACCCCACGGATTCAGATACAAGATCATTTAAACTGATTTGCTGCAAATGGAAATCTGCATTGGAGGAGTCAAGCCTGGCAAGTGCAAGTAATCCGTTTACCAAATTAGTCATCCTTTCAGCGGCCTTGAGGGAAACCTCGATGGTTTCTTGATATTCAAGAGGAGATCTAACTTGGGAAAGTGCAAGTTCAGAAACCGAGCGGATTACCGTAAGTGGTGTTCGAAGTTCATGGGAAGCATCTGCGGTGAACTGCCGTTGCCTAGTAAAGGAAGCATCCAGACGGGAAAACAAGCAGTTCAAAACTTCCGCCAATCCTACCAACTCTGAATCGATTAGTTTAATATCGAGGCGCCTGCCCAAATCTTTTTCAGATAAGAGTTCAGCAGCAGCCGACATCTGAGCCAGAGGTCGCACCATCCTAGAAGCGATAGCAAAAGAAAAAAAGATACCAACGGTTATAAAAAAAGAACCAACCAAAACAACGCGAAAACCAAAAGTGTTCATTCTTGCATTTATAAAAACCAGCGATTTCCCAACAACAATTCTTGTGTTCCTTGGCCCTCGCATATAGGTTTCCCGCTGATTATTCAAAACCGTTTTTAAAGTCGGCCGTTCTGTAAAAATCTCATCTGCAACCTCTAGGCCAGAATAACTCTCCGGAAGGTTTTCTTGCTTTAGTAATTCACCCTGATTCGAAAAAATTAAAAAGTAAGGTTGAGAGGTTCTGAGATCAGATTGTTGCACATATATAGTTGGTGGCTGTTGATATAAATTCAATTCCTCAGGCAGCTTTAATTCATGCAAAAATTGCTCTTGGGGCCTTGGTGGGGGCCTGCCACCATCGGTCCTAGGGGGAGGCCTGCCACCATCGTCCCTAGGGGGAGGAGGATTTCCCCTACCTTGCATAGGGGGCATAGCTCGCAATGCTAAATCTAAATACAACGATGCTGCTACTAATCTTTGGTCAAACTCATCGTATACCGCGCGCCAAACCTGATAATACAAAAGCGAACCGATTGAAACAATTAAGATTGTAAGTAGGCCAGCATAAAAAAACTCTAGTTTCCAGCGCAGTGATTTAAACACTTATGATATATCCCAAACCACGCCTAGTCTCGATGAAATCGACCTCAAGTTTTTTTCGGATATTCGAAATATGAACATCCACCAGATTACTCATGGAATCCTCGTTGGCATCATAAACATGTTCGTAAATGTCGGTACGACTGACCACCCTGTTTTTTTTCAACAAAAGCAGCTCAAGGATTGAAAACTCTCTTGCGGTAAGTTCGACTATCCGTTTGCCTACATTGACAACCTTTGATCCAAAATTGATGGTTATACTCCGGATGGTAACAATGTTATCAGATGTACCCAGGGAACGCCTGATCAAAGCCTGTACCCTTGCAAAAAGTTCCACCATTGCAAAGGGCTTGGTCAGATAATCATCCGCACCAAGATTCAGCCCATCAACCCTATTTGAAATCGTATCACGGGCACTCAGAATTAATACCGGAGTTGAACATAATTTCCTGAACAAACCAAGAAATTGAACCCCACCCATCACAGGCATCATCATATCTAGAATGATGACATCATAACTACTTATCGCAGCGCAAGAAAGGGCTTCTTTACCATCTGCAGCTTCATCGACTGCATAGCCTTTTTCACGCAACGCCTTCGAAATTGTGCGTAATAGATCTGGTTCATCTTCAACAACAAGAATTCGCATTATGAATTTACCAACAAACTTATTTGCTGCTATTTTTGGAACGGGCGCGTTCCCTGGCACCTAACTCTTGCTTATCAGTAACCGGCAATTTGGTTTCCCAAAAAACCCCTTTTTGGTGCCCTTGCTGCACATGATTCCAAAAGCTAAATGCGGGCCATTTGCCTTGGCTTAAGTTTTCCCGTAACTGCAATTTTGAAACCTCTGCGGTTTGAAATAGGACTTCACCTTTCAACCCGAAGGTATCTGGCTGAACCACTATAACCTGCGAATCCTTTTCAGCACCCATCACTAACTCTAATTCTTTTTGATCCCTGACTTTCACATAAATAAACTTCCCAACAAAAGCAGCGGACCAAGCAATGGCTGATATCTGTTTTTCAAGTTCCACGGTATCACCGTTTGCAGTCGGATTAATAATCACAAGTGGCTGCTTATCACAACCAGCAACATTTAAAGCCAAACGCAAATCAGCAACATAGGGAACTGCGGAAATCTTTTGGATCTCTGATACTACTCCAGGATATTGCAACGCAATCTTGGTCAAGCCCTCTGCCATGATTTTTGAATTGGAATAAACCTGACCTGCTCCACGGGAGGCGCGGGAAAGCCGTTGCTTGGCATCTGGGGAAAGAATACAAAAAACAGTGTTTTCAGCATCGCCAGATCTTCCCACATTAAAGCTTTTTAAAAACGCAGCTTCCTCTTTATTTTCGTAGCTAATAAGGCGGATGCAGACAAATTTTCGAGAAGCAGTAATCACATCGGGATCAGACAAGAAACTCCTATCCATCTCGAATTTTCCGGGTCACCAAGTACCAGAAACACCCGCGCAATGCGGTGCAGCAGAAAGAAGCAAAATGGGAAACCCAGTTCGTTGGGCTTCTTTCAAGCCTCCATCAAGGGAAGCAAACCATTGAATTTGAGATGGTTTTTGAAGTTTGGAATCCACATCAGGCCTAGGTTGCGTGCTCTTTTTATCGGGGGCTGCACCATCCTTATTTTTATCACCGGCACCCTTGCCATCTTTGCCTTTGCCATCTTTGCCTTTGCCATCTTTGCCCTTGCCATCTTTGCCATCCATTTTCCCAAGGCCTTTAGCGGCTTCAACTTTTTTAACCTGCTCGGCAGAAAGAATCTTAGTGAGCTTGGCTTTGACATCGATTTCTAGATCAGCAATTTGTTTTAACTGGTCTTCGGAGAGTTCGAGAGTATCAGCGATGTGTGGTGGTAACACTTTGCCTAGCTCGAAGCCCATGGGTGGGCCTTTTTTATCACCACCTGGGCCTTTTTTAGAATCTTTGCCACCCTCTTTTCCTGGCCCGCCCTTACCATCTTGGGGCTGCGACCAAACACTTAACCCCATAAGACATAGCAAACCAAAAGTTGCGATCCCAGCAAGATATTTCTGCACGATAAGCCTCCTAAATTAAGGTAAGGACCCAATTCTAAGGGTTACTTTACACGAAGCAAGGTTAAGAGAGCATTAAGATGGGTATGAATTTTGGAATATCGAGAAAAATAAAAAGTGCCCCTGACTGGATTCGAACCAGTGACCGACGGATTAGAAATCCGTTGCTCTATCCAACTGAGCTACAAGGGCATCCAAAAACCTATTATATTCAATAAACGGCAGTTGCCCAAGGTGTTCCGTTACATCATTTTCGGATTCTCTATACCATCCCAATGCCAGGTAAGGGATTGGATAGGATGAGTAGCCAAAAAAGCGGCCGCCCCCATGAATTCCTTGCTCGGTTCCAGATGCAAAACTGTCCAGCGGTTAGCCTCGTTGGGGCAGCCATCAATTAATCTTATCCTGGGGGTTTCATTACGACCCAAAGAGACTTCAACGCGATCCAACCCAAACCCGAGGCCATGGCCATTAGCCTTTAAAAATGCTTCTTTTCGAGTCCAAGCCTGAAAGAATAGAGATTGCATCTCGGGCCCGGGTTGTTGGGAAAGAGTATGCGATTCCCAAGGAGAAAAAAAGCGTTCTGCAAGAAATAAACTGTTCTCGATCAACCTGACTTTTTCAACATCCACGCCAATTTCTACAGAACCCGAAAGGGCGATCAATCCTAGCCCATGCGAATGCGAAAGATTAAAATATAACCCTTGGTGGTTTGCAAGAATGGGCTTGCCCATGCCGGTGCTTGCAAAAGTAATGGCTTGCGGTTCGCAACCCAAATACCCTGCCAGAAAAATTCTAAGCACCGCCCTGCCAACAATAGCCTGCTCGCGTACTTCCAACGAACGCATGCGCATGGCACGATTTATTTCATCAGGATGCAATAAATTTGATAATGATTCCACCTCTTTGGAAGGCCTAGAGGTATGAAAAGACCAAATATGAATACAACCTGGCTCAAGGGGTATCAAATTATTGCTAATAGGCCAAGTAGGCTGAACGGGATTAGCCAAAGGAAGCCCCTTTATATCATTCAGTCTTTGCCCGAACAACCCTGCGGGCACCAACTCGAACGATTAGTTCACCCTCAATATTGATGATCTGATTTGGATCGGTAATTTTAGTTTTATCTGGTCCGATAGTCACGCCACCGCCTTGGATCAATCTTCGAGCATCATTGTTACTTTTGGCAAAATCAAGAAATACAAGCAACTTGGTTGCGGTACACCCCGCAAGCTGGGCAGCAGTCAAAACAATCTGTGGGATATCCGTGGGATCTTGACGCTGGGAAAAGCGTTTTGTCCATTCCTCTGCAGCCTCGTTGGCAATAATATCGTTATGATAAAAGCTTACAATATTTCTGCCCAAAGTTTTCTTAGCTTCAAGCGGATGGGTTTTGGAAGCATCCAAGAGATCGCTAATCTGAGAAGAAGAAAGGTTGGTAAGCAGTTGAAACCATTCCTTCATGAGTTCATCTGGGATACTCATAATCTTAGCAAACTGATCGTAAGAAGAATCGCCCACGCCAACATAATTACCAAGGCTTTTGCCCATGCGTTTAATGCCATCTAAACCGCGAAGGATAGGAAGGGTAATGCAAACCTGGGGTTCCTGCCCGGCATTTTTTTGAAGATCACGGGCCACCATGAGGCTGAAAAGTTGCTCGCTGCCACCTAACTCAACATCTGCCCGAACCTCGACACTATCGTGCCCTTGCATGAGGGGATAAAGGCATTCGTGAAGATAAATGGGAGTACCGGCTTTATAGCGTTTGGTAAAGTCGTCGCGCTCAAGCATCCGTTGAATGGTCGTAGTGCCCGCAAGAGAAAGAACATCAAGGAAACGGTATTTTGAAAACCATTCGCCATTATAACGAACTTCGGTTTTAGAAAGATCGATAACCTTGCCTACTTGAACGAGATAATCGAGGGCGTTTTTGCCAACCTGCTCTTCGGTTAGGCGTTGCCTTGCCTGATCCCTACCACTGGGGTCGCCAACCAAGGCGGTGTAGTTGCCGATAATAAGAACGGCTTGGTGCCCAAGATCTTGAAAGAGTTTTAATTTTCTGAGTGGAACCGTATGGCCTAAGTGAACATCAATGCCAGTAGGATCAATACCATATTTTATCCGCAGCGGTTTATTAAGAGAGATGGAGCGATCAAGTTTGCGAAGAAACTCTTCCGCAGGGACAATTTGATCAGTGCCGTTTTTTATCAATTCGAGTTGTTGAGCAGAGGATATCAAAGAGGCCTCTTAGTTAAAAAGATAAAAGTCAGGAAAGAAACTCGAAGGCGTTTTCATGATGAGCTAAATCAGGAGTGGAAGAGTTTTTTTTCCAAGCGATCGCAATAACATCAAACCTAAAAGAATTACCCTGAAGTTTATAAGCCCTAATAAAAGCCACTGCTGCTCTTGAAAGCTTAATTTGCTTTTCCCGACCAATCGACTCTGCAGCAATAACTGTATGGTCGCAAGATTTGGATCGGACTTCAACAAAAACAACGGTATTTTTAATCCTAGCAACGATATCAAGCTCACCCAGCTTACAACTCCAGTTTCTTGCTAGGATAGTGTATCCTTTTGAAGCAAGAACCTTGGCAGCAATACCCTCGGATTTATTCCCGAGCCATTTCCGCCAAGGTAGAATCCATTCTAGAAATCGCATGGGCATGCGAATCACCATGAATGAGGATTACTTGGTTTTAGCAACTTTAGGAACATGTGGCTTGCGTTCTTTAAGGCGAGTAGCCTTACCAACCCTATCGCGCATGTAATAAAGTTTTGCCCTGCGAACCTTGCCTGATTTCTTAACTTCAACCTTGGCAACACGGGGAGAAACCAAAGGGAAAGTTCGTTCAACCCCTTCACCCTGAACAATGCGGCGCACGGTGAACATTTCACCCATGCCACTGCCTCGTTGGCTGATGACAAGCCCACTGAAAACCTGAATGCGCTCTTTTTGGCCTTCCAAAATCCGGAAGTGAACATCCACGGAGTCCCCGACTTCAAAAGCGGGAATTGAGCGTTTAACATCTGATTTTTCAGAAAGATCTGCAACATGCTTTTTTGCATTGTCTTCGACGATCTGGATAAGGCGATTCTTCATAATAAAATTCCTTCGCAAACAAGTTTATTGAATCAAACCCCGACTTCGTAACCTAGACTGCTCTGCGCGCCAAGAAGCAATTGCAGCGTGGTTGCCACCCAACAAAACCTCTGGCACTTCAATCCCCCTGAAAACCCGAGGGCGGGTGTACTGGGGATATTCGACAACACCCGGATCGCAGTGGGTTTCTTCGGTAAGGCTTTCAGGATCCCCTAAAACACCGGGCACCAATCGAATCACACTGTCAATCAAAACCATTGCGGGGACTTCACCGCCATTGCATATGAAGTCGCCAATCGAAATCTCGCGAGGCTTCAGGCCAATCCTGATTCTTTCATCAAAGCCTTCGTATCTGCCACACAGTAGCAAAATCCTGCTATGGCCAGAAAGTTCTTCTACTAGTTTCTGGTTAAGCTTTTCTCCTGCGGGAGTAAGCATCACCAATAAACCAGAATCATCAACGACCTTAGAGCGAACCTCTTCCACACAATCAAAAACTGGCTCGGGGGTCATGACCATTCCAGGGCCGCCACCAAAAGGCCTATCATCCACCTTTGAATGTTTGCCTTTGGCCCAATCCCTGATATTCCAAAAGTTGATGGAAACCTTTTCTGTCTGAATCGCCAATTTCAAAAGGCTTTGAGACAGATACCCCTGAAATAAATCAGGAAACAAGGTAAGCACATCAAACCGCATGGCTTTAGGAACCAGCGCTAGCTGCTGCCTCAGCCTTCTCGAACTTTTCCATGTACTTTTCGAGAAAGATTGCGACATGATCAGAGGGCTTTGCGCCAACGCTCAGCCAATATTTGATTCGTGTAGGCCTAAGGATAACCCGCGATTCCTTGATTTTAACCGAAGGATCGTAAGTACCTAAAATTTCCAGAACATCGCCATCGCGTGCCCTGCGTTTATCAATGGCAACAATGCGGTAAAAATGCCTGCCATGTCTGCCGAACTGTTTCATTCTAATGCTAACTGCCATGCTTCGTCCTTTCCATAAGGTATGCCAATTTTCTATTTTATGAAAGTTTGAGGCAGAAACCCACTACCTTTCTTCATTCATTTTAAGAAACTAGCGTTTTTTATTATTTTTTCTCTCTTTGGCGCGTTCCTTAGGTGTTTTTCTATGACCTGTGTCGCCCTTTGTCTTAATTTTTGCCCCGGGCTGAAAAGCACCCATCTTACCCATCCCCGAAACCATCTTAATTCTTTCCCAAACACTCATCTTCGACATGGCACGCATTAAGTTGCGAACTTGTTCGAATTGATTCAGAAACTGTTTGACATCATGGGGTTGCGTTCCGCTGCCTGCAGCCACCCTGCGCCTTCGATTTTGGTCTAAACTATCCGGATTGGCGCGCTCACCTCGAGTCATGGAATCCAACATTCCTTTGATTCTTCGGAACGCTGCTTCTGGATCTTCCCCTGCAGGAACCATATCTGCCATGCCTGGCATTGAGCCAATCAGGTCTTTCACCGACCCCATTTTGGCAATTTGTTCAAATTGTTTTCTAAAATCGTTAAGATTGAAGTCGCCTTCCCGTAATTTCTTCTGCTGCTCTTCCAATTCTTCCTTGGAAATATCCGACTGCACTTTGCTGACTTTTTCAACCAAAGACATGATATCGCCTTGGCCCAATATCCGCTGCGCCATGCCTTCAGGCCGAAACTCTTCCAACTTGTCAAGCTTTTCACCAACCCCAATAAACTTAATCGGAACCTTTGTAACTTCTTTAATGGACAAAGCCGCCCCGCCCCGGGCATCGCCATCCAACTTAGTTAAGATCACACCATTCAGTTCGAGCGCCTCGTTGAAAGCGGCTGCACTATTAACTGCATCTTGGCCAGTCATTGCATCACAAACCAGATAAACTTGATCTGGTTTAGCTAGTTTATCAATCTGCTTAAGCTCATCCATTGGCATTTCAGCGATATGCAAGCGGCCTGCAGTATCGAGAATAACCGTATCAACAAGGGTACGCTTGGCGTAGGCAATCGCATTGGTGCAAACCTGAACAGGCGTAGGAACAGGCTTGCCTGGCTCGGCAACTTCGTAATAAACAGGAACTTGGATTTGTTCGCCCAAAACACGCAATTGTTCGACAGCAGCAGGCCTTTGAAGATCTGCAGCAACCAATAATGGCTTGCGCCCTTTGCCTTTAAGTGTCAACGCGAGCTTGCCCGCCGTGGTGGTTTTGCCTTGGCCTTGAAGACCACAAAGCATGATAACGGTGGGCCGATCCTTAGCAAACGGAATAGCAGTATCCACAGGGCCCATGAGCAAAACAAGTTCATCGTAAACGAATTTAACAATTTGCTCACTGGGATCTAAACTGCGCAAAACTTCCTGCCCGATTGATTTTTCGGTGATGCGATTAATAAAGTTTTCGGCTGCAGTAAAGTTCACATCAGCATCAAGAAGAACAATGCGAATCGCTTCCATGGCCTCGCGGATGTTCGCCTCAGAAAGGCGCCCTTTTCCACGCAGGGTTTTTAATGCTGCGGCCAACCCTTTTCGTAAACCATCGAACATGGCAGTCCCAATAAAAATCGGATACACAAAATTGCGCTAGAACCCTCACATTTATTATAAAAGAAAGGCCTTCAGGTGCAACCTATCGTTTAAAAACTCACGCTTTTAACCCACTTCCTTACTTTCAAATTAAATTGATTATAAGAATTATTACGCCAAACTGAACAAAAGTACATGTACAAATTGTCGCTTTATTTTTTTAAATGATTGACAGCACCAGCCCTAAAAGTTTATTTTATATCCTTGGCCTCTTCTCTGTTCCGGCCCCGCTACTACAGTTAAATGTGTTAGCGGGGTTTTTTATTTCCCCTTCTTATTTACTCGCCAGCACTTCTGCCTTAAACTACATTTCGGTTTTTACTCAATACTCTTATGCAAACCCATACCCATCATGATACCGTTGCACCGTATTTTAGAACCCGAAGTCATGGACACCATCGAAGAGGCATTCGAATATGATTCCATGGATCACACTCAAGTCAACAAAGTGTTTTGCAATGATTTCTTGACTGCAAGAAAACCAACAGATGGTGTACAAATACTCGATGTTGGCACAGGCACTGCTCAAATCCCTATCGCGATATGCAAACGCAACAGTAATTTAAAAATCACCGCAATCGATCTCGCTGAATCGATGCTGGCACTAGGAAACAAAAATATCATCAATGCAGGGCTTCAAGCTTCAATCACTTTGGCTAAAGTTGACTCGAAAAAGATGCCTTATCCTGACGAATCTTTCGATCAGGTTATCTCCAACAGCATCATCCATCACATTCCAAATCCTCTTGCATGCTTTAAAGAAATGATCCGTGTCACCAAAAAAAACGGGTTGTTATTTGTTCGAGATCTGCTTCGACCATTACTCGAACACGAACTTCTTACCCTTGTAAAACTGCATGCAAGCGATGCTTCCCCAAAACAAACACAATTGTTTACAGATTCACTTCATGCTTCTCTTTCTCTTACAGAAGTACGGGAAATAGTAAAATCGTTTGGCTTTGATGCCTCTAGCGTAATGCAGTCTTCCAACAGGCACTGGACCTTTACCGCTAGAAAATTCTGAAAGGCTCGAAATGCAAATTCTGATACAAATAGGGCACGGGATTATTTTCATTTTGGAAGCTATTTACCAGCTTCCCCATGCATTAATAACTCCACAAGAATTACTTCGCCAAACCCATAAAACCCTTATAGGTGCCCTTCCCTTGGCAATTGTTGCAGGGTTAGCAATTGGAATTGTAGTCTGGATTCATTTGCGTGATGCCTTGGTAAATGTTGCTGGCCCCTCCGCGATGACCTATTTACCTCAGGCCCTGTCGCTGGCAGTGGTGGTAGAATTTGCGCCCTTATGTTCATCGCTAATCCTTGCGGGAAGATCGGGAGCAAGCTTAGCTGCAGAAATAGGCTCGATGAAACAAACAGAACAAATTGATGCGCTTACTCTATTAGGCGTAAGGCCAATGCAAGTATTAATGGCACCTAGAATTTTAGCCTGCGTAATCTCGCTTCCGATCCTTACAGTATTCACCGCTTACTTGGCAATCTATTCAGGATTTATAACCGAATCCCTGACAGGCACGATGAGCTTTTCCCAATACCAAAACGAAGTACTCAGGGTTCTTACTTTAAGAGAAGCCTTGCCTGCATTAGGTAAAACCTTGTTTTTTGGGCTCGCCATTGGCATTTCGGGCTGCTACTACGGCATGGAAACCGAAGGTGGAACCGAAGGTGTGGGTAAAGCAGCAACCCAAGGCGTTGTCAGTTCAATCATCTCAGTTCTTATCTTGAATGTATTTCTAGTAAAAACCATTCACTTTTTGTTCAACTAGGAATCAACAACGCCGATTACCAATGCGAGCATCACAAAGTCCAACCTTTGCGGTATTCCCTGAAGAGATATTTGTCTGCTTCTTTGTTTCCGGTTGTTCCTTTGGCATCATCCCAACTTATTTTCGCACCACTGCGAAGCGAGACATTGCCCAGCAATACAGTTTCTGCAAGCGCGCCACTGTAATCAAAATTACAAGTGGTCACTTTCTTGTTTTTTATAGCCTCGACCCATTCTTGGTGATGGCCAATTGAATCCGGAATGGTGGCGGGTGGTGCGGTAAAACCCTTGAACTTATCCTCGGGAAGGAATTTATACTTTGAGTAATCAGCAATCAATTGGCCCTTGGTTCCTTCAAACAGAACCCCCGAAGGAAACCCGTGGTAAGGTTCTACATGATCCCAACCTGGGCCCTTCACACCGTTATACCAAGTTAGGTGTACCGCAGACTTATCACCTCTTTTAGGATAGTGATAATCCGCTTTGACAAGATCAGGTACCGTCTGGTCTCCCGCTTGAATCCTTTTGGCAACCGCCTCCACCGTGAGGGGTTTTCGCAAATCAAGAGACCAATGAACAAGATCCATGTAATGGCATGCCATATCTGCAAAAACTCCACCACCAAACTCCCAGAAATATCTCCAGTTGAAATGCGTGAAGGCAGGATCATAAGGCCGATGGGCAACAGGCCCAAGCCAAAGATCGTAATCAAAACCAGCGGGCACAGTTAAGGGGGTTTTTGAAAGATTTCGAATATTAGGAAGCGAGTTAACCCATACTTGCACCCTGCTGATTTCACCCAATACGCCTGCTTGTATAATTTCAACCACTCTGCGGTAATTATTCCCCGCATGAATTTGCGTTCCCATTTGGGTGACTAGGCCATTTTCTTTTGCAACTTTCACCATCTTTCGAACCTCCAGCACCGAATGCGCCAAGGGCTTTTCGCAATAAACTGGCCTGCCCGATTGCATCACAGCAATGGCCTGCACAGCATGCACATGGTCTGGGGTGCTAACCACGATGGCATCAAGTTCTTTGAGATCGATCAACTTTCGGTAGTCTTGGAAAAACTTCGCTTTGGGATGGGCACTTCTTGCTTTTACGGCGTTGTTTTCATCCACATCGCAAAGGGCAACGATATTCTCGCTTAAAACCCCTGCCAAGTTCGAGGCACCTTTCCCAGATAACCCGATCAAACCAATATTAAGTTTTGGTTTGTTTTCCTGTGACCTGATAATGCCAGGGGCCAGCATTAAGCCTGCCGCAAGCGTGGAACTTTTTTTAATAAAACTACGGCGCTGTTCTCGGATATTCATAATTAACTCCTGCAAATAATCAGGAAAAAAGGCGGGGATATTGACTACTTTTTGTAACATCGCATAGATTTTCTCCCCCGTCAACCGGGTAATTGGAACCAAAATCTCGTAAATGTATTGCAATTACACTCAGAAAGCTTGCATGAATCCTGTTTTAACCCTATTATAATTTTAACAATGATTCGAAAACTACTACTTCTTGAGCTTCTCCTTATTCTTCCCTGCAAGGGATGAACCGGGGATTTTTCTCGAAACTGACTGCAACTCAAACGAGAATGATAACCCCGGGACCAAAAGGTTCCGGTTTTTTTTTGTCGGGAGTTTTTTTATGACCCAAGATAAGATCCTCATTTTTGATACCACTCTTCGAGATGGCGAACAATCGCCAGGCGCTAGCATGAACCTTGCTGAAAAACTTGAAGTAGGCATGGCCCTTCGTGATCTTGGCGTCGACATCATAGAAGCGGGATTCCCCATCGCATCCCCAGGCGACTTTGAATCGGTTCGAGAAATCGCCAGACAGATTCATGGCCCTATCATCTGCGGCCTTGCCCGTTGCAATAACCCAGATATCGATCGGGCTTGGGAAGCGCTCAAAGACAATCCAAAACCACGCATCCATGTTTTCCTTGCCACCAGTGCTATTCATCGCGAATTCAAACTTCGTATGGCAAAAGAAGAAATCGTACGCAGGGCAGTTGATGGTATTAAAAGAGCTAAAAGCTACTTGAACGATGTTGAATTTAGCCCCGAAGATGCTGCACGCACCGAACTCGATTTCCTTACCGAAGTTGTTGAAAAAGCCATCGAGGCCGGCGCTACAACCATCAACATTCCCGATACCGTAGGGTATGCCATGCCCGAGCAATACGCCAAGGTGATTGCCCATTTAAAAAAACATGTTCGTGGTATCGATAAAGCTATTCTTAGTGTGCATTGCCATGATGATCTTGGCCTTGCAGTTGCGAATAGCCTTGCTGCAGTTTTGGAAGGCGCCCGACAAATCGAATGCACCATCAATGGCATTGGTGAACGAGCAGGAAATTGCGCACTCGAAGAAGTCGTGATGGCAATTAAAACCCGTCAAGACTACTTCAAACTAGATACAAACATCAACACTAAAAAAATATTCTCCACCAGCAAGCTTGTCTCCCATGTCACTGGAATTCAGGTTCAACGCAATAAAGCAATTGTTGGACAAAACGCTTTTGCCCATGAAGCTGGCATTCATCAGGACGGCATGCTCAAAGAACGATCCACCTACGAAATCATGAACCCAGCTGATATTGGATTGGCCCAGCCAGATTTGGTGCTTGGCAAACATAGTGGTAGGCATGCCCTAAAGCAAAGAGTACAAGAACTTGGCTATCACCTTGACGAAGCCCAGTTTCAAAGGCTTTTCGAAGATTTCAAAATTCTCGCAGACCGTAAAAAAGTCATCTACGATGCGGATATAGAAGCACTTGCGGAAGCGAAAATCCACACCGATCCCACCATTTGGACTTTGGAGGCTGTCACTTGCAATGCAGGTACAGGAACTATTCCCTCCGCAGTAGTTGCGCTTTGGCATAAAGATGGGCATATTGTTCGTGATGCTTGTATTGGGGACGGCCCAGTGGATGCTGTTTTCAAAGTAATCTCAAAGCTCACTGGAGTGAATGTCACCTTAAAAGATTACCGTCTGCGCAATGTTACCGTGGGTGAAGATGCTCAAGGTGAAGCACAAATTGAAGCATTATTTGAAGGCAAGGTTTTAAATGGCAGGGCTGTAAGCACCGATGTTATTGAGGCCAGTGCTGTTGCATTTCTTCAAGTAATTAATCGGGTGCTAATGCGGCAGGCGCATGGCGACCGGATCAAGCCAACCGAAAATCTCCCCCACTAAAATTACTGCAAGGGCACTAGTTTTAAAGTAAATGGCACTTCAACAACGGTTTGTGCGCCACCATCATAAGCGATTTTAAAAGGTGCCTTCGAACTTGCAGGAAAAGTTACATTGATACTTCGCTTAGTTCCGCCTGGCCCAACTTGCGTACTAGAGGAGGAAGAATTAGGGGTTAAAGATTTACCCTCCGCATCAAGGATTTTAAACCCGCCCAAATTTACAGGCAAAGCCCGGCCAATTACATTAAATTGTCCATTCTGAATGATGATATTATTTTGGATACCGATATTCCCTAATTGGATGCGATTGTTTTGAACAATTCCAGCAACAGCATCAGCGGGAATATCGTATTCAAAACGCAAGGCGTGAGAACCCTTGGCATCTTTTGCACACTCATTAATCTTAAGCCATGCTCCTGATTTTCCTTCGATTATTTTTCCCACTTCTTTCTCGATATTAATTATTTCAAGTATGGGTTTTGAATGATCTAAAACCTGCAAAATAAGATTTCCCTCAAGCATCTGAATGCTCTTGGATTCTTTGTTCCCCTTAAGAAAATGAATTGGAACCTTGGAATCAACCGCTCCTGCTTTACCTTCCTGACCCAATCCTTGAATAGGCCTGGCAATGATTCTTCCAGGCACAGGCGGGGCAAGAATATCATTGCGTACAACATTGGTATCTTGTTCCAATATCTGGCCTGATTCATCAACTGCTTTAGTGATTTTTACTGCGGAGATTTCCTGCAATTTCAATCGAGGTTCTGCAGTAACATCCAAACCAATCAGAATGTGCTTGTCATCAGGTTTGCCAAATACATTTGCTGGATTCTTTAGCAAACGAACCCGGAAGGCAGACTTGTTATCCGTTGGCAATAATTCGGGCTTGCCTTCTTTAAGAGTGATTACATTATCTTTTACCTGTGCGAATGGCACTTGGTCTACTATCGCCATCTGCCCTAAAATCTGCCCAATTCCGGGTGGCAAAAAAGGCTGGGGCAAAACTGCAGGGGGTACAACTGGTTGGGCTTTTTCCTGTGGTACAAATAAAATTTGTACCGCTTGCGCCCCCGCATCATTTTTCACATCTTTCTTGGGCTGAACCTTTTTTGGCTCTTCCACTTCTTTTTCTGGAACTGCAGGCACTAGTTTTGGTACGGCACGCGGAAAAATGTTCATCCTCGGAAATTCAACCTTTATTGGATTAACACCGGGCGCCTTTAAATTTGCTATCTCTACTAAATTTGCCTTGATAGCTATTATTTCAAGGGCCTCCCAAAAAGGGGCATCCTTCATTTCCACCGTAATCTTTTTTGTTTCCAGCGCACGGCTTTTATCTTCCAACACAATCCGATAGCCCGATTGTTTCACTAAATCTGCTATCACTTCCGTAACTGAGGAATCCAAGTGCTTCATCGTGATTTTCTTAGGATCGATCAGCTTTTTATTATCCGATACCATCTCGATCTTCTTGATCAGGGATTCCACCCTGCGCCTGATTTCAGGATCTTCACTTTTTCTAGCTTTGCGTAATTGTTCAAGCGCTGTTTCGCCCACTAATCCTAAATCCTTTTCTGCCTTTTCACGCAGTTCAAACGAGGCATTCCCCAACGCTTGAATCATTTCAGAAATGGCTGGTTGGCTGATCTGACTTGAATTTGATCGATTATTTAAAACTACAAAAAATAGAACCATCAAAATTATGTATCGCAAGAACATGGCATCGCCCCCAGCAAAAGAAAATAAAGATAAAGAATATTATCGCACAAAAACTTGTACTCGTCCATGTTTTGCAGTTTGACTCCTTGGTTAAATCGACAATCTCTTCAAGGGCAATAAAAAACCCCCAAGGATTAATTGGGGGTCTTTTTGTTTAAATTCAAATTATGCAAGCAATTTATCAACGACTGTTCCTTCACGGAATAACTGGATTGGCCTGCCTGTAGAAGAATTAATCTCGGTCTTGGGATCAATTCCAAGGTTGGCGAAAATAGTTGATGAAACATCATCAGGAAGGCAAGGATCAGTCGCAGCAGCCATGCCCTGACCATCAGTGGTTCCATGAGCATAACCGCGCTTGAAGCCACCACCTGCAAGAACCACCGCCATTGATCTGGCCCAATGATCACGACCAACATTTTTGTTAACCTTGGGAGTACGGCCAAATTCGCCCGCACAATAAACCATGGTTCGATCCAGCATCCCGCGATCAGAAAGATCTGAAATTAGTGCGGAAAGGGTGTTATCTAAAGTAGGTTGCAACTTCTTCGAATGCGATTCAAAGGTTTTGCTATGGGTATCCCAACCACCAATGCTTATGGTTACAAAGCGCACGCCGGATTCTACAAGTCGTCTTGCAGCAAGTGCACTTTGGCCAAAGTTATCTGCACCATAACGCGCCCTGGTTTCTGGTTTTTCTTGAGTCAAATCAAAAGCCTTACGGGTTTTATCAGAACGCAAGATATCTAGGGCTTGCTGATGGAATGCATCAAAGCCTTGGATAATATCTGCTTTTTTATCAACTTCGCGGAAGGTAGCATCAAAGCCAGAAAGCAATTTATCGCGGTTGTTCAATTCATCCAAGGTAAAGTCAGTTGGAAGTTGAATACCACGAACCTTCAGCGTTCCCTTACTTTTCCCATCACCACCGGCACTACCTTCAACAAGGAAAGGATTGTAAGCAGTTCCAAGGTAGCCCGAGGAACCAGCGGTACCACCACGGATATCTGAAAACGATACATAGGAAGGTACACCTTCTTCGCCCTTGACAAGCTTGCTTACCAGCGAACCCATTGCAGGATACTGAAGAGCAGGGGTCGGCTTGTTGCCGGTCGTCATGAACACTGTTGCTGGGCCATGGGAAGGGATAGAATGATAAATGGAACGCACAATGGTGGTTTTATCAGCGATTTTAGCCATCTTGGGTAAATGCTCGCTGATTTGAATACCTGCAGCAGAGGTGTTAATTGGTTTGAATTCGCCACGAATGCCTTCGGGGGCATCTGGTTTAAGATCCCACATATCAATGGTAGCGGGTCCCCCAGCGAGCCAGACCATGATAATGGAATCTGCTTTTTTAGAAGCAGATGCGCCATTTCTTTTAGCAGCGGCATGCGCTTCGAGTTTTAAGATTTCGGGAAGGCTAAGGCCAAGAAGGCCGGCACCGGCACCGATTCTTAAGAAATTACGGCGGTTAAAGCCTTCGCAATCAGAAGCAAAATTAGCCATGATAAATCCTAAGGTGCCCTTGGGTTTATTCTGTCTAAAGTTCCAGGGCAAAACTTGGAACTTGGCTTGTTATTAGCAAGCTGACAAAATCTTAATGATTGAAAATAAACTCTTTGGTATTCAACAACGCCCAGAGGGTGTCGACAAATGCCGTTTTTCTATCAACACTTTTCGCACGATATTCTTTAAAGTGTTTCTTTTCAAAGTCGTTGGGCAAACGGCTTAAGGTTGAAAGAAACATTTCTTCGAGTGCTTTTTGATCATCAGAATAATCAGCAAGTATTTTCTTGATCATGTTTCCTTGCGCTTCAACCTTGATTTGCAGGTTAGTATCCGCCATCAAATATAATTTCTGGGGTAACGCCGGTTCCATTGATCTTTCGCAATCGCAAGCAGCGGTGCGAGGGGGCCGGCCAAATATTCTAAAAGCATAGCTTATCGAAGAAGAAACCCTGCTGGCACCAACTTCAATGGCCTTGGCATTCTTAGGCGCATCAGCTCCAAAGTTTTCCACCATTCCAGTTGCTGCACAAAGCACATCTACAACAACTTCCGCCATCATTGGACGAATAAAACAGTGGGAGTAGTTATTGTCATCAAATCTGTTAGTTTCATTGGGGACATAGGTCAAGTTATATACCCTAGATAACAAGATTGTTCTTTCGAGTTTGCGGATATCAAAACCACTATCGATGAAATCCTTGGCCAAGGCATTAAGCAATTCAGGATTTGAAGGAGGATTGGCGATTGAAAAATCATCAAGCGGATCAACAATTCCAACACCAAAATAGTGACCCCAAACACGATTGACAAAGCTTCTTGCAAAGTAAGGATTCTCAGGGCTTTTCAACCATTCAAACAACTTCCTGCGAGCATCGACTCCGGGTTCCATTTTAATTTCAGGGCCACCCAAGGCTTTGGGCGCCAGCAGAAGATTTGTTTCTGGATGAGTCAGGCCTTTTGCGCCGCCTTTGCCCGCTACTAAGGAGGTTAAATAAACCTCTCTAACAACACTAACATTATTGTTGTTTGTTCCTGTTGCGTTTTTCTTGCGCTCTGCATTTTCAGCATCAATCACTTTTTTAGCTTCGGGGGATGCACCGTATGCCAACTGCGTGAATAGATTTGCATAAGAACGATAATCAGATTGGGTCCAACGGTCAAACGGGTGTTTATGGCACTGGGCACATTCAAGGCGAATCCCCATGAAGGCAGCAGCGGTTTTTTCGCCCCACTGGTCTAATGTTACAGTGCCTTGCTTGCGCCAAAACAAATCCAAGGTTGGTTTTTCAGCGTAAGTAGTAGAAAAGCCTACTTTAAGTTCTTCATCTAATTTATTGGTCTTTTCTAAAAATACTTCGGGGGTTTCGCCATCTCGGCTTGTAGAACAAAGCACGCCTTCGATAATTTTGTCGTACGACATATTATCTGCAACTCTTTTTCTAAGCCAATCGTGCCACATCTGGCTACGCTTGACCCTTAAATTTGCAGGGTTTTCCATCGTATCGGTATTATTACCTGTAATATCACTAAGTTTCGTTGCCCAAAGCGCTGCGTGCATTGGGTGCTTTAAAAGTTCATCGATTTTTTTAGTTCGTTTTTTGGCATCTTTGTCGGCCACAAAAGTGCGGATTTCATTGGGAGTGGGCAAAGTGCCTAAAACATCAATCGTGATTCTGCGCAAAAACTCCGCATCACCTGATAACCCAGAAGGTTCGATATTAAGCCTTTTTAGCTTTGAAAAAACCAGCTTATCGATGTAATTAACTTCCGCTACACTTGGATACTTATAACCAGGTTTTACATCCAGTGGAACCATCGCCCGCACAGGAAACACCGTGCCCCGATAAGCAACAATAATCGAAGTATCTCCAGCACGATTACTCGTAACTAATCCAGAAGGATTGACTTCAGCAACCCCATCGTCCAGCGTTCGGAATTCACTAAGGGCGGTAATATTTTCGGTGGTACCATCCGCAAAGTTAACGATCACTTTAAGATTGATTTTTTCGCCCGGTTTATTGAAGGGGATTTCTTTGGGCGTAACATCCAAGGATTTGATTTCGCCACTGCCTTTGGTTAGCGGGGCACCTTGAACGATCCAATCCTTAATTAATTTATGCTGCCACGAACCTGCAGAAAACTTTCTCCCACCTGCGTGTTCAGTCAAGCCCATGGCTTTCAAAAGCAAAAGGCTGTTATCAGGGTTATTTAAATCGATACGCCTACCATTCATTTCCTTGCTAACAGAAATGCCATCTTTTTCTGCTTCGTATCCAAAAAGAGAAAGCCTAAAACCATTTTTACCTTGAAAAGAACCATGACAAGATCCAAGGTTGCAGCCCGAACGGCCAAAAAGCCCTACGATGTGTTTTTCGAAGTCGACTGTTTTAATTACGGTGCCATCTGGAAGCTGAACCTCGGCCCGTGCTATGTCATGAAGGCCAAACAGCACAACCACACAAACAGTTAAGATCTGTTTCCATTGGTAGCACGATTTCATGACCACTCTCCACTTTGTTTTACATTAGTCAGGTGGGACTTAAAGCCGGTGGATATCAAACTTGGGCGGGACTTCAACAAATTGGGCATTTTACATTAAATTTATCGGCTATTAGAATCTAATGCAACAAAATAATTAAAATTAAACCAATTTTTGATGTTATAAAGATTGAGGTGTACAGGTTTTTTCGGTTAAGGCCCCCCACAATATCATAAAAAAGCCCCCCAATGTTAATTTGGGAGGCTTTTTATCAATATAAGGGCAAACTCAAAGACTAATCACGACTGCTGAATGCCATGAGAATTCTCAAGATATAAAAGAACAAGGTTGCGACCGAAGAAAACAACATCAAGGCAGCTGCAACATATTTAGTCGTAGGAAAGTTCAGCATGATCTGCGAAGTTTCGTAAAGAATATAAGCACTCATGAAACCCACCATCGCAAAAGAGAAGATAAGCCCTAACGAAAAACCAAAGATCATAGAACAAATGATCAAGCCAAAGATCAGCATACTACCAACCGAAAGCGCAGGGGCCAGAAAGGAATAATCCTTACCGGTTACGAATACAGAAATCGTTAAGCCTGCAAAAACGCAAAGGGTAAGTGCCCCTGCTGCAGGAATCAAATTTGGATCACTCACATAGTGTGTTGCAATGTAAAGAATTGGCAGAAAAATTAAACTTTCTGCTACTACATACAGGCCAAGGCCTAAATATTGAATTGCAATCGAAGAATCAGATTGGGCCAACATGGTGGCAACATAACTAGCACCCCAAAACGCAAGCATCACAATCAGTAGGGACCACGATGACCCGCCAAAAACGGACATGATCTGCTTTTCGGTAATGGTTTGCAAAAGCACCGTTTCAAGAGCGACAAAAGCTAGGATTGCGCCTGCCAAGTGTGCGTATGTTCTTTTAATAAAGGTCATGCGAGCGGTGCCCGCATAATTCATTTCCTGCATACTAGAATCATATTGCATGATATTCTCCTTTTAAAAACCAAGTCTATACATCACTATTTTAGCAGAAACTGGCAATAGAAATCCAGCTTTTACTGAAAAGATAACAAAAAGAAACATAAAATTGTAAATAGAAAATGCGTCATCAACCCGAGTTATTTCAAAGGCATGGAAGGCGCCAGCTTTTCTTCAACGGGCGGGGCATCATTTACCCAATTTTTCACCTTGGGAATCTTGCAAGCTTCCTGATCTTTACAACACAAAGGGTTTGAACCTTTGGCAATTGGGGATTTATCTTTCCAGAAATCCTTAGCAGGGATAAACACACGATCCCCAGGTGCCAGTTGATAATTGGTTGTAGTATCTCCCAATTGCACAATTTCTTTATAACAAACAGGGAGTACGATTCGACAACTACCCGGGGGGGTCGGCCTTGCAACCACAATATTTTGCCTAGCGGCTTTATCGTTTAAACCGCCTGCCTGCAAGATGGCATCAAGAACGGTTTCACGACCAGTAAGAGGGAAAGTTCCCGGCGCATTCACTTCGCCCACCACATAGAAGACTTTGCTTTGTCTGTTAACCAACCTGATAGTTATGGGGCCTGCATCTTTTACAATAGATGCTATTTGAGCCTTAACCATCGACTCTATTTCATCAAGGGTTCTACCTGCAACCGGCAAGCGCCCATACTTCCCAAGGCTTATAGTGCCATCCTGCAATACGGGTTGGTCGCCTGGAAGCCTGATGGGTGAATCGAGATCTGCGGGTTGAATCAGTAATACATCACCCGGCTCCGCAGTAAGGGAAGAAGTTAAACCTTTATCTAATTCTCTGGGAACTTGTGGAACTTCTGTCACGGTATTTTTCATGTTACGGGCAGAATCAAGCAGAGTATTTCCATCTTGGCATACAGAAAACATAGACATCGGGCTCTGGCAACCACTGACGGGTGCCAACATCCCAATGACCCAAAGCAGTTTAAAGATGAACTCCTGTTTAATTTTCATACCTGTTCGACTTATTTCTTCTAATTTAACAATAAAACCCCAAGTAAGGAGGTGTTTACCAGAATTAAAATTGCTTGCAATAGGAGAAGTATGAAAATACTTACTGCCTCGATGGAGTAAGCCTGCCAAAAAAGAATCGCAAGGATTCTTCTGTAAGCAAGGTGAGAGGCACGCTCTTAATAATAGGGTTTCGATAATTCCCGGTAATTTTATAATGCAAAATGCCTGCTGCCAGGGCGCCAGTCGCTTGCGAAATTACCTCGAGCGGGACGGCCCCGATTGCTGGCATTTTTAATCCCAAATTTCGCATTGCTTCGGGTAACACAGAAAGATTTCCAGTTCTTGCTGTAGCTTCAAGATCCATCAGGCCCTGCGAAGAAATATTCCCTTCAATTAAAACCATGACCAAAGCATTTGAAAGGGCTAGTCTTTGAATGCGAATGATGCCACGATCCATGCGTGCCTTTAATTCCCCCTTGTCAAAAAAAGTGCCCGTCGCTGCGACAGGCAGGAAAGGAACTAAATCCCTCACGATTGGAATTCCCTGAGCCCTGCCATGAGTAAGGGTACCTTCAAGATTGGCTGTAATATTATCCAAAGATTTTACATCCCTGCCTGCAAAAACAAGTTTCCCCTGCACCGTTCCAGATCCGGGAGATTTAGTATCGCTGAATTGTGCCTGAAGAGCTTTCATTTCCAGCGATTGAAAACGAAGATTTCCTGAAAGTGCATTCCCCACTCCCCATCGATATTCAGTTGCACCATAAACCTTTCCCCCTGCCACCGATCCAGATATATCGCGCATGACAAAGTTCCCAACTCCTCGGGTAGGGGCAACAGAATAATCATAAGGCGATCTCCAATCACCAAATTCTGCCCCATGAAACTTTAATCCAGTTGCAAATGCTTCACCATTTGCAGTTATTTCCCTTCCTAGTTTTCCGCTAAATCTTGTATCTAACTTCCCTGATGGCTTATAGCTTGCCAACCAAGGGGCAAACAATTTTCCCATCTCTACATGAGTTAGGGTTCCTTTATAAAAACTGCTTTCCATATTTTCTAAATTAAGAAATGCTATTCCGCGCAACTGCCCATCTGCAAGATTCCCTGCGATATCCTTAATATTTATCCCATTCTTTTCAACCACCACATTTCCCTGCAACTGGTCACTAAGCAAATAATTCGAATGGCTGAACCTGTTCAGCACGAGTTTTCCGTTGGCAGAAATTTGAAGGCTGTCGACATCGACTTCATAAGGCAGATCTACATTACAAACTGCATCCAGCCTTTTCAATTGGTCATTTGCATCAATTGCAACAAGAAGTTGGCGCATCTTGATGCCTTTAATATTCAAGTTTCCGACCATTTTCGCTTTGGAACCCGAACTAAGATTAAAGTCAAGTTTTCCATGCCCTTCCGCAAATTCGGTATTTACATTTCCCTGCAGAGAACCTTGCTTCCAGTTGACAATAGCTTTGGTTTGCCTGAGTGGAATCCCTAGGATCTCATACCCGGAAGAATTAAGATCTGCGTTAAAAAGAACCTCCCTCTCGCCATTAATATCTTGGGCAGAGAAATTGGTTTGAATGATTCCACCCAACTTTCCTTTAATAGGAAGCTCTTTTTCCGTTGCGGTTCGGATCAACAAACCCGCATCTATATCTTGAATTGTGAATTTAATATTTCCGGTATGGGATGAAGCGAGCGGTATTTCCGCATCTGCAACCCATTTGCCACCCATGGTGCTTCCACCCCCATCATTGAAAACAAGTTTGGCAGGATCAATTCGCCATTCAACATGATTTTTTTCTAGCAGAAATCGACCCAAAGTTATTTTTTCAAAAACAAGCTTTCCTGAAGCTTTAAAATCAAAGGGCGAAAAAGTTCCTGAGGCTATGGACTCAATTTCTCCTAGTCCGTTAGCATCAAAAAAAAACTTTTCTTTACCGAAAAGAAGAAACACTTTACCAGAATCCAAGGCTTTAACACTGAGTTTACACTGAAATGGTATAGCATGGCTTAAGTGCAGGGTGGCCTGTCCAAAAAGTTTCCCAACTTGGCAGGAGGTTACGAGGTCTGAGGCCTCCAGCCTGCCTTGAAAAAGATTAAGCCTTCCTTCGATTGTGGGGAACAATAACTCCTTGAAGAAGAAATTATCAATTCGAAAAAGGGTGCCGGCCTCCCAGGAAGAGGCGTCAAGCGCTTTTGCAACGGTGGTTTTCGCATCAAAACCAAATGAAATAGTGCTGGAAGTTTGTTTGACAAATTCAGGCAGCCAGAGCGAAAAAATCGCCATCGGTATAGAGGATGCCTGCGACCGCAGATGAACAACGCCCTTTTCCTTTAAATCAATCCGACCTGCTGCGATGATTTCACCCGGGGCAATTTTCCCCTTGGAAGAATCCCCCTTCGCGCCAACCCTAGCTACCAATTCCGAAAGTACAATTTCACCATTTTGCATTTGGGCATCCGCATGAAAATCCGAAACAGGTATACCAGACAATAAAATGTTTTTAAACTCCACCCGGGCCTGACCGAGATAGGAATCACGGTCATGGACTTTTTCGAATGGAAAGCCTACTTGCAAATCAATTTTCAATTTGCCTGCAACGCCATCAGGGACTTTAGCACCCATCATGACAAAAAGATCCCGTGCAGGGATATCTTCCACATGCAATTCCGTCTGAAAGAATAGCGAGTTGTTACCTTCAAGCTTAGAGATTGGTTTTTCGATTTTAGGGGCGGCAGGTAAAAGCCCAGGGTTGGCAGGCATCGGCGCAAGCTTAAACCCTGTGCCGTTGGATTTAAGTTCTAACGGAATAGGCTTGGCAGAGAACCCCAGAAGTTTGGCCTGCTCGATCAACCCCAGGCCCGTGCCTGAAGTCTGAAGGCCTTTCACAGGGTCTTTTAGGAATTTCAACTTGGCCCAACCAGCCACTACACCCTGCACAAACGAATTCCCTTTTTTATCCCTTAGGCCCCAACCATCGGGCAGATCTTGGAGCCGCATATCTTTGATTTTAAGATCATAATCCATTTGATAATTATCGGTGCGAAAGTCTAATTCCGCCTTGATCAATTCGATAATACCGTTGGCAGAACGCCCTTGGACTTCCCGGATTTTCACCAACCCATTATCGATATCAACCTTTCCTTGAGCATCTTGAGCATCAAGGTTGATGATAGGAATATGCACCGAGGTTTTTTTAGGCTCTAGTCCTATCTTGAAATCAACGCTATCTTTCTTCCCATCAAAAAACAAATCCATGATGACCGAAGTTAAACCACTTAATTGCACATGCTCCCAAGTAACCTTCGGAACAAAAGGAAGACTTTCCAGCAAGGCCCTAGATAACGAAACCTCTAGCGTATTTAGATTTAATTCAGAATCGCCTTCCCCTGGCTCTACTCTGGCTCGAAGGTTCCAAGAACCCCAGATTTCATCCTGCAATGTTGCAACAAAAATCAGATCATTCTTTTCGTCCCGCCATGCTTCTCCCTCTATCCCCTTGATGATCAAAGGGGGCCTGCCATCCTGCTTAAGGCAGAAGTCAGCATTTTTCAAGAAGAGCCTAGGCATTTTGGGAGGCGTATTATTCTTGCTCTTGGGCAACTTCGTCAGTAAATCCCCTTTTCCATCGAAATGCAAAGTCACCGAGGGATTATGGACCACCACAGAATCTGGAATCATCTGCCCTGCTACCAATCGCAACAGCGAGACATCGGTTTCTATAGAACCAATTTTTAGCCATGGCTCAGGCTTTTTTAAATCGGTTTCAAATACATCAATTCTGCGCACACAAGTACTCCCAAATAAACCTAGATCGCAATCATCTACCCGTATGGGAAAATCAGCAATGTCACTTGCGGTCTTATCCAACCAAGGGCGTAACAACCCGATTGTCAAAAGAAACTTCGTACTCAACAATAATACAAATAAAAGCAATATTCCCCCTAAGATGGTTTTCCATCCCAGACGAAATAACTTCCACAACCTGTGATTCAACTTTCGGGTTGGCTTTTCGTTTGTTGCTTGTGAAGAATCCATTCCCATCCTTATTTGTTTTTCCCCTAAACACTTTGCAAATTGTAGCGGGTTTAACTTTCCCTGCGAAGACGACTCCGATTATACTTTTGACGGATGGGGCAAAAGAGGCGCTTTGGGATAGCCCGAGAGATCGCTCCCCCTTACTTTTATGCTTTTTAAGGTAATTAATTTAATGAAGACGAAAATCCAATGGCTCGGGCATTCTTGTTTCTTCATCGAGTCCAACTCCCATAAAATCCTCATTGATCCTTTTCTCACCGGTAACCCCGCTGCTTCTCTCAATGCTGCTGATATCCATGCGGACTTTATTCTTGTCTCACACGGCCATGGTGACCATGTGGGTGACACGATCGAAATTGCAAAGCGCTGTAAATCAACGGTTATTTGCAATTACGAAATCAGTGGATGGATGGAGTCAAAAGGGGTTAAAGCTCATGGGATGCAGCATGGTGGGGCGTTTCAATTCCCCTTTGGAAAAGTAAAACTTACCCTCGCTTTCCATGGGTCTATGCTGCCCGATGGCAGTAATGGAGGAAACCCCTGTGGCTTTTTAATTCGCTTTAACGATGGATTTTGTTTTTATGATGCTGCAGATACAGGCCTGTTTGGCGATATGAAATTAATCGGGGAAGAAGGGATAGACCTAGCAGCATTGCCAATTGGAGATAACTACACCATGGGGCCCGAAGATGCAATCAAAGCGGTGCGTTTTCTAATGCCTAAAAAAGTGGTTCCAATGCATTACAACACTTTCGATATGATCAAACAAGATGCACAAGCATGGGCAAAAGAGGTTAAAAAGCAGACCGGAGTTAATGCCATGGTGCCCAATCCTGGCGATTGGATTGATCTGGGATAAACGCAAAGCGAATACTTTACCAACCAACTTTTGTGCGGAATACCTCTAACCCGCCTAGGCACGCTTCGTCGGGGGTATCAAAAATTTTGTCGCAAGGAATCTGCTTACCATTGATTGTTTGCATCACCTTCACGCCATATTTTCCCATGGAAGGCAGAAGAGAAATTAAATAGGTGAGTTCGTTACCGAAGTAAAGCATCCAAGATTTACCATTCTCGCTGGAAACGAGCTTGGCATCATGGCGGGAAACCCAATCTGGGGTCGCTACAGACATTTAATCTTCTCCAAGTAAGTTGCTAAGCAGTTATTCTATTACTCTGGCAGTTGTTTGCCCTTGGTTTCTGGAAGGAAAGGCAAAGCAATCAGACCCAGCAAAAAGACAGAGCACATCGTAAAACCAGCATAGCGGAAAGGTTCTTCAAAGCCTTTTTCTCTGGTAAATACTAGGGTGGTTAACATGCCCAGAACAATGGGGCCACCCGCTGCTACCAACCTGCCAAAGTTATAGCAGAAAGAAATACCGGTACTCCGCAGGTTCGTGGGGAACAATTCGGGGAAGTAAATCGCATAGCCCCCAAAAAGAGCCAACTGACAAAAGCCCATGATAGGAACCATCCAGAATATTTGGTTAAACTCCGTAAGTTTCATGAAAACCATGGCAGTGCTTAAGGCTGCGGCAATAAAGAACAATGCGAAGGTAGGTTTTCTGCCTAATTTACTAGTCAACCAAGTAAACCCATAAATTCCAAAAAAGGCACCCATGTTTTGCACTAAAGAGGTAATACCTCCCCAAAAGGCCCTGTTTCCTGCAACATAGGATTTAACATCATCACCTGTTTTTCCAAGTTCAATTGCTTCTTTTTCAAATTGCTTATTAAAAACGGTGCCAGTTAAGTCCACCGCAAAAAAGCCGATGCCCCATAATCCCACCACACCTGCAAACGCAAGCAACAACCCAAGCATGGCATGCTTAGCCCAAGGTTTCTGACCAAATAATTCTGCAAAGGAACCCGCCTTAACGCCCCGCGCTTTGGCCTCAAGCCATTTGGCAGGCTCTTTCATGCGCCCTTGGATTAAAATCGTAAGAATTGCAGGAATCACCCCGATGATAAACATAATCCTCCAAGGCGTAACATTAAACCCGAGGAACATCAGCCCTTCAAAAAACTTAGCCTGCTGCAGACTTCCTAGATAAATCGAAATTAATGCTGCTGCACAGTTTCCAAAAACGCTTGAAGCTTGCAATAAACCCAAAGCAAAAGGCCGCGAATGCGGGGGCACCGTTTCCGCTAATAATGAAACTGCAACCCCAAACACACCGCCCACCCCCATCCCCGTTAAAAACCGATAGAACATAAAATCATAGATTCCTACCGAGAATGAACTTAATCCTGTAAAAACAGAATAAATTAATATGGTGGTCATCAAAGTTTTAACCCGGCCCCTGCGATCTCCCATCACGCCAAACCCCAGCCCGCCGATGGCCCAACCGATAAGAAAGATCGAAGTAGAATAGGTGCCATAAAGTTTTATATTGTCTGCGATTTGATTGGGCTTCAAACCTTCGGGCTTGCCATATAGTTCGGTTATTGCGGGTGCTCGAGCAAGAACAAAGAGTTGCTGATCCATGCAATCCAAATCCCAAGCTAGGCAGCAGACAATAAAGACAAACCAATGGTAGGGTGTCAAATCCAACAAACTAGACCAACCACTACGAAGTGGGGCGGAATTGATGTCTGCACTTGCCATTGCAAGCCTCCTATGACCATAAAAAAGAATTAACTTGGAATCTGTTATAAGGTTTTAAAGGAACCAATTCCAGCTTCATTGCGTAAAAGGCCGGAAAGAAATACAATGATCCTTTGGTTTTCATCCATTTACTGGAGAGTCTTATCATGGGAATAGGGTTTTTAGGTGCAGGAAAAATGGCAACCGCTCTGGCAGTTGGCTGGAAAGATGCGGGCCTGGTTAGTGCTACAGATTGCCTTGCAACCGATGTTTCCACCGAGGCTCGGGAGGCCTTTACCACCGCCTCCGGCATTAAAACCGCCTCCGGAAGCAAAGAGGTACTTCTAAAATGCAACACCATCATCTTGGCAGTCAAACCCCAAGTCATGGCAACTCTGCTTGCAGAAATCAAACCCCTGTTGACCCCAGATCACCTGATTATTTCCATCGCTGCAGGTATTAATTTAGAAACCTTGGCATTTGGGGCGGGAAGCACCAGGATTATTCGTGTCATGCCCAACACGCCTGCATTAGTCATGGCATCCGCAACTGCATTCGCTTGTGGTGGGGGGGTAAAATCTGGCGACAAGGAATTGGCTGCCCAGCTTTTTGGTGCGATAGGAAAAGCCTTCCAAGTACCCGAATCTCAATTGGATGCGGTGACAGGGCTAAGTGGCAGCGGGCCCGCATTCGTTTATCTTGTAATCGAAGCCATGAGTGATGGCGGGGTAAAAGCGGGATTACCTCGCGATTTAGCTACGGCCCTTGCTGCACAAACAGTGCTTGGTGCCGCAAAAATGGTGCTGGAAACAGGTTTGCACACCGGCCAGCTTAAAGACATGGTAGCTAGCCCAGGGGGCACAACTATTGCAGGAATTCACGCCCTTGAAAATAAAGGTGTACGGGGCGCATTTATCGATGCGGTTGTTGCGGCTTCCCTGCGTTCCAAAGAATTAGGGAAGAGTTAAGCTAATACTTTCCATTATTTCCCACTTATTTCATTACCCTTTTGGTAAAGCTTAATAAAATTAACTTTTTAAAATAACGAGAGGCTTCATGGCAGACATCAAAATTCGTGAATCGGTTTTAATCCTTGATTTTGGCTCCCAGTACGGTCAATTAATAGCTCGCAGAGTGCGAGAGTTAAATGTATTTTGTCAAATCGTGCGCAACGATATTTCTGCAAAGCGCATTAAGGAACTAAATCCCAAAGGGATTATTCTTAGCGGTGGGCCTGCAAGCGTTTATGAAGATGGCGCGCCTAAGTGTGACCCTGAAATTTTTAAACTGGGAATTCCCGTGCTTGGGATTTGCTATGGTATGCAACTTGCTTGCAAATCTTTGGGCACCGATGTCAAGCGGGCACCTTCAAGGGAATTTGGCAAAGCAATCTGCAACACCAAATCTTCTGACGGGATGTTTAAAAACATTCCCACAGAAATCACCGTCTGGATGAGCCATGGTGACCAAGTCGATCACAACACCCAAGATTTCATTCCCTTGGCATCGACCGAAACCTGCCCGATGGCTGCTGCCAAACATAAGACACTTCCCGTTTATGGGTTGCAGTTTCATCCAGAGGTAAGCCATACGCCTCAGGGAACCGCAATACTAAAGAACTTTCTTCATGAAATCTGCGGTTGCGAAGGGCTCTGGAAAATAGGCAGCTTCCTCGATGAAACGATCCTTAACTTGCGTAAAACCATAGGCAATCATCGGGTTATTTGCGGCCTTTCAGGCGGTGTTGATTCCTCTGTGGTTGCTGCCCTTCTTGTAAAAGCCATTGGCAAGCAAGTGGCTTGTATTTTTGTAGATAACGGCTTGCTCAGGCAGGGTGAATCAGACATGGTTCGTAAAACCTTCCGGGACAACTTCCAAGCAGACCTGCATGTGGTGGATGCATCGGACCGGTTTTTAACAGCGCTAAGTGGGGTAACCGATCCGCAGCAGAAGCGAAAAATCATCGGCCATGTGTTCATTGATGTCTTTAAGGATGAAGCAAAAAACATTAAAGATGCTAAATTTTTAGCTCAGGGCACTCTTTACCCAGATGTGATTGAAAGTGGTGGCAGTGCAGATGGCCCTGCTGCGGTCATTAAAACCCATCATAATGTCGGGGGGCTTCCTGCAGAACTGGGCTTCGAATTGATCGAACCCTTGAAAGATTTATTCAAAGATGAAGTCCGCAGACTGGGCCTTGAACTCGGGTTACCCGAGGGAACTGTTTGGCGCCATCCTTTCCCTGGGCCAGGACTCGCTGTACGATGCCTAGGTGCTTTTGATAAAACCAAGTTAGATATTCTCAGACAGGCAGACTTTATCGTACTTGATGAACTAAAGAAATCAGGATGGTATAAGAAAACCAGCCAAGCTTTTGCTGTCTTATTACCCGTCCAATCAGTTGGCGTAATGGGAGATGGCAGAACCTATGAAAATGTTGTTGCAGTTCGCGCTGTGGAAACCGATGATTTCATGACCGCAGATTGGTCTCATCTTCCCTACGACCTTCTTGCCACTATATCAACCAGAATCATTAATCAGGTTAAAGGTGTGAATCGTGTTGTTTATGATATTAGCAGCAAACCACCTGCAACCATCGAGTGGGAATAAAGGATAAATTGTATGCGCTTTGTTAAAATGCATGGAACTGGCAACGATTATGTTTATGTTGATTGCATCAGGCAACCTCTCCCATCCGACATTCCCTCGCTGACAAAAAAAATCAGCGATCGAAACTTTGGGGTGGGGGGCGATGGCCTCATACTCATCTGCCCTTCCGACAAAGCGGATGCTCGCATGCGCATGTTCAACAACGATGGCAGCGAATCGGAAATGTGTGGCAACGGGGTGCGATGTGTTGCCAAGTTTGTATACGATCACGGCATCGCAAAAAAAACATCCCTTGCAATCGAAACAGGCAGAGGGGTCTTGAAGTTAGAATTGGAAGTGGCCCAGGGCAAGTGCCATAGGGTGAGGGTTGACATGGGTGAACCCATATTTGCTGGCGAAAAAATCCCCACCACACTTTTTGGGAATCCCCCACTGGAAGTCCCACTGGTGATAGATGGAACAGAATTAAATGTGACCTGCATTTCTATGGGCAACCCGCATTGCATAACCTTTGTCAAAGAAATTACTAATGAAATGGTGCTTGGTATCGGCCCAAAAGTTGAAACCAATCAGGCATTCCCTCGAAGAACCAATGTTGAATTTGTTCGTGTAGATAACCCCGGGGAAATAACCATGCGGGTTTGGGAAAGGGGATCTGGGGAAACCTTGGCCTGTGGCACGGGGGCTTGTGCAGTTGCAGTGGCGGGCGTCCTCACTGGAAGAACAAAAAGGTCTATTATCGCCCATCTAAGGGGGGGCGACCTAAGACTGGACTGGTCTGAATCCGATAATCATGTTTTTATGACGGGACCAGCCGTCGAGGTTTTTCAGGGTGAATGGCCCGACTGCTAATAGTCTTCGTTGTGCTGAGGCCTCGAATGAAAATTAAAAGCCCTTTTCTTTTAAAGACCCTTGGTTTCACCCTTGCATGCTTTGTGCGATCATGGATCAGCACAATCAATTATCATTACCACCCCTTGGGCAAAAACTTCGATCCCAACCTGCCCATTTCCCAAGGGCGTTATCTCTATATATTTTGGCATGAGAACCTACTAATGCCTGCTTACCATTATGGCAGGCCCGAAATCAGCGTTTTAATCAGCAATCATTCCGATGGAGAAATCATTGCACAAGCTTGCAAATATCTGGGGTTCAGCCTTGTTAGGGGTTCCAGCACCCGGGGAGGAATAGAAGCCATAAGAAACATGGTTAAATTAAGCAAAGATGGGCATATTGTTATCACCCCCGATGGCCCCAAAGGGCCAAGAGGCGTGATCAAACCAGGGATTATTTACCTTGCTGCAAAATCGGGCCTTCCAATCATTCCGACGGGATTTGCCTATGGCTCGGTTAAACGAGCCAATAGCTGGGATAAATTTGCAATTCCTATTCCCTTTAGCAAGGTCGTTATGGTGACCGCTCCGGAAATCTATATTCCCGCAGACATGGATAAAGAAGACCTGCAACATCATCTCACCCATGTCCAAAATGAAATAGACCGAGCTACAGCGATGGCAGAATCCATTATTTCAGGTAAAATAAACAAAGTTGCTTAACCCCTTTTTTATCTGCTATTGCACATTGGCAAACACATCGTTATGAGCACAAACCAAGCTAAAGATTCTGGTCTTCCTAAAAGCAAACAGTTGCTCGGTAGGCCTTTAGATAACTGGTTGCGCACCTGGCTTATCGGAATGGTTATTGGCATCACTGCGATATTTGGCATCGCTGCCTGGCTTAATCCTTATGGACCCGATGGCAATGCGCTGCTAATGGGAACGCATGAACAGCTTGGGTTTCCCCCTTGCAACTTCATGATTCTTACGGGCAAGCCCTGCCCTTCTTGTGGAATGACCACAAGCTTTGCCTTGATGGTTAGAGGGGATTTTGAAAATGCGCTTGGTGCTAATCCTGTGGGATCAGCCCTGGCCTTTTTCTTAATGTTTGTTTTGCCATGGGGGTTGGCTAGTCTATGGTTTGGAAAAACTTTGTTTATCCGATCCATCGAATTGACTGGCCTTATTGTTCTTGCTTTATTTGTTGGTATTGCATTATTGCGCTGGGGGATTATTATCGCCCCCGCTTATTGGAAATAAATCGACCGGCTCTTTGCCGGTTGCAAGGAGCCTTCGATGAATATTTTGAGAACCTCTTGGCCTAGCTTTGCCCTTGTGGTACTGGCTTTCATCATTTCGGGTTGCAACCCTTTGGCTATCGCCAATTTTCTCTTGATGGATGACCCAAAACACGAAGCGGAATTACAAGCCCTAGCCTCAAAGGATAAAAAAGCTGAAAAGAAAGTGGTCATTCTTACCTATGGGAAGCTAGACCTTCGCCCAGAATTGATCAATTCTGATCGAGAAATCGGGTACACTCTCGAAAAAAACCTCAAGGCGTTGAACAGTGCGAATGGCGACAAAGTTTCCATCGTTCCCAATCGAAAAGTTGAAGAATATAAAAGCTCTCACTCCGACTGGCAGGAGCGCGACCCTACAGAAATCGGCAAACACTTCAAAGCTGATTATGTAATTTACCTCGAAATCAATTCTTTGGGTATTTACGAACTCGGCAGCGGTGGCACCCTTTATCGTGGGAGGGCTGATATCAACATTAGTTTGCTTGATCTTAAAAACCCAGATGAATCGCAACCCTCGCGTAACTTTACCTGCCAGTATCCGAAAGAATCTAGAATGCAGGTTACATCAACCGATCAGTCGCCGATGGAATTCAGACAGGCATTCCTAGATTATGTGGGAAAAAGAATCTCGTGGAAATTTGCAGCACGGCCAACCCGTGATGACTTCTATGCTGATTAATTTTAATAGAATAACCTAGGTGTTCTTAAATCGATTATTTTCAACAGGAGTTTATAAATATGTCAGAACCAACCGTGATTCGTTGCAGAGATAATGGCCCATTCGTGATCAAGACCCCATTTCAAGTGGTTGATCACGATGGAAAACCGTTCCTCATCCCAGCAGGTAAAGAAACTATTGCATTGTGCAGATGCGGAGCATCAAAGAACAAACCCTTTTGCGATGGTGCGCACAATGGATGCGGATTTTCAGCAGCAGAAAAAGCCCCTGTATAGGGGTTTACTTTTTATTGGTTTTATTGGCCACATCTAAATCTAGGCCAGCAACATCAGCTTCAATTTTAAGGTCTCGGGAAACTATCCCGGGGCCCTTCTTTTCAGTATTTGCCGAAAAGCCCGCTGTACCCGTAACTTTGTAACTTCCTGCTGGCAAAAGTGCTAAGAAAGATCCATCATCGCCAACCTTGGCATAGGATGTCTCCAAGGTACCACTGGCTTCAAACTTTACCATGGGGCGGTCACCCGGTGGCAAGCCTGTAATGGGGTTCCCACCCGAGTGGATTTTTCCTTCGACTTTAAAAGTCTTCGCTTTTGTTTCGCTTCCACATCCTGCCAAACAAACAAACATTAAACCAATTAAAGCGTGCTTGATATTATTAATAATCACTAGTCACTTCGCCTTTCCCAACAGTTCCTAAAGCTTGAAATGTTGCCAAAATAAGATTGTAACTAATAAATTTAACAGAACCATCAACCATTACATAATTGGCCCCACCAGAATGGGAGGAACCAAAAATATTGCCACCCTGATTGGTGCCTAGCCTACCATCGGGTAGGGGCAAAGAATTAGTCAGCCGTGTTGTATCATGATCCCATCCGCAAGAATACCCTTCGTTATCATCACTTTGGTAAGACCCCAAGTTGGTAATATCCATCCGTTTTTCGCCAAACAGCAAGGTATTACTGGTGCCGTCACTAATTTGGGCAAGCCTAAGGCCTGTGTATCCATAAGGAACCGCCCCATTAGTGCCATCAATCGCAGTGGTATTATTATTTGAAGAAGCGTAATCGGTCGGCCCATGGGCATAGGTACCCCCTGGGCCATACCAACTACCTGTGGGCGATAACTCTTTAGGCGACCTTCTACTGGGGCAGAAATAAACTTTGATTACCGCTTTAATAGCATTAATTTGGCAATCTGCAACAGTAACTCCGCCATTACCTCTCCAGGTTGCCTCCTGTTCTAAATAGGGAAGAATTTGATAAAGGGCCCCTGCTTTTTGACCAGCCCCACCTACAGGATTACCCGCCCCCACGAATTCAGGAGGGTCGGTCCAACCAGTCCCAGCCGAAGGTAATAGACTAAAAACATTATGATGGCTATGGGCTGCAAGGCCGATTTGCTTAAGATTGTTAGCGCATTGCGCACGAGCCGATGCCTCACGCACTTTTTGCACCGCAGGCAATAATAAACCAATCAATATTGCGATGATTGCGATCACAACCAATAGCTCGATCAGGGTAAAACCCCGATTAAGTCTACTTCCCTTTAAATAAATTGCCATTGTTCCCTCCAAACTATAATAGAAATGAATAATTCTTCATAAATCCTACATAGGCAATATTGTTTTGTAAATAAGAAAGAGGCCTATTTCATAAAGAAATAAGCCTCTTTTCCCTTATCTAAACTAATTTAGGAGTTACGCAGTTGGAACGAAATCTCCCCTAAGTGGGTGAAATTTGGAAAAGACAGGATGATCAGCAAAAGATGAAAATTACTCAAACAACCAAATTATAGGCAACTGCGTAACCCCTATAATTACCTAAATATTACTTCTTGCTCTTTTCCTCAAGCACAGCTTGAGCTGCTTCTAGCCTAGCAATTGGCACCCGAAATGGGCTGCAACTTAAATAGTTCAAACTAAGTCGATGACAGAACTTAACCGAATCTGGCACGGCAGGAGCCTCGCCCTTCACTGGGTTCAGGGCACCGAAAATAGTTTGAGAATTCTTGTTGCCGATTTATCTCTAGTTTGTTAGTCTTTTTTTAGCATTTTGTTTCCACAACAGGAGTTGCATCCCATGAACCTGCTCCGCACATCCAATGCGTTCATGCGTATCTGGCCGTCACAAACAACCAAACATAAAAAGCGGCGCTCAACTTCGTGTCGGCTTATGATCGAACTACTCGAAACTCGCGACCTGCTGTCCGCATCCCCTTATGATATGATGGCGATCACTGACGGCCCGTTCACAACCGTCAAAAACACACCGATTGACATCCCAGTCTTGGCCAACGACACGATCTCTGATCCCATCAGTATTGTCATCGTGCCGAACTCCTTGTACGGCAACGCAGTGGTGAATCCCGACAACACGGTAATAGATACGCCATTCAGCAATGCGGTCGGTACCGACCTTTTCCAATACGCAATTACCGATGGGTCGTATACCTCGGTCGCATCGGTTCCCCTCAACATCGTGCGGACAGCGAGCGAATTGTACGCCAACTATCAGACCGATGTTTCGCTGGCGGATCAGGTTTATCGCAATAATGTTCTCACGGAAGCAGCCACGCGCCAGACGAGCATTGCCAGCGCACGCATTGCTGCGCAATCAAGTGCCCTGCAGGCATATGCCGATTACGAGATCGCTGCCTTGCAAGCGAAGCAGGGCTATTCTGCGAGCGCTTCCCTTGCAGAAACCAACTACCAAAGTGCAGTTCGGACTGCCACGGCCACTTACCTGTCATCAATCGATCAGGCGTACACGACCTATAACGCAGCGTTTGATAGCGTCTACACCGCCTATAACGCAACCATGGCGGTGATCGATCAAACGCATCTGAATGCCTTGGCCGCTGCGGATGCCGCCTACGGTGGGGCCGTGGCTCCGTATCAGACGGCACTTAACTCGGCTCAGGCGAACTACGATGCCAACCCGGAGAATCCCGAAGCCCAAGCGGCTTTAGCGCAGGCCAAGGCGAATTTCGATGCTGCGTCCCCCCCCAGCAATGTACGAGCGGAACGGCGCCTATGCCAGCGCAGCTGCGGACAAGCAAACGGTGCAAGCCGCTGCGGAGGTGGCCTTGATCACAGCGGATGATGCCGCACTGACCGCCCATCTCAGCCGCCTTGGCGCTGCCGATCAGGCATGGACTACCGCCGAAGCAACTGCGTGGATGACCTACGGGGCGGCCAAAGCGGATGCCGATAATGTCGTGGTGAATGCCGAAGGATCCGCCTGGCTTATGTATACCGGTGCCGTGGTGAAGTTCGAATCCGATCTGGCGTTCATCGAGTTCACGGCACAGACAAAGTTCGACATGCAAATGACTTCGGCGCTGACCGCGTGGCAGAGCCGTGAGGCCACCGCCTGGACGACCTACATGACGGAAATGGCCAAGCAACCCAGTGCACCTTTCTTTGTCTTTGACCCTTCCGTAACAGGGGGCTCGACCTATGTGACGGAAATGGCCAAGCCCCCCTTGGGCGCTAGGATTCTCGAGCCCGTTGGGGTGGTGATTCCGCCCGTGGTCGCCTTTGGCGGGCCCTGTCCTAGGCACAGCGGTAAGACCAGATGAAGGGACAGATGAAGTTGCCTGCGGAGGACCGTTGGCTGCGGCTCTGCCTCTGGCCGCTCTCACCCCGGCAGCCGCTGAACCGCCGGCCGCGCCCGAGATGCCACGCATTGAAGCAGAATACCGGCGACTCATAGCGGCCGGGATGCCGTTGACGATCACGCCGGTGGAACCGATCACCCTGTTGCCCCCTCAGGCGATCGACCTGCAACGCATTGAAGCAGAATACGAGCGACTCAGAGCTCTCGGGGCTCTGCCGTCGACGATCTCGCCGACCAACTACGACACACCTGCCAACGTGTTGTGGAGCAAAATGTTGCCAGGCAATAACGCGCGCGCGGAAATTGCACGGCGAATGGGATTCAGTTACCCGCAGATGGATCCCAACCCACCGAGTTCCGTGACAATCTGGGGCCCCGGCGGATACGCGGAACAGGTCCTGTTTTCACTAGGTGGCTTCACGCGCATGCCCGGCCTGACTCCTGCACGCGGCATTCCGCTGCTTAGACCCACAGGCATGCCCAATCTCCTCCGGCCGTACTTGAGGGATGCAACGAGAAGCCAGATTGAGGCAGCGGCACTAAGGTCTCCGGATGGCAGATTCAGAGGTCTGACCGGGCAACCCATTGATGGTCCCTACGACATTGGCCATATCCCAGGTCGTGAGCATTGGCGACTCGTTGCAGAGGCAGGCGAGCGGGGAATGACACAGGCAGAGTTTAATAATTGGGTCAACAGTCATCCTGAGTGGTTCCGGATAGAAAGCCGGGCGGGGAACCAATCTCACGGAAATGAAATGCCGCCTTAATAATTTTATCTAAGGTAGATTTTCTCGATTTCCAAAACTCGACAATGGCATCTATATGATATCGCGGAGTTTTAGAGCATGGTTTGTCCTGAGTCTATCAGAGCTTTTCATTCTTATCAAGGTGTGGATTTCTTGCAGCGATCCACGCTCCGTTTTCTTTCGAAAGAGGGAACCTGACATGCCAAAAGGAAAATTGGATAGGGCGGGAAGAAGCCCATTGCACTACGCCGCTGCGGCCGGTGACACTGGCGAAGTTGCTCGCCTAATCCGAGACGAAGCCGATGTCAATCTACGGGATAATAACGGCTACACACCGTTGCACTTCGCCGCACAGGACCAGAGGCCACAAGCTGCCAATCTCCTTTTGGAGATGGGTGCGAGGATTGAAGAGAAGGATGAGCACGGCAACACGCCATTATGGACGGCAGTATTCTATATCCGCGGAGGAAATGGTGAAGTGATTCGACTCTTGCGGCAATGGGGAGCCGATCCTTTTGCGAAAAACAATTACAGCATAAGCCCTATTCAATTGGCAAGAGAAGATGCCAATCACGATTTGGCCAAGTTCTTCGAGGACTTGCCAAAGTGAGGAAAGGAAGACTCGCCATGCTAGAAGAACCACTGGATAGGGCGGGGAGAGAATGGCGAGTTCTTTGAACTCGATCTGACGCGGCAGTTCATCCTCGGTGGGGACTCGGAGGACGAGATTATCTGGCAGCTTTCGTTGACGTTCAAATTTGTGCCGACGGAAGCCCTGCGCGCCATCGAATCCGGCAATAAGTGGTGCCCAAGGCCCCGGTCGCGTGCCGTGGCTTACTTTGAAGGCTTTGTGCGCGACTCCGCAGCGTATCGAGCCGTCAGCGTATTGAAGCCGGTGCGGGTGGAACTTGACTACTTCAAAGCGGCGATCTGACGGCCGACGCGATGACGCTGGTCGATCTCGAAGGACCCAAGGCAATCGCTAATCCGGATCCGCTGCTCGGCCCGAACCAAGTGCGCTACCAAGCACAGTTCGTGAACGAGTTCACGGGAGAGGTCATCGACGTGTCGGTCAACTACGATCCGACCACCGGCCAGTTCGGAACGATCAAGCCGGCCTCGGGGAAATAGCCATGACGGGGGAGATCAGTTACGACGTGGTGATGGACGCGGATAATTCCTTCGCAGAAGGGAGTTGCCGCGTCGGGGATGGAGGTTGGCAGGTATTCATCGTTAGCAAACGTGATGTCCCCGAGGTGACAATCAAACCGAGTACCTGGGACAGTGGCGTAACCGGGGTAGTCATCAAACTGCCCCGTGGGACTTGCCTCGATAAGGGACTCGTCGAACGCCTGTTATCCGCGCACCTCAACGTGCCTAGCTGGGTCGAGGTTCGCGGCCCGGACTCGATGACACTTCGCTGAACGTACTCGCCCCCCTCCGGCGGGGGCGTCGTCAAGCGTTGGCAGGCCGAACCAGGCGCTGCAGCAGACGGCGGGGCATGATTATTTTTCATGGGTAATGGTTCAACAGCCCCGCCGCGGCTGAGCTGGGACGCCCGGCCGCTAACACCTGAGCCTAAATAAAATGCGGGTTGGTTGGCACGATCCCAAGCTCCAGCGGAATGGCGTGCCAATCCGAAAGCAGCATGTTTTTCCTAGTGAATCTAGCATTTCTGCACCTAGCCCCCGGCAGAATGTTCGTCGCCATAGAGGCTAAGGTCAGGGCGGCTGTGTTAGTTCTCTGATTGTAAACTTGCTCGAACAAATTATTGAAGTTTTTTTTAAAGAGTATGCAAAAGGGTACCGTTCAATGAAAACCCTTCTTTCGATGCAAGTTACCCTTGGAGTTTTCAATAACTCGAGAGAGAACAAGCAAGGTCGATTAGAAAAAATCCCAGGGAAGAACAACGCTGGCGGATACACGGACCAGGTTACCCACTATTCCTGCAAATCAGTTCCACACACTTTTGCCAATCAAGTAATCAAAAAACCTGATTGAATTCGCTTTTGGCACCTGCACTTCGCCGAGCGGAAACGAGAATGGTGATAATTTAAAGTTTAGTTTATAAAGCCAGCTATGTAAACAAAAAGACCCCTCCTTTTAGCTGAAAGAGGGGTCTTTTTAGTAATTGGTATTAATTAAAGCAGCTTACTTCTTGCTCTTTTCCTCAAGTACAGCCTGAGCTGCGGCCAACCGGGCGATTGGCACCCTGAATGGGCTGCAACTTACATAGTTCAATCCAAGTCGATGACAGAATTTCACCGAATCAGGTTCGCCACCATGCTCGCCACAAATACCAATCTTAAGATCAGGTTTCACAGAACGGCCTTTTTCAACACCAATTTTCATCAGCGTTCCCACTCCATCAAAATCGATCACTTGGAAAGGATCCTTCTTAACAAGATCGTTTTCGATGTAATGGCGGATAAAGCTACCGTAATCATCACGACTGATCCCCAAAGTAGTCTGGGTAAGATCGTTAGTACCAAAGCTGAAGAACTGCGCTTCGGTTGCGATTTCAGCAGCAGCCACACAAGCGCGGGGCAACTCGATCATCGTGCCGACAAGGTAATTAACCCTCATACCTTTTTCAGCAAATACCTTTTCAGCAATAGCGTGAACCAATTTAACCTGAGCTTTTAATTCAGGCAGAAAACCAACAAGAGGAATCATGATTTCAGGTTCAACCGCAATCCCTTCCTTGGCGACATCACAAGCAGCTTCGATAATTGCACGAGCCTGCATTTCAGTAATCTCGGGGAAAACATTGCCCAACCTGCAACCACGAAAACCAAGCATGGGATTTAACTCATGCAGTTCCTTGATGCGCTTTTCGATAGATTTAGGGCTAACACCAATCATCTTGGCAACTTCCTTCTGCTTATCTTTTTGATCAAGCGTAGGAAGGAATTCGTGAAGTGGTGGATCCAAAGTTCTGATGGTAACAGGCTTGCCCTTCATGGCTTTAAAAATGCCTGCAAAATCGCTTCTTTGGAATTCTAAAAGCTTCTCTAAAGCAGCTTTCCTTTGCTCCGTAGTGGTCGAAAGAATCATCTCTCGCATCGGAAGGATATGATCAAAAAACATGTGCTCGGTTCGACATAGCCCGATACCTTCGGCACCAAAAGCAATCGCTGCGGCAGCCTGATCTGGTTGATCAGCATTGGTACGAACTTTCAATGTACGAACTTCATCAGCCCAACTCATAAGCTCTGCAAACTGCTGGTAAACCTTGGATTCTTCAGGCTTCATAGTCTTCGAAATCAAAACCTGAACGACTTCACTGGGCTTGGTTGCAACTTTGCCTTCCATCACTTCGCCCGAAAAACCATCGATTGCAATCCAATCGCCTTCTTTCAAGGTTTTGCCACCCGCGGTTACCGTGCGCTTCTTGTAATCGATCTTAAGATCTCCACAGCCTACGATACAAACCTTGCCCATTTGGCGACTAACCAAAGCAGCATGGCTGGAAGCACCGCCAAAGGCAGTAAGAATCCCGGTTGCAACCTGCATACCACGAATATCTTCAGGGCTAGTTTCTTGACGAACAAGAACAACTTGCGCATCTTCAGGAAGCTTGCCATTGGCATCGCGACTGAAGCTATTGACATAAGCTTCAGCATCATCGGCATAGAACTTAATTTTACCAGTTGCAGCGCCGGGGCCAGCATTGATACCCATGGCAAGCAATCGGCCTTCTTCAACCGCTTTGCGCTTGGCTTCTGGATCAAAGATGGGCTGGAGAAGTTGGTTTAAATCATCAGGAGGAATACGGCCAGCAGAAATAGCCTCTTCTTTAGAAATCAAACCTTCGTGAACCATATCAACAGCAAAGCGAACGCCCGCGAAGCCGGTACGCTTGCCATTGCGGGTTTGAAGCATCCAAAGCTTGCCCTTTTGAACCGTGAATTCGATATCTTGCACATCACGATAATGTTTTTCCAACTTAATGCAGATTTGGTCAAGCTGCTGATAAACCTCAGGCATTGCGATATTAAGTTCAGCAATTTTGTTAGGGGTTCGAATACCCGCAACCACATCTTCACCCTGGGCATTGATAAGGTATTCGCCATAGAAAACTTTTTCACCCGTGGCAGGATCACGGGTAAAGGCAACGCCAGTTGCGCAATCATCGCCCATGTTTCCAAACACCATCGAACAAATGTTTGCAGCGGTGCCCCAATTGTGTGGGTAGTTGTATTGCCTACGGTAAACAACAGCACGATCATTACCCCAAGATTGGAAAACTGCGCCAACAGCTTCGAGCAATTGTTCCATTGGATCATCTGGAAAATCCTTACCCGTTCTTTCAAAAACAGCTTTCTTAAACTGTTTGACTAATTTCTTCAAATCTTCGGTGTCTAATTCATTATCAAGATGCACACCTTTTTTCTTCTTCATTTTGTGCAAGAGATGCTCAAACGGATCTTCATCTTCCTTAGTTTGTGGCTTCATGCCTAACACAACATCGCCATACATTTGCACGAATCTGCGGTAACTATCCCAAGCAAAACGCTCGTTACCTGTTTTCTTAATAAGCCCTTTAAGAGTTTGTTCATTAAGACCAATATTTAAAACGGTATCCATCATACCGGGCATGGAAACCCTAGCGCCACTACGGCAAGAAACTAGAAGGGGGTTTTCTGGATCACCAAACTTGGCACCCATTTCCGCTTCAGTTTTCTCAAGGGATTCCAAAATCTGAGCACGAAGCTCTTCTGGGTATTGACGATTATTATCGTAAAAATAAGTGCATACTTCTGTGGTAATGGTAAAACCCGCAGGTACAGGCAACCCAATGTTGCACATTTCAGCAAGATTGGCACCCTTTCCACCCAGCAAGTTTTTCATGTCCGAGCGGCCATCAGAACTCGAGCCACCAAAATAATAAACATACTTCTTGCTCATAATGTCATAACCCCTGTGTTTCTTATGCGTGAAGCCCTTTTGACCGAGTCCAACTCAGTCTCTAAAAAGAGGATATCCCTTTTGTAGCTATAACTCATTATTTATGAAGTTAACTTGGGTAAGTCAAAAAGAAAGAGTGCAGGATTCCAAGAAGCAATGCTTTCAAGGAAGAATGCACTCCAAAATAAACATCAATTATTTACAGAATTGCAATATTTCGCATTGCGATTCCTTTGCCCACCTCTGTTTTAATCTTTGGGGGCAATCTCCACCTTTAAAGGTTCAACCCAATGCTTAAGCTCCGGATTATAATAAAGATAAGCACGAGAAGCCTGCCCACTGTAATTCCCAGGCACCCTACAAATCAAATCAAGGTTTAATTCAATATTCTGCTCGGGTGCCATATCTCGCCAATATAGAACTAACTCCCTACCCAAAACTTCAAACGCACTTAAAACAGATCGGGCCCCATCCTCAGGCACTAGGCACATCTGTTTTAAGTGTTTGAAATCCTCTGGCAAAGATAGCCCTGCAGGCAAACCAATAACTGCCACAGCCATCCCCTGGCCTTTCTTTTCATTGTTTCTCACCTTCAGCTTTAACTGCAGGGTATCCCCCTCGTTAGCTTTTGCAGCACTAAGCCGAGTTTCAATACCAAGCGGAAGATTCGCCACACTTACTGGCTTGAGGGTGTTGTAAGTCCAGCTTAGGGTGGCTGGAAAAATGTTTTTACCAGTAACTTCCAAACGAAGGGCATTGTCTCCGGGTTTAAAATTCTTTTCTGGGTTAGGTAGCTTAAGTTCCATCACTTCGGTTGCACCAGCCGCAAAAACAAACTTCGACATTTCTATATCGCCCAAGAACAAGCGAACTTCACCCGCCTCTGCAGTTTTCTTGTTGGCCTTGGTAAAGGCAATAAGAGCCTTCAAGGCAAGAATGGTGGATTGTGTTGAACCAAAAGTTCCATTTCCATTTCTCTGTTTACCAACCCAGGCAATCGCCTTACGAACAGGGAGATTAAATTGCGGTTCATTGGCTTTTAAAAGCGCAAGTATTGCAAGCGCCGTGGTTTCAATCTCCAGACTAACACCGCCCGATCCAGTGATACTAGTTTTTTCAGCAACCAAATGCCCATCTTCTTTCTGCCCTGCAACAAGCTTTTTAAGCAAGTTTATTGCAGTGGTACTATCATTTCGGTTTAAAAGCGCGTTGGCAACCAAGGAGAGAAAATAGGGATCGTTAGACTTCTCCGCTTTTTCTTTAAGAAAAGAAAGCTCTTTAGAAACATCATCGCTTTTACCACTCTCGGTCAAGGACCAAACAATATAGGCATTGGTAATATCATCAGGGGCACGACCAAAAGAATCCAAAGCCCGAGGATTGCGCTTGAAACCGCCGTTCCCATCCCGTTGCTCCATAATGTAATCCTGCGTGCGCTTGATCATATTCTGATCCACATTAATCACCCTGCTCATATCACGAAATTGCAACAACCCATAGGCAGTCAAAGCTTCGTGGGCAGGAGCAGTGCCACCAAACCATTCATACCCCTGCTTCTTATTCTGCGCGTTCATACACTCAAAAGCCGTAAGCTTGGCGTAACCATTTTCAAGAAGAGTTAAAGCCCGTTTTTCAATCTCCGGACTATTTTGATTGCTCTCACGCAAATAATCCAATACCAGAAGATTCGGATAGTTGGTGGTCGATGTTTGCTCGAAACAACCATGGGGCTCTCCCAGCATGCCCTCTAAACCTTTCTGAAGATCAGCAAGCACCGAAGGATAAACCTTGGCGCTAACCTTTAAAGTTCCCGGTATGATCGATTCGGGCAATTTAATTTTTGAAATCATCGTGCCTTCCAAGGTATCGCTATAAGCTTGCGCTATAGGAAAACCAGAAGAAGAAACCTTGATGGTCTGCCTGATGGCATCTTGGGCAAACCCTTGCACTTTGCCATTAAAACCAAGTGCAATATCGCCGTCCACGATCTCTGGCTTAAATTTATAAAGCTGCCGCAAAGTTTGATTGGGCAGAAGTTCAAGAGTGAGGTTTTCTTGGCCCTGCAAAAGTTTGAACCCTTCAAATCTTTCGAGATTGATGTTTGCAGTTCTCTTTTCAGAAGAATTACTTGTGATAGCAAGAGGAATGATCACCTCATCACCCGCCGAGATTTCGAGAGGAATCTTAGGTTGCAACACAAGCGGAAGGCGCGACTCCAAAATAATCTTTGCAGATCCCAGCCTGCCATCTAGAGTATTGGCAAATGCAGTAGCGGTAAAACTGGTAACGGAATCACTAAGGTCAAAAACAGCCTCGGCTTTACCCTCTTCAGTAATGATGAAAGGTTTCCAACAAAGGGTTTCAGAAAAATCGGTGCGAAGTTCAGGCCTTTCACCCTGGGTTCTTTCATGGGCGTATTCACGAACAACCATGGGCGACATTACCAATTGCGACTGAAGCTTTCGCATGGGGGCAGCAAACCTTGCAACAGGAGGCCTTTTCATCCCATTTTTCTCAAGCAGCATTTCCTGCTGTTCTTGCAGCCTAAACTCATCCGCCAGACCTTTCATCGCTTGATTCTGCTTATTGTTCCTGATGTCTAAATTGTTTCCCCAATCTCGACGGTCTGCAAAATCATCTTTAAAAAAGGCTTTTTTATCAGCATTCAAATTGCGATTTTCCTTGCCCAACATTCGAGGAATTCCACCCAAATTTCCCGCAACACCGGGCGCTTGATATTGAACATCAAAACCATCCACCTTATTTTTAGCTTCCATTGCTAAAGGCAGGGGCATGCGTGCCATCTCTTTAGCAGCGGCGTTCATAGGGGGCATGTCCATCTTCATGGCTGCAACCGGCATGGCCTCTGCTTCCATCATGGCTTGAGGCTTAGCATTTTTCATTGCAAATTGCCTGGTTTCTTGAATAAAACCCAAAGGGACAAGAATCAAAGCAAGCGCCATTACACTAAAACCAAATCCTGCAACAACCCTGCCTTTTTGACAATAAGCCAAACCATTAATGACAAGGCCAGCAGCAAGCAAAAGAATTAAAGCGCCTCCCATTTTAAAAATGTTTCGTTTCACATTTTCAAAGAAAGTGTTCCACTCGTTTAATTTGCTGATCGCCAGTAATACCGCAGGAGAAGGCACCGCTGCGTTTTTAGCTTGAAGTGCCTTATCAGATTCGGCCTGTGCATCGTTGACTTTTTTCTGATACTCGGTGAAAATCTTTTCCACAGGTTCCATGGCAAGATCTTTAGATTGGATAGAGGACTGGCCAATGGTAACGAGTAAATTATCAGCTTCTTCTTTGTGGATCTGCCTAAATTTGGAAGGGTCTTGCTCTGCAAAACGGCGCCACCCTTGCGAACCTAGCAACAAATCCAGAGCCTCGGAGGCCCTTGGGTGCTCGCCCAGCAAAACATCGGTGTATTCAAGATCCTGTGATTTACGAATTTCGGTGGTAAGTAGAAAATGAGTGGGCATGGTGCGTGCGGTTTTTTCATCCGCCATGGTTATCACACTTCGATCCACAACCCCAAGCATTACAATTGAGGGGGCCAATTTACTAAGCTCATCAGAGGTCTCAATTTTAAGTTTGACCTTCTGACCCGGAACATAACTAATTTGATCGGGCACCAACTTAATCCGGAGTGATTCCGCAGGAGTTCTAAAAAAGAGCCTTTCTGCAACCGGGATAAGTGCCCTAATCCCCGGAGCGGAAAGGCGTTCTTCAAAAACAGTAACTCTGCAAACCCCGCCAATCGGGTCGGAAAGATTAATCTCTGCAGAATTCTTGCCTTGCTCCAGATAAATAGATTCCAACAACCGCCCTCTGCAATACACGCCCACCATCAGCCGAGATTTAACCGTTGAATCAACTTCAACTTTAACGGATTGACCTGGCTTAATAATGTTATCTACCACGCGCAAAACGGTTCCCGCATCTTTAATGGCAGGCAACTTAAAGGAACCCGCAATACTAGGAGGGCTAGTGATTTTCACTTCATAATTAGCATCTTTTTTCGGAGTAAGCTCAAACTTTCCCAATCCCTGATTTATACCTGGCTCTTTATCATCGGTAAGGGTTTTAACCTGATTAAGAATCTCTACACCATTTTCAAAAACCGAGGCGACAACATCCGCCGGTTTGCCTAAGGGCGTCTTCGCTTGAAAATAGATTCTGCTTTTAAGCCCTTGAATCAAATCGCCACCCTCTGGGAAAAACTCAATATCTAACTTGTTAATTACAACAGGAACTGGCTTCACCAAGGTTTCGGTATTACCCCCATCATCAAATACCACCGAAATACTAGCTTGGCCTTTCTGAATGACAGCGGGCAACCTAAACTTCAATGCAACTCTTCCCAAGGAATCAGTTTGGAAACGCGCCTGATTTGTATTTGGATTCCCATCAACGCCTATTTGCACACCATCCAAATTTATCGAAGCAAGCACCGTCTTACCCGACAGCGGTTTGCCATCGGCAGAGGCCGCCTTACAGTTGGCAATAATATCCTCGCCTGGGCCGTAAGACCTGCGATTAAAATCAAGCTCTTTATTAATATTAGACTTTTGATATCGGTTAACAATAAATTTTCGAACCTGATCAGGGAAACGCCCTGCCTGATCCTTAACTGTAAGGATATATTCGCCCCCTGGTGCAATTGGATCGATTAAAAAAGCCCCTGAACCAACACCCTTCAAGGGTTTGCCATCAGGGCCTTTGATTAACTCTGCAGGTTTATCTGGGCGTGAAATTCCGCCACCACCCTGCCCAACAACCCTTTGTTCCTGAGTGGGGCTTGTTAAAACAAAGTTAAGTGCAAAATCTTCATGAGGGGGCCTTAAGCTGAACCGCTCTAAAACCAAGGCACGAAAATAAACGGTTTCGCCCGGCTTATACATTGGCTTATCAGTTGAAAGATGTGCAACATAAACAGCCGAAGCAAGTTGCAGGCCTTCCTTGATTTCAACCTGTGCGCCTGATTCTCTTTTTGCCGAAACGATAAGCGTGGGATTACTTCCTGCCCGCAGAGGTAAATCTGGAGGCACAACAATTTGTAACTGCCCTTGTCTAGTTAGCTGGGAGGCAACCGGAAATCTGGTGCCGGGATTCGCTTTATCTTCAACGAATGCTTCAACCCGCGCCTCGACAGGCCTGCTCAAGTTGTCTTGTGTAAGAATTTGATAACTGTTGGGTGCCCCAGGTTGCAAGGTCGCAGGCCCTGTAACCAACACCTTAAGTTGCTTTATTTGAATCTCTTCGGTGGCTTGATTTACCTTAGCCATACCTTCATTCTGCAATTGAACCACAGCTTTAGCTTTTAAATTAAAGTCCGATTGAACCCTAGAAGCATACTGCTTGTGGTGCTCGACAACCGTGGAATTGCCAATGAAATCATAAACACCAAGTCCTGCAGGCACACCAATACCAAGGGTAAGCACGGAAGCAACCATCCACATCCATATCCGAGCATTCTGCATGCCAGGCACCGCAGTTGCACCAAACTGAAGTATTTTCGCTTGCTGAATGTCTTTTAAGGTTTCTTTGGGGGGGGTAAATTTAACTTCGGGGAATTGAGCCTTTGAAGCTTTTACCAAAATCTCTTTTTGCAAATGGGCTTTCTTAAGCTTTTCGCCACACGCCACGCATTCAGCGCAATGCGAGGAAAGCAAGGATTGATCCTGATCATCGAGCAACCCATAAAGGTATTCGAGCAGTTTATCTTCGGTATTTATACAGTTCCACATTTTATAAATCTCCAGCAAATAATTTGTTAATAGCTAATTAGAATTTAAAATCAGGAAAGAGCCACCTTTAGTTTCTGCAGCGCAGAACGCATCTGAGTTTTGATGGTTCCTAGGGGCCTATTTGCAGTTTCAGCAATCTGTTCATAAGTCATTTCAGCATTTTGCCTAAGTAGAAAAACTTCTTTTTCTTCGGGGCGAAGATCCATAAGGGCCAAGCGCAATTGCTCGACCATTTCATTTTCTTGCATAGATTCTAGTGGGGAAATTGCACTTTTACACATCATCACCTCCTCATCAGGCATTGTTCGTGTTTTTCGCTTCCATGCACTTTTACGAAGATCCTTTGCTGCATTTATTGCCACCTTGAAAATCCACGATTTAAGATTTATCACATCAGGCAGGCCATCTTGTTTTTTCCAACACCGCAGAAACGCATCTTGTGCGATATCATGGGCATCTTCTTTATTCCCAAGAATAAACCAAAGTGTACTGGTCAACTCGTCCCTTATTTGATTAAAGGTCGCCAATAAACGCTCGCCATTGGATTGTTCCAACTTCAAAGGGGCACTTCCATCTTCGGTGATGCTAGGGTGCTTCATGGTTCATACTCATAAGACGAAGCAAGAAACAAAAAAGATTTACAAAAGTGCCGTGATTTGAGTTTTTCATGATTAATACTTTTACGAGAACACTTTTTACTACAGCGACTCCAAAATCTTAATGATTTTAAGTAATTTTAGTTATGACACTAGCACAATCGCTTGAATGCAGTTACAATATTAAAATGGATTTTAACGGTCTAAATCCCTTTCCAAATGGAGTTGGCAATGAATACCACACAAGATACGCTCAAAAGCTTGCTTGAAATTGGTGAAACCAAAGGATTTGTTACTTTTCAGCAAGTGTTTAATGCTGTTACCAAAGAAAAATCCGACCCCGAACGACTCGACAAATTATTGACCCTGCTCGAAGAGCATGGCATCGAAATCATTGACGATGAAAATGATGATTAGTTCTTATCTGTCTGCGCCTTTTGCAATTGTTCCAGTAAAAATTGTATCGTTGGTCGGTCAGCAGGCGAAGACGACTTAAATTTGTAAACAACTCTCCCTTTCGCATCCACCACGAAATCACCACCTAATTGAAATAAATCATCCTTGGAATACCCCAAGGATGGCAACCATCCGGTTAAGATTCTTCTCATAAACTTCCAAAGCACTTTAATCGATAGAAAATCCTTCAACTGGGCCGAGCCCAATTCAAAAACCTTGTAAGCCACTTTTTGCGGATCGCTAACCAGAGGGAAAGGCAACTTTAACTCTTGCGAAAGTTTAAGCGCCTCGGTTGGTGAAGAAAAAGTTATAGCGACAACTGTCGCATTGATATCCTTGAACAGGTGAAATTGATCACGGATATCGCCCAGATGGGCTCGGCATAGTAATCAGCCCAAATGCCTAAGAAAGACCAAAAGAAAAGGTGCAGGACCAAAAGTTCGCAACTCCTGATCTTCATTTTGGTTGTTCTGAAACTTTAAGAATAAATGGTTCATAAGGCTCATTCAGATTAAAACATTAAATTTCAACTTCACTACTCATCATTATAGCCCCCATCTTCACATGGATAAAACTTAAAACACGAATCTTTGATGCAATCGTTAAAGTTGGTACTTTCGTTAAGTCGATAAAAACCTTGCAGATAGTCCATGCCATTACCTCGATTGAAGAGAAATGGTTTTATCCGAGAACGGGAAACTCGGGTGCGTTTAAGTTGTAGAAAGGTTTCGGCTATGAAATTCAGAAAAAAACATATTGTAAGCGGGTTAATCGCAGCGCTTTCTTTAAGCGTTACAGGTTGCATGCCTTTTTCTATGGGCATATTCACCCCTACACCTGTACCCCCTTGGGTTACCGAACGCATGGAAGAAAAATATACCCATCGCAATGATCACCGCACTCCGATTATGCCTCCAATCAAAGAAGGATCTCCACCCCCTCTTTGCGAAGATGCACCAGACGATGCTCAAGTTATTCGGGCTATGCCACACATGGCAAGGGGCTTCCCTTATGTGTATGAAGAGCATCGGGATGATGTTCAAATTGTGACAGAAAGACTAGTGGATAAAATTGATCCACCAAGATTTTTTCCACTAGTTGGCCCCGCACAACTTCATCACTGCCATTGGAAAGCCACTATTTATTACAACGAAGTCATCGAATCTGGGTATCCATTCCCTGTTAAAATCAAACGCCCCAGAATTCAAGTGGTATACATCGACAAAGATCACTTGCATCTTTATGCAGGCACCCCTGAACTCCAGAAATCTTTTACCAAAGACCTGGCAGGATACTAAATCTAGGATTCGAAATCAGCGAACTTTTGGAGAGACAGACATCATGCGCAAGCAATGGAAAATATCAGCGCAAAGACTTTTAACTTTGAGTGCTTTCGGAATCCTAGCGGGTTTTTCTGCAACCAGTTTTTCCTTAACGGGTTTGACAAACGCTGCTGAACAAACCAGACCCGCGGTTATCATCGCCTCTGGAAAGAAAGCGCTTGATAACAAAACTGAAGACTCAGTCGCCCTTGCAGAATCAATGCGTATTCACATCGCATTTATAGCTGATCCTTTGATCTCTGCAACCGACATCTCGCCTTCCGTTAAAAACGGCAAAATGATTCTTAAAGGCAATGTCAACAACAACGCAGTTAGTGATAATGCAATGGCCCTTGCAAGCAGACTTACAACCTGCAAAGTGATTAGTGAAATACGAACTTGGCCCGTTTCTTTTAGCAAAACCACAAAAATATCCGTCGAAGCACTACAGGCCAATACTAATAAAGTATTCACTACCGAATTACTAACATCCTACCCAAAATTATCAGTTGCGGTCTCTGCGGAAGGTTGTGTAATAGTTTCTGGCCCAGTAGTTACCCTTGAAGATAAACTCGAAATTAGCAAACAACTTCGTAAAGTTCCAGGTTGCCAAAGGGTCATCAATAAAATGACCGTTCAACCCATGCGCATGGGGAACGAAACAGTTACAATGGTAAATAAAGATGGCACTAAATGGATTATTGGCAAAGACCAAATCGTAACGCCAACACCAACAATCGTATTAAACCCAACCCCACCACCCACGAAGGAAATCGCACAAGCAATAGCAGCAACAAAACCTTCGGAGAACAATAACCCTGCCATCGTACCAACGCAAAGTATCGTGCAAACCCCAAAAACCAAAGATGCTACTAATACTAACAGCAAAAATCAAAGACCCCAAGTACTTCCAGAAAGCCTAGTACCCGTAGTACCTATGGCCAAACCGTTGCCCACACCAGCAAAAGCAGTGGATGTATTTGCGATACCAAAACTCCCGCAGGATTGGACCTCGAAAAAGAGTGAGGTAGTTGAAAAGAAAGAGGCTATAAAGCCCGAAAAAAGCACAGTAAAAAAAGCCCCTACAGAAGATAAAGCAAAAACAGTAACCAAGACCGTTGAAGCTCAGACAACCAGCAAAACTAAAGAAAAAGTGGAAGAATTTCCTAGCTTCCCGAACTTAAATAAGAAATCTGAAAAAGTAGCACCTGTTGTAAGTGAACCAGCAAATAAAAAAGAAATCCCTGCAACTACTGTTGCCCCTAAAAAAGAATTACTAAAGGTTGCAGATAAAAAAGAACCAGTTGCACCAAAAGTAATAGTTGAAAAAGAAACCGTGAAAACAAAAACAGATAATCAACCAAAGACCGCATCTAGAGTATTCATGCCAGCCCATGATCCAATGGGTTCTGCGCTAGTAAAAACGGATATGCTTGGTTTCCCCTCGATTAGAAAAGATGCCCCTGCCCCCGAAACCAAACAACCTTTGCTTACAGATAAAATCCCAACAAAGTATGCAACAAACTCGGATAAAGATGGTGAATACAACAGGCCCTACCTTGCAGCAAAAACCCAAGGAAAGCCCCTTCCAAGTGAAAACATGTTGGCTGAAAAAGCAAACACTGTTGCAAGTAAACCCGCAGCTAAACAAGATAAAACCGCAGCTATCAAACAAAGTGCTACAGCAGTCTCGCAACCTTTAATGAAAAAAGAACCAACCCAAAATGCAGCTAAAGTGATTGCGAAATCTGAAATACTCACCAATACAGTTTCAAATGATAAAAACAAAACAGTGCCCGTTACTACTGCAAGTAAAAAAGTTGAATCCCCAGTAAAACCAAGTGTAGCAACAGGCACGATAACTTTTGATTCCGATGAAGGCACGCCAAAATCCAACGGCAATCAACAAACAACTTTGAATGCACTTAAAAAACAAGTGGAGCAAGCGTGTGGTAAAAAAGCTTCATCGGTTCAAGTTATAGAAAAGCCCGATGGTTCTAGAGTGCTTTTGATAGATGTTGCACAAGGAAGCAAGCAAGAAGACCTAGCGAAAACCTTGTTCAGCATGCCAGAAATCGCAGCAAACAATGTGACTATTGATTTTATAATTAAATAGATCATGTAAAGACAAATCATTCCCGCATGATGGAGCGCCTATCCCGAAAGGCGCTCCATCATTGTTTTTTTACCCCACCTTTAGCCAGAACTTTTTGAATTTCTCGTTCTATCTTATCAGCCAAATCTTTGAATGAATTAATATCATCCATTATGGTTTTTGAATTAAAACGAATAATCCCCTGTTCATCAATCAGAATTAACATTGGAAGAAATTCAATTTCCCACTCCCGATTAATACTGCCAATACCATCCCAGAAGGAAGGCCATGTCATGCCAAACTGCTGCTGGGCTTTTATAAAAGCAGCTTTTTCAATGTCGGAATTAACCCCCAATAAAACAAAAGGCTTGTCTTCAAATTGCTTCGCTAATTGTTTTTCGTAAGGCAGAAGTTGTTTGCAAGGCCCGCACCAAGATGCCCAAAAACTTAATAGCACGACTTTTCCCTTGTACTGGCTGAGTGCAATTTTAGTACCGGAAGCATCTTCTGCCTTGATTTCTGGCGCAATGTTTCCAACCCGCACCCCAACGGTTAAAATTTTGGGCTCTTCAGCACAACCCATAAACAACAGCAATACAACTACGCTATAATTAAACTTCATTTTGTTTCCTTTTTTATGACCCACCTACTTTATTTTCCTGCGAGTGCTTTTAAGGCCATTGCAATTATCTTGGATTGTGGCGAACTTTTCGGATACTTCTCTAAATCACTTAAACAAACCCAAGCCAACTCCTCATAATAATCTGAAGCCCCTTTACCAGCAACTTCCCCCATAAAAACTTTTACCGTAATTTTGAATCTCGTCACAGGATGAATCACTTCGCCAATCTCACGATATTTTTTAGCTACCAAAGAGGCATACTTTTGGGAAATACTATTTAGCGCCTTTGTTTCGTTATCCCCTTCGTCTGGAATATCATGAGGCACTTCCCATAAACCCGCCCAACGCTGCCCAACAGGCCTTTTACCCAACAAAATCTTTTGCTTATTGACCAATACCGTGGCTAATTCTCGAACCTGTGTTACCACGACTTTTTTTTTCTTGATGGGTAGTTCGGCTACAAGATCGCATCGCTTGGCAATGCAAAAAGAAGAAAGAGGACACGAGTTACATTTGGGATGCGTAACCGTGCAAACCAAGGAACCCAATTCCATCATAGCTTGGTTAAACGCCCCGATATCGCTTTCAGGTAATATTTCTTCCGCGGCCTCCCAAAGAAATTTATTCCCCGCAGAAGAATCAACATCTAAAGACAAAGCAAAAAGCCTTGCCAACACACGCTTAGTATTAGCTTCAAGAATCGGCAACTTAGTATCAAAGGCCTGAGATAAAACTGCGTTTCGAGTGTACCTTCCCAAACCTGGCAAACGAGAAAGACTTTCAGGATTAGTAGGAAAAACGCCACCAAAATCAGCAACGATTATTTTTGCTGCCTGATGCATATGCCTTGCACGCCTGTAATAACCAAGCCCTTGCCATAGCTTCAATACTTCTTGCTCATCTGCAACAGCAAGTGCATCTACACTAGGGAATGACTTCAAAAATCTTTCAAAATAGGGGATTACCGTTGCAACTTGAGTCTGCTGCAACATGATTTCACTAACCCATATTGCATATGGATCTCGGGTTTTTCTCCAAGGGAGATCTCGTTTCCGTTCCCCGAACCAGAATAATAACGCTTTCCCCAAAAGCTTTTTAGAAGCAGGCAGAAGGGATGGCCTGGGAAGTATTATTTCCAGCTTATCTTTTGCCATGTACTACTTTTTTAAGCGGAATTTTGCAAATAAGGCTGCTGCAGCATCAGAAGTATTTCCAGAAGGCTTTGGTTTTTCTTCGGGCTTCGCACCACCCTCAGAATTTACCCCAGATCCACCTGCATCTTTTTCCGAACCCGCCTCGGGTATCGCATCTTTCCAAGATGGCTTTGCACCACCGGGGGCTTTATCATCATCATCAAATAACAAATCATCCAAATCATCATCGTCCGATGATATTTTGGGCTCAACTTTTTCCGCAGGTTTTACTACTGGCGCTGCAACCGCAGGTGCTTCGATCTTTACCTCAAATAGCAGAAAGCCAACTTTCACTTTGTCTTTTGGTTTTAATTCGATCTCGGCTGTTATTTTGATGTCGTTTACAAAAGTTCCTTCCGCACTACCCAAATCTAAGATAAAAAGTTTACCCTGTTTTATCAAAAAGGCACAATGCTTATCAGATACCCCAGAGGCAGGCTTTAATTGGCAGGAAGGATCTTTTCCAATTCGAAATTCTGCAGCGGTCAGGGTGATTTCCTTACCCATCATTTTACCCGCTGTTAAAACAACCAAGCTAATTTTCATTACTCTAACCTCTTATTACATAAGTCACTTTGCAGCCCTCATCGTACAATCATTTTACATCATTGCAAAACATCTCATAAAATGATTTTATATTTTAAGGATAGAGGGTTTACCAATGCAAAGAAAATCAACAGTTGTTGCGCTTTTGTTACTATTCCTGCTCGCACCCTCTGGTTGCACAGGCAAAAAAAACATTCCGAAATCAGAAATCCCTGCGAATAGTCCTATTCTGGTGGTTGCATGCCCTGAAGGGGTCGCCTTTGAAGTGCTAAAAACACAGGGCTTTGTAGTATCAAGTAGGCTTGGTGCAGACCTTAAAATAATCATTCGAAGTGCAGGAAAAGAACCTAATTCAGACCAATTAAAAGCTGATATCTGGATCCTTAAACCCGAAGAAATTGGGGAATTCGCCCAAGCCAATCTGGTGGCATTCGCCTCAGATTTAATCCAAGAACCGGGCGACAAAATTAATTGGTCCGACTTATTGCCCCTCTATCGGGAAAAACTTTTGATTTGGCAAAGAAAAATAGTTGCGCTTCCTTTGGTTGGTGAAGCTCGCGTTTGCCTTTTTAGGGAAGATTTGTTCAACAATCCCACCGATCAAAATAATTTTAAGGCGAAATACAATTGCGCACTGAAACCGCCAAACACTTGGTCCGATTATCACAAAATCGCACAATATTTTTCTGAAGCCAATTTTAATTCAGGCAAAAGCCTTCCCGGGTTGTGTTCTTCTGAAGAAGATTTCGAAAAAGATTTTTTGAGCTTTTGTGCTGGTTACACTAGGCAACCTGTTAGCCCATCAGAAAAAATCACCCCCGATATCGAGAATGCGGTATTTTCGTTTACCTATGATTTTCGAACAGGAAAACCATTGATAAACACTGCAGGGTTTGTACAAAGTTTAGAGAAATACAAGCTATTGCAAAAATTCCGGGCCACCTCGCCTGAAACTGATTTAGGCTCAACCTTCTTACAAGGAAAAGCTACCCTTTGCATTGCAGATGCAAGCCTAATCTACAAAGCCCAAAATACCCTAGCGTTGAAAGATAAATTTAACATTTGTTCAATCCCCGGCGCCGATGGTTATTATCCTGGCTCATCCGCAGAATTCAGGCCATTGCCCATAGGCAATAAAATCCCATACCTTGGTAGCTCCAGTAATCTGGGTTGCGTTAACGCAAAATCTGAATCAAAAGAATTAGCATTCAAATTTTTGATTGAACTTGCAAGCCCGGAAATAGCTGAGCGCATTTGTGTTGAACCCACCGTTGCAAGTTACACCCGATATTCCCAATTGGATAAAATAAGGCTTGATGCTTTTGGCTTAGATTCCCAACGAACTGCAAGTCTGCGAGAAACAATCCGAGCAAACCTTTCGCATATCGACATAAAAAACCCTGCGTTATGCAGTCGATTGCCAGGCTACCAAAAAAGAAGAAGTGTGCTTGTTGAAGAATTAAGATCTTATCTCAATAGCCCCGGTGGTTCCGCACAGGAAACGATGAATAAAGTTTCGAAGCGTTGGGTAGAAATTGACAAAGCGTGGCCTCAAAAAGAATTCCTAGCTTTGGTAAAACAAAGCGTAGGCTTAATTGCAGACTAAAACCTGTAGCCGGGGAACAAAGTTTGATATCGAAAAAGCGGAACCCTTCTTGCGGGGTATGTTAGCCTTGGAGTTTTCAATAACTCAAAGGGAACAACTTCACCCAGTTTAGCCAAGCAGGTAATCTAAAAATCGGATTGATTCCGCTTTTTTGGCATCTGTAGTTCGCCAAAGCGATACAGTAATTCTATCTTTTTTATTGACTGGTTTTTTTCATCGTCATACTATGCTTCTAGATTAATTCTGTAATCATCACCCCTATCCCCCGCCTCGTTGTCGCTGGAAATACCTTGCACGGGGTGCAAGGTTGACCGAGATAGCTTGCGCAAACGAATAACTGTTAGACGGCGAGACTACGCCAATGCGGCGTGACGATTCCTTCACCCTTTGGAGACCGCTGCGATGACTCAAGAACGCACGATTACGGCCAGGAGTGGCTGGGTTCAATTGCCGATCAATCTGGGTATGATGGCGGGCGGACCCGTCCTGTTCATGATGGGGATTGGAATGGCGACAAACGGTGGGGGCTAGTCGCTGGGTTCTTCTGTGTCTGCGGCTTCGTGCTCGGACTGATGGGGCTGATCTGTCTCAGCGGGCACTTCACATTGCAGCCGAATGAAGCCTGCGTCCTTAGCTTCTTCGGGCCGTATGTCGGCACGGTGCGCGACAGCGGCTTCTACTGGGTCAAACCGTTCACAACAAAACACAAGATCTCGCTTCGCTCGCGCAACTTCGAGGGAGCGAAACTCAAGGTCAACGACAAGAGTGGCAATCCGATCGACATCGCAGCAGTGGTCGTCTGGCGCGTAGAGAACTCGGCGCAGGCCTGCTTCGATGTCGAGGACTACGACAACTATGTCCGCATCCAGAGTGAGACGGCTCTGCGACACCTCGCCAACAGCTACGCTTACGATCACGGCGAGGAGCACGAGATCACGCTGCGGAGCGGCATGGATGAAGTCTCCGCCGCACTGCGGGCCGAGTTGCAGGACCGCCTCAAGCTGGCCGGTGTCACGGTCGATGAGGCGCGTCTAACGCACTTGGCCTACGCATCCGAAATCGCCGGGGTGATGCTGCGTCGTCAGCAAGCCGAGGCCATCATCGCCGCCCGCCAAAAAATCGTTCACGGAGCGGTCAGCATGGTCGAGATGGCGCTGAAAGACCTTGAACAAAAACAAATCGTTTCGTTCGACGCAGCTCAAAAGGCAGCGCTCGTCACCAACCTGCTCATCGTCCTGTGCAGCGAATCTGAAGCCCAGCCGGTGATCAACGCGGGAGCGTGATGGGAGTTAGTTGGGTGAACTGCAACCTCCGAACCCATCTACTGCGGTTGTTGAAGCGTGCAGGTTTGGAGAAATGGCCCCGGTTGTTTCATAACTTGCGGGCCTCTTTTGAAACGGAATTGTTGGAACACTTTGCAGGGCATGTTGTGGCAGCATGGTTGGGGCATAGTGCGGTGGTAATGTTGAAACATTATGCACAGGTAACAGGTGAACATTTCGAGCGGGCAGCAGGGGGCAAAAAAAGTGGCGCAAAATCCGGCGCAGATGTGGCGCAGCAGGGAATCGCAATGGATTGTAAGGAAATGATGATTTCTAATAAATTAAACATAAAGCCTTTAGCAGTAGGGCTTTTTGCGAACCCTTGCGAGTCACAAGTCCTTACTGCTAAAGGCTTTAGTGGAGGCGCGGGGAATCGAACCCCGGTCCCGAAGCCCTTCCATACCGGCGTCTACGTGCGTAGCAAACTGATTTGGCAGTCTTACTCTGCCGTGTTCACTCTGGTGGATTCAAATTGCAAAGC
>Ga0209284_10000445_pt1 | contig 67412 bp, 44 predicted proteins | sample FRY03_FD_187211 | JGI IMG/M metagenome (GOLD analysis project Ga0209284, IMG submission 187211) | Freshwater microbial communities from Lake Fryxell liftoff mats and glacier meltwater in Antarctica - FRY-03 (SPAdes) (version 2) | ecosystem: Environmental > Aquatic > Freshwater > Ice > Glacier...
GAGCGTCTTCTGTGCCCACAACACCAACGTATCGAAATGGTCGCAGCGAGTCGCACTGGTGGTCGAAGTCGGAGACAATGCGGCCCACGGTGTACGTGTGACTTTGACTCGTGCGCGTTGACAATGCTTCTTGAACTCAGCCCATTTGTCGTCTTCGCTTTGAACGCCCGACAGCAGTCGCCCCATCCGATGAGTCATGTCCCAGGTCAGCAAAACATCAGTGTTTTTCGCTTGAAACAGCCGTTCGCCTTTCAAGACATCCGAGCCATGATCGGACACAATTTGCTTCGGCAGACCAACGCGATGAGCCAACATCGTGAAGATCGTAAACATGTCATCGCCAGTGCAGCTTTGCATCACTTCGCGGTAGAGCAACGCGACATCCGTATGCTCAGCCATTCTCGTAACGACGGCAGGTGGCGGTTCTCCGGTTTCGCATTCCACAGCGCAGAACGTTCGCCCAGTTTCAGTTCAGCCTGCCCCTTTCGTGTTTCCTTCTGCTTGCGGGTGAGCCATTCGCGGAGGGACGGGACCAAATAGTCATGGGTGAGTTGGTAGAACTGCTGCTGCGAATTACTCTTCGACTGCGACTCATGCCCTTCCGGATCGGTAGGGGGTGATGAGACGGAGTTCACCGTCCAGGATGCGGAGGATGTCATTGAAGTCCGCAGGTCGATCGGCGTAGCCAGAGGCTTCCAGTAGTTCCTGCTGCGATCGCATATGGCCTTTGATATCGGTGCCGAGTTCCGGAAGCAGGGCTCGCAAGACTCCGCGAGTTGCAACGGCATGCCGACGGTGATTGGGGTTTGCCTGCGGCGAACTGAATGTTTCTTCCAGAAAGTTGACCCCGACTCCAGCGGTTCCGCCAATCTGTGCCAGCGTTGCGGAGTTCCATGGTTTGCCTTTCACCATTTCCGCAAATAGCGACAACCGTACCGAGACGACTTTGCCGTCCTGAGACAGGCCTTCCGCGACGTCTCGGACGAATTGCTGCTCGTCTGGCGTCATATTCCCCGCGTTCGCCGGGAGCTTGCCGAATGCCTGGCCGAACTTCGTCAGGACTTTTGTCGCATGGTCCGCATCGAACAAATCGACCAGTGCAAAATTTTCGCCCTGCACCATCCGGATATCAAGGGCGTCCATCAGACGGGCAGCCGCGACGGAGAAATCATCGCGCACCATCACGATCGCCTGAACTCGCCCACCATCACATTGCCGCAGGGCCTTGACCAATTCCGCGTCAGGTTCGGCTCGATGGGCGTGCAGCCATTGTTCGAACTGGTCAATGATGATCACGACCTTTTGATGATGGCCACGTCGCAAGTGGATCAGCGTCTCCGTGAGCGGCAAGGCGCTAGCCGCCGGTGTCATTGACGATGGCTCCAACCCGCGGCTAGCGCCTTGCGGCTCACCATTTGTGTCCAGACCTGGAATTCGCTTGCGAAGACCGCGCAGGACGCGTGTCTCGGTATCGTCGGCGGTGGCTTCGACATAAACGGCGATGACATCTTTCGACAAATGCGGCAGCAGGCCGGCTTTCACGAGCGACGATTTGCCACAACCGCTCGGACTGTAGATCAGCCCCACGCTGAAGGTTTGTTCGGGATCGGTCTGCTCGATCCGTTGCTTCCAGAACGCGATGCTCTCCGGCAGGCCATCGCGGTTTCTCGTCCCCGGCAGAAGTTCCAGGAAAAAGTCCGCATCGTTGGCGTCAAATGAACGCAGGCCTTTGGGAACGACCTGCACAGTGGCTTTTGGCTGCCCGGCTGCGGACGTTGCAGGCTTCAGCCACTGCTGAAGATCGTCCGCAAAGTCAGCGGCGGTCGCGTATCGATCGGACGGTCGCTTTGCCAAAGCCTTCAGACAGATGCGTTCCAGTTCGGCGGGAATCGTGTCAAGCAATTCCCGTGGCGGTCGCGGTTCCAGAGTCACGACAAGGTGCAGCGTTTCCAGCGTCGAACTGCCGCGAAACGGTTTTTGCCCGGTGAGCAACTCGTACAGAATCACGCCCATGGAAAAAATGTCGCTGCGGCCGTCCAAACGATGGCCTTCCCCGCGAGCCTGCTCGGGAGACATATACGCCGGAGTTCCTGCGATGGCGTTCTGCTGCAGCTAGTCTTCTTCGCGAATCGCAAGGCCGAAGTCCGCGACGTACGGAGTGTTGGTCTTGTCTTCAATCAGAATATTGGCCGGCTTGATGTCGCGATGAATCAGTCGCCGCTGATGGGCATGCTGCAGGGCCAGTCCCGCAGTCGCCAGAAGTTGAGCGACCTCTCGTTCCGCAGATCGACCGGCCTTGATGCGGTCTTCCAGCGTCGAGCCTTCTATGAATTTGGAGACCACATAGATCGAACCATCCTGCGCGCGGCCCATGTCGTACACCGGGACAATGTGCGGATGATCCAGGCTGGCGACCGTACGAGCTTCGGCCAGATAGGCTTCCGCGTCTTCTGGTTTTTGAAACCGAGCTTTGGTGGGAACCTTGATCGCGACCTGCCGCCGCAGCTCTTCATCGAAGCCAAGGTAGACGCGACCAAAGCCGCCTTCTCCCAGGACACGGTCCAGCCGGTAACGACCTTTCTGCTCGACACCGATGCCTGTGTTGCTGATGTAGGTTGCCGTGGAAGTTCCGCCGTGCTGAACCTTGATCACAGTGGGCATCAGGGTATCGGGCAGATTGCCCGTTTCTTTCCCTTTCACCTCTGAGGCCAGGTTCCTCAGTCGCTCACGCAATGTGTCGCTCAGATCCGGAAACCGTGAGCTGATTTCTTCGTGGCTGAGTGGCTTCTCTGTATTTCGCCGGGCTTGAAACTCGCCGATCGCCAGTTGCAGCTTCCAATCCACATCGTGGGGCAGCACCGATATTCCCGCGAGATAGTCTTCGACCTGCAGTGGTTTGTCGTTCAACCAGCGTCGCTGCTGGTCGGCGAGGACAATCGCGAGCAGTTGGTCTGATTGAGTGACGCCATGCTGCCGCAGAAAGGCGAAAACATCCGGCTGTGATGTATCGGAATTCCACAGTTGCTCGAATGCCTGGACGATGGCCATCGGTGACTCCCGCTCTCTGTAACTCACGAATTCCCGGTTGGTGATGTTGAATGTTTCGTTGAGTCATCTCGTCGCCTGCCGGTGCCGAATGTTAACATGCGAAACTTTGCAACAAAGTGATGGCCGAGCCCCTTATTTTGATTTCACGAGAGGAAATCCGTACGGGGAGCGCCATTCCACGTTTACTGCCAGATCGGCCGTGACAATCAAAGCGAAAACTGGCCGCGAATAGTTCAGCCTCGGACGATTTGGTTTGCTGCGGAAAAACTGAACGTCCGATTCGTTTGGTTACACCTCGACCGCCATTGTTTTATCTCTGGATGCAATGCAGCGGCAGTTGGTTGCGGTGACAACAGTCTGCCGCAACAATTCAGGCGTCCCACCTTTTCCTTCCTGGAGATGTTCCATGACCAACCTTCGTCGAGTGATCCTGTCCGCCACCGCAGTGTTTCTGATTCACACTTATGCAATTCACGCACGTGCGGACGTGGGAGTTGGTGCCAAGCCGATTAAGGGAGCGGAAATGCTCATCGACGGTTCCCGCGAGATGCTCGACGAAAAATGGATCTACTGGGAAGGACCGGGTTTCAAATCCGCGATGCCGATCAAATGGAAAATCGTTGACGATCCAGTTGATGGCGGAAACGCTGTGATGACGGATGATCCAGCAGCGGCTGGCGGACGCTTCGGTGCGGCGGATATCGTCACGAAGAAGCAGTATCGCGACTTCCGCCTGCATATCGAATTTCTGATTGCCAAAAAAGGCGGCAACAGCGGCGTCTATTTGCAGAACCGTCACGAGATTCAGGTGCTGGATGGCGACAAGACGACTCACGGTCTGGCCGCGATCATCAACGAAAGCGAATCGCCTTACTTTGCCTATAACGGACTTGGAAGTTGGAACAGCTACGACGTTACCTTTCGAGCCGCACGATTCAAAGACGGCAAACGTGTTGAGAAGGCTCGGGTGACGATGTACTTCAACGGACAGAAAGTGCATACGGACTTCGAAATCAATCAGGTCTGGGGCGGAGCAAACTCCGGTATCGACGGTGCAAATGAAGGTGGCAAAGGGATCACGGATACTCCCGGCGGATTGAAACTGCAGTGCGAAGGCCACGACGTTCGTTATCGCAATACGTGGATTAAAGAACTCAACCTTGAACAGCCAGTGACCGATTTCAACGAACCTACAGTCGCCGAAGCTTTGATCCCAAAAAACGAAACAGTTCAACACCTGTTCAATGGGAAAGATCTAACCGGATGGCAAGGCGATACGAATCGCTGGTCGGTCGATCACGGCATGATCCGCGGCGCGAACGACGACAACGTGGCCAGCAGCACGTATTTGTTCACGGGCAAAAAAGTTCGTGAGTTTCGATTGCTATTGGAAGTGAAGCAGACGATGGGTGAAGGTTACTCAACCATGCATTCCGCCGTGGCTGCATTGGGCGAACAATTCACCGACGCAGGCGAAAATAAGTTTGGCTTCAAAGGCCCGCTGTTAATGTTCTGTCACGACTGGGGCATCTGGGACGCACATCGCCGCAATCGAGTCGCACCGGCTGGAGCTGGTCCGCAATTGGAAAAGAAAGGCGAATGGAATCAGATCGAAATTCTCGTCAACGGCGATCGTATTCGGATGGCAGCAAACGGGACTGAAGTTTTCGACTTTACTGACAAGCCGGAGATGTTGCAGGCGTGTGCTCTTGGGCTTCAGATCCACAGCAATGACAAGCCGCAGGAATATCATTTTCGAAATCTGCTGCTGACTGAAAAGCCGGGCATGGAACTTGTCACGCTGAAGAAGTAGGTTGTACAGACGTAGGACGGGACTCCAGTCCCGTCCTGACATATCCTTGCTCCGGAGGCTCCCGCCTCCCAAGGTTTTCTTTGGAGGCGGGAGCCACACAAAGTAGACGTCACTCTCCGAGTGACGAAGGCCGCTAAACTCGGCCCGTGGCATTCATCACTCGGAGAGTGATGGATACTATAATCGCAAAGCGAGTACTATCGAGCATGGTACCCCGGCACGAGACGTAACGCACAGACGCACGACATAAAAATGAATTTGCCAGATCAAAAATTACAAGCTCCCATTGTTCTTGGCTCACGTTCCCCTCAGCGCCGTGAACTTCTGGGATCTATGGTCGGCGCAAAATCGCTGAAAATTCTGCCTCCTCTGTCTTCAGCGGAAGCCGATTTTCATGACGTGCGTAATGACGCGGGATTCGAAAGTCGTCTGATGGAGATCGTGCTCGGCAAATACGACGATGTGCGTCAGCAAACGATGGCGTGGAAGCATTCCGAGACGATCGAAAACACGACGCCGTACATCGTCGTTGCGGATACGATCGTCATCGCCACCAACGACGAGCACGAAAAAAGAGTCCTCGGTCAACCAGATCCAGACAACTGGCAGGTCGAAGTTCGAGACTGGCTACAGTACTGGCTGGCTGGACGAACGCACGAAGTCTGGACCGGCGCGATTGTGTCGAAAGGCGATCAGCAGCGTTCATTCATTGTGAAATCGAGCGTGACGTTTTCCCCGATGTCCGATGTGATGATCGAATGGTACATTTCCACAAGTGAGTCTCTTGGTAAAGCGGGCGGTTACGCGATTCAGGCTCACGCTGCTGCGTTTGTGACGCAGTTCTCCGGAAGCCTCACGACTATTATCGGTCTGCCGTTGCTGGAGGTTGTTGGGGCGTTGCAGGAATTGGGTTGGGAGTTTCCAGATGGTGTATCAAGGGATTGAGCTGTGTTTTTGAAAACGGAAACAGGAACAGAGTTGTACCAGAGGGCTGACGCCACTCCGCTCGCCGGAGCAGGTCCGATCGTCATTGGCGGACGAACGTTGCCGACTCGGTTCTTTCTGGCTCCGCTGGCAGGCTACACGCATCTGGCATTTCGCATGGTGCTGCGCGGCATCGGCGGACTGGGACTCGCGACGACAGATTTGGTTCTGGCATCTATGCTGTGGTCTGAACGCCGCAAGTCACTGGACCTTGTGGAAACATGCGACGACGATCGTCCGCTGTCAGTGCAGATCTTCAGCGGTGAAACGCATCACCTGGTGAAGGCAGCGGTCTGGCTTCAGGAACACGGCTACGAAGGCATCGACATCAACATGGGTTGCCCGATGGCTAAGGTGAACAGTGCTGGTGGCGGAGCTCGCTTGATGTGCAATGTTGATGGCGCGGTGAATATGGTGTCACGCGTCATTGATGCGGTTAAACTTCCAGTCACCGTAAAAATGCGACTCGGCTGGGATTCCAAAACGCTCACCGCTCCACAACTCGCAACGGCGTTTGAAGACATCGGCGTTGCGGCTGTCACCGTCCACGGTCGCACGCGATCGCAAGGCTTTCACGGATCAGTCAATCGCGACGGAATTCGCGAAACCGTCAGTGCCGTTCGATCCATGCCGATCATTGCCAACGGCGACGTAAGAACTCCCGAAGATGCGTTTTCGATGATGCAGGAAACCGGATGTGCGGCAGTCGCCATCGGCCGCGGAGCGATGCTGGATCCGTGGATCTTTCGCCGCATCGAACGACTTGCCAACGGAGAAACTTCCGCCTGGGAACCATCAGCCGACGAACAGGTGCAGTTCCTGTCGGATCATTTCACTCTCATGGCCCACCAGCACGAAGATCGCGCGTGCCTGATGTTTCGCAAATTCGCCGCGTGGTATGGCTCACGACTTGGAATCCCGGAAGACCTTGAAGATCGCCTGCGACGATTTGAATCCTTTTCAGAATTTGAAGAGATCGTTAAGCAGATCCAAAGACGCCACGGAGAACGTGCAGGCTCAGTCGCGACAGCCTTGGTGAAAACTCCGAATGGCCCGGTGGAACACTGGTAGCCAGCCATTCGACATCAGCGATCATAATTTGGATAACGAATCTTTGCTCAATCGGACCAGGCATGGACTGCGAGAACCGGACAACGTGCGTGCTCGACGATCTGTTCTGTTGTCGAGCCTCGCAATGCATCAAAGAATCCATGCCGACCGGATGTGGTCATGACAATCAAATCAACAGCTTCCTGCTCAGCTTCTTCGCGAATGGCGGTGACCGGCGAACCAAGGCGATTCACCCAGCGCCATTTTGCTTTGTCTTCGGCTGGTAAGCGAAGAGCCGGCTGAGCTGAGGAATCTCCAACGTGCAACAATCGAACTTCGCACGGTCCTGATGAGAGCGCTCGAATCAGATCGGCCGTCACTTCAACGGCGGGTGATGGATCCGGATCGTTATCGACCGGCAGCAGGATTCGTTTCAGATGGCACTGGCCTGACTGTTCATCCACGAATCCTGAGTGTCCGAACGGGATAAAGAAGCGTCGCGCCGTCCGTGCGGCTGTTGATCTTTCCTGCGATCGTGTGATGCATCCAACGATCAAGTCCGTGCCTTTGATGAGTCGCCAGTACCAGTAGATCAGCCGGATGCCGTTCAAGATGATGCAGAATTCCATCGGCTGGATCGTCGTCAACGATCGATGTCTTTGAAATCTGGACTTCCAGATGCGCAACGTCTGTCCGCGATGCCTGGGGTGGCAGTAGTTGCCAACGGCTTAGAGTGTCACGAACGGAAGAATATTTTTTCCAGTCCGGATGTCGCTTTTCCCGATCGACGTGCAGTATTGCCAGAGATCCATTGGTCGCACAACAAAGCCTCAGTGCATGAGTAAATGCAGCCTCACTTCCGTGCGAAAAATCTGTCGGATGCAGAATGCGACCAATCGAAATCCCATACCGATCACTCATTATCAATTCCTATTCGAATGCCTTGCCGGATATTTCATCAACATCAACGAATCGCTGGCGGCTGCCGATCAAGTTCAGCAAATAGTTCCGCGAGGTCGATTTCCAAACCGGGCAGCACATCGCTTCCGCTGAGTTTTCCGTTTTCATCAATGATCGTGTAGTCGGTGATGCTCGTATAAACCGCGACGGTACGTTCGCGCGGATCAATCATCCATACAAGTCGCACGCACGCGTGAAAGTATTCGCGACGTTTGCGAGACATTTCTGTCCGTGTGTTGCCCAGACTCAAAACTTCCACCGCCAAATCGGGAACGCATTCGGGAACACTGACATTAGGCACGCGTCGGTTCGGTAAACGATCCCAGGAAATAAACGCGACATCTGGGCCTCTCACGAGAGAACCAAGGATACGCACGAATCCATCCGGGCCGGTGACCAGGCCAAGGTTGTGAGCGTTCACAAACTGCCGCAGAATGCTGCCAAGCGCCAATGCGATCAATGACTCAGTCCAACCCATTGCTTTCTCCACCAGCGTGCCATCGATCAGCTCACACATCGCCCCGGTTTCGTTTTTTTGCAGTAAGTCTTCGATTGTCGCTCTGCCGGGTTCGGGACTGCGGTAAACTCGCTCGCCGGAGATTCCACCCAAGTCCGTCAGAATGTCTGAAAAGTTTCCGGCCACAGCCGCGTTGGAAACAACTTGCATGATTTTGTCCTTTACAAAGGTCACCGCATTATCGATCACGCGTTATGCATTTGCAATCCGCAATTGGTTGGGCTGCATACGGCGTAGGCGAACGGTAGAATCCGTTCATCCAAACGATGCTGCGGTGTCGCAGGAATTCGACCTGGGACAGGTCGAACTACATAGGCAGATCTGTCCCAGATCTGCATCCTTCAGCATGGTCGAACACAAATGGTTGTCTGCGGGTAAACTGTCGAACTGGGTAATTTCTTTCCTGCCGCTCGCCTAAGGGATAGTCCCCTGCTTGCGATTCCTACGATTATCTCATTCAACTTCTGCATGGGTGCTGATTCATCTTCTTTTCCGGGCCTCAACTTCAAAAAGCTGAGCCCGTCATAGCTTTTTACGCGGAGAAAACGGTAAACTGCAGGCGTCTGGTGCCGCGGGATGTTCAAATTCTTTTGCGCCAATGATCACCCGAATTTGGATTGCAGGAGCAATGTAATGTCCTCAGGTGCGTTGCCGCGAATAGCAGGGTTGCAGGATATTCTGGACCGCTGCCAGCGACTCATTCGAATTTACTCGGTGCTGCGTGGTTTCGCGGAAGCATTGTGCGTTCTCATCGCTTGTATTCTATTGGGCTGTCTCATCGACTACTTCGTCACGCTGCCGGGAATTGTGCGGCTCGGTGGACTGGTCGCCACTCTTGTCTTGACTGGTGCGGTAGCGTGGCGGCGGCTGTTTCATCCGCTCATCGGAAATGCATCCGCCGAAGAACTTGGTGCCGCAGTGGATTTGCGTTTTCCACAATTGCAGGAAGCGATAGCGACATTGATTTCCATCGACGGGCCGAACGCCACGTCCAGTGAAGCAGGTTCCGCCCTGATGCGTGATCGATTGGAACAGCATGTTCGCGCACAAATCGGCAGCATCCATCCTGCTGAAGTCGTGCAGGGAACGCCGACAGCCAAACGCTGGGGGCTCGCGATTCTTTCGGTGCTGACTCTCTTGGTTCCATGGCTGCTGTGGCCATCCGGTTCGACGTTGCTGTTACAAAGATTCATGATGCCATTTGCGAATCTTGCGGCGCCGTCCAACTTGTATTTCGAAGTTCCAGACGGTGAACGAACTGTGGCTGCGAATACCGACGTGCTGTTTGTCGCGATTCCTCGGTGGCGAACAACTACCGCAGGAGTGTTGCCGACGAATGTCGTGTTGGAAATTCAAGCGGCAGACAATCCCAGCGAAGATCTTGCGATGTTATTCGACGAAACGGGTTCGCAGTTTTCTGTTTCACTGCCAGATGTCCGCGAATCATTGCTTTATCGTGTGCGTGGCGGTGGTGCGACGACGGAATGGTTTGAACTGACCGTTGCTGATCCACCGCGCATTCTGACAGCCGTGTTGCAGGAAACTCCGCCAGCCTACACGGGTCGTCCAGTTGAAACATTTGACGGCGTCGTCGGTGATATTCACGTCTTCGAACGAAGTGCGATTGAAATCACGCTGACTTTCAACAAGCCCGTGCTCAACGCCGTGATAGACTGGCAAACGTGGAAGCCAATTCCGCCAGGCGAATCAGCTATCGTTCTCGCGACTGAACTTGAACCACTGACCGTACCGGCAGTTCTCTCGGCTGATGGCACTTCCGCCCGATTTCAGTTTGAAGCCAACGGCAGTGGTCAGTTCGAATTTCGAGTTGAAGATTCATTGGGTTTGACGAATCTCAATGAGACGATTCGGCGGTTGATTGTGACAACCGATACACCTCCAAAATTGACAGTGACGGGAATCAACGATGCTCTGGAAGTTCGCCCGAATGACGTCTTACCTCTGAATTGCCAGGTGACGGACGACATTGGAATCGGCGAGTTGGAAGTACACGTTCGAAAAAATTCGGAGGCTTTTCGTATCGAGCCAGCAGTTGGCTTCAACCGTGGCGCGGTGCAGGTGAACCATCCGTTTCAAATTGATTTGAGTGCGTTAGACGTTCACAACGGCGATACATTGACACTGAAGGTCAAGGCGGCAGATGAGCGTCCAAGTCCTGGACCACAGGTGGTTTGGCAAGGCCCGTGGACAATTCAGATTGCCGACAACGCCGAAGCCATTGGTCAGAAAGCTTTGCGAGAAGCCGATCAGAAACTTGTCGAATCACTTCGCAAATTGGAAGAACAACTTCAACAGGATGCCGCAAAAGGCAACGAACTCAAGGACCAGCTGCATCGCAATTGGAACGATGAGGTACAGCAGGACGTTCGAGAGCTGAGCGAAAAAGAGCAGCAGCAGGGACGGGATTTACAGAAACTGGCAGAACAAGCGGCCGCTCATCCTTTAATGCAGAAACAGGCTGAAAAACTGGCTGAGCTGGCTCAACAGGTTCGCAACGAAGTACCGGAAAAACTTGAAGAAGCCGCAACTGCGCAGCGTGATCCTGCGGCCCAAAAGATTCAGGAATCCGTGAACGAACTGAACCGCATTCGCGAAGAATTGCATCGTGCAACGGACGAGATCGAAAAAGCTGCGAAGCTGGAGCAGGAATTGACGGAGCTTAACCGTCTCGCCTTAGAGGCGCAGCAACTGGCTAAAGAATCACAACAGTTGCAGCAACAGCAGCAGGATCAACAACCGGAAGAGGGTCAGTCGAAGGAGGATCTCCAGAAGCAGTTGGACGAAAAGCAACAACAGTTACAGCAGGACCAAAAACAATTGGCCGCTGATCTTGGTGATTTGCTGCAACGCAAACAGGAACTCTTGCAGGCCGCTCGCGAGGCTCAACTGGACCGCGCTGCAGAAATCGCAAAAGAAGCTGAACGACTGGCACAGCAACAGCAGCAACTGGCCGAAGGCGTCAACGAAGAAGCCCGCGACGCCGCACGCGATGCGCAGCAACTAGCAGACGAGTTACAGCAGGCTCGCAACGAAGCGGACCAGCTTGGTAACGAGATTCAGCAGCAAGGACAGGATGTTCAGCGTCCGGAAGTTCAGCCGTTAGATGAAGCAATCCGTGATCTGCGTCAGGGTAATCTTGCGACACCACAAGACAGTATCGAAAAATCTCAGGCGCAGCTGGCAAAGGCAGCGGAAAGTCTGGCAAAGCCTGCTGCAGCACCGGCGGCAGATCCGAACGCTCCGCCAGCAAATGACAACGCGAAACGCGAAGACGAGCGCAAACTGGCGGAGCAGAACGCCAAGCGTCAGGAACTCGGTAAGAAGGCGGCCGACATCAGTGAACGCCTGGAGCAGATTGAAGACAAGATCGCGGCGATGGCCGAGAAGCTGGGGGCAGAGCCACAGGAATCTGCCAACGAACAAAATCAATCACAGCAAGCAGATGGCAACCAACCCCCGATGGATGCTGCTCAGTCTCCCGCACCGCAACCGAAGGAGGCCACGGATGGACCCTCCGCACAGAAGTCAGAAGAATTTCCGCAAAGGAAAAAATCAGAAGCAGACGTCGGCAGAAACCTGCTGAATGAATTGGAAAAGATGGTTGAGGCCGCTCATGAAACTGCAGACGCCGTCAACGCTGATCGCAAAGCAGAAAACGGTGCGAAACAGCAGTCTCAACAAGCCGCAGAAAAAGCCGACGATGCGCTGCGTCACGCAATGGCGGGCCAGTTCAGCCGTTCTGCTGAACGCATGAAACAGTCGGCGAATGATTCAAGTTCGGCCGCGCAGCAACTGCAGAATCAGGAACAGCAGGATCGACGCAATCAATTGCAGCAGCAAGGCGAAGACTTCAATCGCATGGCGGAAGTCTTACAGCAATTGCGGAATAATAATGAGGCTCAAGTTGCGGCGCAACAGCAAACTCAACGCGATGTCGCAGAGGCTGCCAAACAGTTGCCTTCGCCACTGGAAGAATTGGCCGAACGATTGAATATGCCTGAGCTCGGACTGCAGAATCAGGCACGTCCAGCTCAGGAAGCCGCTCAAGCAGCCCGTGAAGGCGCTGCGTCTGGTGAAGCTGCGTCTGGTCAAATGAATGAAGCTCAGTTGCAACAGGCTGGACAGAAAGCTCAGGAGGCGGCAGGCCAGTTGAATCGCGCAGCTCAGTTGGCTCAACAAGCAGCCCAGGGACACCGCGACCCCAACGCCTTGATTCCCAGCGAAGTCGGGGAAAGCGTGAGCGACGCACTGCAAAGTCTGAAAAAGGCGTCGGAGTCCATTGATCAGGAAGCGGCTCAACGAGCTGCGGCGGAACAAGCCGCACGTGAAGCGGCCGAGCAAGCTGCGAATCAACAGTCACCAGAAGGTCAGGCCGGTCAGCCGGGACAGGCCGGTCAGCCAGGCGAGAAAGGCCAGCCAGGCGAAGGACAACCCGGGGAAGCTGGCGAGCAGCCAGGGCAGCAGCCTGGTGAAGGAAAACCTGGTGAAGGAAAACCTGGTGAAGGAAAACCTGGTGAACAAAATGGCCAGCCTGGCCAGGGAAAACCCGGGGAAGGGAAACCCGGGGAAGGACAGAGTCAGCAGCCGGGCAAAACGGGTGACGCCAGCGGCAAAGGCCAACCGTCGTCGGCTCGACAGCAATCGTCCGCCCAGCAAATGGCAAAGGCTGCAAAATCATTGCAGGATGCCGCCCGTGGTGCGTTGCCAAGTCAGTTTGCGGCAGGCCAGTTGAGTTCCGATTCCGGAAGCGCTGCTGGCGATCCGAAGAGCGAAGGTAATGTCTCAGAGTTCGATGGCAAAGACCCAGGCCGTACGAGTAGAAAAGGCAAAGCTCGCGGATGGGGAAAGTTGAACGATGATCTCGACGCGGATGTCAGTGACGCTGGAAAAGAAGTCCTCGATAACGAATACTCAGAACTCATCCGCCGTTACCGTCGCGACCTTGCCCGCGCGGGACAGAAATCTGAAAAGAAACCCGGTCCTGCGAAACCGTAAGGATCGCTGGATAAATCGCTGTCCAGGATGATGTGGACGGCAAATCGCTAGTTGCGAGCAAAACTATGGTATAGACAGAAAAAGGGAGACAGAAAAATAGCTTCAAATTTTTCTGCCTCCGTTTTTCTGCCTTCAAATGCGATTCATCTGTCACTGGCTCCTCCGTCCTTCCTGCCTCTTACGAAAGTCCCAACATGCAACTCTCGTCGTTCACCAAGCTGATTTCCTGTGTGCTGTTAATGTCTGCTGCCGTTTCGTTTTCCCCCGCAAATGCTGAAGATAAGGTTGAGATTACAACAGGCGATTCCACTCTGGATATCACCATCAATGGACATGCTTTCACGACGTACAACTTTTCGCCGGAATTGCCCAAGCCGTTCTTCATGCCAGTGCGGACACCATCAGGTGTGGTTGTGAATCGCGCTCTGAATGACAAGTCCGATGCTGATCACCCGCATCACAAAGGTGTGTGGAATTCCGTCGACGAAGTCAATGGCATCAAGTTCTGGAAAGAAGACGGTCCCATTCGAAATACATCCGTGAAAGTCATTCAGTCCGGTGGGCCTGTAGGAGTATTCGAAGCAGTGAATCAGTGGCAGCATCCGGAAACCAAAGTTCCTCAAATCACCGAAACAGCAACCATCACGATTCATGCGAATCACCTGCTGGTTTACGAAATGACATTCACCGCATCGGATGTGGATGCTGTGTTTGAAGACACCAAAGAAGGCATGTTCGGCATTCGAGTGGCACCATCGATGAAAGAAAAGAACGGCGGGCACATCGTGGCCAGTGATGGTTCTGAAACATCAAAGAATTGCTGGGGTAAGCCTTTTCCTTGGATTGATTATTTTGGCACAGTTGACGGCAAAACTGTTGGAGTCGCGATCATGGATCATCCAGGCAACTTTCGTCCATCGCGATATCATGTGCGTGACTACGGCTTGTTCTCGATCAGCCCGTTTGGAAACAAATCTTATACCAATGGCACCGAAGAAGCGGCTCCCGTGCATCTGAAGAAAGGCGATATGCTGCTTCTTCGGTACGGCATGTATTTTCATGACGGAGATACAAAAGAAGGCAATGTCGCTGCCGCATGGGATCAGTTCGTCAAGTAGGGTGCGTGAAGCAACGCGCAACGCACCACGTTCTGGCCTGTGATGTTTCAGAACTGGGTTTGTCATCGCGACGATTACCGTTGTGGTGTGTTTTGCTGCGCTGCACCCCCCCTGCTTTTGATGATCACTCAGCGTCGCTGTCCACCCAGAAATCCTACGCCTTCAGCGAGATCTCGGCGGAACCGCGACGTTCGTTCCAGCAGATCCGTCAGGCGATGGTCGTCGTCAATAACGCTTTGGCAGATGTTATCGACGGACGGAAAAAGGCCTTCCGAAATTCGAGTCTCAACCATCGCCTGCGCAAGTTTATGGATTCTTGAAGACAGACCTCGTCGTAGACGCCACGTGTAACTCAGAACAAGAATCCCCGACCATAAAACCAAAAAGATGGTGGCCGGGATATAGAAATCGACCGTCAATAACGGCTCGCTCTGAGAAGACATCCCCACGATCGGTGCCAGAAACGAGCTCCAGAAAAAATTGTGTCCGATGCGACCGATCAGAAACGCCACATACAGCAACAATAGAATCTCGTAACGATAGCGCGTTGTCGCTGAACAATTCTGTTCCGCAAGTTGTTCGATTAATTCATCGATGCCTCGGCGCGCGTCGCCCAGGAACTGACTTTCCACGGTTGCGGCGCGGCGACGAAGCTGACTCAAATCACGGCGATCATTGAATTCAGCCGAATCAATACCGGCAGTATGCACATAGCCGGAAACGACCATCCGCGATTCCTGCAGGTGTTGATCGGTAATTCCAAAAGACGCCAAGCGCTCCAGCGATGTGTCTGCTTCATTTTCCTCCACTCGTGACTTCAGCCATCGCGCGCCCTGCACGGCTCCGATCAATGCCATTTGAGCTGACGACCGCGCTCGGAAGAAACTGAACGATGCGATGAAAGCGCCAAGTCCGTTGTATAACCGCAGCACCGCAGAAAACGGGCTGAATCCCCAGATATTCGTGACAGCACTCAGCAGTCGCCGCTCCCATAGATTACGATTCACCAGCAATTCGTCCCGCAGTTGATTCGTCAACGCATCACGCAGTTTCATTCGCTGAAGTTCGAGAACCTCCTGCAGCTTTCTCACGTGCGGCATTTCCTGATCGTAGTCTCGGCGACACACGGTCAACGCTTCTTCCAGCAGATCGATCAGGTTCGCGCGACGAATGGCGACTCGCCGCGACGTACCCAGTTGATTCGTCAACAGTTCCTGCAATCGTCCGAAATCTCCCGACGGACGATGCCCTTGAGATTGCTCCATGAAAGCTCGTCGCGAATCCACAAAGAACATATCCGGAACCTGAAACGATGGAGACAGGCTTTGTCGCCAGTCCTCGCGAATGTCTGAGTCCTGTTCCGAGTGAGTCTGCACGAAAACCAGCCGACAACCTGACGCTGCATCCGCCAGCTCTTCCGCAATCCTTGCACTGCGATATTTTTGTTGCGTCGAAACGTACAGCAGAACATCGCAATGCGGAAGAATGGATCGCAGTCTCGCGAGATTGCTGCCCGATTCGGCCGCCTCGCTGGTATCCGGGTCCGGGCAATCAATGATGATCAGGTCACGCAGAACCGAAGCATCAAGTCGTTTGACATGAAACTGACTTAGATCCAATCCCAGGGCATTTGTTTCCAGATCAGGATGAATTAGCAGAACGGGCATCGTGGTTGTCGGGCGTTGGCGACCGGACTCCGACGCTTCCTGTCCAATCAGAGCATTGACAAGTGTGCTCTTGCCAGTCCCGGTGCCTCCGAATGTCGCGACGACCAACGGCGATTCCAGACGAATTCGCAGCGAATGCACGCGATCAACGATCTTCGAAACCAGCGATCGAGCCTTCTTGGCGGAATCCCACGCCGGAGCATCCTTCATCCAGCGTTGCACACGGACGACAAGGTCATCAATGTCCGCGAGGATCGTCAGTTGTTGCAGTTCTGGGGTGAGCGACATGAATTAGGGTTCCGCAACCGGACGAATTCTGTGAACGATGTTTGAAATGCGATTCGCAGCCTCTGTAATTTCCTCAGCAGAATTCTGAAATCCCAGCGAGAACCGTACTGAAGACTTACAAATTTCAGGATTAATCCCCATGGCCAGCAACGACGGTGCTGCTTCAGCCGAACCGCTGGCACACGTGCTTCCCAGCGAACAAGCCACACCTGCCAGATGCAGATTCACCAGCATTGCTTCGCCCGGAATCCCTGGAAATGCGATGCTCAAAGTATTCACCAGTCGTTCGGCTTGTTCTCCATGCACCACAACGGGACTGCAGCGTCTGATCAGATCCTGTTGCAACTGATCTCGCAACGAACGAATTCTGGACGAGCGATTTTCTGCATCTGATGACCAGAGTTGCAATGCTTTTGCCATACCTGCAATCAATGGAACGGGTTCTGTCCCCGCGCGGCGGCCATGTTCCTGATAACCGCCTTCCAGCAACGGCGGAATCTTGACGCCTCGTTTTAACAGCAACGCCCCCACACCGCGCGGGCCATGAAATTTATGCGCCCCAAAGGCCAACGCCGTGGCACCCAATGCTTCAAAATTTACTCGCGTTTTACCGACAGCCTGCACTGCGTCCAGCAACAATGCCGCGCCATGCTGGCGGCAGAGATTCGCCAGTCGCGACACATCCTGAATGACGCCGGTTTCGTTGTGCGCGAGGATAACGCAGACGAGTTTAATGTCGTGCCAGGGCAAATTCGCCCATTGAGTTTCATCCAATCGTCCCTGATCATCGACTGGCAGTGTGACCGTTTTCCAGGCGTTCTGACGAGCCTTCTCGCAGGCTGCTAACGTTGCCGGATGTTCGCCAGCCGTCAGTGCGATTGTTCCTTTGCGACCGAACGTGAAGCCATAAATGGCCATGTTGATGGATTCGGTACCGCCACTGGTGAAGATAATTTCCGACTCATCTGCATTCAAAATATCGGCAAAGGATTCACGACAATCTTCAAGGACGCGCCTCGCTTCACGACCGTAAGAATGCTGACTGCCTGGATTTGCGAACGCGGTCGCCCCTGCATCAATGATGCACTGTGTCACCTCCGGAAAGAGAGGAGTGGTCGCATTGTTGTCGAGATAGATCGGTGTCATTGGCGGAAATTATTCCATCATAGTAACGGCAGCACATCAACATTCACAATCAGTCGATGTTGCCCGCCACCGATGAAGACTCCAGTCAGCGGCGGGACATCACTGTAATCACGGCCCCAGGCAAGTGTGACATGATCGGTTGAACAAATTGTTTTGTTCGTAGGGTCAAGATCCAGCCACACACCGTCTCCACAATACGCCGATAGCCATGCGTGAGTCGCATCGGCGCCGACAAGGCGAGGCTGCCCTTCCGGCGGCACGGTACGCAGATATCCGCTGACGTATCGGGCTGGGATTCCCACGGAACGCAGCAAGGCAATCTGCAGATGAGCGAAGTCCTGGCAGACACCACGACGTAGGCGGAAGACTTCATTAACCGGCGTATTGACAGTCGTTGCACGGTCGTCATAGACAAATTCCCTGTGAATTCTCTGCGTCAAATCGAGCAGTGCATCGCGGATACTGCGGCCAGGCACAAACGATTCCAGAGCATACTTGAGTTTGTCCGCAGACCAAAAAATGCGAGGCGACACAAATTCGAACTCCGCCGCATCGCGATCATCCGCCGTGATGTGATTCTTGACGCCAGCGGCTACCTGCTCCCACGGCAAACTCAACTGAACTTCGTTCACTGGTTTCTCAGTGACCGTCACCACTGACGTTGCCGTTACGGTCAGTTGCTGATAACCCTCATTGAACGAAAACAGATGCACGGGATTTCGAAACGAATCGATACGCCTTGTGCAAATCGATGGTTCTGGATCAATTGACAGGACAAACGAATCCACCTGCTGCCAGTTTAAGGATCGCAACTCCAGCCACGCCTGATTGTGCCCGATCGAAACTGCTTCATGGCCGTCGTAATTTGTCTTGTGGGTGATGCGGTACTTCATGGGGCAGCTCCGCCAAATTCCGTATACTGTCTCGGTGGACCAGAATGGACAAGGTACTTGCGAGTCAGCACTTCTGACAAACGCAGCATGGTGGATTCCACTGCTTTCAGAGCAGAAATCACGACCTTTAGATTGGACGCAGCAAGATCGTCCGTTGTCAACATTCGTACGGCGTGCGCGGCGTGCATCACAATTCGCATTTCTTCCGAACGCAACAGCCTCGACTCATAGCCAGGCAATCGGTCGATGTGGGAAACCAAACGATCAATCTGAAATGCCAGAGATCGCGGATTCGTTTCGTCGGTGATCATAAGGTCCAGGACCGCGTTGCGATGGAGATTTTCGCGATACCGAAAACGATATGTCATGCGAACATCCAGAACTTCCACAAGTGTCTTCAGTAGTTCTGGTGACGCAGTTCCGCGTTTCCATTCTGCCGACAGCAGTAGTTTCGCCGTCGCACTGGTGCGTTCGATGCAGCGTCCAAGTTCCATAAAACGCCATGACGGGCCACGATTCATGCCGTCGAAAATCAGCCCACTGACGGAAGCAATGTCGCCGACGATGGATTTTGCGGAACTGGCAACATTCGTGATGTCGCGCCATTCCTGCCGTGATGAAACTTTGAATTTCTCTGCCGTTGCATTAATGCGGAACCACGTATCCGGACTGATCCAGTCCCGCACCAGCGACGCCAGACGTGTCATTTCGTCCACAACACGCGCTAATCCGCCGTGTTCGGTTTCGTCATACACCGCAGTCGGCAACGCTTCAGCAAGTGATGGAAGTTGGGACTCCAAACCTTCCACAACGAAGCCCGGCTCCAGTTGACCGAATTCGCTCAACGCCCGCGCCAGAAAACGCACTTCAGTCAAATCAACGTTGTCTGCATCCGCCAGCCGCTCAGCCAAAGCGCGAATCAGGCGTGCGAGAAAGTCGCATGAATCGAGCGAGCGGCCCAGCCAAAACAGATTGTCCGCCACGCGACTTGGAAACAGGGCCGACGTGCGACGAAGTTCGATCGGTTGATCGATTGGATTCAGCAAACTGACGGGTTCAACTTTACCGTCGGCAAGCACCCAAAGATCCTTACTACCTTCGCCGGCCGCGATCGACAACTGCATTGGGCTGGTGTCCGGAGCGACACGAATCAGACCGCCCGGCATCATGTGCCAGTTGCTTTCGTCTTCGACAAGGAACGCTCGCACCGCCGCATGACCGCATTGAACTCCGGATGCTGACCAGACGGGCAAGGCGGAACGCGTCACTTGCTCCTGAGCAACCCAGTCGTAAGGAGATGCTTTCAGACAAGCAACAAGTTTTGCGCGATTTTCTTCCTTCAGGTCGCTGACGATGATCTCTTCGCCGCCGCTCTTCTGAAATGCGGGTTTCACCACCAACTGATCCAGACGGCTGATAACATAATCAAGACTGGCTGGCTCACCACACCACCATGTTGAGATGGATGGCATTTTCAACGGTTCGCCCATTAATCGCTGGCACAATCGCGGCAGAACAGCCATGAACACCGGAGCGCCCACGATTCCACAACCGGGAGTGTTTGTCACGGTCACGTTGCCAGATCGCATCGCGTTCAAAAGGCCCGGAACTCCGTGCGTTGAATAGCCGCCAAGTTCCAACGGATCAAGCCCCGATTCGGCCCCGCGCGTCAGGACGATATCGACCGGCACCAGGCCGGACAGTGTTTTGAGATAAACAATATCGTTTCGTACGGCAAGGTCGCCGCCTTCTACCATTGTGTAGCCGAGATATCTTGCCAGATATACGTCTTCAAAATAATACGGATGCCCTGGACCGCTCGACAGCAGCACGATGCGAGGATTGTCGCTTTGACGCGGCGATCGGTGTCGAATTGAATTTTGCAGCCGAGCAAAAAACGGAGCCAATCGTTCGACATGAACCTGTTTGAATGCTGGCGGCATTGAACGCGATGTGACGATACGATTTTCGAGCGCAAAGCCCGGCCCGGCGGGAGCTTCAGAGCGGTCGGCCATGACCCACCACTGGCCTTCGGAAGTCCGTGCAAGTTCTGCCCCGTACATCAGCATCGGAACCTGATCCAGGCGACCGATATCGCAGAACGGTCTCAGGAATTCAGGATTGGCGTACAGAATCTCAGGCGGCAAAGTTCCGTCATCAATCAGTGTTCGCGAACCATAGACATCAGCGATCACAAGATTCAGTAATCTTGCGCGCTGCGTCAGGCCTTCCGCGACGGCAGCCCAGTCAGCGGCCGTGATCAACATCGGCAATAGATCCATGCGCCACGGTCGCGCGGAATCCGCTCGAGCGTCATCACCACGGGACCTGGCCGTGTGATAACTAACGCCGTTTTCACGGAGCATCCGCTCCGCTTGTTCATTGCGAGTTGCAAACTCCGCCGCCGGAACACTGCGCAGCGCTGTCAGGAACCTGGCCCAATGGGCTCGAGGCATACCATCATTGCCATAGACTTCGTCATAGACAAACGGCGGGCAGCTGAAAATTCGTTCCGACTTTGAACTGGATGACAATCCGGTGGACATTCCGTGAGGTTCCGAAGGTTCAGTGTGTTCCGCGACGCAGATCCAGTGTGCATGGAAAATCAGGTGACATTCGCGGCGTTTTTGGCTGCATGAAGCCGCCCGTATGGCCCATCCGGAAGAAGCGACCTGAGCGACGACTTTCCGCCGCCAGAGCGTTCACCGGATAACCATCCGGGTTTAGACCACCTGGATGGTCTACATGATAGCGACAACCGCCCAAAGATCGACCGTTTGCCGTATCGACCAAATCAAACACCAATGGAGTGTGAACACCGATATTCGGATGCAGGCAACTTGGCGGCTGCCACGCTCGATATCGCACTCCGCCGACATATTCGCCCGGCGTATCTGTCGCCTGCAACGGAACTCGCACTCCGTTCACTGCGATACACATCGCGGGAGAAAAAATATTTGTCACTTTGACCTGCAGACGTTCGACGGACGAATCCACAAACCGTGTCATACCGCCGCCGCCGGGTTCTTCGCCCAGCACGTACCATGGTTCCAACGCCTGTCGCAATTCGACATGCACGCCGTCATATTCAAACGTGCCGATCAGCGGACAACGGAACTCAAGATGAGCGCCAAACCAGTTCACATCAAAGTCGATGCCATCAGCACGCAACGATTCCACAACACCAGTCAAATCCTGCCACAGATAATGCGGCAACATGAAACGATCGTGAATGATTGTTCGCCAGTGAATCAATGGCACGTTGTACGGCTTCTGCCAGAACATCGCTACCATGGAACGCACCAGCAACTGTTGTGTCAAACTCATCCGCGAATGTGGCGGCATTTCAAAGCCGCGAAGCTCCACCAGGCCAAGTCGACCGGCGGCATGGTCCGGCGAATACAATTTGTCGATGCAGATTTCTGCGCGATGCGTGTTGCCGGTCAGGTCTACCATCAGATTGCGAAACAGTCGATCGACCATCCAGTTAGGAACCCAGCCTGCTTCCGGTTCCGGAACTTGCTGAAACGCGATCTCCATTTCGTACATTGCATCATCGCGACCTTCATCCACACGCGGTGCCTGACTTGTGGGTCCGATGAACAGCCCGGAAAAGATATAGGACAACGATGGATGATTGTTCCAGAATCCGATGAAACTGCGCAGCAAGTCCGGACGCCGCAGAAACGGGCTGTCGCCGGGTGTTGCAGCTCCAAGCACCAGATGATTTCCACCACCGGTGCCTGTGTGGCGACCATCCATCTGGAATTTCTCAGTGCCCAGGCGGCATTGGCGAGCTTCTTCATAGACAGATGATGTGATGTCCTTCAATTGTTCCCAGTCATGCGCTGGATGAACGTTAACTTCGATCACGCCGGGATCCGGGGTCACCTTCAGCATCTCAAGACGAGGGTCGAACGGTGGAAGATAGCCTTCGATGATCACCGGAGTCTGAAGAGATTCAGCGGTCTCTTCAATCATCGCAACCAATTCCAGATAGTCTTCCAGCGTCCCGACAGGTGGCATGAACACGCGAATCTGCCCGTCGCGAGGTTCGATACACAACGCTGTGCGAACGACATGTCCAGTCGCCTGCAGATCGTTCGTATAGTCGTCGCTGAATTCCTCCGGATCGTCAATCAGCCCCAGTCGCTGCATGACTTGCTGTTGCTTTGGAGCTTCTGCTTCGCGTTTCTCAGTGGCAAGGCGTTCCTGAGCCGTCTTGCGAATCTCGGCGTAGCCAGGCAGTGGTGCGCGATCGGCAAATGGATCGCGAGGATGGACTTGAAGATCGTTGCTGCCCGTCACAGGCAGTGATTCCAGCGGCAGACGAAGTCCCATCGGCGAATCGCCGGGGATGAGGAATAACTTGTGCGATCGAAACGGCCAGTATCCGCTCGTCCATTTTGCATTCGCTTGCCACCATGCACGAGTCAACGGCAGCACAAATCCAACAGGTCGGCTGATACCGCGCTCCAGCGCGCGGCTGAGACGTCGGCGATCTTCATCGGCATCGGGATCGAATGTGCGCGGATCGACATCGACCGGCATTTTATTTTCGATCTCCAGCATGTGAAACATGTCTTCGTACGCCGGTCGAATCCAGCGATCTTCGACATGCAGACGGTCAACGAGTTCACACATGAATGCCGCAGCCATTTTTTCATCAGCGACGGGTTTTGTGGAGTCTGCTTTTCCCGCTGTCAGACCAAGATCAGCCAGCAATGCCGGATTCTTCCAGATCGGCTGACCATCCCGACGCCAGACGCAGCTGTACGCCCAACGCGGCAACGATTCACCGGGATACCATTTGCCCTGGCCATAATGCAGCAATCCGCCTTTTGCGAATTTGCTACGCAGCCGACGAATCAATTCATCGGACAAATGTTGCTTGTGAGGACCGACAGCCGCCGTATTCCATTGATCGCTTTCCATGTCGTCGATGGAAACGAATGTCGGTTCTCCACCCATCGTCAATCGCACGTCTTCCGCTTTCAGACGCCGATCGACTTCCGCTCCGACAGCATCAATTTTCTGCCAGGTTTCTTCGGTGTATGGCTTCGTGACCCGCGGATCTTCGTGGATTCGCGTGACAGTCATCTCAACGCGGAACTCAACTTCCGAGGTTTCAACTCCGCCCGAAATCGGTGCGGCTGTTTGCGGTGTCGGTGTGGCGGCGAGCGGAATATGCCCTTCGCCGGTGAGCAATCCCGATGTTGGATCAAGCCCCACCCAGCCAGCACCAGGAAGAAAAACTTCGGTCCATGCGTGCAGATCAGTGAAGTCGTTCGTTGGACCTTCCGGTCCTTCGAGCGGCTTCAAATCTGCCGTCAATTGAATCAAATATCCCGACACGAATCGCGCCGCCAGTCCGAAACTGCGGAGCAAATGCACGAGCAGCCATGCCGAATCGCGACACGATCCCGATCGCTTTGAGAGTGACTCTTCCGGAGTCTGAACGCCGGGTTCCATGCGAATCAGATAGCTGATGTCACTTTGAAGTTTCTGATTCAGCGCGATCAGAAAATCGATCGTGCGTCGCGGCGTGGCGTCAACTGTTTTGCGGTAAGCTTTGAATTCAGCCGCCTTGCAGTAAGGGGCCAGAAACGGCTTCAGGTCCACGGCCAGTTCTTCGGCATAGTGAAACGGAAATTGCGTTGCATCTTCTTCAAGAAAGAAGTCGAACGGATTGATCACCGTCATGTCGGCGACAACATCCACGGAAACCGAAAACACATCTGTCTTCTCGTGGAAGATCAGTCGAGCGAGATAGTTTCCGTGCGGGTCCTGCTGCCAGTTGACGAAGTGATTCTTCGGTTCAATGGTCAGCGAATAGGCGTCAATCGGTGTCCGCGAATGCGGAGCAGGCCGCAATCGGACAACCTGAGACCCCAAAGTGACCAGTCGATCGTACTGATAGACAGTTTTATGATGCAGCGCAACTTTAATTGGCATTTGGTAGCTCAGACACGACCGGATGCAGACAGTCAGAAGTTCGCCGACTCCATTGCACACGAACGATGATCCGACTGCTCACGCATAGCGCGAACTTCAGGATACCGAATCATTTGCTGAAAACAGGATACTCGAAATTTAAGGACAGCATCCGAACCGCAATCGATCCCTTCGAAAAACCACGTAACGGCCATCGCCTGGCTCCGGCAGGATCGTAACAGACGTTCCCTGCCACTGCACAGAAAATCATCCTGACAATCTGCCTGGTTTGCAGAGTTTCTCGTGGATTGAGACTTTCAACGTTGAACTCGAGCCAACCGTTTTGAAGTTGAACCTTTTGAATCATCACAACCCGACACGTAAGTGAGGGATTGAGCTTTAGCCTTTCTTGCGGCGTGCCAACAAATCCCTCGCTGACGCTTCGGGTTATGTTAATTGCCTTTCTTTTCTGTCATAATGGCGACTACGAATTTAGAATATACAGGATGACTTATGAAACAATTTCGATCAACACGATACTTTTGCCTTCGAACAGTGTTGGCAACGCTGAGTTTGATATGCGCAGCATCGCGTGCAGAGTCCGGTGAACCGACGCAACTGCGAGTGCTCAGTTACAACATTCATCATGCTGAAGGCGTTGACAAAAAACTGGATCTCGAACGAATCGCGAACGTCATCCTGTCTGTGAAGCCTGACATAATTGCCTTGCAGGAAGTTGATCAGACGGCAACTCGCAGCGGCAGCGTCGATCAACCTGCTGAGTTGGCTCGACTTACGAAGATGAATGTTGCGTTTGGAGCCAACATTCCGCTGCAAGGTGGCCATTACGGCAACGCCGTTCTGTCACGTTTCCCTATCTTAAGTCACAAGAATCATCTACTGCCGAATATCGACAATAGCGAGCAACGCGGAGTCATTGCCGCAGAGATTGAGATACCGAAATTGAGAGAGCCTCTGTTGTTGTTGGCCACGCATCTCGACCATCGCCCTGATGTCAAGGAACGAATCGCATCGGCAAAGATTATTAATCAATTGGTCGGCAAAGAAAACATTCAGCCCGGGCTGCTGGCTGGCGACCTGAACGATGTGATTGGAAGTGAAACTCTGAATGAGTTCGATGCCATGTGGATACGGGCAAATGCGGAGCCACTGGCGACAATTCCCGTGACTTCACCGACCCGCCAAATTGACTTCATCATGTTTCGACCACATGAATTCTGGAAGGTGGTGGAGGTGAAAGTGCTGGACGAAGCCGTCGCATCAGATCACCGCGCGATTTTTGCGGTGTTGGAATTTATGCCAATGAAATGAGCTGACCATAAAGTCGACTGATCTAATTCGCATTAAAAAGGCCCAAAACAGAAAAACGGCAATCATTGTTCGGTTTTTCTGGAGGTTTTAGTCGCAGCATGGGACTGATTTCCGTCTGTCGAGAACCTATTCCCTGGAACGCCTGTTCAAGGAAAACCACTCAACCTATACTCAAATGTTTGTGTCTGACTTAGAGACCATCACGTTTTCAATATTGCTTACTGGAACAGTATTCAGATGTCAGAAGAAACGAAGCTCAGCAAGGTCGAATTGCTGAAAGAAGCGTCACATCAATTGCGAGGAACGCTGGCCGAAGAAGTTGCCAACGACAAGCCAGAGTTTTCTGACGACGCAGCGACGCTGCTCAAACACCATGGATCATATTTGCAGGACGATCGAGATACTCGCAAGGCCAAAGGACCAGACGGCAAATTGCTGGGTAAACAGTATTCCTGCATGGTCCGAACACGAATACCCGGCGGGCGAGTTTCTGCGGCGCAGTTTCTGGCAGAACTGGATATCTGTGACAAACTGGCGAACGGAACTTTGCGCATCACCAGTCGTCAGGGATTTCAGTTGCACGGCGTATTGAAGGGCGATCTTCGTGAAACAATCCAGGCAATCAACAATTCAAAACTGACAACTCTCGCAGCCTGCGGCGACGTAAATCGCAACGTCATGGCGTGTCCGGCACCTTTCAAAACCAAGGTGTACGAGCAGATGCAGGCACTGTCTCAGGAACTGGCGGAACATTTCAAACCAAAAACAACGGCCTACTACGACATTTGGCTGAAGGATGAAAACGGCGAAGAAGTCGATGTGACGGAATTCAAGCCGGTTGAAGAGCCAATCTATGGGGCTCGGTATCTGCCGCGAAAATTCAAGATGGGCATCTCGCTTCCAGAAGACAACTGTATCGACGTCTACACGCAGGATTTGGGACTGCTTGCGATTGTCGAGAACGGCTCAATCGTTGGCTACAACGTGCTCGCCGGTGGTGGCATGGGACGTACGCCGAGTGCAGAAAAAACCTTCCCCGCGATCGCTGAACGTATCACGTATGCCACCTCAGATCAGGTTGTGGCTGTCTGCGAAGCGATCGTCAAGGTACAGCGAGACTTCGGCAATCGAGAAGATCGCAAAATCGCCCGCTTGAAATACCTGATCGCTGACTGGGGCGTTCCAAAGTTCAAAGCGATGGTTGAACAGTATTATGGCAAAGGTTTGCCCGATCCGCACCCGGCTGATGTGACTGGCGTCGATGATCACATCGGCTGGCATGAGCAGGGCGACGGAAAACTGTTTCTGGGCGTCAACATCGAAAATGGTCGCATCAAGGATGAAGGCGACTTGCGAATCAAGACCGGGCTGCGCGTAATTCTTAGCCGCTTTGGCATGAATACTCGACTCACAGCATTGCAGAGTGTCATCCTATGCGACGTTGATCCGAAGGATAAGGCGGAGATCAACCGCCTTTTGGCTGAGCACGGCATTAAGGGCGTCGATGAATTATCATTAATTCGTCGTTATTCTATTGCCTGTCCGGCGTTTCCGACATGCGGTCTCTCGATCACAGAATCCGAACGTGCGCTGCCAGGTATCATCGACGATCTGGACGTTGCGATTGCCAGGCTTGGCATGCAGTCCGACAAAATCGCCGTTCACATGACGGGATGCCCAAATGGTTGTGCTCGGCCGTATACGCCTGACATTGGTCTCGTGGGAAAAGCCGTCGGCAAGTACACGATGTTCCTTGGTGGAAATCCCGAGGGAACTCGCCTGGGCTTTATCTACAAAGACATGGTTCCGATGGAAGAGATCGTTCCAACGCTGGTTCCACTGCTGACGGCTTACAAAGCGGACCGACAAGGCATAGAATCTTTCGGCGATTTCTGTACTCGCAAAGGCCAGGATGCGTTGGAAGCCTACGCTGCGTGATGGGATGGAAGTTGGCCGCGTTCAGTGAATCTCGACGCGGGCTTGTTTCCTTGTTCCGAGGCTCCAGCCTCGGAACACACTGCCTTGGAGGCTCCAGCCTCCCGGATCCTCGCTGGAGGCAGGAGCCTCCTGCGGATTGCGTTCCAGGGCTGGAGCCCCGGCACGAGGAATGAAACCGAAAACTGCCCCCTCAACATGATCATTGAACATTCGAAACAAAAAAAATCCTGCCCGAAAAACTCCGGGCAGGATTCATGCGTGTACTAATGTGGCAGCTGAAGATCAGGCTGCATCGTATTCAGAAATTCTGTTGTGCGGGATGAACGGAATTGTTGCATCTTCCGTCAGACAATACCGCATATAGTAGGCGTCTTCGCACGTATCATTGTAGTGCTGGCGAAGGACGGTAATTGCCCGGAATCCGTTGTTACCGAAGAACAATTGAGCTGGCACGTTGGTCTCGCGCACTTCGAGCACGATTTCTCGACGACGCTGCTGTGACAGCTTATCGACCAGACGCTGAACCATCTGGCGACCGATTCCGTTACGACGTGCTTCGGGAGCAACGGCGAAATTCAGAATTCGCAGCATGGATTTGTGAAGTTCATAAATCATGAACCCCACAATCTTGTGGTCCAGCTCGGCAACGGTGCCGATGCAGTTGCGCTGCCGCAGGCAGCAGAGGAATTCCTCTTCTGTCCACGGAAACTGGAAGCTGCCCTGTTCAATTGACAGAACTTCATCCATGTCGCGACGGATTAACCAGCGGATCTGTGTGCGCGTTGCATCGATCACAGGTACGTTGTTAGTAACAGCAATTTGCTGACTTGCTCGCTTCAATCCCATTGCGGCCTCCATGCCGAATAGAACGAGAAAAATCACAAACGTCAGATCAAAGTTTCGGGCGAGTTTTCGCTTGTCACTTTGACCGCGCCACTTTAATGGCTTCGACGTCAAGGGACTCGGAAGTTAACACACTTCCAAAAGCGAGTCTACGCTGAAGAGCCCCCTCATCCGGATCGTCAGGAAATCCGTCATCAACGGCCAACTCCAACGGCATTTTCTGCCGTGCACACTACTTCGCAGCACTTCTCAACCGAATGCTCCCGGACGCTCTATATTCTTCCCAGAGGCAGGAAATCCTGTGTCCGAACATGCAAAATTGACGATCTTCCCTGTCGTAGAGTCTTTAGGGCGATACGATTTCAGCAGCGGTGGCGGGTTTCGGTAGTAGCCGAAGTCGTGAGACTTTGGACGAAACTGTGGCAAAGTATCCAAATCCCCGAACTCTCACGGGTCCGGCTACATTTCAATCCTGACCGCGTGAAGTATAGTTCAATTTGCGGTCGTTCAGTTTTCGGCAATTGATGGCTTCTGACAAACAGGCAGTAACGATCCGATGACCATTTCCATGACCGATTATTTCCGAACTCGCACGCCGGATCGGAAAAAAGAAACTCGCTACCTCAACGTCATCAACAAAGACAGTTGCACGTCCTGCAATTCATGCGCGACGGTCTGTCCGGTTGACTGTATCTACGAAGTTGTCAGCCCGGTTCCATCAGAAAGTTATCATCAGATCGACACCAGTCGCTGCATCGGTTGCCAGATGTGCTATCGATCGCCAAACGACAGCAGTGAATTTTATCAGTTGACGATCTGTCCATGGAACGCCATCGATATGCTTCACAATCCAAATGTGAAGCCAGATGATCATTCTGTGCTGGAACCCTATTATCGCGGAATCAGCACCGGTCTTCCCTGGCCGAAACTGGAAGAATACGGCTACCAATTGTTCCTCGACGGTGAAGTATTTTTGCCCGCCTCTGAAGAAGCTCTTCACAAGATCTTCCATTTGCTTCAGGAAGAAGCATGGATGTATAGCGAAGAGGATAACATTCGCATCGTGAAAGCCGACGCTGAAACTGGCGAAGGTTTCGTGCGTTACCAGGCAACCGAAGAGGCTCGCGATCTTCTGGATTGCATGTACCGCGATTACAAACGCATCTTCATGGATTAGTCATGTCGGCACTCAGCGATCGCCACGCCTTCATCACCGGAAGTACGCAGGGCATCGGTCTGGAAATTGCCATTGCTCTGCATCTCGCGGGTGCTGGCGTCGTGCTGCATGGATTGAGGTCTGAAGAACCTGCTCTGTCAGAAGCGCGGCAAAAGAAACTTCTGCCGTCCGCTGTTTCAGTCGTCGTCGGGGATCTTGCAGAACCGATGCCACAAGGGCCGCTTGACGTCGCTGAAGCTGCACTCAAGCTCAATCCAAATATCGACACGCTGGTCTGCAATGCTGGCACGTACATCGATCAGCCGTTTCTGGAAATGGACTTCCGGACGTTTGATCGCACTCTGAAGCTGAATGTGTATGCGCAATACGTTTTGATTCAGCACTTCGCCAAACGATGGGTTGAGCGCGGAATTCGCGGCAGAATACTGCTCATCGGTTCGATCAATGGGCGATTGTCTGAACCAACACACGTTGCCTACGACACGTCCAAAGGCGCGATTGATGCGATGACACGTTCGCTTTGCGTATCGCTGGCACCGCATGGAATTCGAGTCAACGGAATGGCTCCCGGGTTGTTTCGTACGCCGCTGACTGAGCCCGCTCTGCAGAACCCGCGTGCCAAACGCTGGATGGAACTCCATACGCCGAATGGCGTTGTGCCTGGTGCGGAAGTTTGTCGCGGGACGGCTGTGTTTTTATTGAGCGACGCGGCTGAACACATTCACGGTCAGATGCTGCTTGTGGATGGCGGCATGAGCGTTTGGCAGCAGCCGGACCCTCCGCCGGAATGGATGGCTTAGGAAGTTGCGTTACTTTCCGCTGAGCTCACCTGGATGGAAGCCACGCCCCAGCGGCGTCAGATCCCTTTGAAAAATCACCCGAGGTGGGGTTTGCGTCGCATCGATCCGGGCTTCCAGACGAGTCGTGGGCCCGCCTTGATCAAAGTGGCCCAGCGTCTGAAAGCTGAAGATGTCGCCTCCGGTCGTCAGCCATGGGCCCAATCGACGAAAGGTGTTGAGATCAACCAATCCTTCGCCCAACAGCCATGTCGGAGATACTCGACCAGCCATTTGGTCAGAAGCGGCCCCGCTGGATTCCACTGTGGGGCGCTGCTGGACGATCTGATCGGCGATCGATTCCGTCATATCGGGAATTGCCAGAACCACTTCCCGACGAGCAATGTTGACGTTGATTCGTCCGTCCAGAAACGCATCATCGATATGCGTAAACTGTGCTTCAAAGTCCGGCATCTCACTGGAAAGATTGGAAGACGTCCACGGGCTTAGCAACGTTTGCGGCGCACCATCAACTGTGGCTTCAACCTCCGCATCGATCACGTCATAGATTGATCGAAACGAAAATGCAGAGACTTGATTCAGATTCATTCCGGCCCGCGTAATTGAAATACCATCATCTTTGGTGGCAACACCAGCGATCGCCTGCGCTAGTTCTTTCTGATCCACCGTCAAGCTCTTGACCGTAGCGGGATCTGCGTTCTCGTTGCCCCAAAGTCTGTACGCGATAACAAACTTTGCAGCATCGGCACCGGCAGCTTTTTCAATCGCATCGTACAATTCGGTCAGAATCGTCCCGTTGATATTGATCTTCTCTTCACCAGTCGATGTCGTATTGCGCTCTTTGCTCGAAGCCGTGAAGTATTCCCGCCAGCCGGCATCCAGAACTCCGTCAGCGTTATCGTCAGGAGCCGATTCATTACCGTCGTCTTCGTTGGGATCCAGAGTCCCATTGCGGTTGGCATCTTCGCCGTAAAACAGCGCTGGCGTAACCCCCTGAATCTGAAGCAATTCTTCAATGGATTCCAATGGAGCGTTGCGACATGAATACGGAACGGCAAGCCCCTCGTAATAGATGGATTCGGCTCCTCCCACGCGAGCCTCTTCGTCACTGTCGATCCAGTCCAGGATTGAGTTCACGATTTCTTCTGACATCCCTGGCACGAAAGAAACAGCACCAAACGCTGTTGTCGCGTCATCATCGTCTTCGTCAAATTCAGTCAGACGATTAATGTTGAACTTGGCTGTTTCTCTGGCAAGGCCGAATCGAACGGAGGTACCTTTAGCAGAAGAGAGTTCGTTCGGAACCAGGACGGTAAAGCGACACTGGCCGCGAGGATTATCAGGCACTTCTTCCATGATCTGACCACGGAACAACGTCGTATTGTGAAAGACGTCCAGTGTGTTGTCCTTCTGCAAATTTCCAATCTGAATGGCCGTATATTCGATCGCGGACTCCGCAGCGATGCGAGCTTCTACGTCACGACCATACATCATCGTGGCATCTTTTTCGATCACCATTTTGTTCGTGTAGGCCCATGCCGCCAGCGACAACAGGATCAGAACGATCGTCACAACCAATAGCACGAATCCACGACGATGACAAAGCAATCCTTCCGTAGGTCCCGCCTTGCAGCTCAAATGCTTGCGAGCGTTCCTCATAATGCCGTCTCCACTGGTGCAGATTCTGCGAGAGGTAATGCCACAACCATGCGGTGTGTGGTTTCTCCCAGAGCATAGGGATCTGATGTTCGAGTGGAACTCAGATCTTCGTTTGCGTCGGGTTGCTGCAATGTGATCACGATTTCAATTGCTTTTGGCAATGCCTTGAGCTTAGTGCTGTCCCAGGTCTCCTGCCATTGCGTGCCATCATAATACTGAAACGTAATCTTCGACACTTCTTTGGCTTCGACAGCATCAACTGATGTAAACTCGTCCTCTTTACCCAACTGCACCGCGCTGCTCATGCCAAATAGATCAGCCGTGATTCGAACCAGTCCCAGCGGCCCGGTTCTTGAGCCGCCAAGTTTCTTAGCGATCGATCCTGAAAGACTTCCACCAGCGGTGTCAGCCACGAGATACCTGACGATCATCAGATCTCCCGTGCGTTCATCGGTGGAAGTCAGACTTTGGGCATCAACATAAGACAATGATTTGTCCGGAACGCTGACATACAACAGCAGATCATTTGCTGTACCAACAAGCCCGCTGGTGTAGGTCAGCATGGCCGATGTCGTGCCACTGTCATCTGAAGTTGTTGCTGTACCAGTTCCCGCTGTCATATTCGGAACACCGGTCTGGCCTGTGCCCCCCGTGGAATTCAAACCGCCAGTGGGCGCAGATCCAGATAAGCCTGAACCGGTGCTGCCAGAGGATGTACTTGAACTTGATGTTGTCGAATCGTCGGTCGCTGTTTCCTTGACGAAAACGACAGACTGGATATCTCGTGTCATCTGCCTCAGCAATGCGCGGGAAACCTGTTGCCGCGTGATTTCTTCCTGACTATCAACCTGAAGTTGGAAGTAGATATTCATCGCAGAAAACAGAGCGACCATCAGAATGGCCGTGAGTCCAACGGATATCAGTAATTCCAGCAGCGTAAAGCCATGCGTTCGGTTGGCAGGCTGTCGCGTCCGGGTTTTTATTCGCTTCATAGCGAGCCTCCCGTTGAAGACGAACTGCCGGATGTCGATGCCGCTTCGGAAAGAGCAGCATCAATGAACAGTTGAGGATCACGCATGTAGCGCGTCAGCGTAAACGCAGCATTCGGATTTTTTCCGTCCGGCGAGTGTTCTACAGTGACTGTAATTTTCAGCAGACTTGTCGCGGTGCCATTCGTGACGTCCACCGACCAGTTCCAGCTACCAATCTCATCATCAAGGAATGTGCCATCGGCAGATGACACGGCCTTTTCGATCCCGGCAACAATTTCTGCCATTTTGGAGTCGCAGCGGAGCACGGCTTCTGATTGCAATCGAGCGGACACTTCTGCCTGTTGCCCCGTATTCAGCAGTTGCATAATCGCTGTTAAAGAACCCAGAAAAATTGCCATGGAAATCAAAACCTCCAGCAGCGTCAAGCCATTGCGGGTGCTGTTTCTTTGGCGCGGGGTTGCGGAGATACGAAAAACGCCTTGCATTATTTTTCCTCCATGACAAACACACCGGAGGTTGAGATTGCTCCCGTCAAACCACGTACAGAAACATCGCAACTGCGTTGTTCTTTATCCATCACGCGAAACGTCATCGTTTCAGAACTTCCGTCGAAGCGAAACAGAATCGGCTCCGACCAGTTCTTTGACGCGAGTTCGCCGCCGTTGGGAAGATTACCGAATGCGGGCCCTTTTAATGTTTCAGTGCCGGATTCGCTGTCATGGCTGTATTGCAGCACGATACTGTCCGAAAGTTTTCTCGTGCGATAAAAGAGATCAGCGGAATCGGTATCAGAACCATTTGAATTGCCGAGCGTCTCGCCTGGTTCAGCCGGAATTGCAACGACATTATTGCCACCAACTTCGAAGCGGAAATGATAGTCAACGCCCGTGTCGATTGCATAAGTCCGAGCCGCCGCCAGTACTTCGCTGACTTCCAGGGCCGCTTCCCGAACGTGGCCGCTTCGAACGCGTTCCATCAAGGCAGGCGCTGCCATCACAGAAACAATCAGGATGATTGCGAGCACGATCAACAATTCCAGCAATGTGTAACCGCTGCGAAATGCATGGTTCGATCCAGGAATTGGAATTCGGCAGCGAGATACGACTCCCTCCCGTGATGCATTGATCGCAACCGGAGTATCGTTTCGGAATGTTGTTGGAAATCCCCGAACCATTGCACTCAAATCTACTTGGTCACCTCATGCACAAACGCCCGGCATCAGTATGATTCCGAGCGTTCGTATGGGTTTAATTCAACGGAGTGAGAAAGTCACTACTTTTGATTTTGATTAGCGCCCATTGATGTCCAGTTGTTAAGTGGAATGCCGTTCGGGTTAGTTCCGTCTCCTGAATTATCGGGCCCAAGCGACCAGATCGCAGGTTTTATGGCGTTCGGGTTCTTTGAATGACCGCCGCCCGTTTGCCATTCATAATGCAGTGGATTGCCCCATGCATCGAGCGGAATTTCACCGAGATTTGGTTTCAGTTTGCGGCCCTTGTATGGCTCGGGATTCATCATCAGATTCCAAGCATCTGTTCCACTCCCGGGAGGGTACACGCCGTCGTGATCGGCGGCATACGCTCCAGCCGCACCCTCCATTTGTTTGATCGTCGCGAGAGTAGCCTTCTCATTCGCAGTCTGTTGACTACCCACAAGGTTCGGCACAACCATCGCCGCAATGACGAGAATAATCGCCAGCACGATGAGAAGTTCGAGCAGCGTAAAACCGGATCGATGCCGCGTATGCTGCTTTAAAGTTCGACTAAGACGCATTCTATTTCCTTCTGATGTATTGAGCTTTTGTTGTGGACTGCCGGTCAGCAGGATCCTGAAAAAACCAGCAACATTTTGCAGTTTTAGAACCAATCCTTAAACACCTGCCAACCCTGTGAAGACCTACTGTATCTTCAAATTCGTTCAGCATTTCCAAAAATTAAGCCGTTGTCGAAAGATTCAACACTGGCAACAGCAACGCGGCAATGACGAAAGTCACCACAACCGCCATCACCAGTAATAATACAGGTTCCAGCAACCTGACGACCATGTCGATTCGACGACTGGTGCGTTTTTCCAGATTGTCGGCAACTCCGATCAACACATTTTCCAGATTATTGGCCTCTTCGCCCACCGCAATCATTTCGATGAGTTCGCGAGAGAATTGACCGCTCGCTCGCAAGGGAACGGCCAGAGACTGTCCACTGCTGACATTGTCGGCGGCGTTACTGATGGCTTCGGCCAGAATCACATTTCCGCTCGCATCTTTCGCGATACGCAGCGATTGTAGAATCGGCACTCCGTTTTTCAGAAGCGTTCCCAGCATGCGACAGAATCTTGCGACAGCCAGACTTTGCAAAATGGGCCCCAAGCCGGGCACTTTCAGTTTCCACTTGTCCAGATTTCTAGACCCATCCGGAGATTTAAGATACATAGTAACTCCGACGAAGGCACCAATTGCGGCCAGTACAATCAGTAGACCGTATTCCTGAATCACGTCACTGATTGCGAGCAAGGTTGTTGTCGCCCACGGAAGTGTTCCTGCTTCCGCCATGCGACCAAAAATCGCTGCAAACTTCGGCACGAACCAAACCATCATGATGGTCACGATCGTAAATCCGACACTCATCAGGAAGAAAGGATAAACCATCGCCCCCGTGACTTTGCCTTTCAATTCTTCCTGCTGATCCGTGAACGCTGCAACTCTGGCCAGTACGTCTTCCAGAAAACCGCCTTCTTCGCCGGCTTTCACCATGCTGACGGTCAGAAAATTGAAAGCCCTTGGATGGCGACGCATCGCATCATTCAGACGTGTTCCGTCAGCAACCTGTTCGCGGACGTCCTGAATTACGGACTTCAGCGTCGCGTGTGACGTCTGATCTTCCAGCAGTTGCAACGACCTGAGCAGCGGCACACCAGACTTCAGCAAGTCCGACAACTGGTTGTAAAACACCGTGAGGTATTTCGCCGAGACACGTTTGGACCCGGTGCTGGCCTGTTGCTTTGACTGTTCTGTCAATCTGACAGAAACTGGAAACAGACTCTTCAACGCCAAAGCAGCGAGCGCATCTTTTTCGCTGACCGCCGTGAGCGTTCCGGTGACCTGTTTGCCGGTCAGTTCTTTAGCGATGTATTTGAAGTCAGGCATAACCGATTAACCAATAATATCCCCGCGAGTGATTCGAAGAACCTCATCGATACTCGTCACGCCAGCGAGAACCTGTTCCCAACCGCTTGAACGAAGTGTTGTCATGCCTGCCGACAATGCGTAATCCCGAATCTCAACACTGCTGCGGCTTTCCGCGCACATGCGTTGAATCATGGGGTCCGTTTTCATAAGTTCAAAGACACCGATTCGCCCTGAATATCCCGTATCGCGACATTCGCGACAACCACGTGGTTCAAAGATTGTTTCAGGAAGCGGCTGCGGAAAATCGACAGGGATCTTCAGCTTCTCCACCGGCGTCGCAATCTTGCAATGGACGCAAAGCTTTCGTACCAACCGTTGAGCCAGAATGCCTTCAACTGTGCTGGCCACCAGATACGGTTCCACGCCCATGTCGATAAGTCGAGTAAACGTACTTGGCGCGTCGTTTGTATGCAGCGTGCTGAATACCAGATGCCCGGTGAGAGACGCCTGAATCGCCGCCTGGGCCGTTTCGCCGTCGCGAATTTCTCCAATCAGCACAACGTCCGGGTCATGTCGCAGAATACTTCGCAACGCTCCTGCGAACGTCAAACCAATGCGGCTGTGAACCTGAATCTGACTAATGCCGTCCATCTGATATTCGACCGGATCTTCGACCGTGATAATCTTAATCGACGGATCTTTAATTTCATTCAATGCACTGTAGAGTGTCGTGGATTTACCAGAACCTGTCGGACCAGTGACGAGAACGATTCCGTGCGGCAGTTCGAGCAACTGCCGAAAGATGCCCATCACCGTTGGCGGCATGCCAACGGCTTTCAAGTCAAACTTCATGCGTGCTTTGTCAAGCAAACGCATGACGACGCCTTCGCCGTGCATCATCGGAATGATCGACACGCGGACGTCCACCTCGCGGCCGGAAACTCGCAGTTTGATACGACCGTCCTGCGGCAGTCGCTTTTCGGCGATGTTTAAGTGTGACATGATCTTCAGTCGAGTTACAATCGCCGAATAGAACTGAGCGATCTCCGGTGGCGTCGGCTGAACGCGCAACATGCCGTCCAGTCGATAACGCACACGCATGCCATTTTCCTGCGGCTCGATGTGAACGTCGCTGGTCTGTAGCTTCACAGCTTCCATCAATAATTCGTTCACCAGTTTAATGACCGACGGAGCCTGAGCGCCTTCTGCAAGTTCGCCGAAGTCTTCGTTGATCTCTTCAAGAAGTTCAATGCCTTCTTCGCTGCGACGGCGAACGAGCTCGTTAATCGTATCGCCACCGACACCCAACAATTCATGAATACGGTTGCCAAGTTCTCCACTGCGTGTCAGCACGGGTGAAAGTTTGAAGCCACTGACTGAGCTAAGTTCGTCCAGTCCTTCCAGGTTCAGCGGATCAGACGTCGCAATCACGACATGCCCATTTTCGCGATACAACGGCAGCAAGGAATGGCGATAGATTGAAGACGTCGGAAACTTCGACAGAAGCTCTGTATCAATCTCAACGTCCTTCAGATCGATATACTTCATCCCGAATTCATCGGAGAGCTTGGTGAGAATCGCGTCCTCAGTCATTGCTCCCGATTTGACCAGCGCCTGATCAATGCGCATTGTGCCCTGAGTGTCGCGAGCAATCTTCAACTGCTCACTCGTGATCAGGCCGTCGCTAACAAGTAATTGTCCTAGTTCCATTGCAGGGCTTTATATTTTTCAATACGTTTTCAGTTCGGGCTTCAATCCATAATGTTTGCTGCAGCACAGGCGTCAGCAGTTCGTGATTGTTGGAGGACAGCCAAACGAATCAACGTCCGCCACCTCGACTGCTGCGACCACCAAATGGAGAAGCACCGCCGCCGAACGGGGAAGCACCACCGCCAAAGGGAGAAGCACCACCGCCAAAGGGGCTGGTTCCACCGGCCGATCCGCCGCCAAACGGATTACCGCCGCCAAACGGGCTGCCATTACCAAACGGAGTGCCACTTGTGCCGCCTCGTCCGCTCGACGGATTTGAGTTGTTATTACTACTGCCGCTGTCGGGTCGTGGTGTATTGTCGCTGGTTGAACTGGAAGTCGTCTTAACAGCACTGGAAGTGACTCGTGGAAACAAGGCCGACAAGGAATTTTGTACCATGGTGGCATCAGCATTCAAAAGCTGTACATAACGCACGGTTGGTTTCGCTGATTTCGCTGCAGCATCCTGGTCTTTCACTAGCGCTTCGACCTTCTGAAACAAGGCCTCGCTGGATGAAACAAACAACGTGCTGGTTGAGCGATCCACACCGACCGTCATTTGGACTCCATTTGCTTCTTTCTTGCCATTTGCACCGCCTCCGCCCATCAACGCTGCAAACGGATTGTTCTGTTGCTGCTGACCGCCCGCGGGTTCCATATATGGCTTAAAAACGTCCTTCACCATCGTCGCCACAGCGTCGATATCGGCGTGTTCGACTGTTAGTTGTCGTGGTTGCATATCTCGCAGTGATTCCGGAATACTGTTGGAATCCAAAACTTCGAGAAGCTTTTCTGCTTCGTCAACCGATGCCTGCGGTCCAGTCACCAGTAGAGAGTTTGATCGAGGATCGGGGATGATTCTCAGAGTCTGTGGATTTTCTCCAATACCGCTTAAACCAGTCATGTTGGAGACCGAATCTGTGATCGGACGAAACATGGAACCAAAACTAAAGCCTGAACTTGCGGCGGTGTTTGTCACACTGCTGCCAGTAATCATCTTTTCCAGCAAAGCGGCAGCCTCGGTCGCATCGGCCGCTTGCAGATAGAACACAGTCCAGCGAGTCCGATAAGGAATGGACTGCTGCAGAAAATCCATCGTTTCTTCAAGGCGATCCAGAGTTGCTTCGTCTTTGTACAGCAACAATAAATCATCGCCATCGACAACGATCTGAACTCCATCAAATGGCCCGGCCGGAGCATCCGCTTTTGAAGACGAATCAGCGGCATCCTGCTGGGGCTCGGCAGATTCATCCTGCCGTCGTACTGCGACATATCCGGATTGTTTCCGCAGTCCGGAACGTTTCTGAGTCCGCGTCGTCGATGGATCGGTGTTTGGTGCTGAATCACGCTGCTGGTTTGTTTTGGGAGCGGCTTGCGATGGCGTTCGCAGATCACGAATCGGGCCGCCTCGGTTCGGAACAACGATCCGAATATTTACTGATTCGTTATTCTTCCACTCCTGTTCCAGGTAAGGCATAAACTCCGCAGGATCTCGACCACGCAGAGAATAACGTCGCATCGTGCCGCCTTCGCCTTTGGCTCGAATGCCCGTTCCGTCTTCACCCAAATCTTTCAGCACCTGTTTGATCTGATCTACCTGAATCGAAGTGCCCTTCACAATGATTCGATTACCGTAAAGATCTGTTTCAACCGTCGGTGCTGTTGTGCCTTCCGATATAAACAGATTTCGGAGTGTTGCTGCCGCCGTAAGCGGGTCCATCTTGACGAGTGGGATGACGGCTACGGAACCTGCGGCACCTGAACCTTCGGCAAAAGCTTCCACCCATTCTGAAACCTGCTGATGCTGTTTGTTAGTCCCAAAGATATGCACCGTGCCCGCCGCGTTGTCTTCATTGACAACAACACCAGGCATCATGGCGTTGATACTCAGAGCAGCCTGATCAGCACGCCCCGACACTTTGTAAACCCGCAGAAAAGGGCCGGAATCACCGGTTCGCGACAACTTCGTACCATCTGGCAATTCCGAGATATCAATCGCCTTGATGATCTCTTCAACCAAAGCATGATCTGCTTCTGAACCCGTGACGAACAAACTGTTCGTTCGCGTATCCGACATGACTTTCATCGACGACGTCTGGGCCGGCGGAGCTGGCTGCGGCGTTCGATTGTCGCGACCACTGGCAGCACTCACATTGGGCACAGCACCGGCACCTTGTCGCATTCCAAACTGAGCCAGCAACATGTACTCCGCTTCTTCGGCATCAATATTGACTAGCGGATAGGACTTAAACATCAATTTCTTCTCGACGTTTTCCATCGCCGATTTCAGAAATGTGTTGATCTTTCGCAGGTTGCCACCAGTATCGGAAATAATCAAAATCCCTGACTGGGTCAACGCTGTCATCCTGGCCAGCGGGCCGGTCAATGCTTCGACTTCCTGTGCCATCACACCAACATCGACTCCCTTGAGTACGATCTGAATTCGCACAAGTTCGTTTTCACCAACCTTGTGGCTACCGTTTTCGTCTTTGGCCGTCAGTTGTTCCAGCGAAACATCCGGCACAAGGATATTGGGAATCCCATCACCGCTAATGTTGACGCACACCAGAAATCCATCCTTGCGAACAAGCGTAAATCCCTTTCGTTGCAAATAGCCATTCATAATGTCCAACGTCTGATCAACGTTGTAGACATGGCTGTCAATATGACTGAACGTGCCAGTTGGAGTTTGTGCCATGTCCAATGTGTAGCCCGTGCTCACGGCAAAGTCCTGCAGCACCTGAGCCCACGGAGCGTATCGAAAGTTGAATGTGAAACTTTCAACCAACTGGTTTGTCTCTGCGGTATCTGCAGTGCTGCCAAAACTGGATACAACCTGTGCTCCGGGCGGCGGTGTGTCCGAAGGCACCAGCGGCGCATTCGCTCCGCCGGACATAATCGCCAATGGTGCCTGTGCGGACGCTTCGGCTTTATAGCCAATCCATTTCTCTCGCTGTTCCGGAGTCAACACGGCAACAAATTTTGTCGACCATTCCGTATCGAATTCTTCCTTCTGTTCTTCAGTGGCAGAGAAACCGAGTTGTTTGGTTGCCTCTGCGCGACCGGCATTCAGCTCAGTCAACTTGGCAGCCTGCTCTTCAGTCAACACCAAGTCCTTCGCCACGCGAGCATCCGTCAAGGCTCGAATTCCTGCCTGATCAACGTACAGTGATCGCAAGAGCCTGAGTTGTCGGCTGTCAAGAAGATCCAAAGCCTGTTGCTCGAGATCCTGCTTAGCTTTTAGAGAAGCCGCAAACATTTCCGCGCGTATCACTGACTGCTCTTCCGCAGTCTTACCTTTCATCTTCTCCGCAAAGCTTTTGAAGACCTCCATGCTCGGCTTACCTGCCTTTGCAGCCTCTTCGATCTTCTGCACTTGTGTCTCAGTAAGGGTCAACTTCTCCCGAATATCGCCCCGATTCAGAAAATCCAGCTCAGTTCCAACTTGAGCTTGGCCATAGGCCGCTGGCATCAACCAAAAGATTCCGCATACGATTATCAATTGAAATGAGCGAAGAGCTACAGAACATTTGTTCATGTTATAATCCCGAATTCTCTGAGACCTCGTTAAACCGTAGGCCAATAAGAAAACTGTACTTTTGTATATTTATTATGAAGCACTCATGGTGCATTTAAGATCTAGGCTGATATTGTTCCCACACTGAGCCGCTATTCTCGTTTTCCGTCGGTCGATTCGCTGAAAACACCAAAGTATTGGAAGATTGAGAAGAGAGTGACGATTACAACCTAGGACATTCGATGAAAGAAAGCTCAAATTTAGGCCGGTTGATCCGAATCGAAGGTGCTCAGAAAGACTCAAACCCTGCCGAAGGATGAAAGAGTCTGAAAAAATCGCAAAACAAGCCGAATCGTAGGTATCGTAGTCGGTGTTTAGCTTACAACAGTACGTCAACCTTTCTAGGCCGACTTTTTCAACTGCGTGTCAGGCTGGAGCGCCTGACATACTTTTCGGGTTGTTCATTCGCGACTATTCCTTCAGCTCTGGTATGGTATAGCTCTTAAAAACTGGAATTCCAAAATGAATTTTGCTCGCATACTTCTGACGGCTTCCGTGGCAGGTTTAATCTGGGGAAGTACCGTGTCAGACGCTGGCGCCCAGGATCGTGGTGACCGCGGCGGCGATCGCGGCAGCAGGGGCTTCGGTGGAGATTCCGGCGGTGGGTTCGGCCGAGGTGGCGATTCTGGCGGCGGAGGCTTCGGCGGTCCGCCGGGTGGATTTGGCGGTGGTCCTCCGGGCGGAGGACGTTCAATGATGGATACGAACGGCAACGGCGTTATCGATCAGGAAGAAATCGATCGCATGCCATCGTTTGTTCGTGACATGATGCAATCCCGAGGATTGGTGCTGAAGGCTGGCATGACCGTCGATGAAATGCGTTCTGGTTTCAGTCGCAGCACCGGCAGCAGCGGCTCGCCGAATGATCCAAACAAAGGCAACAACAGCAATAACAACTCAGATAACGGCAGCGGAAACGCGCCGGTCGTTTTGAAACCCTACAAAATGAAGCCCAAGCCTTCAATCATTCAGACATTGCCACCCGCATATTCTGAAGTGGACGTGGATTTCGATGGCCAACTTGGTCTTGATGAATGGATGCTGGCGCGGCGAACGGAACTGGATCAATTTGACGAAATGGACACCGACCACGACGGCTTTCTGATTCCCGAAGAATTGAAGGCCGCAGAAGTTGCCGCCAACCGCGCCAATGTTGCCATGGCCGTACGGACGGCGAAACTCACCATCGTCAGCGCGACTCCGAAGTCGCAGGCGAGTTCCCAGTCGAACGGAAACGCAAACCCGAACGACAGTCGCTCCAATCGCTGGAGTGGCGGTGGCAGCAGCGGTGACGTGGCAGAACAAGCCAAGCAGTATTTTCCGCGCCTGGATCAAAACCAGGACGGATTCATCGACACAGATGAATTCCAGCAGAGCCGTCGAGTTCGAGGCATGTTTGAGAGCGCCGGAATTCCTCCAGCGAAAATGTCACTGGAACAGTTTACTCAAAACCTGGAGAAGGCCACCGCAGCGACTCAGTCCATCGGCGGCCGTTAGCATCGGGCGGAAAATCAGTGCCTGTAACTGTGGTGGGATTCGCCAGAATTCCATGCACTTGCGGGATTTCCGGCGAAATCTACCAGGATAGTGATTGGCCGCCCGATGCTTAATCACAGCGGGGCGGATTGGGAGACGTTTTTTCCCATTGCTGAAACGCAATTAGCCTATTGCTCAGTTCGTGCTGCTGTCGTGAACTGACTCAATCGATTCATGACGGTTTGCAATAGATGTTCGTCCGCCGGAAACATCGGATCGCGAACTTCCTGCAGACGAATCTGCTCCGTGACCTGCCACGCTTCTCCGGTTTCGTCCAGCTCCAGCAATGCAGCGGCTTTGTATGTCAAAGCAGCCTGCGACAGATGTTTGGTATCCAGTTTGTTCAAGACAGACAACACATCTTTGTATCGTTTCTGGGCAAGCAAAACTCGTCCTTTAATGACATGAAACGAAGCATTGGCAGGCTGTCGTTGAATTGCATGTGAGATTAAGTCGGCCGCTTTTTGCAACGAGCCGGATTCGGCAGCCATTATCCACGCCTGACGAGCTGCCACTTCTCCATTGTCCGGCGGCATGTTCTGAATCTGAGCCAAAACCTGTGACGCAGTATTCAGATGCTCGTCATACAACAACGCATCCGCATAGCAAATTCGCAAGGCCGAACTTCCCGGCGTGGCGTTAATCATGCTGACAAGTTCCTGCATCGCATCACGCAGAATACTCTGGCGTGGTGAGGCATGCTGTACCAACGCCATGAGGGCGCTGGCCTTGATTGCTGGATCAGTGCCAGGTGATAAGGCCCTGAGATGCTGGAAGGCTTCTGTCGCTCGCCCTTGCTGCGCCAGCACGCGTGCCAGCGTTTCTTCGCGACCTGCGTCCCGGTCGGCCAGTTGGTAGGCATAACCACAAACGGCATCGCGAAAGAACTCCTTGTATTGAGTTCTTCCAAGATGCCTTTCAAGCTCCAGCACTCTCTCTCCCGTGCGAATTGCCAGTCCCAATGACTGCACGGCATCCATCCGAGGATTCCGTTGACCGGAAGCGATATTTTCGAGTCGCTTCAATGCGGCATCAGCGTTGCTGGCACCGAGTTCCTGTCGAATCAGTGCGGCAAGCAAATCATAGTTATCTGGCGACTCATGTGACAGTTGTTGCAAACGATCATGAAGTCCACCGCTGCGTTCGCCGCTCAAACGCGCCAGAGCACGCTCGATCGATCCGTTTGCAGGATTGGACGCCTTGGCTTTTTCGAGGCTGGCGATGGCATCTGTCATTTTTCCCGACGCCATCATCAGATCGGCCTGCAGCAACAGGCGTTGAGTCGTATCAGTGATGTAGGGATTCCTGTCACGCACCAAATCAGCCACTTCGTTCCAGTTTCGCAGCCCCACCGGTTGTTCAAGATTCCGCTGAATAATCAAATCTGCAAGAAATGCGGCAACGCCTGGAACATCGAGTAGCTGCCGATATTCGGCAATCGCCAGATCTTTTCGTCCGGACTTGATCCACGCAGACGCCATCCCCAGACGTCCGGGAACGGAATTCGGATCGGCAGTCAGTACCGTTTTGAATGCATCTACAGCAATCGTGGAATTCCCCGAATTTGATCGACTGACCGCTAGCAACATTTGAGCTCGCTTATGCAAACCTGAATCCGGCAGCGAATATGCAACCGCTCGCTGCAGTAATTTTTCGGCAGGCTTCCAGTTCTTACGCAACAATTCCAATCGACCGCTTAACAAGTCGCGCTCACCATTCGCCAAGGCCTGGGCAGGCAGATTTTCCAGCAATCGTTCGGCCTTGTCTGACTGTTCCATGGTCAGCAAATAGTCGATCAAAACTCCGTACAACGAAAATGCGCGCGAGTCACGGCTAATTCCTGCTTCCAGAATCTTGATCGCATCTGCCTTTTGGGCGTTTTCCCAAAGCATCGCCGCCAGTTGCGTGCGGAAGGATGCCTGCTGAGGATTCCTCTGTACGCAATTCTGCAGATGGCGAATTGCACGAGTTGTCTCAGCATCAGTCGCTTTCATTTGCCCCCGCCACCATTGGTTGTGGCGTCGAGATATCTTCATCTCTGGATCTCAGACTTGTGACAAGAATTGCATTCAAAGCAAGATCATCTGGTGCCGATTGCAAGCCTTGCCATACATGTGGCAGCGCGAGCGAAAACTTTCCTTGCTCTACATATCGCATCGCGCGAATTCGGAATGCTTCGGCAGTGCCGCAAGTCATCACCATTTGATCCTGAATTGTTTCGGCATCAAGCTTCAGTTGCGGATTGCCTGCCGCCATCGACGCCAATTCCTCGAACGCAGCTTCAGGTGGATTTTGGCATTCCAGAGATCGTTGAAAACAGCGAGCAGCTTCGGCAGATTTTCGTTCCTCTTTCGCACAATGACCGCTGAGATACCAGATTTCTGCAGAGTCTGCCTGCAACTGTTGCAGCATCTTCAGATGCGCCTGCGCATCTGAACATCGACCCAGATCAACTGCAATGCGTGCCTGCTGAAGCCGGAGTTCCTGCTGTGGAAGGTTGTTCCGCAGCAACTCTTCATTCATCAGAAACGCCTGTTCCAGTGCAGATCGAGTACGAATGTGCGTGGACAGCAATGCCGACAGTTTTTCACGGGCCTCCATATCCGATGAGCGGAATGCAAGATATTGACTCAACGCCGTCCGAGCCTTGCGATAATCCTGTGCTTCCAGAGATGCGTATGCGGACTGCCGAAGGAATTCAACAGTCTTGCCAAACTGCAGACTGTGCAGCTTCGTCGTACCGAACATTAAAGCCAACGTGACAGCCACAACAATCAACGCCGCACGGGGATTGACGACGCGATGACGACGCTCAGACTTCGTATTCAGAACACTCATTGATGCAGCTCCCTTCGAATCACAGGCAAGGCTTGTTCCAGAAACGTCTCCGCCTGCTTAACGTCGTCGGCCTGCTGCAGCGACCGATCGACTACGTACAACTTGAAGAGATACGGCTGACCACGAAACGTCAGTCTGGGATTTTCCGGTGCTTTCCAGATGCCATTGTCGCTCCAGCCCCAGAACACACGCACGATGTCTGACGATGTGGCATCAGGCAGTCGGAACGCTGCACGATTCAGAGCCGAATTCGAGTCTTCATCAGCATCTTTGAATATCACGGTCGTCGGACCGTTGGACAATTGGTATCCGACACCTTCGAAACATGCAGTTGGCGGATGCACACTCATTGGCCCCGCTGCACCACAAAGTACCGTCATCGAAACGACGTAGCCGTTTTCTGCATGGCGATAGGTGCGCCGCAGGCTGCCACTGATACCCGCCAGTCGTTTTTCGCGTTCATCAATTTCTTCGGGCGTAGATGTCCACAGCCCGATCTGTTCTGGAATCAAACTCAATCGCGCGGCGGCGGTTTGTACCGCCGCAGGATCATTCAGACCTCGATTGAGAACAGCATCCGCTCCGCTTGCAGCCAGCAATGCAAAGAAACCGCCAGCACAAAGCGCGAAGTCCCGGCGGGAAAGTTTTGTTTCTGATGCTTGATCTGACATGATAATTGCGATTCAAATTTAAGCAGACAATTCAGCTTCCACAGACGCCGATCAGGCAACAATCATTCACGCGCATGTTGTACAATCACTGGTTGCGTCAATATGTGATACGTCATACCGGGACGCGCATTGCTCGGCTCGATAAACAGAAAGTCGAGCAGTTTTAGTTCCAGAAACAGCAGCAACATGGCCAGTGGCATCATCAGCCAACCGCTGACGTCGTGAAAAACAAGATCAGCAATTTCACGTCCCAGGGACTGATGCGCAATCGCAGTCGCTACGATTCGCAGCACGTTGCAAACTAGTGCGATCGGGATCGCGCTGAAGAGAATCAGCATTTTTTCCCACACTGTTCGTTTGCTGACGATCACGGCAGCAGTTGAGATCGCAAAGAACACCATCAACATGCGAAGCCCGCTGCATGCTTCAGCAACTCCCAACTGAGTATCGCCCATCAGAATGATGTTGCCCTGAACGATCGCCGGGATGCCGCATGCCTGAATGTACCATGCCGCCTCACTTGCTCCCAGAACCTGCAGCGGATCAGACAAGGCACGTTCGATCTGAAACGGTAGCGGTAGCATGAATCCCAGAAAAAGCACCGACGGCCACAACGCCGCGAACGCACGACGCCCCCAGATCAACAATGTCGTTCCACAGGCTGTGACAACAAAAGAGATCGCGTCGATTGCCTCCACGTAGAAATAGATTGCGGCGACATGCCCGATGATGCCACTGACAATCATCGATAGTCCAAAGATATTGCTGCGGGCGACTCCGGGCAAAAACTTGCCGCGAGAGTACCAGCCAAGTCCCAGAGCCATAAGCGGAATCGCAAATCCATGTGAATATTGCGGTTCTGTAGTCCAGCGGCTGATGCACCCAAACAGCAGTTCCCGAAACAAAATGGCAATCACAATGCCGAACCCAAGCGTACAGAACAGACGCGATCGCCAATCGGGACAATGCCATTCAGTGAGTTTTTTCGAAGCCTTCATCGTACTACTCCCTACATCGCAAAAGGCTGGTCACTGATCTCAATCAGCGCGCAATGCGAATCCAGTGTTGCGGAAACGCTACGTCACGAATTTGGCTTGCGTGCCAATCGATCGCGAAAAATGGTGCAATCGCATCAAATTCGCGTTGAAGGCAAACGCCGGATATTGGAGCGTTTTAACTGTTGCATTCGGCATCATTCTCACAGAGCAGCCTCCGTAAATTCACGGCGAGGCGATTCTGTTCCCTGCAGGCATCTTTCTCTGCACTGCAACCTAAGGTTTCCAATGCCCGGACTTGGCAGAGCAGATCCGGATTTGCAATTGCGATCGTGGAAAACGCGCGAGGGCGAGCTCCATAGAATCCAATGTCATCAAATCGAGATCTTCACACCGATCAAAGTTTCGAGACCATGATCATGAATCGAAAACAACTGGCCTGCCGTGTTCTCTTCACATTCGCCGTCATCGGCATGCCTGAAAACGCAGCGATTGGTGAGGCGCCTTGTGCATGTAAAAATAAAACAGGCGCACCCACGTTGCCAGCGTTCAACGCATTCAACATGGCAGCGCCGCAGACTGATTCTGCAATTATGACTCGGTTGCCGAATTCCTGGCCTCGACAGTGGGCAGGACCAACGTCCAACGGTCCGATCACCACAAGACAGAGGAACGCCGCTAGTGGCTTGGCGACTTCTGATCAATCAACGGTTGGCTCGATCTCTACCACGAAACCAAGCAACGCACCAGCCAATTGGCCGTCTCAACGCATAGCATCGCGAGCCGATTTTGCATTGACTGCGACAGTACCTTCAGGCCCTGCGATTGGCTCAGATGCTAAGACAAGTTCTGCGTTCGGAGACAATACAAAATCGAGTGCCAATGGAATATCAGGTTTTTCGAGTAGCCCGGCGTACGGAGCTGGAGGTTTTGGAGGCGGCGGAGGCGGTGGAAGTGCCGGAGGTGGATCATTTGGCGGTGGAAATTCGGGCCGAAGCACTGGCGGTTTTGCTGGAGGCACCACGTCAACCCCTCGTTCATCGACGAGTGCCGGTGTCGGCAGCGGTGGCGGTGGTTTCAGCGGAGGAAGCGGAAGTTCAAGTGGCTTTTTGAGCACTTCGCAAACAGCCAACGACAGCAGTTCAACCGGCAGCACCAAAACGCAAGACTCCACTCAGACTCCGAGTCCCACGACTTATCCAGATCCAACGCCAACACCAGATCCAAACCCAACACCAGATCCAACGCCAACACCAGATCCAACGCCAACACCAGATCCAACTCCAACACCAGATCCAACACCAGATCCAAACCCCGGCGATGGTGGTGGCGGCGGTGGATTTGCAGAAGTCCCCCCGCCAATGTGTGATCTACCACCGGCACTACCAGAAATCCCACCCACGGGCGGAGACCCAACCGCCATTCCAGACTTCACACCCGGCAATGGAGTCGGTGACACACCTGTCGTGCCAGAACCAGGCAGCATCGTGCTACTCGCAATCGGCGCCGGCGTCAGTGGAGGAGCTTGGCTTCGACGACGGAAAAAACTCAAAGCGGCGACCGTTTAGGAACACTACTGTTCTATGACTGGCCAATATGCCGTAGCGAAAGTCGTCAAGACTTTCGGATGTGCTGTGAAATGTCCGAAAGTCTTGACGACTTTCGCTACGAGTAATCTCAACCACGACGGAGCATTGGCGTGTGCCATCTCAGCGATTGCCAACAGTGATTTCACGGTATTGACCATGTGACTGATCAGCAAGACGTTCGAGCCAACTGCGACCCAACGACGACAATGTTCCATCGCCAAGTTTAATCACATGAAGCGTGATGTTGCGTGACAATTGACGCACTTGAACCATCTCGGCAGGAGAAAGTTCGGACTCATCGCCATCGGTCAGGAAGTAAATCACATCCGGCTTAAGACTGATCGCTTCGAGAATCGCGGGCATAGGATCTGTACCTCGATCAGCAATCACGCGATCGATTTGATGGCTGGCAAGTTCTTTATTGACATCCGTTGCAAAGTAGACCTGCTGATCATCGTTACGCCGTAGTTTGAGTCGCTCGCGAGATTCATTGAAGAAAATCACGGCGAACTTTTGGTTCGGCTGCAGCAGTCGCAGGCTGGCTTTAAGCTGCCCCTGAGCAACTTTCAATCGACTGCCAGTCATACTGCTGCTCGTATCAATAACGTAGACGAACATCTTGCCGACGCCCGAGATCTCCATAAAGGTCGTCTCGCCTGGTCCGCCGACTCCACCAATTCTTGCAGCTCCGCCAGCTTCGGAAGGTTTGATGAGCGCACTTGGGGCCGAACTGGACTGAGTCCTGCCACCACCGATCGCTTGGCCTGGACCAATCAACGGAGGCAGTGAAGAATCAGACGCACCATCAGCATGAGAATTGGCATCAAATGGATTCTGATTCAGCAGTGACGCAAAATCCGGAGCCTCCGTCGGAACTCGATTTTGCTGCTGATCGGGGACCAGATTATCCGCGTTCGAGTCCTGCTGCTGTTGCTCCGGAACTGGCTGTGTGACATCGGCATCGCCCGCTCCCGCCGCGAACCCAGCGGCCGCTTCGCCGTCGTCCACACCATCGACAACAAAAAGGCCGACGTCTCTGAAAACTTCTCCGCCCGTCTGCCCCGAGCTGCCATGCTGGCAACCACGCAGAGTTGTCCCCACAATCAAAAAGATTGCCACATGGAGTGTCAGCGAAACGGCCCATCCGGCAAAGAACGAACGTCGCGGTTGTTCCTTATCCAGCGTCAGAGAGGTCATGATTTTATGCACTTCAATGTGGTCATTTTACGAGTTCGATTTTTCGTACTTGCGTCCGCCTGTCGGCTAACCGTTAAACACTTAAACTTATGTGCCGGTGCTGACGTGGCCTTCTGTTGTGCCGACATGATGACGAGGTTTTTGCGCTTGATGACTTTTACACTCACACCGGCGACCCATTGGCCGGTAGCGAGATACACACTGATACTGTAACATAACCATGGCATGGGGCACAATTTGACATTCGGTCAGGGAGGAATGTTCGCATGCCAGCGCTTTGCCTGACAAGTCCGCGTTAGGTTCAAGTTACGAACAGCGATGTCTTCGTGACACTCGGAGACTGACGTTGCATGTGGCCGGACCGAAACAACGGCAGTCACAATGGCAATCACAACGCATAATCAAAACTTCCACCTGAACACGGGAGATCTACAATGGCTATTCAACATGCTCAACCCGGAGACGTAATTGACGTACGCCCGCTGGCGGACAGATTGGCGTCGTCCAAGACCACAACGCTCATTAAGACCACGCACCTGGAAGTGATTCGGATGGTTCTGCCGGCAGGGAAAGTGCTGCCCGAACACAAAACGCTCGGCGAGATCATCGTGCAATGTCTGGAAGGAGACATCACGTTCACAACGATGGGCACGCCGAAGAATCTTCGGGCAGGCGATATGCTGTATCTGGCAGCAGGTGAACCACACGCCGTGGAAGCGGTCCAGGATTCTTCTTTCCTGCTCACGCTTGTCGCCCGCAGTGCTGAGGCGACTCCATGAAACGATTGCTTCGCATCGACTGGGATGTCATTGCCGGAATCACAGCCGCGCTCACAGCCGTCGTTCTGCATCTGCTGCACATCGTCCATGTCGATCTTGTGGCCCAATTAGTCGATATTAAGCGTCGACATCGAATTTAGCGGCCAGTTCGACGGCCGGGGCAGACAAATTACGAATTGAACTTCGATGATTGAACACACGGGTAAGCGAATGAAATTCTGGTTGTCGCGTATCCTGAAAGGAGTCGCACTGCTCGCAGTGGGAGCTGGCATCGTCTATTGGCTTCGATTTGCGCCGATCAGCGTTGATACTCACACGGTGCAACGCGGAACCATCCTTGCCGAAGTGATGGGAACGGGAACTCTGGAAGCCCGCGTCGAAGCGACGATCAGTCCAAAAATCTCCGGCCGAATCGCCGAAGTTCGAGTGGATCAGGGAGAACGAGTCCTGGCGGGCGACGTGCTGGTGCGGCTGGATGACGACGAACTTCAGCAGCAAGTCGCCATCGCTCAGGCAAATGTCGAAGCCGCCAATGCCGCGATTGAACGACTCAAAATCGACAAAACACGGACGTCGGCGGTCTATGAGCAGGCAGAAAAAAGCCATGCTCGAACGCAGGCGCTGATCGAACAGAAGGCCGCAAGTTCAGACGCGCTTGACAAGGCATCCGAAGGACTGGCCGTGGCCGTCGCAGATGTTTCTCGCAGCGAAGCGGCCATCACCGAAGGACAAAAGGCACTGGTCTCCGCAGAAAAAACGTGGCAATATCACGAGGCACGTCTGCAGGACACGGCGATTCACGCGCCTTTTGATGGCATGATCGTGAAACGCAATCGAGAGCCAGGCGACGTTGTCGTTCCCGGCAGTGCCATGCTGATATTGATCTCAACGGAAGAATTGTGGATCCGCGCATGGGTTGATGAAACGGAAATGGCTCGCTTAAAGCCTGATCAGCCGGCTCGCGTCGTCTTTCGTTCTGAGTCCGCAGGCCGCTACAACGGTACGGTTGCTCGGCTGGGTCGCGAAGCGGATCGCGAAACTCGCGAATTCATCGTGGATGTTCGAGTCCTGGAACTTCCCGCAAACTGGGCCGTGGGGCAGCGTGCCGAAGCGTTCATCGAAACCGAACGGCGGGAGAACGCAGTCGTGCTTCCGGCGAAGTTGATCGTCAATCGCGGAGATACTTACGGTGTGTTCGTGGATGACGATGGCCAGGCAGCGTGGCACGCCGTTCAATTGGGAGTCCGCAGTCGCGAGGCAGTGGAGGTCGTCGATGGACTGGCGGAAGGCGATATCGTGGTGACGCCGAAGTCACCTGCCACAGCTCTTACGGACGGACGAAGGGTGGCGACGCCATGAATCTGGCCACCAAAGATATTCGTCACAATCTCGGTCGGTTCGCATTGACTGCGGTCGGAATCGGCATGTTGTTGATGGTGGTGATGGGGATGGGCGGTATCTATCGCGGCGTCGTCGAGGACGCGACATTGCTGATCGACAGTGTCGGGGCAGATTTGTGGATTGTTCAGCGAGATACTCGAGGCCCGTTTGCTGAAATCTCGCGGGTGCCATCGAACGTTGTCTATCGAGCTGCCGCTGTGCCCGGTGTGCAGTCGTCTCGCGAATTTGTGTACCACACGATTCAGAGGCAGCGCGACGGCAAGCCCTTGCGAATTGCTGTGCTCGGGTTGAGCTGGCCGACGGATCGCGGCGAATGGGTTCCACTGAGCGCCGGTCGACCGCTGCGGCAGGCACATTATGAAATGATCGTCGATAAAACACTGGGGATGTCGCTCGGCGAGAAGATCACGCTGGGCAAAGAAACGTACACCGTTGTCGGCACCACCAATAACATGATCAGTTCCGGCGGCGACGGTCTCGCATTTTTTACAGTTGCCGACGCGCAGGCCATTCAATTCGAAACGCCGGGCGAAGCAGTCCGACTGGAACGCGCGGCCAGAGAATCACGCGGCGAAGATTTTGAACTGGGAATTCAACAACCCATGATACTGGAGAACGCGTTTCGGCCCACCACGCAACTTCCCGCTGTGGCCCGACCACAGGTGAGTGCCGTGATGGTCAGCTTATTGCCCGGAGCAGACGTTGAACAAGTTACAGAGACGATTTCCGGTTGGGGCGATGTTTCTGTGTTCACGGCCACCGGCCAGCGCGAACTGCTGCTGAAGGGCAGCGTCGAAAAAGTCCGGCGGCAGATCGGCTTGTTTCGCGTCTTACTAACCGTGATCGCGGCGATTATCATGGCGCTGATTCTCTACACACTGACGCTGGACAAAATTCATTCGATCGCATTATTGAAGCTGATCGGCGCGCCGAACACCGTCATTCTCGGTTTGATTCTGCAACAGGCATTAATTCTTGGAATCGTTGGATTCGGCATCGCGTATCTTGTGGGCCAGCAGTTGTTTCCGAAGTTCCCCAGGCGTGTGATTCTGGCCGATTCCGATCTGCTGCAACTGGCCGGGATCGTGCTGGCAATTTCTGTGCTGTCCAGCATGCTGGGAATCTGGAAAGCGATGCAAGTGTCTCCGAATGAGGCGCTGGGATGACGGAGCCTCAGGCCAAACCAAACGCCAAACCCAACGCCATCGACGCCGTCAGCCTGACAAAGATTTACGGCAGCGGCAATACCGAAGTTGTGGCCATGCGCGATGCGACGATGCACGTGCGGCAGGGCGAAGTGGTGGCATTGCTTGGCCCCAGCGGTTCCGGTAAATCGACCTTTCTGACGGCCGTCGGTCTCATCAATCCTCCGACCAGTGGCCAGATTACAATCGGTGGAAAACTGATTCAGGACGGCGAGGCGGCTCAAGTCAATCTGCGTTCGTTTCGTCGTCAACACATTGGCTTCATCTTTCAGAAGTCTAACCTCATTCCGTTCCTGTCGGCCGTCGAGAACATTCAGATCGCGATGGAACTGAATGGAGAATCGAAGCGAAAAGCCAGGCAGCGCGCACTGGAACTGATGGACTATCTGGGCGTTGCCGATCGAGCCGACAATTTGCCATCGATGCTCTCCGGCGGCCAGCAGCAGCGAATTGCGGTCGCTCGTGCCATCGCGAACAAGCCCAGCGTCATTCTGGCCGACGAACCCACCGCCGCGCTGGACGGTCACCGTGGACGCCAGGTGATGGAGCTGTTCGCGAAGGTCGCTCACGAACAAGGAGCCGGAGTGATCGTCGTCACTCACGACCACCGCGCCCTTGATGTCTTCGACACGATCTATGAAATGGAAGACGGCCTCATGCGACAGCAGGAAAAACCAACGTGAACGTGGCGGCCATCAGTGCTTGTTCATGTTCAGGAATTCAGCGAACACCGGGCGATGATCGGAAGCGACGGGTTCGTCAATGACGGTGACTTTGGCCGATTTTTCACTGAGACTTGGGTGGGGCAAAGATGAAGTCGATTTCGATGGATCACCTCACTTCAGACAGTTATTTATCTAGCGATCCCTACCTGGCCGATGATCAGAATGGTCCGCTAACGTTGATTCGGACGCTGACGGAACAATGCGCGATCGTTGACGGTGGCATCTTTGTCCATAATCCTTGAGTCACTTTACCGTTCTCAGTATCTGTTGCCACTGAGCAATCCAGAATCTCAGATGTCGATCCTGGGCAAAACGGATGGTTGGTCGGAACCGGATTGCTGCTGACGGGTGCGTCGATAATGCAGGGGCGTGGTGCCGGTGAATTTTTTGAAACGCTTCACGAATGCGCTGTGGTCGTAGAAGCCGCAGTCCAGCGCAATCTGAGTGATGCTCGCATCACCATGCTTCAGTAATTCGATCGCCTGAAACATGCGAACTTGTTCCACATACGTGTTCGCTGTCATGTTCAACTGCTGCTTAAACACACGCATGAAATGACTCTCCGAGATATCACAGAGCGAAGCCAGCTTTTCGATCGTGATCGGTTCCGCGTAGTTCCGCGAAACATAGTCGATCGCGGGCAGCAGACGATTAAGTTCACCCTGTTTACCCATAATCTCTTCATAGGGTTCATTCAGAGTGACAAGGCCGATGACATCGCCATCTCGACCATACAGCGGATACTTGCTTGAAAAAGACCAACGTGGTGCCTGTGAGAAAAAACATGTCATATGCACTTCGTTCACCAGCGGTTTGCCGTGCTTGAAAACGAGCAAATCGTTTTGGCGAAAGTTCTCGGCAACAATCTTTGGAAACAAGTCAAAGTCGGTCCGGCCGATCACATCTTCCGGTGAGTTTCGGTGGATGGCTCGGCGCAGTGCAGCACTCATGTAGACATACCGCGATTCCAGATTCTTGATCATAAACATGGCACCAGGCATGCGTTCAAGGATGTTAAGTATCTGCGTGAATTCCCCAATTTGCTCGAAAAAATCGCTTTGAACTGCCTTATTACCCGTTTGCATGGCATCACCTCCGCCAAAACTTGCCATTGTCTTTAATGATAGGATTTTACCATTTTTTGATCACAAAACCATAGCCGTTGATGTACCCGATGTGCAAAATATGGGCGAGGTTAAAACTTCAGATGAGCCAGAGGTTGAGGCGCACTCACTCATACAGGATCAACCAATGCCCATGAAACACTTGTTTAGATCAATACTACTGCTGGCAGTCTTGCCATTCTTCGCCAATGCAACCTTGGCAGGTGAAACAGAGATGCTCGTCCTGATGCACGAGCCCGGCCGAGTGGAACGGTACGACATTGAAACGGGGGAGCACCTCGGCACGTTGATCAGTGGATTGCCACCGTCGAATGTGATCCTGTTGGATGCGGACGGGCGATTACTAATCTCAACGGGACTTCCGGGAGGGGCGGGCACTGTTCTGCGGTTTGACGCTCATGGGCCTGGGAAGATGGAAACGTTGCTGGATATCCCCGAAGGCTATGGAGGCCGGCTGTTTCGTGCGACCGGCATGACTTGGGATGCCGGTGATCTGCTGGTGGCCAGCCAGGGTGATGGCAAAGTCAAACGCTATGCCTATCCATCGGGTGAATGGAAAGCGGATATCGCTCTGGCGTCGCCCGGCGGGATGACTCAGATTGCGATGCACGACGAACGCTTGTTTGTGACCGACTATATCGCCCAGTCACTGCGCCGTGCAGCGGTACCATTGGACGGTGCGATGAGCGACGTCTGGGCACAACATTTAGCGCAGGCTCCGTGGGGTTTAGTGTTTGGCATCGGGGGCCACGCATTCTGGAGCACGTCGGCAAACCGAATCCTACGATCCGATGGTAACGAGACAATCGAATGGGCGGGAGCGAGCGGCGAGCTCAATACGCCAGTGGGAATTGCAATCGGTCCTGATGGATTGCTGTATGCAGCGAGCCTGACTGGTAGCGTTACCGCCTGGAAAATCGATGCGCCGAATCCGGGACCAGCCGTTCGAGTTCTCAGCGGTCCAGAGGTCCAGTCACCCATCAGCATCACGTTTGCATCGAGGACTCGGGACTCGGAATTCGTTTACTCGTCGCAACTTGACGCAGAACGAGCGTCCGCCAATCAGCTTGCTCACTTCGAAACGCATATTCGACCGCTATTCATCTCGCGCTGCATCGAATGTCATGGTGAGACCGCTCAGGAAGGCAACCTACGTTTGGATTCTCGCCACGGCTGGGAAATAGGCGGCGAATCAGGTCGTGCGATCATGCCTGGAAAGCCGGAGACCAGCCTGCTGATCAAAGCGGTGCAATATACGGACAAAGATTTGCAGATGCCGCCCGAGATTGCATTGTCGGCGGAGGAAGTCTCGCTGCTGGCCGAGTGGGTGCGGCAGGGAGCGATCGACCCTCGGCTTGATGCAAACGCCGCGTCGGCACAACCGGAAAGCAACGACTGGGCCGAGGAGTTCCAAAGGCGGCTCGATTGGTGGAGCCTCAACCCGCTGGCCAATCCGGAACCACCGGTCGTGGCCGAAGAGCAATGGTCGCGGAGCCCCGTCGATCGCTTCATTCATGCCGGACTGACCGCCACGGGCTTGCAACCAGCCTCGATGGCTGAGCCGGAGGTGTTGCTCCGTCGGCTTTCTTTCGTGCTGACGGGCCTGCCAGCGACATCGGTTCAACGAGAAAGGTTTCTGCAACAGTGGTCCGTCAACTCGACCACCGCCTATGAAACGCTCGTCGAGGAACTGCTCAACTCACCACACTTTGGCGAACGTTTCGCTCGCCACTGGATGGACGCGGTGCGGTACACCGACACTTACGGCTACGAGTGGGACGTTCCCGCCAAAGGAGCCTTCGAGTACCGCGACTACCTCATTCGTGCGTTCAACGGCAATATCGGCTTCGACACCTTTCTGCGTGAGCAATTGGCCGGTGATCTGGTGAATCCGCCGCGCGTGAATCCCGAACTGGGTATCAACGAGAGCATCATCGGCCCCATGTTTTATCACCTGGGAGAGCACCGCCACGGGTCGAGCTTGGCCTACAACGGCGTGCATCAGGAGATGGTCACCAATAAGATCGACGCGTTCTCAAAAGTCTTTCTCGCCACGACGGTGGCCTGTGCCAAGTGCCACAATCACAAACTGGAGGCAGTCTCCCAGCGGGATTACTACGCGCTGGGCGCTGTGTTCATGACGCCCCGCTGGGTCAGCCGGCCTGCGGATGCACCCGGCAAGAATGACGCCGCGATCGCACGGCTCAAAGAGCTGCGCCAACTCATTCGAGACGACGTGGCGAAGCAGTGGCAGAGCGTCGAACTCCCGCCGTTTGCTTGGCGAGCACCGTTTGACGTACCCGCTGCCCCGCAGCCGACTCTGGATGACATCGGCTACCCGCTTGTGAAGCTGCTTAAAGCCGAAGGGAACATTGAGGCGACATGGACCGCGCTGGCCAGCGAGTGGGCCGCCACACGAGCGGTTCGCGTGCAGGCGAACTCCACCTTTGAGCAGCTCGCGGATTTCTCTCAGCAGCAGATCCCCACTGGCTGGGTCACCGATGGCGATGGCATGACACACGGTTGGGTTGATGACGCAACGCCGCTGATCGGCCTCGAAGGCGAGGCGGTCGTCGCGCGGTTGCTCCCTCGCGGCTACCACACGCATGCACTCTCCTCCAAACTGCCCGGTGCTTTGCGTATGCCGCCGCAACACTTGGTCCCGCACCAGTTCGTTAGTTTGCAACTAGCGGGTGGGGAGTTCGGCGGTTATTTGCAGATGGATGAGAATTCGGTACTAAACGAAGGTGTGGGCATCCTGAATCAAGTCCAGCCCACGTGGCGCAGCTTCGGCGATACTGCCATGACGGGAGGTGTCACGAAGGTCACGTTCGACTTCGTCACATCGTCGCTCAACCCGAATTTCCCGGCTCGCGTCGGGATCGTGCCGGGGCTTGCCAACACGGATCTCGGCTACGACAAACGCAGTTGGCTGAGCATCACGGGGATCGTGACGCACGACGCCGGTGGAACTCCGCAAGACACGCTGGATTCCTTTGCGTCTCTGTATGAAGGCCCGGTGCCCAAAACACTCGACGAAGCGGACGGGCGGATCACGGAATGGTTTTCTGCTGCCGTTGGGCGCTGGTGCGATGGTCAGTCTCAGCCCGGTGACCGACAGGTCATCGACTGGCTGCTCACACACAAGTTTCTGCCGAATCAGGCGCCGGTTGACAGTACCCTCGCTGCACTTTTGGCCGAGTATCGTCGTGTCGAACAGCAGATCGCTTTCCCACGCGCGGTGAACAGTATGGATGAACGCGAATCGGCGAAGTCCGGCCTGTACCTGAACGTGCGAGGCAATTTCGATGCCTTAGGGGAACAGGTGCAGCCCGACTTTTTGCAGATGTTCGCGGGCCGCAACACGGTGGCGCAAAGCACCGGCAGCGGGCGAATGGAACTCGCCGAATCGCTGTTGCAGCCGGAACATCCGCTGACCTCGCGCGTCTATGTGAACCGCGTCTGGCAATGGATCTTTGGATCGGGCCTAGTGACCACGCCGGATGACTTCGGGCGACTGGGCGACAAGCCGTCGCATCCAGAGTTGCTCGACTGGCTGGCTCGCGACTTCATGCGTCAGGGCTGGTCCACCAAACAGCTCGTCCGGCAACTCGTGCTCAGCGAGTCGTTCAAGCAGTCGGGCGTGGTCAGCGAAGCCGCCAAGCAACGTGATCCGGCGAATCTGCAACTGCATCACTACCCAACTCGTCGTCTGGAAGCGGAAGCGATTCGCGATGCCATGCTCGCAGTCTCGGGTCGGTTGGACGATAAACTCTACGGTCGTTCCATCAATCCGTTGAGACCAACCGAAGACGCTGCCAAGCGATTGTTTTCCGGTCCTTTGGATGGTGACGGACGACGTTCGCTGTATCTGACGATGTCGATCATGGCACCCCCAAAGTTCCTGATGAGCTTTGACCTGCCAGACCTGCGACTGCCGAGCGGTCGGCGGAATGTGACCAACGTGCCCACTCAGGCACTCCTGTTGTTGAACGATCCACTCGTCGACTCGCTCGCGCGTCACTGGGCGGCAGGTCTCATCAAGACACCTCACGCCTCTCCCGAGGAGCGTCTCGACAGCATGTTGGTGACTGCTTTCGGTCGTATTCCGACGCAGTCTGAAAAGGTCGCTTGGACGGCCTTGCTCCAGAGCGTAGGGACTCTGCCAGATGTCATGGCGGATGAAGTCGCGTGGACTCAATTGGCTCATACAATCTTCAACTCTCAGGAGTTCATTTACTACCGGTAAACCTCGAATCGTCGTTTCGATAGATCAGCCGCAGGGCGATAGCCCAATGGTACTCGATTTGCGATTAAAGTAGCCGTCACTCTCTGAGTGACGAATGCCAAAGGCCGCGTTTTGCGGCTTGCCTCACTCGGAGAGTGAGGTCTACTAAGTGAAATCGAGTGCCATTGGGCGCCAGCCCTTGGTTCAAACCGGACACTAGCGCGTTCCGGCTGATCCGAATAACCCGCTTTACTTTTCTACAGACTGATCAGAAAGATTCACATGCTCCAACAATCTCACCGTTGCTCCGGCAGCATCACACCGTCGTCGACGCGGCGAGGATTCCTCCAACAGGCTTCCGCTGGCTTCGGTTGGCTGGCAATGCAGGGACTTTTTTCAGGGCAAGCGAGCGCCGCTCCGCTGTTCCGACCGAAGGCCAAGAACGTCATCTTCTGTTTCATGGACGGTGGGCCGAGCCACGTCGATACCTTCGACTACAAACCGATGCTTAAAAAACACCAGGGCCAGCCGATTGGACCGAAGTGGATTTCGAAACGCTCCGACAATGGCGCTGGCCGAGTCTGGTTGGGCAGCCCCTGGGAGTTCAAACAGCGTGGCGACAGTGGCCTGTGGGTGAGTGATCTGTTTCCTCAACTGGCAGAAGTCGCCGAGCACCTCTGTGTGGTCCGCTCGATGGTCGGTGAACTGCCGTTGCATGGGCAATCAAATCTGCTGCTTCATACGGGACGTGTCGGTGGCCAGGCTCCCAGTCTAGGTGCCTGGATTTCCTATGGTTTGGGGACCGAGAACGCGAATCTGCCAGCTTATGTGCTGCTCAATAATGACTGGGTGCCCAATGGCGGACTGGAAAACTTTGGCAGTTCATTTCTCCCCGCCAGCCATCAGGCCACGGTGATGCGGTCCAAAGGAATCGCCGTGGATAACATCACACCTCGCGACACGGAATCTCTGCAACGGCAGAAGCTCTCGTTGTTAGCTGACGCGAATGCGGCCTTTGGTGCAAAAACATCCGATCCGCAGGCCATCGAGGCCGCCATTGCGAATTACGAGACTGCCTTCCGGATGCAAAGTTCAGTCCCCGATATCGCGGACATCAGCAGTGAACCGGAACATATCCAGAAGATGTACGGCGTGGACTCCGTGGACGAGCATCAACGGTTCTATGCAACCCAAGCCTTGCGAGCACGACGACTCGTTGAGGCCGGTGTCCGATTCGTCGAGATCACTTGCCCAAGCTTCGATGGCAACAACTCGCCATGGGACCAACACACGCATCTGAAAATGAATCACGAAAAGAACGCCCGCGTCACGGAACAGTCCGTTGCGGCGTTGATCACAGACCTGCATCAACGCGGCCTGCTGGATGAGACCATCGTGCTGTGGGCTGGCGAAATGGGGCGCACGCCAGCCGTCGGTGCGATCAACGATGTCACGGGCCGAGATCATCATGTCAGCGGTTATACAATCTTCATGGCCGGTGGTGGCTTTAAGGGCGGAATCGCGTATGGCGAAACCGACGAGTTTGGCACGAACGCCATTGTCAATCCGCTCACCGTTCACGACCTGCACGCGACCATCCTGCACCAACTGGGCATCGATCACGAACGACTCACGTTTCGTTACGGCGGACGCGATATTCGCTTGACTGACGTGCATGGGCATGTTGTGAAGGAGATATTAGTATAACTTTCCGTAAACCATTCGCCGCCGCAAGTCGCGCACCGGTTTCGCGGAACACCGTATCTGCCTGATTCAACCCCTTTCGAAGTAGGTCAGCAATGATGAAGGCATCCGACGTCAGTAACGGAAGTGAGAAATGATGCATCGCCACTACGACATCGCACTGCCTTTTACTTGCCTGAAGACTCTTTTCAGGCTGGTCGTCCTCACTTGCTTGGTGACTCCTGGCAGCCTCGCGGAAGTGAGCGCACAGGATCGTTCGGACAACTCCGCGAGTTTGGGGCAGGAGGCCGAGACGGCTGTCCATCAGTTGCGGCATCGTGACGTCATCGCCCCGCTGCTGGTCCGCGCCTGCTCCTCCTGCCACGATGCAGATGAACCGGAAGCCGATGTTGTGGTAGCGGCACTCGATGGTTCGATGGATGATTCTGGCGAGGCTGCGGTGTGGAAGAAGATCCGCACGATGGTCGCCTCACGGGCCATGCCGCCCGAAGGCGAGGATCCGTTGTCTGGCGAAGAGGTCGCTGCAATCTCGTCCTGGATCGACGAGGGACAGCGGCTGCAGCGTGAGCGATTACGGGCCGCGCCGGCCCGTCACGTATCCCGTCGTCTGACCAGCCGCGAGTTCAACCGGTCGCTGCTGCGGCTCCTAGGCGCCGAGTCGTCGTTACGGGATTTTCCGCGCGACGAACATGTCCCGGAAGACGCGTTCGAGAAGTCGGGGTTCTCCAATGACGCGAACGCCAATCCGCTCACGAAGAGCCATATCGAGGGCCTCAAAGTCGCCTCGCTGGCGGCGCTTCGGGACTTCGCGCCGTTCGTCGACAGGCCGAGGAGCCCAATCCATTATCTCTACGACGGCGAGTTCTGCTACACGTCGCGTGCCACGCAGGATCACATCTTCGACTTTGTGAAGAACGTGGCCCACCCGATGACTGACGTGGAGTTTCAGAGCCGTCGGGAAATTATGGAACTCAAGGGCGACTCTTTTCTTAACCGCCCCATGAATAAGGCCGTGTTCGGTCCCGCGCTCTTTCCGTTCAGGCCGGGGCCTCTGCAGGCATTCGAGAACGACCTGCTCCTGGCCAATGCTGCGGCCTTCCCTGCGAGCCAGATGTATTCGCGGGGCCGGTTCACATTTCGCATCCGCGTCCGTGGCAAGCCCGGCACTGACGGTGCGTTGCCGGTCATGCGAATCAAGGCCGGATATTTCGATGTCTTCGCGAACCATTTCCATACCGTCGACAGTACACAGATCTCGGCCGACGAGCAGGTTTACGAGTTCACAGGCAACGTGCGGGATTTCCCATTCCTTGACAGTATCCCTGCGGAACACACGTATCGGGACGGAAATGTTCCCAGGCTCACGTCGTTTGTTACCAACGACTGGGGCAATTGTATGGGAGCCTTCTTCGTGATTCTCGTGGAGAATGCGAGTCGCCACGAAGAGGGACTTTCCCTCGCGCCCGGTCACCATCGGATCAGTCTCGGAAATATCCACATCGGTTCGTACGCTGAAATCCTCCAGCGTGCCCGCGACAAGACGCTCCCCAACTACTACATGGGGGACTACGAACTCGTCGATGTGTTTACGAAGACGCAACAGGAACTCGCTGGCAAGGCCCCTGGGATTGAGATTGACTGGGCCGAACTGACGCTCGACGACTCGCCAATGCACAACGCGGTGTTCTTCCCGTCGCCTGACTTCGGACCCAACGACGTTTATGCCGCCGAGGTCATCGACCGTTTCGTGAACGAGGCGTGTCGAGGGTTCGCAACACCAGACGACGTCCAGACGTTCATGCGATTGTACAAGACACTCCGCGAGCAGGGCCTTGGTTTCGAGCCCGCGATCCACGAGGTACTGGCCTCCGTTCTGATCTCGCCGAAGCATCTTTTCCTTGCGGATTTTGCGTCGCTGTCGGACCGACACTCCAGAGCGATGCTGCTCGCGGCGAAGCTCGCGTTTCTGCTCTGGGGCGAGCCTCCGGATGAACCGCTCCTTGCTGCCTGCACGGACGGACGGCTGCTCGAAGATGCTGTGCTGCGAGCCGAAGTTGAGCGGATGCTGGGCGATCCGCGGGCTGCGCGGTTGATCGATCACTATCTGACTGAGGCGTGGCATCTCGACGGCTTCGACCGGATCATGGTGGACGCCACGCGGTATGCTATCTACGACCCGGAGCTTGAGACTGATATCCGAGAGCAGTTTCGCAGAACCGTGCATAGCGCGCTGGGGCTCGATGGTCCAGCCAGTGTTCTTACTCTGATTGACGACGACCAACTGTGGCTCAACGGGCGACTGGCGAAACTCTACGGCATAGAAGGTTACGAAGGTCACGGCGAATTCGTAAAAGTGAAACTGCCCGAGGGAAGTCCGCATGGTGGCGTGCTCACGCAGGCGATGCTGATGAAAATGAACTCTGATGGAACTGACTCGCACCCGATACGGCGGGGCACCTGGGTACTGGAACGGATTCTCTTCGATCCGCCGCCACCACCGCCGAAGGTGACGCTGCTGAAAGAACAGGGCCTGATTAAGGCGAAGACGCTGCGGGAGCGAATCGCCGAGCACGCGGAGACGAATTCTACATGCGTGAACTGCCATCGCCGGATTGATCCGTTCGGGCTGGCGTTCGAAAACTTCGATGCAATTGGCGCGTGGCGCGAAACCGTTCAGGCGGGAGACCAGCAGCAGCCGATGGAGTTGTCGCTCGCCCTTGCCGACGGCGAGATCATCAACAGCCCGAACGATCTCAAAGCCTACATTTTGAACCGCCGGCTCGCAGCGTTTTCCCACGGGTTCGTGGAAAGCCTGCTGCAGTACGCGGTGGGCCGCCAGCTCGATCTTCTCGATGACGAGTCGGTCGATCGGGCGCAGCGGGCGTTTGTCGATACGAACTACGATTTCAAAGTGCTCGTGCAGGCGGTGGTCGCCAGCGAGTCGTTCCGTGGGGCTTCTGATTAATCCCTTGTTCCTGGAGAACCTCAGTCATGAAAGTCATCAGCCGCAAGGCGTTCCTGATCGGTTCAGGGGCGACGCTCGTGCTCCCGTTTTTCGCGTCGCTTGAGAAACTCGCCGTGGCCGCGCCTGGTGCGGCCGAGAAGGCGCGGCGTTTCTGCGCGATCTTCTTTCCCTTCGGCGTCTCCGTGCCGCCGAAAAGCGACGACCCCAAGAACACGGATTACCAAAACTACCACTGGTTCCCGGACGGTGACGGTGGTCGCGACTTCCAGCTCAGCAGTTCGCTCGCACCTCTCGCAGAGTTCAGGCAGGACATCACGGTCCTCTCGGGCCTGTCCCACCCGCACTATCGGGAGATCGCGACCGGTCATCGCAACGGCGGGCTGTTTCTCAACGGAGCCAACATCGTACGGGGCAGCGCGAACTTTGTCAGCCTCGACCAGCTGATCGCGTCGCACCTCGAAGGCGCGACACGGTTCCCATCGCTGACACTCTCGTCGGGGGGCGGCGTCGGTGTGCCGTTGATGGCCCAAACGATCTCCGTAGATCGCCACGGCAAGTTCGTGCCGGCACTTTCGGAACCGCGACAGATCTTTAACCGACTCTTCGGCATCGACGAGGCGGGGCCAGGCGGTCTGCGGCCGCGCCGCAGCGTGCTCGACGTCACGATGGAGAGCGCCGACTCCCTCATGCTCCGGCTCAATCCCGACGATCGGCGAGCGTTCGAGGATTACCGCCAGTCGATCCGGGAGCTGGAACACGACCTCGATCGAGCCGAGGAGTGGGCAACCATTCCCCGACCGAACGTCGATCCGGCGGCGGTAAACCTTGACGGGTTCGCGAAACAGGGGGCGCAGAGCTATCTCGATTCAATGTTCGAGCTGATGTATCTGGCGCTGAAGACGGATTCGACGCGAGTTGTAACCTACCAGATGGCCTGCGAGGGCACATGTATCGGCGACTCGTTCCCCGCCGCGCTCGGACTGCCGACGCATCACAACCTGAGCCATTCGACCCGCAGCGAGGGAGGCTACGCCCGTTGGGCACAGTACGACCGCTTTCTCATCGAGCAACTGCAGAAGTTCCTCCTGAAGCTGCGGAACACGCCCGACGGCGACGGCACTCTCCTTGACAGCACGGTCACGCTGTTCGGCTCCGGCACGAGCGACACACACATCCATAAGAACTATCCGCTTGTGCTCGCGGGGGGCGGGAACCTGGGCCTGAAGCATGGGCAGTATCTGAAGTACCGTGAAGAGCGGCCGATGAACGATCTGCTCCTCTCGATTGCACATCGGTTCGGAATCGATCGCGGCTCGTTCGGCGACAGCAGCGGGGAGGTCCACGAACTTACGCATGCCTGACAAATGTCGCTTTTTCCCGTTCCATGTTTCTCCGATGAAGCGTCCCTTGGTTGTCGCTTTTTCGTCGCTCTATCACGACAACGCGAAGCCACGACGGTTTTTAGTCGACGAACCGTCACAGGAGCGGGACGCTGTTAAACTCTTTCAGCGCTTCACCATTGTTCGTATCGTAGAAACGGATAAGACCATCATAGCCTCCAGCGACGACTTGCTTTCCATCGGCAGTGAATGCGAACGCGAAGAAATTAAAACCATGAAGTTCCTAAAGCTCATTCTTTTCCTTCTGATTCATTTAAACATTAGCACCGCCCCGCGCCTCAACGCCGATGATTTGCTTGTCGCCATGAGCGGCAGCGGCACGGTCGAGTGCTACGAGACCAGCACCGGCCTGCACGTAGGCACCTTCATTCGCGGGTTGGACCGGCCCAACGCGCTGGCCTTCGGACCGGACGGAGCGCTGTATGTCGCCACGGGAGCGGTGGGCGGGCCGGGCGCGGTGAAGAAGTTCGATGGCGCAAGCGGGAGGTATCTGGGCAATTTCACGGCGGCGGCCGCCGGGCAGCCGGGCTATCTGGCGCGGGCCTCGTCCCTGGTCTGGCACGATGGCGATCTATTGGTGGCGAGTTGCGATGACAGCAAGGTACAGCTCTACGACGGCAAGACTGGCGCGTTCAAGGGTACGGTGGCAGCGGGCAATGAAAAGGGCTGGATTACACAGATTGCGGTACGTGATGGCGCGGTGTTTACAACAGAGTTTGCGGAATCGCGAGTGCGGAAGTTTCCATTAGATGCCGCGGCGCCGAGCGTGTTCGTGGAGCAGGCGGGGTTCACGCCGTGGGGGATCGCGTTTGATGCGGCGGGCAAATGCTGGTGGAGTGGCAGCGGAGGAATCGCGTGCTTCGATGGCGAGACCAACATTACGATGGTGCCCGCAGCCGACGTGCTTACGCCGGCCGCGCTCACTTTTACGCCGGAGGGATGGCTGGCCTGCTCGAGCTTCGGCAAACAAAGCGTGACACTCTGGGACACGACTTCCGCAACACCCAAATTGTTGCGCACGCTGACCGAGGCGATGAGCGAACCGTCGGGAATGACGTTCACCGACAAGCCTTTTACGCGGCCGCAGCAGTTTGGCAATTTCGTCGCGCAGCCGTCGAATACTGGGCGTGACTGGACGCCGACGGGCACCACCGTTTACAACCTGCGCGCGGACCCGCTGACCGCAGCCGTAAGCGAGTTCGGTATTGATACCGAGGGCGGCGACCGCGCCAAGACCCAGCTTCTGCGTGAGCCAATGCAGCTTGTTTTCACGTTAGATGACGGCACGCAAATTCTTTCCTCGTCACTCGACGCGAAACGCCAAATCACCAAGGGGCGCGCGGAGTTCTCCTTCAGCCCGATAGAGAATGCCACCGCTGTCTGGATAGTATGGATCGAAGACCAAACGCTGAAGATGAACGTTTCGTTGGACG
>Ga0209284_10000447_pt1 | contig 67280 bp, 71 predicted proteins | sample FRY03_FD_187211 | JGI IMG/M metagenome (GOLD analysis project Ga0209284, IMG submission 187211) | Freshwater microbial communities from Lake Fryxell liftoff mats and glacier meltwater in Antarctica - FRY-03 (SPAdes) (version 2) | ecosystem: Environmental > Aquatic > Freshwater > Ice > Glacier...
GTGCCCCCGGTCGGACTCGAACCGACACTGGAAGGATTTTAAGTCCTCTGTCTCTGCCATTGGACTACGGGGGCCAGTTAAGGGCTGAGCCTACTAGCACTCCCGCTTATTGCGAATTACCCAAATAAGGAGAATCCACCCGTAAATAAAGTTTTGTACAAAATATTAATAGTTTAGTACAATTTAGAAATGACCACATTCACGATTTCTCAATTACGGGCTGACATATCTCACGCCGTTTCTAGCAGCAAAAAAGCACCAGTCGAAATTTCAAAGCACGGTGAACCGATTGCATTTCTAGTAAGCGCTCCAATGTACGAGAAAATGGTCGAAGCGATGGAAGAGCTAGAAGATATTGCGGACTTCGATAAGGCAACCACTGGGCCGGATACCTCAATTCCATGGGAGAAAGTAAAGAAGGAGTTGGGCTGGGAGTAACGGTGTATTCAGTTCGAATAGAACCAGATGCACTGAAATATCTAAAGAAATTGAATAGCTCAGATGCGAAAAAGATTTATGCAGCGATTGAATTGCTGAGAATTAATCCGATTCCTCCAAAGGCGCGCAAACTTACTAATCGTGAGGGTTACAGAATAAGACTCGGAAATCTACGAATTATTTACTCATTTAAAAGTAAGGCTTTAATAATCAGAGTAATTAAAATCGGGCAGCGACAAAACATTTATAAGAAGTGAATTTATTAATTTGTAAAGTTTTTAGATTTCTTTATTACCAAATCCAGCATTTTCTCGGTCAGTTTTCCAGTAAATGTGTTCTGCTGACTCGGATGGTAACTGCCGATTACCTGCCGCTTCAAGCCATCTGTGCCAATGAAAATAAATGATGCGCCATGCGTAAATTGCGGCTTGGGTTTTGGAATTTCAACATTTAACTCTGCAAGGGTTGCAAGAAGTGTGGTCCACGCTAGATTGCCTAAGGCTAGGAATGATCTGGCTGTGGGCATTAATAGTTCTATTTCATTTTTATAGAAAGGCGCACAAGTGTTTTTCTCTTCAGTAGAGGGTTTGTTATCTGGTGGCGCACAACGCACTGCACAGAGAATTCGAGTGTTTATTAATAATTGGCCATCATCTTTTGACGTGCTTGTCGGGATTTTCGCTAATCCGTTTTTGTGAAGTGCTTTATAGAGCCAGTCACCAGAAGAATCCCCAGTAAAGACTCGACCAGTTCGGTTGGCACCGTGAGCGCCGGGGGCAAGTCCGAGAACAATTATTTGAGCTTTAGCCGAACCGAATCCGGGAACTGGTTTACCCCAGTATTTTTCAGTCTCATATGATTTTCTTTTTACGATTGCGACTTCTTCACGCCACTGAACTAAGCGTGGACATTTTTTACATTTAACGATTGCTGAATCAAGCAGGTCTAACGTTTTATACAAGCGACCAAGCCATTCCATCAAGAATGTCTGATTCAGAAGCAATAAATTCTGAAGCGCCGGTTGCCTTCATTATTCTTGAAAGCACTAGAGATCCTGCAGAAATTACATCGACTCGACCCGGATGCATGTAGCCAAGTGCTTCTCGCTCGGCGCGGGTTGCTTTAAGAAACATTTGCGAGCAAGCGTGTACTTTCTCGGCGGAGATATGTGACAAGTGAATTGCGTAGCGATCGTATTCTGGTAAATCTAAAGCGGCAGCAGCCACTGTTGTTGCTGTTCCTGCAACTGCAATTAAAGTTTTTGCTTTGGTAATAGGAACGATTTTGGCAGCTTGTGAAATCGCATCATCAATATCTTCAGTGGCTGAGGCGACTTGTCCTGGATCTGGAAGATCTCCAGTGAAGTGGCGCTCTGACATACGAACACAACCAATATTTACACTTTTCGCGAATTCAACGCTTGCGGTTCCAAAAACGAATTCAGTTGATCCACCACCGATATCGACTACTAAGAACGGTCCATCTGCGGCAGGTAGATCTTTAGTTGCACCCATAAAGGAGAGTCGGGCTTCTTCTTCACCAGAGATCACTTCAGGGCGGATACCTAGGCGGTCAAATACACCTTCGATAAATAAGTCACGGTTAGTGGCATCTCTTGTTGCGCTAGTGGCGCAGAATCTGATTTTTTCAACACCACGTTTTGCAATTTCGGCAGCGAATAAATCAACTGCAGTTAGTGTTCGAGCAATGGCATCAGGATGAAATTGCCCAGTCTTATCAACGCCTTGGCCGAGCCGAACAACTTCCATCAGTCGAGTGACTTCGCGAAAAGAGTCGCCATCAATATCGGCAATCAGTAAACGAATTGAATTAGTACCGCAATCAATGGCTGCTACTCGCATGGTTCGTCCCTCCACCATTGTGGCAAGAGCGCTAACGCTTCATCTCCAAGTGGATTAACTCCGGGACCTGCAGAGAGGGAATGTGCAACTAGTGAATGTAAACACTTAACGCGTTTTGGCATACCACCAGCGGAAATTCCTTCGACTTCTGGAACATCCATTTGTAGCGCTGCACGAGCCGCTAAGTAATCATCGTGTGCTGCGGCATAAGAACCAGCAAGTTCGGCATCGACTAGAAGACGTTCATTCATTTCTGCCATCAAGCCAGTTGATTCAAGAGTTGAGATTGCTGCAGTTAAACGCGGGCAGGTTGCATAGTAAAAAGTTGGAAATGGTTCACCGTGTGCCAATCGTGGTGGTGTTTCAACGACTGCCGGATTACCGCAAGGGCAACGAGAGGCAATTGCGTGAACATCACGGGGTGTGCGCCCCAATTGGATTTCAATGCAATCTAAATCTTTCTGGGTTGCTTTATCAGTCATTACTTATAAGCCAGCTTCTGTCACTGAGGCAATTAATTTTGAATACCAAGGTGCACCTTCAGGAAGTTGTGAGACCACAACGTTTGACTGGGCTTGCAGAGCATCTTCTTTCGCGCCTGCAACTATGTACTGTCGCTCTCCCGGCAAAACAAAATGTAGACGTTCACGTGCTTTTGATTTTACGTAATTCGGATCGCGCCAAAGATCTAATTCAGCGCGCGCTGCGGCAAGTGCTCCGCGGTCATTTTTTACTTGAGCTTCGAGAGCGCTAATTTGCGCTCGCTGAGTGAAGTAACTCTTAATCGGTGGCGCTAGCGTCAAAGTAAATACAAAAATAATCGCAAAGAGCACCAGTGGGCGGGCGTTACCTGTGCTGCGCGAACGGCTAGAGGAACGGCGACGTGATGAGTAATTACGTCGACCGCGCTTCATGAATAACCTTTAACTATCCCTTAAAACGTGGGAAGGCGTCACGACCAGCGTATACAGCGCCTTCTGCTAGCTCTTCTTCGATACGTAAAAGTTGGTTGTATTTTGCGACGCGCTCGGTACGTGAAGGTGCACCTGTCTTGATCTGGCCACAGTTAGTTGCAACTGCAAGATCAGCGATAGTTACATCTTCTGTTTCACCTGAACGGTGCGACATCATGCTGCGGTAATTTGCGCGGTGCGCTAAATCAACTGCATCAAGTGTTTCGGTAAGAGTTCCAATTTGATTTACCTTAACCAGAAGTGCGTTCGCGGTATCTGATTCGATTCCGCGCGCTAAACGAACTGGATTCGTTACGAATAGATCGTCACCAACGATTTGGATCTTTGAGCCGAGGGATGAAGTCATTGACTTCCAGCCTGCCCAATCTTCTTCATTTAGTGGATCTTCGATTGAAACGATTGGGTATGAACTAACAAGTTCAGCGTAGTAAGCAATCATTTCATCTGAAGAGCGGAGTGAACCTTCAAATTTATACTTTCCGTTATCGTGAAATTCTGTTGCTGCAACGTCCATAGCAAGTGCTATTTCTTTACCCGGCTTAAAGCCTGCGGCTTCGATAGCTTCAATGATTAGATCAAGAGCGGCACGGTTGCTCTCTAAGTTTGGAGCGAAACCGCCTTCGTCACCAACCGATGTGGCAAGTCCACGCTTTTTCAGAACTGCTTTAAGTGCGTGATAGATCTCAGCACCCCAGCGAAGTGATTCACGGAAAGTTTCGGCTCCGATTGGCGCGATCATAAATTCTTGAATATCAACGTTGGTATCAGCATGTGCGCCACCATTGAGAATATTCATCATTGGAACTGGAAGCACATGTGCATTTGGTCCACCGACATAACGAAATAATGAGAGATCAGCAGATTCTGCCGATGCTTTCGCGGCAGCAAGTGAAACACCTAAAATTGCGTTTGCACCAAGTCGTGATTTATTTGGTGTGCCATCTAATTTGATCATTTCATTATCAATTAGGCGCTGATCTTGCGCATCAAAACCTTCAATGGCAGGTGCTAATTCATTATTAACAAAATCAATTGCCTTCAAAACACCTTTTCCAAGGTAGCGCTTCTTGTCGCCATCACGAAGTTCAGCAGCTTCAAATGCACCAGTTGATGCTCCACTTGGAACAGCAGCGCGAGCTTGGGTGCCATCTTCTAATTCGATTTCAACTTCAACAGTTGGGTTTCCGCGAGAATCAAGAATTTCACGAGCGCCGATTGCTTCGATAATTGCCATTATGTGTCTCCTACGTTATTTAGATAATTTGCACGCTCAGCGCTGAACGGTATGACCCAATACTACCGCGCTTCAGCCGCCTTAATTTGCTCGGCGATCTCGCGTCCATACAAGCGCAGCGCATTTTCTGGGTCGATTTCGTTATCGCGCGCCCACGCAATAATTGAAGCGAGAGCTTCACCAACGCTCTCTAAAGATGGCGCAACTTCACTCTCATATTTTTTAATTTCAACTGGGACTTTATATTTCTCAGCGCGATAAAGCAGTTTCTCAACTAGCGATAGCGCTGGTTGCGCAAGTGCAACTCCATCAAGGGCCGAGGTGCGACCTTTTTCCTTCGCTTTAATTGCTTCCCAGTTTTCAATAAGTTCAGCAGTATCTGTGACTTCTAACCCTTCAAATACATGGGGGTGGCGGCGAATTAACTTATCTGCAATTCCTTTGGCAACTTCTTCAATTGAAAATGGATCAGTTGGATGATCCTCTGCCATTCGTGCATGGAAATAAACTTGCAACAACACATCACCAAGTTCTTCACGCATGCCTTCGCGATCACCCGAATCAACGGTGTCAATAAATTCGTAGGACTCTTCCAGTAGATATTTAATAAGTGACTCGTGGGTTTGCTCGGCATCCCACGGACAACCACCCGGTGAGCGCAAGCGATCCATCACTTGTACTAGGCGCTGCAGTTCTGATTGAGTCATGGAACTACTTAGCAGATGGTGCTACTGCATCCCCTGTGACTTTAGCGGCGACAACATCACCGGCTTCGTTATCCCAAACTCCATAACGTGGATTAATGCTGACATTTAATGATTTGGCTTTTGCGGCGAGTAATTCAGTAAGTCGAGCCGCAACATCGGCTTCTGCAACGCCAGATGCTTTAAGTCCTTCTGCGATTTGCTCAGAGATAATTATTGCGCGGACATAAGTATCAAAATCCTGTTTAGCAATAGCTGCGTTAACTAGATTCTTCACTAACTCAGTCTTGCCACCAACTGATTGTGCGATCTGGTCTCTCTTGGTAGCGATTTGGCTAGCAGTGACTGTTATTTTTACTTCTTTAGCAATCTCATCAAAGGTATGCATTAAAATCTTAAAACGTAATTGACCGCGATTTAATTCTTCGCCAGTTTCAAGTTGCATCTGCGTGGTATCTACGCCTTTACGTTCTGCCATTACTGCATCAATGCTGGACTGCAACGTGGTCTGGGAAATCTTAAAGCCACCAATTGTCGCTGCTTCATTTGTAGATGAACATCCAGTTAGAAGTAGGGCAGTTGCCAGAGTCAGAACAGTCAGAATCTTCTTCACGTATTTCCCGCTTTCGTTAATTGATCGACGACCTCAGTTACCCAAGTCAGAAGAGAAGTATCCACTACTTCCACAGTGGGTTGGGACGGGCTCCATGCAGGGTTTTTTGGCAGCGTTACTAGCGCAGTGCGGGTGGCACCTTTATAAAGTGATCCTGGGTAGAGGCGAGTTAGGCGAAGCTGGCGCGATTCGGCCAAGGTAAGTGGGGTTAGTCGTAAGAATTTTCCAGTCGCAACTACTTCATGTATTCCATGCGACTTAGCAAGGGCACGCAATTGCGCAACAGCTAACAGTGCTTGGGCTTCTTCAGGAAGTTCACCAAAGCGATCAATTAACTCTTCACGGATAGATTGCACATCTGCTGGACTTTTTACATCGGCTAAACGTCTATATAAATCAAGTCTTAAGCGCTCTCCCGGTACATAAGTTTCAGATAAGTGCGCATTTACTGGTAACTCGACTTTGCACTCATGGCTCTCTTCTTCTTTCTCAATGATCCCCGTTTTGTAGTCATTAACCGCCTCACCAACCATGCGCATATATAAATCAAATCCAACATCAGCAATGTGTCCTGATTGTTCGCCACCCAGTAAATTTCCAGCACCACGAATCTCTAAATCTTTTAAAGCAACTCGCATACCTGCACCTAGATCGGTATTCGTTGCGATTGTCTTTAATCGATCGAGTGCGATTTCAGAGAGTGGCTGATCCTGCGGATATAAGAAATATGCATAGGCTCTTTCACGACCACGACCAACGCGACCACGTAATTGATGCAATTGGGATAAGCCAAAATTTTCAGCACGCTCGACAATTAAAGTGTTTGCATTAGCAATATCTAAGCCGCTCTCCACAATTGTGGTGCAGACAAGAACATCAAAATCTCTATTCCAAAATCCTAGAATTGCATCCTCTAGTGCGCCCTCACTCATCTGCCCGTGGGCAATTCGAATTCGCGCCTCTGGCACTAACTCTTGTATTTTTGCTGCAGCGCGATCAATCGATTCGACTCGATTATGAATGTAGAAAATTTGCCCATCACGAAGAAGTTCGCGGTGAATGGCGGCACGAATTTGTGCATCTTCACTTGGACCAACGTACGTAAGGATCGGGTGGCGCTCTTCCGGTGGTGTTGTAATGGTCGACATTTCACGTATACCCGTGACTGCCATTTCCAAGGTGCGCGGAATTGGCGTAGCCGACATTGCTAATACATCAACGGTGGTGCGCATTTTCTTGAGCGACTCTTTTTGTTCAACACCGAAGCGCTGTTCTTCATCGACAATTACCAAGCCTAAATCCTTGAAAATTACATCCTGCGAAAGTATGCGATGGGTGCCAATGACCACATCCACGCTGCCGATTGTTAGCTCGGCCAATATTTCTTTTGATTCTTTTGTAGTATTAAATCTAGATAAACCAGCTACTCGAATCGGAAAGCCAGAGTATCTTTCTGCAAAAGTCTTGGCATGTTGTTGGACAAGCAGCGTTGTTGGAACAAGAACTGCGACTTGCTTTCCATCCTGCACTGCTTTAAATGCAGCACGAATCGCAATTTCAGTCTTTCCGTAACCGACATCTCCACAAACGATTCGATCCATTGGATACGGTTTCTCCATATCGCGTTTCACATCTTCAATGGTTGATAACTGATCTGGAGTTTCAATATATGAAAAGGCATCTTCTAATTCACGTTGCCATGGCGTATCTGGCGAGAAGGCGTAACCTGGAGCTGATGTGCGCGCCGCGTATAGACGGATCAATTCGCCAGCAATTTGTTTAACCGCTTTACGCGCACGTCCCTTAGCTTTCTGCCATTCACCACTGCCGATGCGATGCACTGTCGGCGCTTCGCCACCAACGTATTTACTTACTTGCTCCAAAGTGTCGGTCGGAACGAAAACCCGATCGCCGGGTTGGCCACGTTTGGCTGGTGCGTATTCAATAATTAAATATTCACGAGTAATTCCGCCTGTTGTGCGCTGAACCATTTCTACATAGCGACCAATTCCGTGCTGTTCGTGAACAACAAAATCTCCAGCACGAAGTTCGAGCGGATCTACCGCTTGCTTGCGTTTAGTTGGCATTCGCGCGCCATCTTTAGCAGTGGACTTGCTTCCAGTCAGATCGCGTTCAGTCATAAAAATAATTTTTGTATCTACGGACACAAAACCATGAGCGATTAGTGACTTTGTAATATGTATTGTTGTCTTAGTTGGAATTGCACTTAGTTCAGTTGTTATTACTACAGGTAAATCAGCGTTACGGAATATGCCGGCATAACGTTCGGCCATACCTTGTCCGGCAGTTGAGAAAATAATTGAATAGCCACTACCAATTGCATCCCGTAAAACTTCAATGGCACGATCTGCATCACCTCGAAGTGGGTCAATTGCATTGAAATCAAGGAAGTTTGCTTCTGTATCTAGATCAGTGCCAAATGGATTAATTGCTCGACTAATTGCCGAGTTCTTCGTAATTTGATCATGCACTTCATCCCAAGACATATATGTCGTACCAATAACCGGAAGTGGAGCGGTCGCACCTAAAGCGGCGTGAGACCAAGCAGCTTCAAAGAATTCATCGTTGGTAGCAAGTAGGTCCATGGTTCGCATACGAATACGCTCATCATCAATAAAAATTACTTCGCTATCTTTTTGAATTCTTTCAAAAATTGTCTCTGTCTCGGTAACTAAAAGTGGAATGAGAGACTCCATTCCTTCAGTGATAATTCCTTGAGATAACCGATCTAATATCTCTAACGCCGCTGGATATTCATCCTTTAGTAGTTCGGCACGAGTGCGGATATCAGCAGTTAAAAGTAATTCGCGGCAAGGCAAGATTGATAGTTTCCCAACGACCGGACTTGTAGTCCGCTGTGATGCAACATCAAAGAAGTTAAGTTCTTCGATCTCATCACCAAAGAAATCAATTCGTATTGGATATTCTGCCAGCGGAAGAAATAGATCAACAATTCCACCACGAACTGCGAACTCTCCACGTTTTTCAACAAGATCAGTTCTGATGTACGCCAATTCTGATAGATGACTTATTAAAGATGTTAAATCAAGAGCAGCGCCAATTTCTATAGTTTGTAGTGGCTGCGTTGCTAGCCCTGCAATAAAGCGATGGATCACTGCGCGAACCGGCGCAATAACTATTGGATTTACTTTCCCATTATTTTTTTGCAAGTTTGTTAGTAAAGCTAAAGTTGCAAGTCGTTTCGCCACGGTGTCGCTGCGTGGACTTAACCGTTCATGTGGCAGCGTTTCCCAAGCAGGAAATTCCAATACTTCATTGTGTAACTCGCGAAGTTCATTGGCTAAATCTTCGGCGCTACGGCTTGAACTAGTAATCACCAAGAGAGGCTTAATCTGTGCTCGTAAGGCGAGCAAGAATGGATAGGTCGGAGCTGGAGATATTATTTTTTTAGAATCGTTCACACATGACGAAATGGCCACATCAGCAGCAAGTAAATGCACAAGAGCGCGCATTCGAACCTCCCTCCCTATCAGAAACATGTATTGCCAGAAATGCCTACAAGCCCCACTTCCTAAAAGGAGGGGGCTAATAAGAAAATTCTATCTCCAGTACTGCTCATGACATATTCGCGTCCCAAACTCTCCCGTATTCCTGAGAGGATATGTCCGTGCCAGCGACCCCACCAATCTCCAATGATGATGCGCTTTTACGTAGCGATGTTCGCAAACTTGGCGATCTTTTAGGGCAGTCACTTGTCAGACAAGAAGGACAAGAACTTCTTGATTTAGTTGAATCTGTACGTAAGGCAGTTCGCGAGGGTGGCGGTGCTGAATTACTAAAAGACCTTTCCGTTGCGGACTCAGTGCAACTAGTTCGCGCATTCAGTACATATTTCCATTTAGCCAATGTTGCAGAACAAGTTCATCGTGCGCACTTGTTAGCGCAATCACGTGCTGCTGGTGGGTCATGGCTAAGTCGCGCAGTCGATAAAATTGAAGAAGCTTTTAAATTACAGGCACCGGGACATGAATTCACGCAAGCACAGTTACAACAGTGGATTAGCGAACTTATGGTGCGCCCAGTATTTACAGCACACCCAACTGAGGCAGCACGTCGTTCGATATTAAATAAACTTGGTGAAGTTGCAAAGTTACTTGAACAAGATCTCAACCCGCGCCAAAATGAACGTCTCGCTGAGATGGTTGATTTACTTTGGCAGACTGATGAACTTCGACTAGATCGTCCAGAGCCGCTGGATGAAGCAAGAAACGCGTTGTATTACTTAGATGACTTGGCCAAGAACACAGTGCCAGAAGTTCTAAATGACTTTGCCCATGAATTGAAGCGTTTAAATATTGAACTTCCCGTTGATGCGCGTCCACTTACATTTGGAACTTGGATCGGTGGGGACCGTGATGGAAATCCAAATATCACTGCTCAGGTCACAGAGGATGCAGTCACTCTTCAAGTGAGCCATGCTATTCGCACAACAATTGCAGCGATGGATGAATTACGTCAGATGCTTTCAGTCTCCACAAAAATTACTGGAGCCACTACTCAACTATCTGCTTCAGTCGAGCAAGACTTAAAGAATATTCCAGAGTTTGAACTGCGATTCTTGCGCCTAAATCAACAAGAACCGTATCGATTAAAAGCTACTGCCATAGTGCACCGTTTAGTTTTCACGCGTGATCGCCATAGCGCTGGAAGTCCACATGTGGCAGGGCGCGATTACGCCAATTCTGCCGAGTTAATTGCAGATCTAATCTTGATGCGCGACTCACTTTTTGCTCACCGTGGTGAATTAATAGCAACCGGACTACTCGAGCGAACAATTCGTAGTATCGCCGCCTTTGGTTTAACTCACGCGACGCTTGATATTCGTGAACACTCGGACGCGCACCACAGCGTTCTTAAGCAAGTATTACCAACTGGATATCTCGAACTTTCCCACGCAGATAAATTTCCATTACTTGTTAAGCAACTTCAGAGTAAAGAGTCTTTTGACCCCACTGTGCTCGATGCGGCAGGAAAGAAAACTTACGATACTTTCGCAGCAATAGATGAATTAATTGGGCGCTTCGGTCCTGAAGTGATTGAGACTTACATTATTTCTATGACGAAAGGTGCCGATGATTTAATCGCTGCTGTAGTCATTGGCAAAGCCGCTGGATTGATTGATCTTGATAAGAAAGTTGCAAAAATTGGTTTTGCGCCGCTGCTTGAAACTGTTGCTGAACTTCGTACCGCTGGTGAAATTCTAGAAAAACTCTTAGCTGATCCAACTTATCGTTCAATTGTGACGCTACGTGGTGATATCCAAGAAGTGATGTTGGGATATTCCGACTCGAATAAAGATGCTGGAATCGCAACCAGTCAGTGGGAAATTCACCGCGCGCAACGTATCTTGCGTGATGTTGCAATGAAGCATGGCGTAACTCTTCGTTTATTCCATGGTCGCGGTGGCTCTGTTGGTCGCGGTGGCGGACCAACTTATGACGCACTTGTGGCACTTCCTTGGGGATCAGTTGATGGTCAAATTAAAATGACTGAACAAGGTGAAGTAATTAGCGATAAGTATGCACTTCCCGCCTTAGCGCGCGAGAATGTTGAATTAACACTTGCCGCATCCCTTGAAGCAACAATTCTCAATCGGGCACCACGTCAGAGTGCTAAAGATTTAGAACTCTGGAATGAATGTATGAATTTAATTAGTGATAATTCTTTCGCCCGTTATCGCAAACTTATCGATCATCCAGATTTACCTGCATATTTCTATGCTTCAACTCCAGTCGAGCAACTAGGAAATCTCTTCCTTGGTTCAAGACCATCGCGCCGCCCCGATGCTGCAGGTGGACTTGATTCACTTCGAGCAATTCCTTGGGTTTTTGGTTGGACACAGTCACGCCAAATCGTCCCGGGTTGGTTCGGAGTTGGTACTGGCCTGAAAGCAGCGCGCGAGGCTGGAAAGAGCGATGTCTTAAAGAAGATGCTTAAGGAGTGGCATTTCTTCCACACCTTCATTAGTAACGTTGAAATGACTCTTGCTAAAACAGATTTAGTAACGGCTAAGCGATATGTAGAGACGCTGGTTCCAAAGGAACTTCATCATTTCTTAGACACAATCACTGAAGAGTTCGAATTAACTGTCCAGGAAATTTTGGCGCTAACTGAGAAGACAGATTTATTGGGAGATCAGCCAATTTTGGCTCGTACTTTGCAAGTGCGCGATGCCTACCTTGCTCCACTTCACTTGCTTCAAGTTAACTTACTCAATCGAGTTCGCAATTCGGGTGAAGCATCTGATGCCACTCTGATTCGTGCGCTCTTGCTAACTATTAATGGTGTTGCCGCTGGCCTACGAAATACTGGCTGAATTAAGAGTTAAATTTTGATTGGGTGAAATCAAGACCCTTTATGATCAAAGATTCCACTACATCGGCGCCACGATCTATGAACTCCGCTAAATCTTTCTTCTCTTCTTTACTAAATTGCTTAAGCACAAAATCCACTGGATCCTGTTCCCCCATTGGGCGACCGATGCCGAGTCGAACTCGGTAATACGCAGGTGAATCGAAGGCCGAGGTTAGAGATTTCAATCCATTATGACCGTTATCGCCACCGGCAATTTTCGATCGAATCGCTGCATATGGAATATCAAGTTCATCGTGCAAAACAATTATTTGCTCTGGCTCAACAGAATAAAAATTAGCCAGCGCTTTTACTGGGCCACCGGTTTCATTCATATAACTCTTTGATTTTGCAATAATCACAGAAAAAGCATCGACACCAACGCCTAGCTTGTAGGCGGCGATGTCGGTGCGTGACTTATGCGAACTAAGTTTTACATTGTGACGTTTTGCAAGTTCATCAATAACCATCTGACCAACATTATGGCGAGTGGCTGCATATTGTTCGCCCGGATTTCCGAGCCCAACAATGATCCAAGGTGATGAACTCACAATAGAAAAGTAAGACTAATTAGTCTTTCTTCTCCGCATCAGCTGCAGGGGCTGCAGCTGCATCGGCATCAGCTGCAGGAGCAACAACTGCAACTTCTTCGACCGCTGTTGAACGCTCTGAAAGGTGAACCACAATCATCTTTGGATCAGAGATTAACTTTGAACCAGTTGGTAGTGGAACATTCTCAGCATAAAGTGAGAGACCAGCTGCAAGTCCAGTTAGATCGAGGGTAAAGAATGAAGGAATAGCGGTTGCTTCAACTTCAACTTCAATTGTGTTGTTAACGTGTTCCAGAATTCCATCACGATCATGTTCACCCTCTGCGTGGACAGGTACTGCAACGATAACTTTTTCACCACGGCGAACTGTAATTAAATCGATATGCTCAAGAATCTGCTTAAGTGGATGACGCACAATAGATTTAGGAAGAGTTAAGGCATCCTTGCCATCAATGCTGATTTCAAGAAGCACGTTTGACTGCTTTAGAGCAACACCAAGTTCGCGCGCTGGAAGAGTGATGTGCTGTGGCTTTTCGCCATGGCCATAAATTACTGCAGGAACAAGACCTGCTACGCGCGCACGACGTGAAGCACCTTTTCCAAATTCGGTACGTGTTGTGCCGGTGATCTTGATTTCTGCCATTTTAAATCTCCTGTTTATCTCTGGTTAATTCACAAAGTTCCAGCAGGAGTTGAATCCTTACCGTCGATTACGGAGTTTTTCACCCTCGCCGGAAACTTAGGCCAAGGTTAGTGGGTACTAGCTATGTCCGTCAAAAAGGCTAGTTACAGAGCCGTCTTCAAAGACTTCACGAATAGCGCGAGCCAGAAGCGGAGCAATCGAGAGCACGGTCAATCCGTCAAAACGCTGATCATCGGAGATTGGCAGCGAATCGGTAACTACAACTTCCGTTACCTTCGATGCTTTTAGACGATCAATTGCTGGACCTGAAAATACTGCGTGAGTTGCAGCAACGATAACTTCCTTGGCACCTGCTGCAAATAGCGCTTCGACCGCTTTCGTAATTGTGCCAGCGGTATCAATCATGTCATCGATGACAACGCAAGTTTGTCCATCTACTTCACCAACAACTTTTCCAGTTTGGGATTCATTCGGAATTCGTGGATCACGAGTCTTATGGATAAATGCAATTGGACATCCACCAAGAAGTTCGGACCAACGCTCTGCAACTCGGACGCGACCAGAGTCTGGTGAAACAATTGTTAAGCGCGAGCGATCAACTTTGCTACCCACATAGTTAGCCAACATTGGGAGTGCGAATAAATGATCCACTGGTCCGTCGAAGAAACCTTGAATTTGTGAAGTATGTAGATCAACCACCATTAGGCGATCGGCACCTGCAACTTTATACAGATCAGCCATTAAGCGAGCAGTGATCGGTTCACGGCCACGATGTTTTTTATCTTGGCGGGCATATCCATAAAACGGTGCAACAACGGTGATTCGTTTAGCAGATGCACGTTTTAGCGCATCAATCATAATTAGTTGTTCCATAATCTGTTTATTTACTGGAGCGGTATGGCTTTGAATCACAAAAGCATCGCATCCACGAACAGATTCTTCGAAGCGAACAAATATTTCACCATTTGCAAAGTCGTAAGCTGAAGTTGGAGTTAAAGGAATTCCTAGCTCTGCAGCAACTGCTTCAGATAACTCCGGAAATCCGCGACCTGAAAAGAGGCGAAGTTTCTTCTCTGAGGTCAAACGAATTTCACTCAAGGAAATTAACCTTTCTTTTCATCGCTATGACGCGCTGCAGCTTCAGCAGATTTACTTCCAGAACGCTTGCGCATGACCCAACCTATTACATTTCGCTGCTTACCTCTAGCGACACCCATGGCACCGGGTGGAACATCCTCAGTAATTACAGATCCAGCGGCGGTGTAAGCACCATCACCAATTGTTACCGGCGCTACTAACATCGAATCGCTTCCAATTCTTACGTGATCTCCAACAACTGTGTGATGTTTATCGACGCCGTCGTAGTTTACAAAAATTGTCGCTGCACCAATATTTGTTCCTTCACCAATAGTTGCATCTCCAACGTATGAAAGGTGCGGAACTTTCGAACCATCGCCAATCTTTACATTCTTTGTTTCAACAAATGCTCCAACTTTCGAACCAGTTCCGAGCACCGAATCTTTACGTAGATACGAATATGGACCAACGAGTGCATTTATTCCGATAATCGCTTCGGCACAATTGGATTCCACTACTTTTGCGCCTGATAAAACTTCGCAAGATTCCAGAACTGTTCGTGGGCCAATAACCGCGCCACTTGCGATCTTGGTATTTCCTAAGATCGCCGACCCTGGGAAAATTGTTACATCATTTGAAATTTCTGCAGTGGCATCAATCCAAGTCGTTGTCGGATCCATGATCGTGACACCAGCACGCATAAAGCCATCATTAATTCGATCGCGAAGCAAGGCCGCGCTCTCGGCTAATTGCACGCGGTCATTTACTCCAAGAATTTCTACAAAATCTTCAATTAAGGCAGCCGCAATACTTCCACCTTCATTACGTAAAATTTCAATTACATCAGTTAAATAAAGTTCACCCTGCGAATTATTATTATTTAACTTGCCAATAGCGCCCGCAAGAGCTTTGGCATCAAAGGCATAAACGCCTGAATTAACCTCATAAATGGCTTGTTCAATTTCATCGGCATCGCGTTCTTCAACTATACGAAGCAATGAGCCATCATCTGCTCGAACAATGCGACCATAACCAGTTGGCTCTGGATGTTCGGCGGTTAATACAGATGCTGTAAACCCACCTTCGTGGTGCACATCTAATAATTGCTGAAGTGATTGGCCAGTAAGTAACGGCGTATCGCCAGCTAAAATTAAAATTGTTCCGGAGACCTCATTGCCTGCGAGCGCTAACTGAGTTGCATGCCCAGTGCCACCGCGTCGTTCTTGGAAAACGGTATTTACATGAGGGGCTACTGCGCGTAAGTGTTCTTCAACCGCTTCGCGTCCTGCCCCAACAACGACCGAAACTTTCTTGGGGGCTAACTCGCCAACTGCGTGCAGTACATGTCCAACAAGGGAACGTCCAGCAACTTCGTGCAGAACTTTTGGTTTTGTAGATTTCATTCTGGTGCCTTCACCTGCGGCTAAAACAATAACCGTTTCAAGTTTTGCACTCATAGGGTGAGTGTAATCTGCGAGGCAATCAATATTGCTCCGCCATCCTTTTCGGCGGGCAATCAATATTGCTCCGCCATCCTTTTCGGCGGGCAATCAATATTGCTCCGCCACCAGGTATCGATCCTGGACCCTGGGCTTCAAAGGCCCATGTGCTAGCCACTACACAATGGCGGAACGCATATTCTCCCTCATAAGAACGAGTGCTAACGACCATCTCGATAACTTGCCATTCTCGTGGCGCTAATCTGTCCTCTATGAGCGCCCCACGTGATGAAGTTGACCGCTTAATTGCGGCTTGGAAGCACGAGCGCCCCGATCTAGATCTAACTCCTTTTGCAGTACTTAGTCGCATCTCCAGAATTTCTAGAAATCTTGATATTGCAAGGCGTGATGCTTTCGCTGACCTTGAGAATTGGGGTTTTGATGTTTTAGCCGCGCTGCGTCGCGCCGGCGATCCTTATCAATTATCTCCGGGTGCATTGATGCAAGAAACGTTGGTAACCAGTGGAACTATTACAAATCGCTTAGATCACTTAGAAGAATTGAAATTGATTACCCGTCAGCCAGATCCGGCAGATGGTCGCGGTTCACTTGTGACGCTAACTGCATCCGGAATGCGCGCTGTAGATAAGGCACTTGAAGGACTGTTAGAACATGAACGCGATCTACTAAAAGGTTTAACTCGCGAACAACGTTTGGCGCTAGCAGATTTACTAAGCCTATTAGCTTCGCATTTAGAAGAAAATTAAATTACTTTCGCTCCATGAACTGGGCCGTAAGCACGAGTAACGCTTCCAACAACTCCACTTGCAGTTAAGGCGACTGCCAAATCTAAACCTTGTTCTTCATCGGCAACTAAGAATGCAACTGTGGGGCCAGAACCAGAAACAATTGAACCTAGAGCGCCATACTCTTCACCAACATCTAGAACTAAAGTCAGTGCTGGACGCAATGAACAAGCCGCTGATTGCAAATCATTATGAAGTGATTGGCCAACCGCTTTGGGATCAGCGGCTAGAAGTGATTGCATTAAGGCATCACTTGTCTGTGGTGCTGCAATGGTTAACCCTGAACGCAGGCGATCACATTCTTGGTAAACCGCAGGCGTTGATAAACCAACGCTAGATAGCGCTAGGACCCAGTGGTAGGTGCCACGTGAAAGTGCAGCGGTGAGTTGATCTCCGCGACCTTGTCCAATTGCAGTGCCACCAGAAATCATGAATGGAACATCGCTACCGAGTCGAGATCCAAATTCGTGCATTTCTTCGCGAGACATTTCCAAGTCATATAAATCATTCAGTCCGACGATGACCGCTGCCGCATCGGCGCTCCCACCAGCCATTCCACCTGCAACTGGAATTGATTTAACAATTTCAATATGCGCATCAATTGTAAAATCGTATTCGGTGGCAATTAACTCTGCCGCTTTTACCGCTAAATTAGAAGAATCGGCAGGCACACCATTGGCGTGATCTCCTGAAATCGAAATTGTTATTCCAGCTCCTTTAGATCCTGTAGATCCTTTAGTAATAGTCACATCGTCATAAATTGAAATCGCTTGAAACACTGTTACTAAATTATGAAATCCACCTGCCTCGCGGGGACCAACAGCCAATTGCATATTCACTTTGGCTGGAACTCTGACCGTTACAGAGTTGCGATTTGTTCTGGGCACTCTAGGACTCTAAACCTTCTGCTGCGATTTTGCAGAATTCATGAATATCTAATGATTCACCGCGCAACGTAGGATCAATTCCCGCTGCGATTAAATGAGCTTCGGCTGCCGCTGAACCGCCATAACGGGATGAAAGAGCAGCACGTAACATTTTGCGACGTTGCGCAAATGCTAAATCAATTATTGAAAAGACTTCCTTGCGAAGTTTCTCATCGCCCGGAGTTTCACGGCGAGTAAAGGCGACCAACTTTGAATCTACATTTGGTGCGGGCCAAAAAATAGATCTAGAGACTGAACCCGCTCCAGTAACTTGGGCCCACCATGCCGCTTTAACACTAGGTATTCCATACTCTTTTGTATTTGGTTTCGCAGCCAATCGATCAGCGACTTCTGCCTGAACCATTACTACCCCACTTCGGAGCGTTGGTAGAACTTCTAGTAAGTGTAGAAATACTGGAACTGAAACGTTGTATGGCAAGTTAGCAACCAAAACTGTGGGCGCTGAATCTAAGGTTTTTAGTTTTAGGGCATCTTGATTGATTACGGTAAGCGACTTACTTTTTTCACTGTGAGATGCAACGGTAATAGGAAGTTGATCCGCTAAACGTTGATCTATCTCTACTGCAATTACGCTGGCTGCTTCTTCCATCAGTGCCAGAGTTAAAGATCCTAATCCGGGTCCAATTTCAAGAGCGATATCCGTTGCCGTAACTCCTGCAGTACGAACTATTTTTCGACAAACATTGGCATCAATTACAAAATTCTGTCCTAGTGATTTTGCTGGTTTTAAATCTAATTGCTTGGCTAGAGCACGTATTTCGGCTGCTCCAAGTAGCGTCATAGTGATGTACCTGGGGCAAACGAACCAAAAATTCGCTCAGCATTATTAGAAAGTGTTTGCGCTAAAGCGCCCACACTTTCATTTCGCTCCTCTGCCATAGCCCGGACAATATTTGCAATCTGCGCCGGAGTATTTAACGCTCCTCGGTTTGGTGATGGCGCCAAAAATGGAGAATCTGTTTCGACAAGTAATTGATCGTATGGTGTGATCTTCAAAGCTTCACGCAGCTCTGGTGCATTTTTAAAAGTTAAGGTGCCAGCGAATGACAATATGTAACCACGATCAATACATATCTTCGCCATTTCAACATCGCCAGAGAAGCAGTGAAAAACAGTTTTTTCAGGGGCTCCGACTTCTAGCAAAATTGAGAGAACATCATCATGTGAATCACGATCGTGTATCACTAACGCTTTTTTGCTCTTCTTTGCTAATTCAATATGCCACTTAAATGAATCCTGCTGGCGGCCACGTAATTCTGGTGGCGTACGGAAGTAATCAAGTCCAGTTTCACCAATTGCTCTAACTCTTGGATGGCTTGCTAACTCTTCAATGATTTTTAAATCTGCTTCAAGGTCAACAACTATCGGTGCTTCATTTGGATGCAGCGCAACTGCTGCCAAAATTTGGCTATCAAAATGCTCGGCAGTAGCAACGCACCACTTTGATTGTTCGGCCGAATAACCAACTTGGACAATACGATCCACACCTGCCGCTTTTGCATCATCTAAAACTTGTTTAACTTCTGCTGAATCAGGTGCAGCATTTGTAACAATTTCTAAATGTGCGTGCGTATCAACGGTGGCAACTGGAAGTGGCTTCGGTGCTGGCGCTAAGGGACGATCAATATCGCGATTGTGGCGATCAGCCATAGGAAATTACTCTTTTATCTCGAGTCGCGGAAAGAGAACTGGAGTTTTTGTAACCACTGTTCCTTGCGGAAGTTGTCCCCATTTAGCAACATTTGAAATTTGTTGATCGGCAAGTGCGCCAATAGAACTATTTGCACCAAGTGATTCCCAAAGAATTTCAGCAGTGGCTGGCATGATGGGGCTAAATAAAACCGCTAGTGCACGTAGCGCTTCAGCGGTGTTGTAGAGAACCTCATCGAGAAGTGCTTTGTTTGCAGGATCTTTAGCTAATATCCAAGGTTCTTGCTCGGTCACATAACCATTTACTCTCTTACAGAAATCCATAATCGCATTGATTCCACCTTGGAAATCAAGCGCCACTATCGCGGCATCTGCTTTGGCTACGGTTTCAATTAGCGTTTGAGATAAGCCGGCATCTGTTGCAACCGCTGGAACTTTTCCTTCACAGTATTTTTCAATCATCGCCGCTAATCGAGAGGCCAAGTTGCCAAAGTCATTAGAAAGTTCGGATGTATATCTGGCAGACATATCTTCCCACGAAAATGAACCATCGCTACCGAATGGAATTGCGCGTAAGAAGTAGTAGCGAAATGCGTCTACGCCAAAGTGGTCAGTGATATCGGAAGGAGCAATTCCAGTGAGCTTGCTCTTGCTCATTTTCTCGCCGCCAACAAGTAGCCAGCCATGTGCAAAAACTTTCTTAGGAACCGCAAGTCCCGCTGCCATCAACATTGCTGGCCAAATAACTGCGTGAAAGCGCAGGATATCTTTTCCAACAAGGTGAACATCTGCCGGCCAAGTTTGCGCAAACTTCTTTCCACCTTCAGTTTCGGGTCCATCAGTTAATCCCACTGCGGTTGCATAATTAAGCAGCGCATCAAACCAGACATAAACTACTTGTTCGGTATCCCAAGGAACCGGAATACCCCAATCAAAAGTTGAGCGAGAAATTGAAAGATCAGTTACGCCACCTTCTAAAAACGAAATAACTTCATTGCGCGCACTTTCTGGCTGACACGCATCAGGATTCTTCCGATAGTGCTCTAGAAGTGGCCCCACAAAGGCGGACAGTTTGAAGAACCAGTTGTTTTCATTTACTAATTCGATTGGCTTGCTATGAATTGGGCAAAGTTTCTCGCCATCGGCGTCAATTAAGTCACCCGGTAATTTGAATTCTTCACAACCAACACAATATGGACCTTCGTATTTACCAGCATAGATATGTCCAGAATCTTTTAATGATTGTAAAAACTTTTGTACTCGCTCCATGTGACGTGGTTCAGTGGTGCGAATAAAGTCATCATTGGCGATATTTAACGCGTGCCAATTTGGTTTCCACGCTTCTTGAACTAAGCGATCTACCCATGCTTGCGGGGCAACCCCATTTTCTTCAGCAGTGCGCATAACTTTCTGGCCATGCTCATCAGTTCCAGTTAAGAACCAGACAGATTCTCCGCGTTGGCGATGCCAGCGAGTTAATACATCTCCTGCGACCGTTGTGTAAGCATGCCCAATATGCGGGGCATCATTCACATAGTAAATAGGTGTGGTTAGATAAAAAGACTTCACGGGCGCATCTTATTCGCATCGACTACCGCTGCATAAACAATCCGCTTGGGAAGTTCGAACTCATCTGCCACAGTTGATATTGCGCCTTTACGATCCATGCCGGCCGCTTCAAATTCACGAACCCGCGCGACCATTCGATCAGCGGTTACTTCTGCACTTCCTATTTCGGCACCGGCAATAACTAGTGTGATTTCGCCCAGCATCTCCTTCGAATTAGACCAAGTCAGTAATTCAGCGAGAGTGCCACGGACAGTTTCTTCGTAAGTCTTTGTCATTTCGCGACAGATTGCTGCTTTACGTTCGCCACCAAATACGGTGAGTGCATCTTGTAAAGATTTAGGTAATCGATGTGGAGCTTCAAAGAAAACCATAGTTCGCTCTTCGAAACGTAAAGACTCAAATAGTGATTGTCTGGCGCCAAGTGCGCGTGGAGTGAATCCTTCAAATGTAAAACGATCTGTTGCCAGACCAGAGAGTGCTAACGCCATGACTGGTGCACTTGGTCCCGGAATAACTGTGACTGGTAAATTTTCAGCCATCGCATCACGAGCTAAGCGAAATCCCGGATCGCTAATGGTTGGCATACCCGCATCGGAGACAACCAGTACATTTTTTCCAGCACGCAGATAATCTAAAATCTCCTTAGTGCGTTCAGTTTCGTTACCATCAAAAAATGAAATAACTTGTCCCGTAAAAGTAACTTCGATATCTGAACAGAGTCGATGAAATCTGCGCGAATCTTCGGCAGCAATTATTTCGGCGTTTGCTATCGCCTCTTTAAGGCGCGGACTTGCATCAGCGGGATTACCCAGCGGAGTTGCAGCCATCGTGAGCGTCATGGGTACATCCTCTCAGTACGCTAGATCTGTGAAAACCCGCATTTACGTTGGCGTGATTACCTTAATTTCACTCGCCTTACGACTATTTAATTTGGGAGTCCCAAAGGGTTTTGTTTTTGATGAGGTCTACTACGTTGATGGTGCTCGGGATTATTTGGCTCATGGAGTCGAGGTAACAGGTGACCAGCCAGAATTTGTAGTACATCCACCAGTAGGTAAATGGATCATTGCGATAGGTATTAAATTATTTGGTGATAACGAATTTGGTTGGCGTTTTATGGGAGCAATCCTTGGAACGCTAATGATCGTTCTGATCGCACTCATTGCCAATCGCTTATTCCGAAATACTTATTTAACAGTAGCGGCAAGTGCGCTAATGGCTATGGATGGTTTGGCGCTCGTACATTCTCGAACTGCCTTACTTGATATTTTTCTCTCATTTTTCATCTTGCTTGCTACATATCTATTTTTGATGCGCTGGCACTGGTGGGCGGGGATCGCACTTGGATTAGCGGTAGCAACTAAGTGGAGCGCTTTGTACTACATCGCCCTCTTCGGCGTCGTCGCTCTATACCGAGCCTTCAGTCAGAACACTGGTCGTGAATTGATTAAACCAACCTTAAAGACCGCCACTCAATACGCTCTAATACCAATTTCGATTTATATAACTTCGTGGAGTGGTTGGTTTATAAGTAATCGTGGTTGGGCTCGTGATTTCTCCAGCAATGTATTTACATCATTTCTGCACTACCACTCACAAATGTTAAATTTTCATACTGTTTTAGTTGAAAAACATTCCTATCAGGCTAATCCATGGAGTTGGCTCATCATGGGTCGTCCGACTTCATTCTTTTACGGATCACCAAAAAATTGTGGTGCTGATAACTGTTCGCAGGAAGTTCTCGCCCTTGGAACTCCACTTCTCTGGTGGAGTGGAACTATCGCGCTTTGCGTGGTCTTAGGTTTTTGGATTAAATCACTTACAACAAAACGTTTAGAGCCAGCGCTAAATGTGATAATTACAGGAGTTGCTGCTGGTTATTTACCGTGGTTCTTCTTCCAAGAGCGGACTGTATTTAGTTTCTATGCGATTGTCTTTCAACCATTTTTAATCTTAGCGATAATTTATTGTGCATATATTGCACTTTCCCACTTTAGAAATAAGAGAAATACCTATTTACTATTCGCCATATTCGGCGCACTTATTTTCCTTAATTTCATATTCTTTTTACCGCTTTATACAGGTGATGTAATCACATATGACTCATGGCAAGCCCGAATGTGGCTGCCTTCTTGGATTTAACTATTCGTTTGCAGCGCGGTTTTCTTTTACTCTAGCAACAGCTTCATCAGCTAGTTGTTGATCAAAGATTTCATCGCGAGATGGTGCAGCAGCCGCAAGTGCCTCACGTTCTAGGCGCTCTTGTTCTTCACTCCACTGTCCCGGAGTTGTTAAATCAATAACCCGCTTTGGCACAATTGCTTTTGGAGCGTTTACGTAAGTTGGAACAGGTACTGAGTTCGGTTGCCATTCTCCTCTTGCAGCAGCGGTTCCTTTAGGCAAAATTGTTACACCAGTTAGTTCACGCTCTGAGAGCGGAATCCAATGTTCAGTAGTTGTCTTTGGTGCTAAGACATCAGCAAAGTTTGTTGTGGAAACTCCCGCAGTAGTACGGTGAATTTGAGTAACTCTACGTTGGCGCATGCGCTCTGTAGTTGTTTGATGCCGCACATATGCCAGATAAAGGAGAAAACCTAAAACTGGAACTCCAATAAATGAAAGAGTAAGAGTTTGCATAATTGCACCCACTATCGTCATAACGAATGAAATAATTATTAGTGCGAAAATAATTCTGCGTCTCATTAATAGTTGTGCAACTTTTGCTTCTCGGTCTAAATCTGTATGGATAACTCCAGTTCCAGAACTTCCACCGGGAGAATTTGTCGCAACTATTCGGAGCGCACTTTTATATCGTTCAACACTTTTTCCAGAAAACTCATTTCGATCATGCACCCAGCGCGGGAGAAAATAAGCCGCCCACATGCCGATAATCGCTAGATAGATAATTCCAGAAGCCATGATAGGTAAAGGTTAGAGGAGTTACCCTTCTACCTCGTGGATTTAGCGGCCTAAATAACCTGAAAATTTTCCATTACATAACAATGATGATCTCTCCACTGCCCATCAATATGTAAGTATCGATGACGAAGCCCCTCAAAAACATAGCCAGCTTTCTCAGCAACGCGGATAGATGGCGCATTTTCTGGCCGGATATTTATCTCTATTCGGTGCAGCCCCAGTTCTGTAAAACCGAAATTTGTTAATACTTTTACTGCTTGAGTTGAGTATCCGCGATTAGCGTAATTTTTATCTATCCAATATCCGATGTGCGCCCCGCGCATCGCCCCGTACATAACGCCACCCATGGTTATCTGGCCAATTAGATTCCGGCCTTGCGGATGTACTTTCCAAATTGCAAGTGAATACGAACGCCCACTTCTGCCCTCTCGTTTATGCCAATGAACCATTTCGGCAAACGATGGAAGTTGGCGAGAACTCTCTTCACTCGGAACGATAGGAAGCGTTGCCTCCCATTGCTCAAGCCATTCCTTATTTTCTTTACGTACTTCCAACCAGCGACCACGATCTCTTAGTCGAAGTGGACGCAATTCAAGTTCACCATCACTCAGGATTACAGGCCAGTTTTTAGACATATTCCTACCTAGATATATCGACGCTCTAATACGACAACTGTTACTTCACTACCCACCGCAATGTCTACATCACCTTCAGGAATAGCGATGAAGGCATTGGCATCTGAAAGTGTCGCTTGTTCATCCTGCACACTTGATCCTTGGGAAATAAGTGGCATCACAGATTTTCCATCTTCCGAAAGAATTGCGCGGACATAAGAACGAAATCCACCAGAAGAAGTAATTGCTTTTTCGACTTTTGCTTTTATGGAGGGTCTATGAATTGTGGCTGCACCAAGCATGGTTCGAATCATGGGACGTATAAAAAGTTCAAACGAAATATAGGCAGCCACCGGATCACCGGGCAAAGTTACGACAGGCGTTTTATCTGGACCTATTACTCCATAGTTGTGGCGACCACTTGATTCGATCGCTATATCAACAGTTGTAATTTCACCCATCGCCGAAAGTGTTCGAGTGATCAAATCAAATGAATCATCTTGACGCTCACCACTAATAATTATTAAATCTGCTCGAACTAATTGGTCTTCAATTACTGCTTGCAGTTCTGCCTCATCGTCAGGAATTGTATGAACACGATATGCAACTGCGCCGACTTCGCGCACTGCAGTTGTTAGCAGCCAAGAATTAGTTTCGAACTCTTCACCTTCGTTTAACTCTTTTCCGGGTTCAACCAGTGCAGGTCCAGCTGAAAGGACAACCACTCGCGGGTGAGGTCGAGTTGGTAATTGATCTCGGCCAATGGAGGCTGCGAGTCCTATTTGAGTGGAACGAATGCGTGAACCGGACTTGAGCACCAGGCGCTCTCCAGCATAAATATCTTCAGCCAGCGTTGCTCCGTGAGCATCAAGCAGTGACATTTCAAAAGCATCTAGAGGTTTGCAGATTGAAATAAGCGATGAAAGAAACTCATCGACGCGGATACGCTCTGCCATAATTGGCAACACTACTTCTAGTGCAGCCGATAGTTGGGGATTTAAATGAGCGAAGCGAAAGATAAAGTCGCACTTCGCACCCGCTATCGCTTTGAGCGGAGCGAAAGATATGTGGATCACAATTTCTCATTTTTAGCCACGTCTTTAGAATTTACAAAAGCTAAAAATATTGCGAGCTACCTTTCATATGGGGATGAACCAAGCACCGTTGAATTAAATAAAACGCTATTAAAAATGGGTAAGACACTATTTCTGCCTAGGATTAATGGAAATCACTTGGAGTGGATAAATTGGAGTGGGGATAAAGATGCTCTAATTCCCAGCAAACATTCAAAGAAGATTCTTGAACCTACCGGTGATGCTCTTCTAGATAATTCCATAATTGATTTAATTATTGTTCCAGCGCTACGTATTGATCGCGCTGGTTATCGCCTCGGGCAAGGTGGTGGATTTTACGATCGTAGCCTTGCTGAAATTTCTGCATGGAGCATCGGATTAATTCATGCTGATGAAATTTCTGGTGAAGATCTTCCCCGTGAAAGTTTTGATATTCCGCTTAAGGCGGCGGCAACTCCTGATTCGCTTCTACGTTTTAGGTAAGTTTCGCGCCATCACAATTCTTTGAATTTGATTAGTGCCTTCATAGATCTGAGTTAGTTTGGCATCGCGCATCATGCGTTCGACTGGGTAGTCAGAGACATATCCGTATCCACCTAAAACTTGCACCGCATCTGTAGTTACTTGCATTGCTACATCACTCGCAAAAGTCTTGCTTGCAGCGGAGAAAAACTTTAGATCTTTATCACCACGTTCACTACGTGCTGCAGCCGCATAAGTAAGTTGTCTAGCAGCCTCAATTTTCATCGCCATATCTGCCAACATAAATTGCACACCTTGGAAATCGAATATCTCTTTCCCAAATTGTTTACGTTCATGTGAATACTTTGTTGCAACATCTAACGCACCTTGTGCAATACCTAAGGCTTGGGCAGCAATGGTAATTCGCGTGTGATCTAAAGTATCCATCGCCAGCGAAAATCCTGCACCAATTTCACTAATACGACGATCATCACCAATTGTTACTTGATCAAAATAAACTTCACGAGTTGGTGAACCTCTAAAACCCATCTTCTTTTCAGGTGCACCAAACGAAACACCGGCATCTGACTTTTCGACAATAAATGCAGTAATCCCTTTTGAACCTTTACTTGGATCAGTTTGTGCAATTACGGTGTAAAACTCCGAAATTCCTGCATTAGAAATCCATTTCTTACTTCCATTTATAACCCATGATCCATCTTTAAATTCTGCCTTTGTTTTAAGGGCAGATGCATCTGAGCCGGCTTCTGATTCAGAGAGGCAATATGAAAAACCTTTACCTTTTGCCAACTGCGGAAGCCATTTTTCTTTCTGTTCCTTACTGCCACTAAGTATCAGCGGCAGCGAACCGAGCTTGTTAACTGCTGGGATCAGCGATGATGAACCACAAATGCGAGCAACTTCTTCGATAATAATTACAACTGCGAGTGCATCAGCACCTTCACCACCAAATTCAGTTGGAACATGTGCGGCGCTTAGCCCAGCTTTTAAAAGCGCATTGGCTGCTTCTTGTGGAAAGCGATGGTCTTCATCTACCGCTGTGGCATAAGGAGCGATTTCATTTATCGCTAGCGCACGAACACTTTCGCGGAGATCGTTATATTCCGAAGGCAGTGAATACAAATCATTAGTGCTCATTGCTGCATTCTGCCATTTCTCTTAACTTCTGCATCTTGTGCTGCAAGAGTAGTTAGGTACAAATTGTATTGAGCCAAATCATCGGGCTCACCCATGGCCGCTAGCCGCGCTTCGTTGCGATCGATCCGCTTGCTTTCTCTTTTGTCATCGCGCGTCCATTGAATAAAAGTGGCTACTAAAGCAAGCAAGATTGGGATTTCACCCATCGCCCAAGCAACGGCTCCTGCAGCCTTCTGATCCGCAATTAAATCTAAATTCCAAGGTGTTTGTAGAGATTGGAAGTAGCCCTGATCTAATGGAGTCGAAGATGACATTAAAGCGATCGCGAAGAATGCATGAATACTCATCGCTGCTAAGAGAATCACAATTCTTACTATGTGTGGAACTTTTCTTGGATTTGGATCGATCCCAATAATTACATGGAAGAAAAGTATTCCAGCAAGCAAGAAATGAATGCTCATAAGTAAATGGCCAATATGGGAAGGCATTAAATTTCCAAATAGTGGAGTCATATAAAGTGCGAATAAAGAACCATCAAAAATCAAAAGCGCCGAAATTGGATTGGTAAAGACTCCAGCAATTTTTGAATGTAAGAGCGCAATTAAAGATCCGCGAACTCCACGTTCTTCACTATCTCGCCCTTGTGGAAGGGTACGTAGCGCCAGCGTGATCGGTGCACTCAGGACAATTGCAATTGGTGCGACCATTCCCAAAACCATGTGCGCAACCATGTGATACTCAAAAGAAAACTTTGCATACACGCCAAGGCCGCCACTAGTAGCATAATCAATTGCACTAATTCCTAGAGCGAAAGCTACTGTTCGACCAACCGGCCACTTATCCCCACGTTTAGTAAGTAGTACTACTCCTTTTATGTAAAGCGCCACTGCTGTAATCAGAACGGCGATCATCAGCGCATCTGGATCGTAAGCCGAAATTACTCGCCATAAAGTCGGCGCAGGTGGGGTCGCAACTCCTGCAATTTCCAGACCGGGATCGAACTTCTCTATTCCATCTCGCAGAGGTGGCTGAATTGAAGAAAGTAGAGAACCCGCAAAGGTCGCACTTACCATGATTGAAACTTCTATAAAAAGTAATCTAAGTAAATTCTTGGTGTTAAGTTCTAGTTTTCCTTTTAAATATTTACGATTTAAGTAACCTAGATAAATAAGTGCGGCAGTCAGTACGATCTTTAAAATCACGATTAGTGCATAACCAGAACTCCATGCGCTTAAAAAATTAAGTCGGGCAAAGGCATTTGCGCTTCCGCTGACGGCAACTGCAATGACTGCCCAAAGCGCCAGTGCGCTAAATCTAGGTAGTGCGATTGTGCGTTCTGAAGTCTTCAATAAAGTGATGGCGATCAGACCTCCAACCCAGAAGGTCAAGGCAACAACGTGCACAACAAGTGAACCGATCGCCAGTGAATGTGAACCACTCGAAGCTGCATGGCTCTGAAATACGGGGGCGATGATTCCGGTAATTGCAAGAAGTAAAAGTGCGATGGAAGCAATAACTGAACGTAGCCGCGAGACAAGTGTAAAAACCAATAGGGCAATACAAAATTGGTAAAACATATATTTACCAAGTGGTACTTGAGATATAAACGAGCGCAGTGAAACTGGGTCGAGTGCCTGAGAGACTCCAGTACCCAAGATATCTGCCAAGGTAAAAATAATCACAAATCCAGAACTTACTACCCAAATTAGTGCGGAAAGAAAGGCATAACGACGCATGGCGATTGCAGCGGCGGCAAGTTTACCTTCACGATTAATTATAAAAAAACTAATGGCTAAAAAGATGCCAACAGTTGTAAAACTCGAAAGCAGAGATAGAAATTTACTTGCAGTGATCATCGCTCTCGAAAAATCTTTCGAGCATAAAGAGCTAGCCCGATCAATACGATCAAGGAAGTTACTAATAATCCAATTACAAAAAGGTTTGTTCCAAAATCACTTCCACTAACTTTGGCTGGAGTAGAAGGAATTACTTCCTCTGGAATCGAAATAGTTGGCGTTGAAAAATTAAAAGTAAAGGATCCAGATAGCGGATTATCTAATTCTGAAATAATATTGTATGAAACCTTATATTTACCAGCTTCGGTTATTTGTTTCATACCTACAATCAAATCGTTTCCAGCTACCGTCAAAGTTCCATCATCTACACGGCGACCAGAAGGATCTGTCACGGTAATTTCATTTCCCATATCCATTGGGGTGATCTCAACCGTAATTGTTACAGCGCTCGGAGCAACTTTTAGCGTTGCTGCTGCAATTGGCGACGTTGCGACCAACGTGTTTGCAACTGCTGGTGCTGCAAAAATGAAAGTGAGCCCAATAACTCCAACTGCTGCCGCTAACCGCTTCAACTTTCTACCTACTCTCGCTCATAGAGCTGACTCAATTCGCCTCTATCGTCTCACTTCTTTAGACTGGTGCACCAGTCCTATTGGATGTGATTTAAGAATGGAATGAGCACAAATGCCTACGTATCAATATCAGTGTTCGGCTTGTGATCATGCCTTTGAAGTATTTCAATCTTTTTCAGAAGAGCCTCTTTCGATCTGCCCTGAATGTAAGGGAGAGGTCAAAAAAGTATTTTCAGCGGTTGGGGTCGTATTTAAGGGTTCCGGTTTCTACAAAACTGATTCAGTAGCAAAGCCTGCTAAGCCGGCGACACCAAGCAAAACTGAATAAACTATTTAATCTTGGTGATGAGGCGGCTTATCGCCTTTAATCTCTTCTTCACGGGTTCGGTTATCACTCTGATCTTCACGGGGATCACGTTCATCTTCGGTAGTTTCTGGAAATAAACCACTCATATTGAGCCCCTCATCACATTTCTTGCATTTATGTAAATCATCATACATTCTTTAGCGGTGTTCGAGCGTCTAGGTTATTTCGTTGTACGCCGCAGTAAGTCCGTTCTGATCTCATTCACAATCCTAATTTTAGCCGCGGGTGGAATTGGCTCGCTGGCATTTGGAAAACTAGATTCGGGTGGTTATTCCGATCTCTCCAGTGATTCATCGAAGGCTGCAACATACTTAACCGAAAAATTTAAAGTTCAAGAACCAATTGCGATTTTAGTTGTAGATGCGGGTTCAAAATCTATCTCTGATGCTTCAATTGCGGCAGCCGCAACCGCCCTCGAAAGTGAACTCAGCAAAATTGATGGCATTTCAAAAACTCTGTCATTCTGGTCCACCGGTGGTGCTGAAGGCATGAAATCCACTGATGGTAAGGCGGCCTTTCTCTTTGCATATGCACAACCAGATGCAAATGGGATTGAATCAATATCGAAAATTGGCGCAAAAATTCAAGAAGAATTTGATGGCAAAAATGGTCCGCTAACTGTTTACGCCAGTGGCACCGGAGTAATAACTAATGCAATTAATGAGAAGATTAAAAAGGATTTAGTTTTTGCTGAACTACTGGCCATTCCATTGACATTTATTTTGTTAGCATTTGTTTTTGGTGCGCTAGTCGCATCGGTCACTCCCCTGATAGTCGGGATCAGTGCAATTCTCGGCGCTTTTTTCATCATCTATCTAATAACCCTATTTACCAGCGTAAGCATCTTTGCTCTTAATTTAATTACTGGTCTGGGTCTTGGTCTGGGAATTGATTACGCACTCCTTATGGTTAATCGCTTCCGTGAAGAATTGCATTCCGGAAAATCTGTCGAAGAATCTGTGGTTCGAACAGTTAATTCAGCTGGAAGAACTGTTTTTTATTCAGGATTAACAGTTCTGGTTACATTGAGTGGACTTTTATTTTTTCCACTTGATTTCTTAAAGTCATTTGGTTACGCCGGAGTCAGCGTTGTCTCCTTAGCCGTACTCGGATCAATCATCTTACTTCCGGCAATTCTGGCGCTACTTGGAAAAAGAATTGATAAAGGTGTTGTACGTAAAAACGGAATTACACCTAAAGATGATGGGCGATGGGCTCAAACTGCACGAACTGTAATGAAGCGCCCAATCCCAGTAGTAATGGGTTCGCTACTTGTCTTAGGAATCTTGGCTGCTCCAATTACAAATATTGCTTTCGCTCAGGTTGACTCACGCGTTCTGCCAGCAAGTAACCCGGCTGCGATCGCTTCAGCCGTTATTTCAGATCGCTTTAGCAGTTTTGAAGGTTCTCCGATTGAGGTTGTTATTCCAAACGGTGTTGGTCGTGAAGATCAAGTTATTAAGTATCTGGCTTCAATTGCTAAGGTCGAAGGAATTGCTCGAATCGCCCCAATTGAAACTTACGGAAATGATTTGCGAATTCAGGTAATTCCATCGCAATCTGCGCGCACTTTGAAAGCTGAAAAACTAATCAAGGAAATCAGAAATATTCCAAGTCCTGCGCAAACTTTAATTGGTGGAGTAGCAGCAGATTTCACTGACTCTCAAGATGGAATTGCTAGAACACTTCCTATCGCTCTGGGCTGGATTGCATTCTGGGTAATGATTCTAATCTTTATTTTTACAGGCTCAATCATTCTGCCGATCAAGGCTGTTATTCTCAATGTGCTCTCTCTGATTGCGACACTTGGTGCGGTCACATGGATATTTATTGATGGTCATCTGAAATGGCTAGTTGGAGATTTCACCGTAACTGGAAGCCTCGATACCGGCACAGTGATCTTGGTGGCTGTCGTTGTCTTTGCACTTTCAATGGATTATGAAATCTTCTTACTCTCTCGCATTCGCGAAGAACACTTGGCTGGTAAAAGCAATATCGACTCGGTCGCTGTCGGATTACAACGTTCTGCACGAATTATTTCTGCAGCAGCGCTCTTGCTAGCAGTTGTCTTTGCTTCTTTTATGACAAGCGGAGTTACCTCGATAAAAATGCTGGGCTTCGGAGTTTCATTGGCAGTATTGCTTGATGCCACCATAGTTCGTGGGCTTCTCGTGCCTGCGCTAATGAGACTCTTTGGAGAAAATAATTGGTGGGCACCAAAGGCCCTCCGCCGCTTCACAATTACGCATTAATTTTTAACTACCCGTTTTAGCCAATACTCTTAAGCCATGGATCTCATCGCAACCCTTAAGTGCGCAGATCAACCCGGCATCGTCCATGCGATGACAACCGCAATTCTTAATTGCGCTGGAAATATCGTTGAGAACCAACAATTTACTGATCACACAACAAATACTTTTGTTATGCGTACTCGTTTCGAATCATCACAAGGCCTACAACCTGCACGCGAAAGTCTTGTATCTAGCTTAGCTAAGTTTTCGCCAGAACTCAAGATACGTCAAGCAGCGGCTAAGCCAAAGGCGTTAATTTTAGTTACTAAAGAAAGCCACTGTCTTCGAGATTTAATGTATCTGCTTGAATTAAATGAACTTCCTATCGAAATACCATTAGTTGTTTCAAATCGCGAAGATTTAAAAGAACTTGTTCAAGGTCATGGGATTCCATTTTTATATCTACCTATTGACTCATCAAATAAAGTTGCGCAAGAGAAATTATTGCTCTCAAAAATTGATGAACTAAATATCAATTTTGTTGTTTTGGCTCGCTATATGCAAGTTCTCTCTCCTGAATTTTGTGCCGCTCTCTCTGGAAAAATAATTAATATCCATCACTCATTTCTTCCCGGTTTTAAAGGTGCGAAGCCTTATCACCAAGCGCATGATCATGGCGTTAAAGTAATTGGTGCGACTGCTCACTTTGTAACTGCAGATTTAGATGAAGGCCCAATCATTGAGCAAGATATTGCCCACGTGACCCATGCATCGAGCCCCGAAGAGTTGATCGCAATTGGCCGAGATATTGAACGTCGAGTATTAGCAAAAGCAGTAAAACTCTACGCTGAAGATAAAATTTTTATTGTTGGAGACCGTACTGTTATTTTCTAAGGATTACACCAGTCACATATAGCTGGATCAGCGAAAAGCGAACGTTGATCTCCGAATTCTTTGTGATCACATTTATAACAACCAAAGACCTCACGTTTAATCGCTTTTTCAACGTTCGCACCGCAGGACTGGCATTCCAGTCCTTTCTCTACATCAACCTTTCCCCAACCAGGAGAATTACAAATCTTGCACTGTGCTTTAACTCTCTTAGCCAAAATTTCGGCTGCGCTCTTTATGTTAAGGGCTCGCGAAGGCGAACAGTGAGCCCTTAGATCCGATTCAATACTTACCTGTCTATCCGTTGAATTCCTGGCCATTAACTCAATCGCATTTTTCAAATCTGTTTTATTTCCAATACCTTTTATTGGATTTAATGTTCCGTCTAAATTGGAACGAACGATAAGTTTGTGGTTTGGAAAATCAGATTTGATAAGAAACTCATCTAAGTTTTCATTGATGCTAACAATTTTTTGGAACGCTATTATGTCAAAGGAACGAAATACTTCAATAATTTCAATCTTATTCACAAGATCAATAAAAACCAGAATTTCTATATCTGAATTAAGAAATGGAATAATTGGATCGGGCCCGATTGAACCCTCTGACGCGATCCCTAAATCCATACCAAGCTGATCTAAGCCCAGTCGTGCCTTCTGTAAAGCAGTTTCCAGGGGCGGAAGTGTTCGTTCGACTTCTCCACTAAAAGTTCCAAGAATGTCTGTATCTGCAGGACATTCAATAAGTTTGATCTCAAGTAACTCTCTAAAGCTTGGTTCAATCATTGATTTCTTAAAGTGCTTACTAGTTAAAACTACATCTTTACCGAAATATGGATGAACTTTCATTTCTTATGAAAAAATCTTCAGTAGCGAACTTATTGGTTTTCCATCTTCAGAAGGATGTCGAAATTTTAGATTTGGATTTATTTTATATTTATTTCTTCGACCTACTCGCGTGACCTCTACATATCCCGACTCTTCTAGATCCGCAAGTATCGCCTGAGCACTCCTCTCTGTTATGCCTACCGAGTCGGCTATATCGCGTACACGTGAATCTGGATCTCTACTTAAATGAACTAATACGTGGCCATGGTTGGAGAGAAATGTCCATTCGCGAGATATTGGATTCTTTCCCATAGGCAAACTATACCTGCTAATTGACACCTGAATTGTATTTCAGGTATTATTTCCTTTATACGAATGGAGCATTATGAATTCCTCATGGGATCTGGCGTGGAATAACCTCAGCTCAGTTGCTGTCTTGGTCTTCATTTTAGGATTTATCGCCTCGCGCATAAAAAGCGATGTTCGACTCCCTGACTCTATTTATCAATTTGTATCAATTTTTCTTCTCTTTGGTATCGGCCTTAAAGGTGGGCACTCGCTAAAAGATGTATCCCCATCCGAGTTTCTTGCGCCATCTGTTGCAACATTCTTGCTCGGTTCGATTATTCCATTTATCGCTTTCTACACATTAAAGTTGATTAAGAGCATCAACGATATGGACCGTGGCGCCATCGCAGCGCACTATGGCTCAACTTCGCTTGTAACTTTTTCTGCAGCGCTTCTTTTTCTTGAAAATTCAGGAATCCAATTTGAGGGTTACGCGACAGCGTTACTTACCATTATGGAAGTACCCGGAATAGTTATTGGTATTTATCTAGGATCCAGGGCTGGATCAAGAAAAACGCCTTGGGGTGAAACCCTGCGTGAGGTATTACTTGGGAAGACAGTTCTGCTCCTTGTAGGAGGACTGATAATCGGTGGGATCACATCACAGGCTGGCTACGAAAAGGTCTCTCCGTTTTTCATTGATTTACAAGGTGGGCTACTTGTTCTCTTCTTGCTCCACCTTGGTTACCTTGCCGGAAGTAACTGGAATGAAATAAAGCACGTTGGATTCCCAATGGTTGTATTTGCAATTGCTTTTCCAATTTTTGCGGGCACCCTAGGAATACTTGTAGCAAATTTTGTTGGACTCTCCCTCGGTGGAATGGTTGTAATCGGAGTTCTATGTGCCAGTGCTTCTTATATCGCAGCACCTGCGGCCGTCTTGCTCGCGCTACCAGAATCAAAATTATCTCTGGCGCTGATTTCAAGTATCGGAGTGACTTTCCCCTTCAACCTAATACTTGGAATTCCACTTTACCTTGAAATAGCGCGCTTAATAAACGGTTAAGTCAAAAAATGTTCGTTTAGATCTTCTTAAATCCCGTTGGACATTTGGGTTTAATTCTTCACCACCATCGTATTCAAATGAAACAGATTCGATGCAATCACTATCCTCAGTATCTTTACAAAAAAATCTTCTAAACTATTATCCTCTTCTAAACTCTTTTTTTATGCGGTCAGATAAAGAATTTTTAAAACTATGTGTCCCCGGCGGGAGTTGAACCTGCGACCTACCGCTTAGGAGGCGGTTGCTCTATCCACTGAGCTACGGGGACTTGCTATGAAATTCGAGAATTGGCAAAGGTTATCGCGCGGAGTTAAAATAGCCCTAACGCGTTCAACTTGGAATGTGTGAAATCAAGAATGAAAGGCCACCCATGAAAGCGCTCGTTATCGGCGCAGGCGGAGTTGGCAGGGCAATCGCAAATATCGCATCACGTAGGCCATTTATTTCTGCAATGGTCATGGCTGATCGCGACCTGTCACGTGCTGAAGAAGCTGTTGCAAGAGTTAAAGATTCACGTTTCACATCTGCAGAAATCAATGCTGCGGTGGGCGATGATATTCGTGCGCTCATCCGAAAAGTGAATCCAGATATTGTCATAAACGCTGTAGACCCAAGGTTTGTAATGCCAATTTTTCTGGCTTGCGAGGCTGAAGGTGTTAATTACATGGATATGGCTATGTCACTTTCGACTGCGCATCCAGAATTTCCAAACAGTAAGACTGGCGTTAAATTAGGTGATGAACAGTTCGCGCGCGAATCATTTTGGAAAGAAAAAGGTAATTACGCAATTCTTGGAATGGGAATTGAGCCCGGTCTAAGTAATGTGTTCGCCCGCTATGCCGCTGATGAATTATTTAGCGAAATAGATTCGATTGCAGTTATGGACGGTTCGAATCTAACTGTCGATGGCTATGAATTTGCACCATCGTTTTCTATCTGGACCACAATTGAAGAATGTCTTAACCCGCCACTGCTTTGGAAAAATGGGGGCTGGCATACCGCCGAAGCTTTCAGTGGGCTGGAAGTGTTCAATTTTCCAGAGGGTATTGGAGAAGTTGAATGTGTAGATGTTGAGCATGAAGAAGTAGTTCTAATTCCAATGAAAATTAAGACTAATTCAGTTAACTTTAAATTTGGATTAGGTGCTCAATTTATTGATACTTTAAAAACTATTCATATGTTGGGGCTAGATAGTAAAGAGCCGATCAATGTGCAAGGGCAGAAGATTGCACCTCGTGATTTCTTGGCCGCGTTATTGCCAGATCCCGCCAAACTTGGTGATCAGATGCATGGAAAAACATGTGCTGGCACTTTAGTTAAGGGTTTAGATAAGAATGGAAAGCCTTACGCCTGCTATCTCTACAACGTAGTTGATAACGAATGGTCAATGTCGAACTACGGTGACCAAGCAGTTGTCTGGCAAACTGCATTTAATCCAGTGATTGCCATGGAGCTTTTACATAATGGAACTTGGAAACCAGAAGGTGTGTGCGGGCCAGAATGGTTTGCCGCGAAACCGTTCTTAGATTTACTTGAGCAATATGAAACTAGTTGGCACCTCCGTGAGGAATCGACTAAGTAAATATGGCCATTCGTAAATGGGCGCTAGTTACTGGTGCAACTTCTGGCATAGGCGAAAGTTATTCCCGATTATTGGCTGAAAAAGGATTCAATATTGTTTTGGTAGCACGCGATGAAGTTCGCCTTAATGAACGCGCTGTTGGGTTGCAAGCGAAGTTTGGCGTTGAAACTTCTGTAATTAGTGCTGACTTAGCGACAGAGGCAGGTTGTTTAAGAGTCGAGGAATACATTCTCAGTAATAAAATTGAGGTACTGATAAACAATGCTGGATTTGGAATTAATAAAGCATTCTCGATGAGTGCAATTGATCAGGAAGAGGAGGTACTTAAGGTTTTAGTACGCACTCCAATGCGGTTAATGCATGTAATTATTCCTGGGATGAAATCTCGTAATTCAGGGGTCATCGTTAATGTTTCTTCGGTTGCTAGTTTTATTGCTGGTGGGGCATATAGCGCTGCTAAGGCTTATCTGACCGTGCTTTCAGAATCACTAAACACTGAATTATCAGCAACTGGGATAAAGGTTTCAGCGCTTTGCCCCGGATTTACACACACTGAGTTTCACCAACGTGGGCGTATGAAAATGGCAGGGCTACCTGCATTTATGTGGCTAAATTCAGATCGACTAGTTGCTGCTTCTTGGAAAGATGCAATGGCAGGGAAAGCAATTTCAGTACCAGGATGGCAATATAAATTATTGATCAGCGTTATAAAAATCCTTCCGCGGCCAATTGTGCGTAAGGTAGGAATGAATTTACGAGCGAAGCAGCGCTAATTCACAAGATTTTCACGGGTTCATTACCGCATTTGGGTCACTGCAATCGCTAAGATTGGGCAATAACTAATGGAGGATCATCATGTTTCGCAAAGCAATTGTTATCGCCGGGGCTACAGCGCTCGTACTTGCATCTATCACTGCAGTACCTGCCACCGCCGCCACTAAAGTCAGTAACGGTGTTGCTTGCAAGAAATCTGGTGCCACTACTAAAGTAAGTGGGTCTACTTACCGTTGCGCAAAAAATCCAATTATTAAGAATTCAAAGTTAACTTGGTTATCAGCAGATTGCCTTAATACCGCAGCGACCTATGCCAACGGAGTAAAAGCGCTACCAAAAATTAAAGACGCGACGGATGCCACAGTAGCCAAACTCGATCAAGATATTGCCAAGCAGATTCTTGAAACAGAAAAGGCAAATATCTTGATTCCTGAATATCAAGCGAAAATTACTGTTATCAACACGGCCTTAGTTCCATTAAAAGCTGACACTGTAAATCTAGTGAAAAACAAAGCAACGATTGATAAGTACAATGCAGCAATTCGCAGTTATGAAGCCGCAATAAAAGCCTATACAACTGTAGGAAAGCAGAATGACCGTAGCGAAAAAGCTAAGGGACAAGCCGTAAGTCAATATGAAAATTCAAAGATGGATGTTCAAACAACGTTGAGTATGGCAAAATTAATTTGCGCCAAAGGATTCTAAGCATCAACCAATAGTTATCGCTACAGCGGTGACCTTTATCGGTAGTTGCTGTAGTGGCCACTGCAGTCCCATTGATTTCTGACTTGATCAACAATTACTCCAGTGGCGGCAATAGCCAGCGCTGCTTGAGTTGTTAGTCCAGCGCTAATCAAGGCTATGCCACAGAGTAAGTCGCGACGATTTATTTCTATCTTCACCTGAGGGCTCCCCTATTCATTAGAGCTAATTTCTTGCCTTACCTTGTCTAGGTGCGGTCTTACCTGATCTATAAATGGTTCGCATCTGTAGCATTAGTTTTTCACTTTACCTTGCGGATATTTTTAAATCAGCCCGCAATTACCACCGAACTCCTCCTCTATAACGCCATTGTCTTGGCTGCAATTCTCTCTTTATATAAGGCTCCGCTCCATAACGATTCATTTGTAGTTGCTTTTACTTCAGTTGGCTGCACCTTCTGGGCGCTTGGATCAATCGTTTCTAGTTTCTCAGAATTCTTCAAGCTTGGATCCACCTTTTTGGCCAATATTTTATACCTACTTTTTTACCCATTTATATTGTTGGCTATTCCAAGAATAATTGGGAAAAAAGTTAAATTACAATTTCTTGAAATTCTCGATGCTGCAATTTTTGGGCTCGGATTGAGTTCAATTGTAACTGCACTGTTACTCTCTAAATTTATTCCTGAATTACCTGGTAGTAATACTGAGTCATTTTTCTCCATTCTCTATCCAGTTTGTGATATCGCACTTGTAGTAACGGTTGTCATATGTTCAATTACAACAGGATTTTCAAAAAAAATTGCCTTCTTACTAATTGGGGTTATCGCCTTCGCAATTACTGATTTTTATTTTCTGTGGATACAAATATCTGGCACTTACCAATTTGGTCAATTGAGCGATGATGGTTGGCTTTTGGGTATTGTGTTACTAAGCCTTTCACTTTGGTATGAGCCTGCCTCAAGTGGCGATGAGGCTCGAATCCATCCAGCGCTAATTGCAGTTTCAATATTTATTAGTCCGGCACTTTTATCGGCGATAGTGATCGCACCAGATTATTTTCCAATCTATGTCATCTTCCCAACAATTGCGACCCTCTTTCTCGCCTTTATAAGAATGACTTTAGTAATCAGGCAAGCTAGCAATCTAGGTGATGAAAAAATATTGGCACGTACAGATGAACTCACTGGCCTACCAAATCGTCGTCACTTGATCGCAGAGATCGAAGCTTTCTCCGGAGTCGAAGGTGCACTTATGTTGTTGGATCTAGATGGCTTTAAACCAGTTAATGATAATTACGGGCATGAAATGGGTGATTTGGTTCTGCGCCAAGTCGCACAACGTTTCAGTAGATCACTTCCATCGGGGGCGGTATTAGCCCGACTTGGTGGAGATGAGTTTGGTGTATTGGTTAGTGGAAATAGTGATCACACTTTAGAGATAGCCAACGCACTTCGCGCCACTCTAAGTTATCCGTTTTTAATTAATGGAAAATCAATCGCGATGAGCGTAAGCATTGGTCACGTTAGAAATGATGGTGAAGGTGAACTTCTAAAGCGTGCAGATTCGGCGATGTATGAGGCAAAACGTAATGGGCTCGCTATTGTGCAGGCGCAGTCTTATCAACCTTGATTTCTTTTAGCCGTTCTAGTGATTCAAGTCTTTCGGTTGCGTGATCCACAATTCGCTCAGGGTAATCTTTTGAATAACCATCTAGGTATAACCAAGGCTCATGAATCTCAGCCGCTGATAAGTGCGCAAGTTCTGGAATATATCTGCGGATGTAATCACCTTCTTTATCAAAGCGTCGGCCTTGTTCAATCGGATTAAACACTCGGTAATAAGGGGAGGCATCAGTTCCAGTTCCGGCAGTCCACTGCCAACCGTGGGCATTTGATGCAGGGTCAAAATCAACTAGGTGCTCAGCAAAGAATCGCTCGCCATGCTGCCATTCCAGATGTAAATCTTTAACTAAAAATGAAGCCACAACCATACGTGTGCGATTGTGCATCCAACCTTCAAGTTGTAATTGGCGCATCGCCGCATCTACAAATGGATAGCCGGTCTTTCCTTCACACCACGCTTTAAATTGCGCAGCAGGCTTGTCATAGCGCATCGCTTTGAATTGTGGCGCATAGTAATCAGTATCAGTGTGCGGATTGTTATGCAATACATCTGCATAAAACTCACGCCAAGCAATTTCTTTTCTAAAAGTATCGTGAGCGGGACTATCCCCAAGATTTTGCAGAAGAGTACGCGGATGGATTTCACCAAATTTTAAATAGGTACTCATCTTTGATGTGCCATCTAGTGCGGCAAAATTACGATTTTCATCGTAGGCATCTAAACCATTTTTTACAAAATATTTAAATCGAGCGATCGCAGCATTTTCGCCAGCTTCAATTACTTTCACGCCTTCAGGTATCTGAAAATCAGGAAATGCACGATATTTTTTAGACGGCACTGGTGCCTTAATTTCCTTCGGAGATTTTGCCGGCTTGCGCCAACCGTGTGTGCACCAAGCACGATAGAAAGGTGTGTAAACACGATATGGCGTTCCATCACTTGGCTTTACCACTCGCCCCGGTGCCACTGCATACGGACTTCCGGTGCGAATAAGTTTGATGCCAGCGGCTTCGACTCGCGCATCGCGTTCGGCGCCATATCTTTCAGGCTCTGCCGAAATATGAACCTCCGAAACTTTATACATTTTTATTAAGTCATTTAGAACTTCAACCTGATCACCTTCAATTATGTGAAGTTTATTTCTAAGTGATTGATCGAGTGCGCGCAGCGATTGGCCCATGTAGGCAAGCAATTTATCGCCAGCTTCAGCGATCTGAGTTTTGTCCAGAATAAATACCGGAACTACTTCATCACTTGATTCGATCGCTGCGTTCAGTGCAGGATGATCAGAAATTCTTAAATCGCGCCTAAACCAAATAATATTGCGAACCGGTTCAGACATAGCAATCCTTAAATTACGAGTGAATCATTCCGACGGTGTCATCCCAACCTTCAACCTCTTCAGGTTTACGTGGGCCTTTACCAACATAGCGTGCAGATGGACGAATTAAACGACCAGTGCGCTTCTGCTCAAGAATGTGTGCTGACCAGCCGGCAGTACGTGCAGCGGTAAACATTGAAGTAAAGAGTGGGGCTGGAACTTCAGCGAAGTCCAAAATAATTGCCGCCCAGAATTCAACGTTTGTCTCAAGAACGCGATCTGGTTGACGCTCACGTAACTCTTTGAGTGCCGCTTGTTCCAGCGCTTCAGCAACTGCAAAACGTGGCGCGTTAAGTTCTTTAGCGGTACGACGAAGTGTGCGAGCGCGTGGATCTTCAGCACGATAAACACGGTGACCAAATCCCATTAGACGTTCTTTGCGATCAAGAAGTCCCTTTACATAAGTTTCAGCATTTCCAGTCTTTTCAACTTCTTCAATCATATGAAGCACGCGAGAGGGAGCGCCGCCATGAAGTGGACCTGACATTGCACCAATTGCACCTGAAATTGCTGCGCAAACATCTGCACCAGTTGAAGCAATTACGCGACCAGTAAATGTAGAAGCGTTCATTCCGTGTTCTGCTGCTGATACAAAGTAAGCATCAATTGCTCGAACATGTAGCGGATCAGGCTCTCCGCGCCAGCGCATCATCATGCGCTCTACAACTGTGTGTGCCTTATCAATTTCTGATTCTGGAATTGCTGGCTTAATTATTCCGCGCGCTGCCTGTGCTAAATATGAAAGAACCATCACAGATGTACGCGCTAAGTTGCTGCGCGCTTCGTCATCTGAAATATCTAGAAGTGGTTTAAATCCCCAAGCTGGTGCCAACATTGCAATTGCAGATTGCACATCTACACGCACATCACCTGAGTGAACAGGAAGTGGGAATGGTTCAGCATTTGGTAGACCCGGATTAAATAAATCATCTACGAGTAAGCCCCAAACGTTTCCGAAGGTAACGCGACCTACGAGGTCATCGATGTCAACGCCACGATAACGCAGTGCGCTACCTTCTTTATCTGGTTCTGCAATTTGTGATTCGAAGGCGATAACGCCTTCCAGGCCGGGTTTGAAATCATCTGACATGCTCTAATTCTGCACTGTCCGAGGGGGTGCTTTCTACCATTTCCATTCTGGTGCCCCAAGTTTCGCTAGCGGCGAAAGTGAGGTTTGATACATCTATGGCGGATTTAGATACATCAGGTAATGGCGAACTTGGTCGCGAGGCTATCCGCGCGATGCGCCGTTCATATGGAGAAGTTGGTATCGATGAGATGCCAACTGACCCATTTATCGCATTCGCTAAGTGGCTAAAAGAAGCCCACGAAAATCCAGTAGTTGTCGAGGCCAATGCGATGGTTTTATCAACTCTCGGCGGCAATGAACATATTTCAACTCGTACCGTTTTGTTAAAAGACATTTCTGAAGGTGGTTTCACTTTCTTTTCAAATTACTCTTCTCGCAAAGCTGAAGCGATGGCGATAAATACGCAAGTGACACTTCTATTTCCTTGGTATGTAATGGAACGACAAGTTTCAATTAGTGGATTTGCAGAAAAGATTTCAGAAACCGAATCAACTGAATATTTTGTATCGCGTCCATGGTCAAGTCAGATTGGTGCGTGGGCCAGCGCGCAGTCTGCTCCACTTTCATCTCGCGCAGAACTTGAGCAACGCTTTGCCGGCGCCGCACTAAAATGGCCGGAAGGTAGCGTTGTTCCGAAACCACCACATTGGGGTGGATACCGAGTCACTCCAATCGCAATTGAATTTTGGCAAGGACGTTACTCGCGATTGCACGATCGCTTGCGATATGAGCGGGCTAACATCTCAGCCGAATGGGAGATCACTCGCTACTACCCGTAGTCTTAGCCTATGAGCGCAGATATTAAGATCCCCGATAATTTAAAACCACGTGATGGCCGTTTCGGTTGTGGTCCTTCAAAAATTCGTCCCGAAGCACTCGCTGCTCTTGCCGCATCTGGTTCATCAATTCTTGGAACATCTCATCGCCAAAAAGCAGTGAAGAACGTTGTACATGGAGTGCGTGAAGGTTTGCAATCTCTCTTTGCACTACCAGAGGGTTACGAAGTAATTCTTGGTAACGGTGGATCAACTGCGTTCTGGGATATCGCAACGATGGGTTTAATTGAGAAGAAATCACAACATTTAGTTTTTGGTGAGTTCTCTTCAAAGTTCGCTAGTTGCGCTAAAGAAGCGCCATTTCTTTCTGAGCCAACAGTTATTAAAACTGATCCGGGTTCACATCCCGTAGCAATTGCTGAAGCTGGTATTGATTCATATGCCCTCACACATAATGAAACATCAACTGGTGTGGCGATGACAATCAAGCGCCCCGCTGGCACTGACGGCGCGCTAGTTCTCGTTGATGCTACAAGTGCTGCTGGCGGATTAGATGTCGATGCTAAAGAATTCGATACTTATTACTTTGCACCACAGAAATCATTTGCCTCCGATGGCGGCCTCTGGATTGCGCTGATGAGCCCGGCGGCTATTGCGCGCGCTGAAAAAATTAAAGCTAGTGACCGTTGGATTCCGGCGTTCTTTGATCTCGGTATCGCGATCGAGAACTCTCGTTTGGATCAGACCTATAACACTCCTGCGCTAGTTACTTTGATGTTACTTGAAGATCAAATTAAGTGGATGAATACAAATGGTGGGTTAAAGTTTGCCGCTGGTCGCAGCGCTGATTCGGCCTCACGTTTATATTCATGGGCAGAGAAAACTTCTTACACAACACCATTTGTAACTGATCCGGCAATGCGCTCAAACGTTGTTGGAACTATCAACTTTGATGACTCAATTGATGCCATGGCTGTTGCGGCAGCACTTCGTGCAAATGGAATTGTTGATACCGAGCCTTATCGCAAGCTAGGAAAGAACCAACTCCGTGTTGGAATGTTCCCAGCAATTGATCCAAGTGACATTGATGCGCTAACTGCCTCAATTGATTACGTAGTAGCAGCTCTGTAAAACCCAGATGCCAAAAACATTTCAGCGTAATGGGCAATTCTGGCTGCTCGCACTACAGGTCGCCACCGTTAACTTCTTCACTGGTGGCTTTGGTCCATCACAAGCTTTGCTCCGTGAGGATCAAGGAACATCACTAAGCGTTGCCGGATTACACGGGACTGCCATGGGCGTCGCAGCAATTATTGCTGGTGGCCTCAATTCCAAGATGGTACATCGCTTTGGTCGCGCAAATGCAACATGGATTGGCTTAATTGTTTTCTCAATTGGAATCGCACTCTTTGTTTTCGCGCCACCAGTGCAGTTAACTCTGCTCGCAACTCTTATTGCAGGCTTTGGTATTTCTGCAGTCATTAACAATGTAAATACCGCTGGTTCACATGCTTTCGCTGAACGCTCACACACCGCAGTTGCCCAAATTAATGCCATTGCCATTGCTGGCTTTGTTGCCGGAAACTTTATTATCGGAACTACCGCCAACATTGTTCGTGAACAGTGGCGCTTAGGTCTCTTAATAACAATTCCATTTATTTTGCTGATGTTTATCAAAGGGCGTAAGTTCGATCCAGATTCACATATTCCAAATGAAACTGGACCCCAACGTGGAAGACTTTCTCGTGGTTTCTGGATTTCTTGGTTGGGATTCTTCATCTCAATTAGCGCCGAGTTTGCGACAACTTTTTGGGCCGCATCCCTTATAAGTAATCGCACAAATGCAACTGCTGCGGTTTCAACTTTGGCGGTTATCGCATTTGGAACTGGCGTTGGTACTGGGCGTTGGTATGCCGGACGAGTGCTGAAACGTTTCCATGCTGATGAACAATTAAAAATAGCTCTTATGCTGCAATTCATAGCCTTCGCAATATTTTGGTCATCACATAACTTAGTTCTATGTCTAGTCACATTGTTCTTTGTAGGACTGGGAATCTCAGTTCAGTTCCCACTATTTACCCTTCGTTTAGTTGCTTTTAGCGAAGGCCGTCCTGATTTAGCAATGGGTAAAAGCTCCATCGCTGCCGGCATCGCCATTGCGACTTCGCCTTTATTTCTTGGAATACTTGGAGATAGCTTCGGTATTTCGCGCGCTTACATCATGGTGCCAGTTTTAATTGCATGCGGATTAATTACCGTGGTGCTTTCACCATCTAGGCATCTAGGTGCAGGAAATATTTAAATGAATTACCGCGTTCGCCGCATTGTCACAATAATTACTTTATTCGGTCTATTAGCGTTGATCGTCATAGGTGGCCTGTAAGACCCCTTCGACAGTAATATCTTTTGGCAAAGAAACTTTGTGGCGAAATATAAACCAAATTGATACGCAAGCGCCTAAAGAAATAAGCCCACAAAGGGCAATTGTTTCGCGAACACCGATCACTTCAGTTAGCCAGCCAATTAGAAGCGAACCAAATGGTGTACCACCCATAAAAATTAATAAGTAAATTCCACTTACCCGGCCGCGAATAGCTGGGTCAGAATTGACTTGAACTAGTGAGTTCGCTGAAATCAACATGATTAAAGCACTGAATCCGCAGAATGGAAGCCAGATTGAGTACCAAGTAAATGTTGGGGCAATTGATAACATAATAATTGCAATAGAAAATACCGCACCTGTTTTAATGACAAAACTAGTTTGACGATGTTTCTCTAACCTTGCTGAGATCAGTGCGCCCGATAGCGAGCCGACTGCGATACAAGTTCCCAACAAACCATATGCAGCAGGGCCTTTATTGAATTCCTTGGTTGCCATAAGTGCGTTAAATATCTGCATATTTAGGCCAAAAGTTGCGACAAAGAAAACAACCAACATCACCACATATAAATCCGGGCGCACTCGTGTATATTCCAAACCTTCGCGCACTGTGCCCTGCGTCAGTTTCTTCTCTTGAATAAAAAATTCACTTTCACGCATACGCAACAGAGCAAAAATCACGAAGATGTAGGTGAATGCGTTAATTAAGAAGGATGGACCAGTATCAAAACGTGCGATGAGAAAGCCCGAAAGCGCTGGTCCAACTAACCGCCCAGCGTTGAAATTAGCTGAATTCAGGCTCACTGCGTTGGCAATATCTGAATGGCCCACGATTTCAGAAGTGAGTGACTGCCTAATCGGGGCATCTAGCGCTGATGAAATTCCAAGTGTGAGTGCGAAAAAAAAGACTTGCCAAATTTGTACATTTCCAAAAACTACCAAAATTCCAAGTCCGAATGAGGAAAGCGCTCCAATAAAATTAGTGAATATTAAAAGTTTTCTCTTATTTACACGGTCGGCAAGTGCTCCACCATGTAAAGAGAAAAATAAAACTGGGAGAAATTGAACTGCAGTTATTAGTCCTAAATAAATTCCGCTGTTATCCGTTAATTGCAGAATCAACCAATCTTGCGCCACGCGCTGCGCCCATGTGCCAATATTTGAGGCAGCATTGGCAGGAAAAAGTATTCGGTAATTGCGATGACGAAACGAACGCCAGTTGCCCTCTTGCTTTAGCGTCATCGCGAGTATGCTTCTTTCATGAGTACCGTAGATTCAAGAAGTAAATTTGCTTTAACTTTAATCGCACTTGGAACCATCGTTTGGGTGATTGCTGCGGTAGCGCTGGCGATAACTGGTGCTGAAAGTAAAATCATTTGGACATGTGTTTCAGGAGCAGCACTTGGTGCTTGGGGCTATCGATATTCCAAGCGCCGTGCTGCAAGAGGCCAACTCTAAGCTTCCAGTTGGCTAGCAATACCGCGAAGAACGCGACCTAAGCGTTCGGCGTCGGCGCCAGCAGGATGTCGCCCGTGGCGCAACCCATTTCCGACTTTATCTAAAATTTTAATTGTGTCTTCAATCATCGCTGCTAGATCATCGCTATTGACTCGTGAATTTTCAGCGAGTGAAACTGGCGCATCAATAATGTGAACTGACATTGCCTGCGGACCTTTACGGCTATCGATAACGCTGAATTCAATTTTGGTGCCCGGCTTTACAGTTGGTACACCTTCAGGAAGTGATGTTGCAGCAAGATACACATCTTCGCCCTCATCATTTGAAATAAAGCCAAAACCTTTTTCGAGGCTAAACCACTTAACGCGACCTGTAGGCATGGGGATCACTCCTTATTTAAATCAAGTATTCGTGTAGCCGCGGGGATGCGGGCAGGAAGCGAGTTTATCGCAACGCTTGCGCGCCGTGAACCCTATTTTTTGCGAAAAGGCTAGTTATTAAGCGTAGCTTCGGAGTGCGCGCCACAGCCGTGGTCGACTGAAACCACTCGGGCATCATCGGGTGCGATCGCATTGGCACATACGCCGAATGCAGATCGCAACGATCCTGCAATTGGAATAAAGAATCCACATGAATTACAAGGCTTTGGTGCGTTCTGTGCCAACGGAGTATTCGGTCCACGATCACCGGCATACCAACGTTTGCTTGCTTGATCGCGTCCTTCGATTGAAAGAACACGTGGACGAATTAGCCCTAGATCAAAAACTTGAGTTGCATCTAGATCTTCATCTGCAGCGAGCTCGTTTATTCCGGGAACTAAGCGTGTGTCATCAATCGTGCTTGGCACAATAACTCCGGGTTGAATATCCTCCGGCAAAATACGATCTTTATATTCAATCCACTCTGGTGCCAGAAGCGAATCTGGACCCGGTAGAAGAACTACATCACAAACAGTTGGTGTAGCTGATGCGTCGACCTTTGCAACAGTGATGCACCAGCGCCAACCTTTATAACCAAGTAAATCTGCGTCGAAGAGATAACTTGCAACGCGATTTTCATCAGCAAATTCAACGGAGATAAAAGCACCGACTTGCGTTGACACTTCTGCGTCAGCAAGTGCGGCGCTTCTGGCTATCTCTTGTGCATCAAATTCGCTGGTCATGAATTTAGAAATCCATTCCGCCGCCGTCACCACCCATAGGTGCCGCTGGCTTCTTCTCTGGCTTATCTGTAATTACTGCCTCTGTTGTAATGAAGAGCGCTGCAATTGATGCTGCATTCTGCAAAGCAGAGCGCGTTACTTTAGCCGGATCAATGATTCCTGCTTTGATCATGTCTACATATTCGCCTGTAACAGCGTTAAGTCCAAAACCAGCTTCTAGGTGGCGAACTTTTTCTACAACTACTCCACCTTCGAGGCCAGCGTTGATTGCGATCTGCTTAAGTGGAGCTTCGATTGATAGTTCAACAATCTTGGCACCAACTGCTTCTTCGCCTTCTAGCTTTAACTTCTTAAACGCTTGTGTTGCAGCCTGCAATAGTGCAACGCCACCACCGGCAACGATGCCTTCTTCTACCGCTGCCTTAGCGTTACGTACTGCATCTTCGATGCGGTGCTTGCGCTCTTTAAGTTCTACTTCAGTTGCTGCGCCAGCTTTAATAACGGCAACGCCGCCCGCTAGCTTTGCAAGACGCTCTTGTAGTTTTTCGCGATCGTAATCTGAATCTGATTTTTCGATTTCAGAGCGAATCTGCGCTACGCGACCCTTAATTTGTGCGTCATCTCCGCCACCTTCAACGATGGTGGTTTCTTCTTTACTGATGACAACCTTGCGAGCGCGACCAAGAAGTTCTAGGCCAGCTGTTTCAAGCTTTAAGCCAACTTCTTCTGAGATAACTGTGGCGCCGGTAAGGATCGCAATATCTTGCAACATTGCCTTACGACGATCTCCAAAGCCGGGAGCCTTAACAGCTGCGGCACGGAAGATTCCACGAATCTTATTTACTACCAAAGTTGCAAGTGCTTCGCCTTCAACATCTTCAGCGATGATTGCAAGTGGCTTACCTGATTGCATAACCTTTTCAAGAACTGGAACTAAATCCTTGATATTTGAAATCTTTGAGTTAACGATCAAAACGTAAGCATCTTCAAGAACAACTTCCATACGATCTTGATCTGTTACGAAGTATGGAGAGATATAGCCCTTATCAAAGCGCATACCTTCAGTGAGTTCTAGCTCGAGACCAAATGTATTTGACTCTTCAACAGTGATAACGCCTTCTTTGCCGACCTTATCCATTGCTTCAGCGATCATGTCACCGATTGTTGAATCTGCCGCTGAGATCGATGCGGTTGCTGCGATCTGCTCTTTTGAATCAACACTTTTGGCCATTGCACCAAGTTCAACAACGATTGCCGCAACTGCCTTTTCGATTCCACGCTTTAGCGCCATTGGGTTTGAGCCAGCAGCAACGTTACGTAGACCTTCGCGTACGAGGGCTTGTGCCAAAACAGTTGCAGTTGTTGTTCCGTCACCAGCGACATCATCAGTCTTCTTGGCAACTTCCTTAACTAGCTCTGCGCCAATCTTTTCCCATGGATCATCGAGTTCAATATCTTTTGCGATGGAGACACCATCATTAGTAATTGTTGGGGCGCCCCACTTCTTTTCTAGAACTACGTTACGTCCGCGTGGCCCAAGGGTTACCTTGACTGCATCTGCGAGTACGTTCATTCCGCGTTCTAATCCGCGACGGGCTTCTTCATTAAAGGCAATCATTTTCGCCATGTAACTACTCCTTCATTAATTTCTACGGTTTCTTACTGGTCAAATAAGGAGCGTTTTATCACTCACACCCCGAGAGTGCTAATGCCAAATCTAGACGGTCTCATTGGCTACGGCAAAACGAGAGGGATTTATCGGGCAGAACGGGCCTGCGTGCGGGCCTCACGGAGGCGACGCAGGCGCTTGACCAGCATAGGGGCCGCAACAAGAGCGTCTTCCCGATCAATTAGGTCATTTAAAAGTTGGTAATAGCGAGGGGCGGTTAAGTCAAAGAGCTCTTTAATGGCTGACTCTTTGGCACCGGCAAAGCGCCACCAATTACTTTCAAAATCAAGGATTTTTCTCTCTAGATCTGAAAGTGCTGAGTTCTGCTCGTTACTAATTTCCACCGCTGACATGGAGTAAATCTTAAACCAGAGAGTCGTAAATCTGTGGGATTTAGAGCGTATCTAAAATCATTGAAATATCAGAGATTTTTGTCCATGGATTAACGATTGCAAATCGCAAAATAGTTTGCCCTTGATCAGAAGATGGTGGAATAAATCCAATTTGATCTGCCAGTAATTTCTCACTCCAGTTGTGATAATCAACTGGCTGCCAACCTTTACGGATAAAGGAAACAATCGAAAGTTCTGGTTCGTGGATTAATTCTAAATTTGGATTTTCGCGAACTAACTGTGCAGCATCACGTGCCACTGTTAAAGTCTCTTCCATCGCAACGGTGTATGCATCAGTTCCGTGAGCGGCAAGTGAGAACCAGAATGGTAAACCTCGGACGCGTCTCGTTAAGTGAATCGCGTAATCTGCCGGCGACCAACTGTCATCGTGCAAAGTTTCTAAATACGAGGCGTGTTGGGTATGTGTATCTTTCGCTAACGCTGGATTGCGATAAATAAGTGCACACGCATCAAATGGAGCAAAGAGCCATTTATGTGGATCAACGATTAGCGAATCAGCTTTTTCGATTCCATTAAATTTACTTCGAACCGAAGGCGCACATAAGGCCGCCAGACCATATGCACCATCCACGTGAAACCAAATCTGGCGCGAGTTAGCAACATTAGCAATTGTTTCTAAATCATCAATAATTCCTAGATTTGTAGTGCCACCCGTTGCAACAACTGCAAAGACTCGCACTTCGCTGGTTGCATGCAGAGTATCAATTGCTGCTGCTAGCGCTGGGCCATGCATCTTGCGATCACTACCCGGTTCTACTTCTAGTAATTCAACATCCATAATATTTGCCGCACTAGCAATAGATGAATGCGCTTCAGCGCTACATGCAATTGCCCAACGCTTTGTTTCTGGATGTAACTTGCGGGCTTGCGCGCGTGCAACAACTAGAGCCGATAAATTACCGATCGTTCCACCTTGTACAAATACGCCACCCGCACTCTGAGGTAGATCAGCGAGATCAGAAATCCAACGGAGTGCTTGGTTTTCGGCGAAGACTGCGCCCGCGCCTTCTTGCCACGAGCCACCGTATAAAGAACTTGCACCGACAACTAAGTCAAAGAGATTTGAGTACTCAGTTGGAGCAGAAGGAATAAACGCTAAATTGCGAGGGTGATCAGTTGAGATACAAGCTTTTGCAAGAACATTAGTAAAAACTTCTAGCGCTTCATGCCCACCTAAACCTTTATTGGTGATGGTGTTTCCAACTTCCGCAAATAAATCTTCAGCGGTGCGCGGACCATCTAGTGGGGGATCATCTTTAAGTCTCTGTAACGAGTAAGTAAGGATTTCCTGCGCTAACGCCTCTACCTCAGAATTAAACTGATGAATTGGCATAATCGGTGCGGTTAGCTTTACGAATCAAATTTCTATTCATAGTTGGAAAGAGAAAAACGTGGAAAGGCAAGACCGCATACCAATATAACTGGCCACCTAAACCTCTAGGAGAAAAACTAGCTTCTTGAATAACTTTGCGCTTTCCATTTTCTTCTTCAATACTAAATTCCAACCAAGCTTTTCCAGGAAGAACCATTTCGGCATAAAGTTTTAAACGTTTGCCTCGATCAAGTTCTTCAACTCTCCAGAAATCTAAACTTTCACCAACGTGAAGCGTTAAAGGATCACGACGTCCACGGCGTAAACCAACTCCACCGAACATGCGATCGATTAAACCGCGCAAATACCAGAGCCAATCTGAACCGTACCAACCGTTAGTTCCACCAATACATTCGATTGCTTTCCAAAGTGATTCCGCACTTGCATCTGTAACTGAAACTCGTCGATCGCGTAAAACCATTTCACCAGCCCAATCTGGATCCCCTTGCGCTTTCTGCCAAGGTGCAATTGGGTATGCCGCATCTGACCAACGTGTAACCACATCGCGATCAGCAATTTTTGAGAGCGCTAATTTAATTGCACCCTCAACATCAATAAATCCTTCAGGTGGTGGTGGAATAATCGCATCAACACTTTTAGCTGGATCTGCAACAACTTCACTGATTAATGATTCAACGAGTGGACGTGCCAGTGAAGTTGGAACTGGAGTTACAAAACCAATCCAGAGGCTAGAAAGTTTCGGAGTTAAAACTGGAACTGAAATAATCCAACGTTTGCGCAGCCCTGATAACTTGGCAAATTTCTGCATCATGTCAGCGTAAGAAAGAACTTCTTTGCCACCAATGTCGCAAATCTTTCCAACTGGAGTTTTAAGTTCGGCAGCCTGACGTAGGTAATAGAGAGCATCTCGAATCGAAATTGGTTGCGTTAAATTTGTTACCCATTTTGGGGTCGTCATAATCGGTAGACGATGCGTTAAATGACGGAGCATTTCGAATGAGGCTGAACCTGAGCCAATAATAATTCCGGCGCGAAGCTCGAGAACTGGGACTTTTCCAGATGCCAACTGCGCGCCAGTGTTCATACGTGAAGCTAAATGCTGACTGCGGTTCTGATCATTAGCGATTCCACCAAGGTAAACAATTTGATTTACACCTTGCTTCTCTGATGAGATTGCAAAATTACGAGCCATCGCTGATTCAATGTCGTCAAAATTCTTACCTAAATTAATCGAGTGCAGTAAGTAATAAGCCGTGTGCACGCCTTTTAAAGCGCGATCTAAATCCTCTGGATTATTAGCATTTCCCTGAATCACTTCTACGTTTTTCGCCCAAGGTTGTTCGACAATCTTCTGTGCATCACGCACCAAAACACGAACGTTATGGTTATCGCTAACTAAATCTCGAACTAATCGGCCACCGACATAGCCAGATGCCCCAGTAACAAGTATCAAACGTTGCGAATTCTGCGAGTTCATAGTTCAGAGCCTAGACTGCACCTATGGCTTCTACCACCCGACCTCGCGTCGTAGTTCTTGGCGCCGGCTTTGGTGGCCTGACGACTGCGCGTGCGCTTGCAAAAGATGCTGATGTAACAGTCGTAGACCGCCATAACTTCCAGACATTTTTGCCGTTGCTATATCAGGTGGCAACTGCCGGACTTGCCGCAGACCATGTTGCCCATCCAGTGCGTGGCGCACTTCGCGATAGCGGAATCAAATTTCGTATGGGTTCACCAATTTCGGTAGATCACAAAAATAAAAGTGTAAAACTAGATTCATCAGAAGTCCTTGAGTTTGATCATTTAGTGGTTGCACTTGGTTCAGCCACTGCGGACTTCGGAGTTAAAGGTGTCTTTGAAAACGCACTCGGCATGAAGAGTGTTTCTGAGGCGATTGATATTCGCTCCAAAGTAATGCGTCGCTTTGAAGATTTATGTCGTTTCCAAGACCAAACCCGTTTATCGCTAAGCGTTGTGGGTGGTGGACCAACTGGGGTTGAAATGGCTGGTGCTCTTGCAGAATTAAAACGTGGGCCACTTAAAAATGATGAAGCAAATGCTGCAAAACATATTGATATCTATTTAATTGAAGCGGGTCCACGAATTCTGCCGATGTTTAGTGAGCGTTTATCTGCCCGTGCTAAAAAAGATTTAGAAAAACTGGGCGTAATTGTTCTGCTTAACACCGCAGTCCAGGAAGTTAAGCCACGTCAGATTTTGGTTAAAGGTGGAGATGTGATTCCTTCAGAAGTAACTATTTGGGCTGCTGGAGTGAAAGGTGAACCAACTGGCGGTTTATTAAATCTGCCACTTGATGGCACACGTATTGATGTTGAACAAAATTTGCAGGTAAAGCACTATCCGCACATTTGGGCGATTGGCGATATTTCTGGAGCTAAAGGTAGCGATGGACGCTTCTTGCCGATGGTTGCACCGGTTGCAATGCAACAAGGGCGCTTTGTTGCAAAACAAATTATCCGTGCAGCCCGTGGCACTGCACTTAAAGATTTCAAATATTTAGATAAAGGATCAATGGCCACAATCGGTCGCCATAAAGCAGTTGTTCAATTTAAAGGAATTCAAATTGCTGGCATACCCGCGTGGTTTGCTTGGCTTGGGTTACATCTCTTCTACTTACTTGGTGGGCGCAACAAGATCGGAACTATGGCCGATTGGACCTGGAACTATTTAACTTTCGATCGCGGCAACCGTCACATTATGGACAGTATGTAAATTTATGCCAGATTATCTTGATCTACGTGGGCATAAGGTTTTTTCGTACGAGTGGGAAAATAACGGTGAAGTGGTTGTACTTCTTCATGGCGGCTTAAGCCAAACTTCACATTGGGATTATGTTTTAGCACCAACTCTTGAACCTGATTTTCACCTCTTTGCATACGACCGCACTGGCCACGGATACACCGCAGATAAAAGCGAATCATTTCATTTCAAGTATCAAATAGAAGAAGCAATCGCATATATGGAAGATGTAGTTAAAGAGCCAGCACATTTAATTGGCTGGTCAGACGGTGGAAATATCGCGATGTCAATTGCAATCCAGCGTCCTGAACTAGTTAAATCACTCGTATTAATTGGCGCAAATTTCCACCACTCAGGAACTTTAATTCACTTACCTTTTAACGAACCAAGTGATGAAGATAAGGCTGAATATGAGGCTACTTCACCTGATGCCCCACACACTCAGGTTGAGAAAATTAAGAAGATGCTTAATATTTGGAACTCCGAACCTGATATTTCTCTAACTGAATTGGCCAAGATTCAATGTCCAACTTTAATTATTGCTGGTGATGACGATGTGATTTCTCATGAACATACTTTAGAAATGTATCGGGCGATTAATTTAAGCCAGCTCGCCATCATGCCAGGGACTTCGCATATTGCGCCAAAAGAAAAGCCGGCTTTATTCACCGCATTAGTTCAACAGTTTTTAACTGATTTAAGTTATCCAGTTACAAATATGCCGATTCGGCGAGTTAGCAATCAACCGGAAGAATAGTTCCGGTCTTCACATCATAAAGAGCACCCGCAACACTTACCCCTGCGGGCAATAAAGAATTTTGACGGATATCTTGAACATCCGCCGCCAGCGCTGCTCTTTGATCACTTGTGGTTCGAAACTTTAAACTAGTTGTATCAACGCCAAATTTTTCTTGAATTAAATTATGAATATCCGCTTCATCCCCGCCAGCCATCGCACAATCTGTATGTGGCATTACCAAAATACGGTTTACATTAAGTAAATAGGTAGCAAGAAGTAGTGTTCGAATAACATCCTCGGTTACGCGCGCACCAGCGTTACGTAAAATCTTGGCATCACCAGATCTCATTCCGACAACGGATAGCGGGTTTATTCGAGAATCCATACAGGTGACAATTGCCAAACCTTTGAGTGCGCTGCCTGTTAAATCTGAGTACTTAAATGTTTTCACATATTCAGCATTTGCGCCCAGTAAATCGTCGAAATTCTTGTGAGGGAAGAGTTCTTTACTCATTGAATCCCCTCGTAAACAGGTAAAACTAAATCTGGAGCCCCCCGTCAGGATTGAACTGACGACCTGCGCATTACAAGTGCGCTGCTCTACCACTGAGCTAGGGAGGCTTGTTACCTCTGCAAGCAACGGCCGTAATTATGGCAGTTATCACCATAATCTAAAAATCGTCTAATTAACGAAGCGGCCAAGCGGTCAGAGTTGGGTATTTAGCACTTCGTCCATCTCCCGATGATTTACCGCGCAGCCTTCGCCAAATCCAAGGAAGTGCAAAAGTGAAGAACCAGATTGCTGTTCTAACTCGTTTCTTAATCCACAACTCTGGTTTTGCAGGTGGCAGCGGTTTACGCCAACTAGAATCAAATTGATATCCAAGTTTTTCTAGTACAGCCTGAGCGCAACGATCATGACCAATTTCATTTAGATGCAAGCGATCAAAGGCTAAGAATCTACGGTCATTAAAGAATGCTTCTTCATTGGCATCGACCACAATCGCACCAACGTCTGCGCCAACTTTGCGAACCGTTTTATTAAATTCTCCAAATCGCGCTGCCCATAAATCTGAACCTTTTCCAGTATTTCCAGTTCGTTCTAAAACGGAAAAAAGAATCAAAGTTGCACCAGTTGCCGCCGCTTTGCGCACTGCTGCTTCATATAAAGGTAATGCAATCTCAGATTTATAATTTGGACGCAGCGCATCATTGGCACCTGCGTGAAATGAAAGTAAAGTTTCGGGACCGGTTACATAAGAAATTGCGGTTGGAAGTTGGTTATCAATAACTTCCTTTAACAATTTTCCGCGAATAGCCAAATTAGAATATTCAAAATTACTTACTTCCTTGGCTAATCCATCTGCAACTCGATCTCCCCAACCCCGATATTGGCCATTAACCATCTCATCAGTCATGCCTTCAGAGTATGAATCTCCACAGACAATAAATCGGGTGAATTTCATCTTTTCCCTTTATTTACGGCGCTGCTCATCAACCCAGAAGAGGGCGATCGAAGTTGCAACGCTGGCATTGAGTGATTCGGTGGTGGCGCGCATTGGAATTGAAACAACTAAGTCACACTTTTCGCGCACTAAACGAGAAAGTCCTTTACCTTCGCTACCGACAACGATCATTACATTCTCTTTTGCAACTTTCATGCCACTTAGAGTCTGATCAGATTCGCCATCTAAACCAATTACAAAACAGCCTAATTTCTTAGCATCATCAATGGTGCGTGCCATATTCGTTACTTGCGCAACTGGCAGACGAGCTGCCGCACCCGATGACGATTTCCAAGCCGAAGCAGTCATTGCTGCGGCGCGACGTTCTGTCATCACAACACCAGCAGCGCCAAAGGCGGCTGAACTTCGAACGATCGCACCTAAGTTACGAGGATCTGTAACACCATCAAGTGCCACAATTAAAATTGGATGGTTAGCGCGTTCAGTTATTTCTTGGAAACTTGAATATTGATAAGGCTTGATAGCCAAAATAATTCCTTGGCTATTTGCATTAATACCCTCAAGTTCAGCGCGGTGTACTTCACGAATCGGAAGTTGGTGATGCAGCGCGAGTTGCAAACATTCGGCTACGCGATCATCAACATCAATGCTGCGCGCAACAATTAACTCAGTTGCAGGAACGCTGGCACGCAAGGCCTCAAGTACTGCGTTGCGACCTGAAACAATTTCGCCTTTGGGCTTTTCACTTCGTCCAGTACGAGTTCTTGGCGCCGCAGTTTTCTTTTCTGCAGCCTTCTTACGTTTTGCAGCTGCGTGATACGGACGATCTTCGGCTTTAGGAGTTGGACCTTTACCTTCTAAGCGACGCTTATTTTTTCCACCGGTTCCACCAGTTGGACCTTTTTTGGAACCGCGAACCGCGCCCCGAGGTTTTGAATTGCCGGCCATTTATTTCTCGCTTATCTGTGAGACAGACCAACGTGGCCCTTGTGCAGTATCTTCAATAACAATTCCGAGCGCTGCTAAACCATCGCGAATCTGATCGGATGCGGTGAAATCTTTTCTATCTCGTGCAGCAGTACGTTGAGTTAACGCTAATTGAATAACCCCATCAAGGGCGCTCGTTAAATCACTTCCCCCAGATGCGGCAAAGACAGCATCGAATGGATCGCAACCAAGAATTTGCAGCGCACCGCGAATCTCATTAGCACTCGCTGCAATTACTGTTTCGTCTCCTGCGGTTATCGCGCTATTTCCTGCACGGAGCGCTTCCGAAATTCCGGCTAGCGCTGTTGGTACCGCTAGATCATCATTCATCGCATCAGTAAAACTCTCTGAAATAACTGGAGTTGGCTCACTACCTAAAATTTCAGTTGCGCGTTTTAAGAATCCTTCGATCCGACGAAATGCCGTTGCAGATTCAGCAAGTGCTTCATGTGAGAATTCCAGCATTGAACGATAGTGAGCTGAACCTAAATACCAACGAAGTTCGATTCCGCGAACAGTTTTTAAAAGTTCATGCACCTGCAGTGAATTGCCAAGTGACTTAGACATTTTTTCACCAGCGGCAGTCACCCAAGCGTTATGCATCCAACGTTTTGCAAATCCATAACCAGCAGCTTCTGATTGAGCAATTTCATTTTCGTGATGTGGAAAAATTAAATCTAACCCGCCACCATGAATATCAAAATCTTCACCTAAATAAGCGTGTGCCATGGCCGAACATTCCAGGTGCCAACCAGGACGACCTGCACCCCACGGAGTCGGCCAAGATGGATCGCCAGCTTTCGCGGCTTTCCAAAGTGCAAAATCTCGCGGATCTCTCTTATTTATTTCATCAGCATCGGCAGCCGGAAGTAAATCATCAACTCTCTGATTAGAGAGAGTTAAATAAGATGAAAGTTTGCGCACCTCTAAATAAACATCGCCATTACCAGGTGCGTATGCAAAACCGCGATCAATCAAAATCTGCATTAGTTCAACCATCTGCGTCATATGGCCGGTTGCACGTGGTTCGTAGGTTGGTGGCTGCACATTTAACGCGGCGTAGGCATCAGAGAAAGCGCGTTCGTACTTCATGGCTAGGGCCCACCAGGGTTCTTCTTCGTGCACTGCCTTATGCAAAATCTTGTCATCAATATCTGTAACGTTGCGAATAAAAGTTACGTTCATCCCGCTTTTAGTTAACCAACGACGCAAGATATCGAAGTTAACGCCAGAGCGAACATGGCCAATATGTGGCGGTGCTTGAACAGTGGCGCCGCAGAGATAAATCCCAACTTCGCCAACTTTTAACGGTGTAAATGGTGTTGTTGTACGCGTCAAGGTGTCATATAAAGCGAGCATACCCATTAGGCAATTCTACCTTGCGCCCCTTACTTAATTGAAAACGAGAGCAGAAGCAATGGCTGCAATGCCTTTACCTTCGCCAGTTAAGCCCATTCCATCGGTAGTTGTTGCAAGTAGCGCGACTTCGGCGCCACCAAGTGCATGAGACAGAGCAGCGATTGCTTCCACGCGACGCGTACCGATTTTCGGACGGTTCCCAATTACTTGTACTGAGACATGTGAAATTTTATAACCTGCATTTGAAATCAATACATACGTTTCTTTTAATAAAGTTAGCCCTGATGCGCCGGCGTACTCGGGGCGCGATGTTCCAAAATTACTGCCTAGATCGCCTAAGCCAGTTGCAGCAAATAGCGCATCGCAAATTGCATGTGCGGCAACATCGCCATCGGAATGTCCTTCGACCCCGATTTCATCTGGCCAATGCAGACCAGCGAGCCAGAGTTCTCGACCTGCTTGGAAATGATGCGCGTCAACACCAACACCAGCTTTAAAGGATGATGACGTACCAAGAAATCCCAGAGCCGTTGTTAAATCAGCAGGGGTTGTAATTTTGATCGCGCGCTCTTCGCCAGCGATTACCCGAACTTTTTTACCAAGTGATTCAACAAGTGCGGCATCATCGGTGGCCTCACCTGCTTGAGCATGGGCCTGATTAATAACGGCGTAAGTAAATCCTTGCGGAGTCTGAATACGGCGCATGCTCGTGCGATCAGGAGTAGCGCTAACTATTCCATCGCCATCGACAATTTTTACAGTATCAACTTCGGCAATACCGGGAATCACCGCAACATCTCCGCCCTTTAGGGCAGTAACAACTCGTTGTGCTAATTCAGGAGTTGCCAGCGCGCGCGCAGCGTCATGAATTAAAACGTACTCGGCTTCACAAAGTACTTTTGATAACCCAATTCTGACGCTCTCAGAACGAGTGGCCCCGCCTGTAACAACAGTTACCGCATCGCCAACTAAAGACTGTATTTGTTTTTCATACCCAGCCGGTGCGGTAACAATGATTTGGTCTGCAACTGATGAAATTGCAGAGACGGCATGTTCAATTAAAGTGCGGTCGCCAAGTTGGATTAAAGCTTTCGGAATTTCTGCGCCAAAACGTTCACCACTGCCAGCGGCAGCGATGATTGCGGCGATCATTTTAAATTTCTTTAAGAGTTATGAAGCGAGAACTTCATCAAGCAAGATTCCTGCTTTTTCTTCATCTGTGCGCTCGGCTAGTGCGAGTTCAGAGATCAGGATCTGCTTTGCTTTTGCCAGCATGCGCTTTTCGCCTGCTGATAGTCCACGATCAAGATCGCGGCGGTAGAGATCACGGACGACTTCGGCAACCTTGATTACGTCACCTGAAGCAAGCTTTTCTAGGTTTGCCTTATAACGACGTGACCAGTTTGTTGGTTCTTCTGTGTAAGGCTGACGCAGAACGCTAAATACGCGATCAAGGCCGGCGCTATCTACAACATCGCGAACTCCAACTAGATCTACATTGTCAGCAGGAACGCGAACAGTTAGATCTCCTTGGGCAATCTTTAACACTAGGTACATGCGTTCTTCGCCCTTGATGACTCGAGTTTCAATCGCCTCAATTAGAGCTGCTCCGTGATGGGGATAAACAACGGTTTCGCCGACCTTAAATGTCATGTGTTGCCCTTCGCTAGGGGGTCAATTCTACCAGCGATTTTTACTTCATAAAACCCCGTTAAATAAGGGGAATTGCAGGTTAAAACACATGAGAGAATGTGCCTATGCGTCGCACTATCACTGCCGTAATCGCACTGGTTATTGCAACAACACTTACTGGTTGCGGCGCCGGCCAAAACGCGGCTACCCGTAACATCGCCAAAGTAACTGATGGCAATGAAGTAACAATTAAAGATAACGATGTCACCATTAAAGTTTTAAATTTACTTCTTGTTGCAACTGAAACTGGCGATGCTGTTCTAATTGGAACACTCGTTAATCAAGGTGCCACTGACGATCAATTGCTAGGAATTTCAGTTGGTGGTAACCAAGCCACGCTAACTGGCGAGCGCTTACTAAAGCAGAATGCGCCAATTCGCTTTGAGGGCGATAGCGCCAATGCGAAAGCAGTCTTCTTTGGAGTTTCACCCGAAGCAGGTCGCAACGTAACGCTCACACTTGGTTTTGCTCGTGCTGGCTTAGTTACGACTGAAGTAATCATTCGCGATAAGCGCGATGATTACAAAGATATAACTTCAGGTGGAGTTACTACTTCCCCTGATTCGCAACTGCAGCCATAGCGGCTTTCGCAACTTCTGGATCTAAATACTCTCCGCCTTTTGTGATAGGCGCAAAGTTGATATCTAACTTATAGAGCAATGGGATCCCAGTTGGAATATTTAATTCAGCAATATCCGCCTCAGAAATCCCATCTAACTGCATCACCAAAGCGCGTAGTGAATTACCGTGTGCGGTTATCAGAACTCGCTTTCCAGCTTTGAGATCCGGCAAGATTGATTCGCTCCAGTAAGGAGCCATTCGGGCTACAACATCCTTAAGGCATTCAGTTTTTGGAAGTTGCGCACCGAGATCGGCGTAGCGAAGATCATTTTCTTGGCTATACGGATCGCCACTTTCAATTGGTGGAGGCGGAACATCAAATGAACGACGCCATAATTTGAACTGCTCTTGACCGTACTTAGCTAAGGTCTCTTTCTTATCTTTGCCCTGTAGCGCTCCATAATGACGCTCATTTAGGCGCCATGAGCGATGCACTGGAATCCAATGGCGATCGCAGGCATCGAGCGCCAATTGCGAAGTGTGGATTGCGCGGCGCAATAGCGAAGTGTGAACTACATCGGGCAACAGGTTGTGCTCGGCTAGAAGTTTTCCACCGCGTGCGGCTTCGGCTTCGCCCTTTTTTGACAGTTGGACATCAACCCAGCCAGTAAATAAATTCTTGGCATTCCATTCGGATTCGCCGTGGCGCAGCAGGATTAACTCTGAGTTTGTCATAGGACTTATCTTGCCATGTTAAATCTAAATTCTTAAATTAAGTGCTTGAAAGCTTCCAAGTTTGAGAGTGACTCACCACGACTGAGGCGCCATGCCCACTCGCGACGAATTGCTGTTGAAAATCCCAGTTCTAATAAAGGATTAAATGAAGCATCTGAATATTGCAGCACCGCACCAATTACACGATCAATTTCGCGATCAGTAACTGCACTTAGCGGCAGACGACCAACTAAGAAAATATCGCCAAGTTCATTGGTTGCAAATGCAACTCCATACATGCCAGCATTCTTTGCTAAACACCACGCATGGACTGCTGCGGCATTATCATCTGGTTTGCGAATCACAAATGCATTGATACTTAAAGAGTAATCACCAACAATCAGAGCGCACTGTGTTTGTAACTTTGTCTCACCCGGTAGCGTTACTAAAAAAGTATTTAGATCACTTAATTCATATTCCAAATCATGCGAATCTAAAAATTCCAGAATGACTAAACGTGGATCGATTGCAGCCACGATTATCCGATTGATGAAGCAGAGCGCTCTGCATTTGAAATTACTTGGTCGTAAATATCTAGAGTTCCGCGAACTGTGGCATCCCAACCGAAGTGGGAGGCATGCTCGATTGCTCCAATTGAAAGTAACACACGGCGTTGTGGCTCTTGCAATAAACGTGCCAAAACTGAAGACCAGGCACGTGGATCGTGGCCATCAACTAGTACGCCAGAAATACCATCTGCCACTGCTGTGCGAAGTCCTCCAACTGCAGTTGCAACCACTGGTGTGCCACATGCTTGCGCTTCCAGCGCTACTAGTCCAAAACTTTCTGAGTAACTAGGAACGCAAACTAAATCTGCGGCGCGATACCAATCAGGCAACTTTGTACGAGCAACCGGCGGTGAGAATGAAATAACATCTGAAATTCCTAGCCAAGTAACTAACTCTTTCAATCGCTCAACTTCACTGCCATTAGCACCCGATGCACCACCAACAATATAGACACGTAACTTAGGACGCAGATGCGGTGAGTGCGAAAGCATTTCCGCAGTTGCACGAATTAATAACTCAGGTCCTTTATGGGGTTGAATTCGCCCAACAAAAGTAATTACATGCGCTTCTGGATCAATTCCCAGAACTTTGCGCGCAGCCAATCGACCATTTCCAGGTGTGAAGTTATAGAGATCGACACCGGGTGGCACGACGTGAACTGTGTCAGGACAGGCTTCATAGAGTGAAACCAAACTTGCAGCCTCAGCATCAGTATTAGCGATCAGCGCTTGCGCTGCTGCAACGATTTGGGTTTCACCTTGTACGCGAATCATCGGCTCTGGTGTTTCACCTTCAGCTAAATTCAAATTCTTCACTCGCGCCATGGTGTGCATCGTGTGCACAAGTTGCATCTTTAAATCTTTGGCAACTGGCATCGCAACTTTTCCAGAGAGCCAGTAATGCGAATGGATAATGTCATAACCACGCTCTTGTGAAAGTGCCTTCTTAAGCTCTTCACTGAGTTCAGCAAAGTGTTGTGGCAATTGTTCTTTTGTTAAATGCAGATCATGTCCAGCATCAAGATGATGCACATTTACTCCAGGAGAAAGTTCAACAATCTGCGGCAAATCTAAATGATCGCGACGCGTGAAAATATCTACTTCGACACCTTGGGCTGCCATACGCGCCGCACTTTCGGCGACATAAATATTCATTCCACCGGCATCACCGATACCCGCTTGTTCAAGCGGACAGGTGTGCACCATGAGCATGGCGACGCGGCATTTCATACTCGAAGGATACGCCAGTTAGAGCGTTGCGCGAATGGTGCCGATTACACGCGGGCCACCCATTACTTTTTCTGGCTCCAGCTTTGTATCGATTCCATATTCATTTAAAAAGGCATGCACAATTGTGCGAAATGCGCGGAGCGATCCATCGCTGACTTTAAATACAAAAGTTCGGCCATCAGCAAGTGAACAAACATTTACCGCCTCTGCGCCATCTTTCATATAAAGCCCCGAGACCTGCTGCATCATGTCGGTGGCATGGCGGCCAACACCGGCAACCATCTCTGGAAATGTACGACAAGCATCCATCACACTTACATGCACGGGATCAATTGAAATTGTTATCGCTTGAACCGCGTGTGTCAAGCCAGTGAGTGAAAGTAAAGATAGCGGTGCGCCACAACCATCGGTTGAAGTTAAAGTTATTTTTTCACCCGCCAGTGATTCCAGTTCGCTTTTAATTGCAACCTGCAACGGATGGGTCTGATCTAAATAATTAACAGTTGGCCAACCATTTATGACGCAGGTCGCCAACATTGCTGCGTGTTTTCCACTGCAGTTCATTGCAATCTGCGTCGCTGGTCGATCTCCCCATGCGCGACGTTCAACCTCACCAAGTGGACGATCAAGTGCACATTGCAGCGCGCTTTCAGATAGACCAACACCTACCAATATTTCGCGAGCACCATCCATGTGCATTTCAGCGCCCGAATGACTGGAGGCGGCAAGTGCCAACAAACGTGGTTCGAGTTTCAACCCGTTGCGCACCATCGCTGCTGCTTGCATCGACTTAACACAAGAGCGTGGATAAATTTTTGTCTCAACATCACCGAGTGATTTAAAAACTGTGCCATCAGCGTTCAGCGCTAAGAAGAAACCACGGTGTTCAGATTCAACAACACCATCTCGAACATATTCAGCAAGAACTGCATCGTTAAACATTTACTCACTCTGTCTCTCTAGTGATGACCAGATATGTGCTTGGAGTTCTTGTCCTTCAGCGGCCATGTCGTAGGCGAAGAAAAGCTCACCCGCAACTAACCCATAAAGACGCACGCCTGCTGTAACAATTTTGGCTGTCGGTGATGAATAACCTTGATCCATAACTAATTGAATTTTCGGACCATCAAATTGTCCAACCCAGCCTTCAGTGATTCCAGTGTTATGTGAAATCAAAACTTCTAAAACATTGTTTGGCTTTATACGCCAAAAACCTGTCTCTGATGCAGCAGGACGAATGATTTCGCCTTCGCTATCGATAATCCAAGAACGTGAATAGTAATTAATAAAGGGACGTCCATCATGATTGAAAACAACTTCGTGGGCATATTCAAAAGTTTCAATATTTGGATATTCCCCGCGACCTTTACCGCGCCATGTTCCAACTAACCAAGCAAGTGGATTTAGATCAGGATGTAAACCTTCTGGAATTGAAAAAACCACTTAAAGTCTGCCCCTTCGATATGTGCGCGAATCACGTGCTTGCGATTGGCGACGACCACGAAAACCATAGACCAGTAAGGCAACGCCAATAATTAGCGAGATTAGCCCTAGTAATACTGCACTCAGGATTTCCACGTTGTAATTCTACGTCTTTAGAGTCGGCTAACCGTCCAGATAATCACGAGCATCGCCGCTAAAACAACTGCGCCTTGAACAATAGTGGCCATTTAAACTGGAACGATCACTTCTTGAGCGGCGGCAACTCCATCAACTGTTAGCTGCGCATCAACCGGCGTATTTCGCTTAATAACCGCAAGTGCGATTGGACCAAGTTCAAAGTGGCGCGCAACTGTGCCAAGAAAACCAACTTGTGTTTCACCATTCATAACGGGTGTTCCCGGTGCTGGCATAACAACTTGGGTGCCATCTAGATGTAGCAAAACTAAACGGCGCGGTGGTTTACCAATATTAAATATTTTAGCCACAGTTTCTTGGCCGCGATAGCAACCTTTATTCATATGTACTGATTTATTTAACACACCAAGTTCATTTGGAATTGATTTGTGATCAGTATCAAAACCAATTCGTGGTCGGCCAGCAGCAACTCTTTCCGCATCCAGCGCCCAAGTTCCAACTTGCATCGCACTTGCTGAAAACGCTTCTTGCATCTGTGCTAACTCTGTACGTGGCACGAGTGCAAACGGCCCACCTATTTCAGTGGCAACACCTGGAGCACGCAGCACTGCATATTCATTTGAAGCATCGCGCACATCTACGCGCAACATAAATTTCATTTTCTGCAAATAAGCCAGCACATTCTCGATATACCCCGGATCCAGAACTAACCAGCTGGTGGTTCCATCATCAACTAAATTAAATTGATATTCCAAGTGCCCTTGCGGATCCAAAACCAAGGCCGATGTCCATTGACCAACCGGTAATTCAGATAAATGCTGAGTAGTTAAATCGTGTAACCATTTCAAGCGATCTTGCCCAGTAACGGCGATAATATTTAAATGTGAAAGATCTGCCCACGCTTTGGCTTCAACCATGGCCTTCTGCTCATTATTTGGTTCACCGAAATGCCAAATGGCGCCCTTATCGACACCATCTTCAACAAATACTGCGACCATTTTTATTTAACGCAAGCCGCACAGAGTCCATAGACTGCAAAGTGCGTAACATCGGTTTTGAATCCGTAATCATCAGCCAAATTTTGAACAAAGTTAGCTGCCGCATCAATCGGCGCATCTCCAACAGATCCACAATCTCCACATACTAAATGTAAATGAGTCAGCTCTTCTGCAGCGTGATAAGTAGCGCCGCCATGGCCCAAGTGAGTGTGTTGAACAAGACCCACATTTTCTAGCGTTTCTAAGTTGCGATAAACAGTCGAAAGATTAATGCCAGGGTGAGTTGCGCGTACTTTTTCAGCAACTTCTTCAGGTGTGGCATGGCCAAGTGTGCGCACAGCAGATAAAACTAATTCACGTTGTGGTGTTAAACGTAAACCTTTATCGCGGAGTTCGTGTTGATCAGCCATGTCCTAAGCCTACCTTTAAAGTGAAAAAACGATATCTGGGTTTGCGCCAACTAAAGCTTCAATCTGCTTCTCTACGCGCGCACCTGGTGCTTGAACTACGAGAGTCCAAGAACCAGGGGCGGCGAAGAAACGAAACTGTCCTTGCGAATTAGTTGGAACTTCTGCAGTGAATTCTCCATCGCGATCTAACAATCGAACGTGTGCGTTACCCGCCGGAGTTCCGTTAGGTACCCCGTCGTTCCCTGCCTTAAGTACAACACCTTGGATGATTGTTTGTGTTGTAACGTCCACGCCAACAATTGATGGCCCGCCCGGAGTAGCACCGCAAGTTTTCAACTTACGCGCCGACAGCCACTGGTACACCGACGAGTGAACCGTATTCAGTCCATGACCCGTCGTAATTCTTAACGTTAGAAACGCCAAGAAGTTCATGTAAAACAAACCAAGAGAACGCTGAACGCTCTCCGATTCGGCAGTAAGCAATGGTGTCTTTCGCTAAATCAACACCAGCACCCACATAAATTTCTTTTAGTTCAGCATCTTTTTTAAAGGTGCCATCTTCATTTGCAGCCTTTGACCACGGAATATTTTTCGCAGTTGGAATATGTCCTTTGATCTGTCCAGACTCTTGTAACAAATGTGCCGGCGCAGCGAGTTCACCACTGAACTCCGCTGGTGAGCGCACATCAACAATATTAAGCAGACCAAT
>Ga0209284_10000449_pt1 | contig 67193 bp, 81 predicted proteins | sample FRY03_FD_187211 | JGI IMG/M metagenome (GOLD analysis project Ga0209284, IMG submission 187211) | Freshwater microbial communities from Lake Fryxell liftoff mats and glacier meltwater in Antarctica - FRY-03 (SPAdes) (version 2) | ecosystem: Environmental > Aquatic > Freshwater > Ice > Glacier...
AAAGTCTATGGATGAAATAGATTATGTACAATACCGAACCATTGAATCTATTATGAATAAGATAGATACTAAAGAGAATCTTAATGAATCAAAAGGTATACATACTAAGTTCTTAGATAAGGTTGTTGATCAGATTATGTCTGAAACAACTATAGAAAATAGGGTAACACCAATGGAGGGTGATAAATTTTTCATAATGGGTAGGATACAATGGACTTTCCAATCAGTTTCCACCAACCCTTACCACATAAATAATTCCAAATTCATCAAACACTGTAAAGATGTATATGGGTTAAAAGATAGTGAAGAGATAGATTACGTATTAGGTAAATTTAAAGTAAAAATGAAAGAATTTGTTGAGTCATCTGGGGTGTTAACCCAACCTAATAACCCAACATTTTAAAAATAAAGGACATACACAAATTTATCTTTTTTATTTTACGATATATTTATAAATATGGATTATATTTTTTTAAAAAAGGTTGTGTATCAGATTGTTGATGAAACTATTGTAGATTATAGTGATCAACAAGTAGATACCCCTTTTCTAAGGTACCGGATAAGATTCAGAATGTTTTTACCTAATAGTCATAGTTTTTCCTTTTATCCTATAGGTTTTATTGAACACTGTAGAGATATATGGGTTGAATGAAGAAGAAACTATATACGTATGGGTGTAATTTAAATCACAGATACAGTACATAATAATTGAAAATAGTAATTGAAGTGTGTAAAAAAAATAAATATTGTTTGTGGGTTTGTGTTGGGCAACTGCTTGGGTTATTATACCCACATAGGTTGTTTAACCCTATAATTACCCCATCACCTTTTAAATATCACCATAGAGTTATAACTGGGGTAACTAAAGGGGGTGGTAGATATATTTTAAAGGTGTATGAAAATTATGTGGTAGACATTATAAACAATTGTAAATATATTGGTAATGTATGGAATTTTTAGATAAAGTGGTAAAACAGTTGATAAGTGAAACTAGGTGGAGTAAATACGCTTATTATACAATATCACCCGTAGAAATAGAACGTATATCATTCACATCTGGATCGATATTCACAATAAATCATGGGTTTTTATGGGATTTACGTGAACATCTTACAACAGTATATGGGTTAAGTGTCGAAGAATCTGATAGGGTTTGGAATAAATATAGAGAATGGTATACATTGTGGTCATCATACGATAATGGATATTCATTGAATATGAATAGAATCGTTAGTGAGAAATAAAAGAATATAAACTTTTTTAAAAAAGTTTATATTTATATAGTAAACAAATTAGTTATGAAAAATTTAAATGAAGAAATGAAGAAAATGAAATACCTTTTTGATTTCCAAAAAGGAGATATCATTACAGAAGGTGAAGATAAAGAATGTGATTGTGGTAATAAACCTTATACATGTGACGAAGGTGCTTATATTGATGAAAATGATAATGAACTTTTAGAAGATACTGAAGGTGAAGAAACTTTTAACTATGGTGAAGACGAAGGTGAAGACCATAAAGAAGAAGGACACTTAGAAGATGAAGAGAAGATGGAACCAAAGGATCGGATTGATGCTATCCAAAAACATTTAGACGCTCTTAGAGACGATATGTCTTTCGATGAAGATCATGAAGATAGAGATGAAGAAGGGACAACTTTTGCTGAAAGTAAAAAGTATGGTAACATATTGAAAAGTCTTAATGAATCTCAAATCAAAACACTAAAAAGGTTTATAAAATAAATAATTATGAAAATTAGAAAAGACGGTGTGTCATTTACATTAACTGAATCTGAATTAAAAAAGATTGTTAGTAAACAGATGATTAATGAGGGATTATTGAGTAGTGACGCTAAAGAAACTAAAGATGAGAAAATAAAGTCAATAATTAGACAATTGCGTAAATTATCGAACACTATCGATAGTGCTGGTGAGGGGATTAAAGCTTCTAAACTAAACGATAAACTCCATAGCATAGAAAACAAAATTAGAGAAACATTTGAAGATGTTAATGATATGTTAGAAGCACTAGCAGAGATAAAAAGAAAAAAAGAAAACAACACTCAAAAATAAACGGATTAGGACCGTTATAGTCTACGGACTATATTATCCCGTCTAAGTTCGCTACTAAGATGGGATTTTTCTTGTTTAATAGATATTTATATATTACATATGAAAAATTTAATTAAACAAATATTAAAGGAAGTGGTATCTGACAAAAAAGAAAAATTCCAAAGAAACATATTAGACATATTATCTCAAGAAGGTTTTAATGGTAGTACTGACTATAGAGAGGTAATTCAATTCCTTAATCACCATTTAAGTATAAAGGGGATGGAGGCGTTTGAGTTGTTTCAATTATTTAAAGATAATTGGAGAACTTTTGATAATAGTGATGATCTCATTAGAACTGATGTTACCACAAAAAAGGTAAAGACTTCTAATTCAAGGGCTAGGGATCTGGTTATAAATAAAATACCATTTAAAGGTAGTAACATTAACGCAGGGTACACTAATGGTGTTTATGTTGTTTATTCATATGACTGGTACCCAGTATTTGTCTTTAAAGATGGACAATGGTTTGAGAATGAGGTTAGATTTTCACCATCTACAGCAAAACAGATGGGTCAGTTGAGACCACATGGTGAAGGTGATATTATATCTACATCTAAAGGTAAACTTTGGGACATCATAAATAAGAAATGAAAACTCTAATAAGAAAAATATTAAAAGAAGAAATTTATCATCCAGGAAATTATGATATCTCACATAAAGGTAAATTAAATTTTATTGATAGGTTGACAGATATAATGATAGATGATACCCATATAGAGGATGTCCCCAGAGAAAGAAATTATTATGTAGAAGGACTCCAGAGAATTATTTTTTTTAGGTCTGAAAGTGGTAACCACATGGATTATGAAGAAGGTGTGATTTATCCTAATGATTCGTGGAAAAATTTTATTCGTTCTTACCAGAAGGACACATTAAGTGCAACACAAAAAGTAGTAGAGAAATACGCTGGTGATGTAGACTACATCACTGTGTTATACATTTGGAATGAGTATCTATATAAACTTAGAGAAAAATATTTTGGTGGGGGTACAGATAATCCATTGATAGATTTATAATTATAAATCATCAGTACACCATATAGGTGTCTTTTCACCAACCCAACTACCCTTAACATTAAAATTAAAGTACTCTGCCGCCTCTTGTTCTTCCATCCCATCATTAACTAATAACTGAATACATCTATTTACTGAATATATTAACCTCATAGATGACTCATCTATACCTATTATACCAGCATCATAACCATCAGCTTTTAATAATTCCTCTTCTGGAAACCATTCTACGATATTATCTAACATGATTAATTTTTAAGTGTAATGTATCTTGATATATGTTTGTATCTGTGGGTACCCAACAACAAAGGTGTTCTCCTTCTAAATGAAAGTGCATAGATTTAATTATAATAGTATCTGAGTATGGAAATTTCATAATTTCTGTTTTCCCGTAAGCATCACAATTTACATTTTTACTTGAACCACAAGAGGTTAAAATAAAAAATGATCCAATAATTATTACAATAAATGTTGTAATTATACCCATTACTTCTATTAGTCCATTATTTTCTTTATCTGGTAGTGTTTTCCCCATATTTTATTCATTTATTATAAATATAATGATTTTATTTTAAAAATACAATAAAATGTTATATTTATATCTATGAATAATAAGTTTATAGATGATATATTAGAGTTTCTAATTGAAAATACAGTGGTAAAAAGATATGAAAAGTTACCAGATGTTAATTTCCATTATACCGGATATCTTATTGTACCTATTGGTAATGGGTTTAGGTTTGATGTGTCCTATAAAACTATACTTCCGAATGGGGATTTTACAAATGAATGGTGGACAGAAATGAAAGAAATTTATACATTAAAAGATAAAGAAGTTATGTATGTGTTAGACGAATATAATGATTTTTTATGGTATATGGTTGAAAAAATAAATTTAAAAGAAGAAATAAAAAGTGAAATTAATGAAACAAAAGAACCACCATCATTTAATTTTGTTACGAACCAATATGAAAACATAGACAAAAAATTCTTAGATAAGGTGGTTGGTGTTTTGAAAGATGAGACTGACTACAATTCTAACAATAATAACCTCACAATACCTATAAGTCCTTATACGTTAAACAAATTAACTAATTATGGTCATCCCTTAATTGGTGGTTTTCATAGTTTTAAACCATACGCGCATTTTTATGATGAAATGCAGGATAAATTTGGTATTGGTAATTATGCTGAAATTCAATATATTTATCATAAATATAAAAAATATATATTGGAACTAATAAATACAGAGATTTAAATCCGAAACCTTTTTATAATATTGTTATATTTATATAGTAAATTAAATCAAATGAGTAGATTAGGGAAACAAAAAAAATTAATCATAGAACAAGCCAATAAAAGAGTGCTTGGTGAATCTACGGTAGATATAGATGAGGTTTTAACCCTTATGAAGTATAAATTTGGGTGGGGTGATTTGTCTACTGGTAGAATTGAGGAATTCGAAAATTGGTCTAATGAAGTCAGTGAACAAATGACTTCTGAAGAATATGCTGATTTATTTCATGACTGGATGACAACGGAATCACACCCAAGTGGATACGATGTGGGTGACATCTCAATTGATGTGGACGGTGATAACGATCCAGAACATTTTGATATAATAAAGAAATAGTAATATATATGAAAAAAATTAAATTAACAGAATCACAATATAAAAATATTTTAAAAGAATCTTATTATGATTCTAACAAGTTATATAGTAAAGATTACATATATAAAGTATTTAAGAGATCACCTTCAGAATTAAAACGTATTGTAAATAATTTAGAGGTTATTGAATGTACTGACGGTAATGGTGATTTAATGGAGTGTGTTAAGATATCAGAAGTATTATTCACTTATATTAACGGTAGATATTATTAATTAAAGGGTAGGTAGTTAATAGTTTCCACCCTATAAGAATCAGTTTTCGTTAATAATTTTTTTTATTTTTTCTAACCTAATTTCATTCTTTTTTAAATGATTTGTCGCCTTTTCAATCTCATTGGTATCACCTTTGGATAAAATAATAACCACCTTATTGTTTTTAATTCTATCTACTAAATTTTTAAGTTCTTTTTTTGTTAAATTTCTTACAATAATTTTATCATTGATAAACCTTTCCTCATCTAAAAAATAAACATCTTCTTTTTTTTCTTCACAGATAGTTATTTCCGCTACTTTTTGATCTAGGTTATAGTAAATGTGCTCAACCTTAGTTTTGAACCCATTACTAACAATCTTCTTATAAAGTTTTAAATCTTTTTCCATATTCCACAAATATAATGTTTTATTTTCAATAAGTCAATTAAAATGTCTATTATAACCTGCACAAGTATATTCTTTTTTATTATCCCATATACCACCTCTCTTAGAAACGTCCACCATATGACAATTATGTGGTTTAACGTGTTTTTTAGAGTGATTGGTTAGGTTTGTATTATTTTTATTTTTAATAACCCATGGACATTCCTTACATGATTTTTTCATTGTTTAAATAAATTTATATACTTCTATTACTCTAGCTTTTAACCTTCTAGAATCACATGAGTTACCAACAACAACACCATTAATTATTGCGAATGCGTGTCCACTAACATGAATTAAATATTTCCCCACATTATAATCACTTAAAAAGGTTTTAACTGTCATTTTATTTACTCTAGTGAAGCAACAACACTATTACTATAATCTTTTATTGCATCACTGGTGTTGATGTAAGGTACATTTGTTTTTGGGTGATTTTTAATCTTAGTGTATTCCATATTTATTTGTTTTATAGTATAAAGATACAAAAAATAATTTAGACTGCAAAATAAAACCCCACTAATAATGAGTTTTTACACATATATTATGATAATTTCTTTTTTACGTCTTAATAGAATAGTAGAAGTATAGGTTATCATTGTCCACCCCAACAGAGAGAAAGGTAAAGTTCTTATCCTTTAAAAATAATTGTCTTTCAGGGTCTTCTATTTTAAACCTAACAATATCACCTTCCACACCCTTTATTTTATTCCATTTAGGTTTACTATTATTAGGTGTAATTATCTTTTTACTTTCCTTTACCCTTTCTTTAGGGGTGGTAGATAATAATTCAGTACTTTTAACTTTTTTTCTACTCATGAAACAAATATACGTAAAAAAATTAAATAAACAAAACTTTTTATTTGTATTATTATTGTTTTTGATCATATTTATATTATAAATAATAGTGCGTAACATCATAAAAAAAATACTTAGGGAGTCTACATTGAACCAAAACATCGTCAATAAGGTTTATAACCACATTAAAGATGACTTTTGGTTTGAATATAATAGAAACTATAGGGGGTCGAAACGAAGGTGCTGCTCATTATGATGAGAGATATAACTTTTTAGTGACAATGACAACCAACGATTATGAATTATTACAAAAGGATTTATTAGATTACATTGAAAGAGATTCACATTTATGAGAGATACAATTAAAGTCATATTAAAAGAAGAGGTAGAAAGTAAGTTCTTAAAGACTATTGAGAACATACTTTATGACTTAATATATGTTGAACACATTAGTGGTGCTTTTAGATATGAAGAAATATATTCTGCTAGTCTAAAGTCTACTGACTACGCTGACGTACTATCAGATAACCCATATAATGTAAAGATGTTGGAGGAGTCATTAGATCTGACATCTTATAGTGTAAACTACCTTGATGGTGAATTATATGATGAAATTTTAGAGGAAGACAATCGTAATATAGTTTTATATATTATTTTATATCTAACCGATGTTTTTAAAATTGGTGATAGAGAATTTAGAAAAAGTTTACGATTTAAAGTTAAAGAAGTTTTAAACGATATGATTAAAAAATACGCTGAAGAAAATAACATTGACCTATATATAAAACATAGTTTAGACTGGTAATGAAAAAAATAATTAGAAAAATATTAAAAGAAGACACACTACACCCTTATAATTATAAAAATAGTTTAAAGGAACAAGAAGAGGACATTGAAATTAGCCCTTTTGAAGGTGCTTTGTTCACACCTAAATTTATGGAAAAAATGATGGTTAAAATGGATGAAGACCCCGATTTTTTCCTAAAGGATATATTACCGAATATGGGATTTGACAATAATCAAGAGATTAATGTGATATATAACTATTTAACGGAATATGATAGGAAACCTTACTATATACCAATCTTTTTTGACTGGGTGGATTTAAGTAACTTTTTTAGTGAAGATCGTGATTATGATATTCAAGGTATTACTAAACGATTTTTCGAAGGTGATTATGATTACTATGATAGTTATGGGGGTTGTTATGATTATCAGTCATATTATTTTGATATGGTTGATAAAGTTAATGTCGATACTATGAAAGAAAAATATTCTGAGAGTCATAAGGTATACGATGAAGATGAGTTTATTGAGTTTGTTGAAGAGGAGTTCGGTGGAGATATAGGTTGTGCATTTTCAGATGCACAACACAGTGCAGATGTAGACTACTTACATTCGGACATACAAGATAGTCTAATAGACTATCTTGGTGATTTTAACGGTAAGTTAGAGTATCATGTTGATAAAGAGGGTAATAGTGGTGAAAAGATGGTATATAATGGTAGCAGAGAAGTGGGTGATATAGTATCTAGTGATTTATTTAAAGAGTCTTTAGTTGTTTATGTTGAGTACGGATATACATCATTTGGTGAGTTATTCGATACTATATATAATAGGGAAAATGATGGGGAATATTGGGGTGATAAGGTTTTATTCCCTGAAGATAAAATACAGATCAACACTGATAAACACTTTAGATATGGTGGAAATGGTGATATGAGTGAACAGTATTTTAATGAAATACTTTCTGACAGGTTATATGATTATTAAAAAATAAAACTATATATTTATATAATATGAGAATCAAGGATAAAAAACATAATATTAAAAAAGTGAATTTACTTGTAGAGATGAGAAGTTATTTATTAAATGAATCACCACCTTACAATATGGATATGGGTGTACCAGTAATCGCAAAAAAAGCTCAACATGGATATTTAGAAGGGGATTCGCCAGAATTAATAGGTAAAGATGTGTGGTTTCATACAAACCGACATAATATTCTACATAACAAGAATGGTGCATTCGGTGTTTATGGTAGAAATAAAAGGGGTGGAAAACATTCTACACCTGGTATAATAGGTTATACAAACGATTTATTAATAGGTGGGGATATAAATTTCGATATAAGTATTGGGTATCATAATGTTATGAGAACAACAAAAGATGCTGGTGAAATGACTAAAAGGTCTCAAGTTGTAGGTGTCGGTGGAATTGTACAGAAATTACCTGATGACCCTGTAACCTTAAAAGATATTGCTGAAGAAATAAAATACAACCCCTTTATCTCAGATTACTTTCACACTGCTGATGGTAACTATAAGGTATTAGGTGCTGAATTTGTTTATGCTGAATATCGCCCAGATGGTAGTTACTCGCTACACGCAATAAACCCAGTTTTAGAACCATTTAAAATGGGTGAATATAATCCAGTATAAGTTATGTCGAATTTTACCCGTAAAGATAGATTATTTGATAAATTATTTGATGACTTAAATGAAGTATTCAATAAAGTCACTGTATTTAATTATGATGCTAGTTTAAGTGATGACGAATTTGATTCGTTTGATAATGTTCGGAGGATTTCACGATATTTAGTTAGAGATTATATTAGGGATACATATGGATATAGAAGAAATGACCCTATGACTATTCGTTTAGAAGATGAGTGGGTAAGAAAAAACTATAGAGATGGTAATATGCCATTGATTGGGGATACGATAGAAATGATTAAAATGGTAGATGATCCGAATCCTATACCGCCAGGTTCTAAAGGTGTTGTTAAAGGGTACACCTTTGTCGGTGGTCCTTTTTATGAAGACCATATTGACGTAGACTGGGAAAGTAATAGGAACCTATCATTGATAGTCGGTGTCGATAAATTTAAAGTTGTGAAAAGAAAATGAAATATATAATTAAAAATATATTAAAGGAGGACTACGTTAATAAAAAGAAGAATCAAGAATATCTGGATTTTATTGTTAATGAAATGTTAAATGGTGTTACTATTAAACTTGACTTTCCACCAAACCCCACATTCAGTACACTTTCAGAGTTTTCTGATTTATACGCTGAGGAAGAATTGGATCGTATTGTTTCTGACCCCGACTTATTTAATAAACTTGGATGGGAGGAATCAGATGAGTATGACGATATATATTATTTTAGAACAAACAACCCAAAGGATGAGTATGACCATAATGAATTTTACATGGAAATGGGTTATGATTGGATAGAACATTTAGAAGATATCGGTGAACTAAGAAAAATTGAAAATGATGAATGGGAATTAGTACATAAAGATATGGTGTTAAATTTAAGTGTTAATGGTGTTAATATACGAACTGTTCAGATGTACAGAGTACTATCAAAAAGTAAATACAGAAACCCTGTACCTTTAATATATAAATCCCATAGTATTATAATGTACCCTATTAGAGAAATGTTTAAAATAAGTGAGGAGGAGTTTGGGGTTGTTTTTACAGAATTTAAAAATAAGTTAGTGTCGTTATTAAAAGATAAGTGGGGTGTTGATGTAGTTGATAAATCAGAAACTCTAAATGAATCTATTGTAGATGATTTTATTGACTTCGGAAAAAATGAATTGTCGATGGGTGATGGATTTAATGTTAGACTTATTGATAATAATAATGAGTTAGAAACGTTAGCTAGTTATGATATGTCAAAAAATGAAATAAGTGTTATGTCAAAGAATAGAGCAATCCCAGATGTTATACGTTCAATCGCTCACGAAATGGTACACCATAAACAAAATGAGATGGGTGACTTAAAAGGTAACCCAGAAGAAGGTGAAGATGGTTCCCCATGGGAAGACCAAGCGAATTCAAAAGCTGGTGAGTTAGTTAGAAAGTTTGGGAGAGAATTTCCAGAGATTTATGATTTATAAATCTTATTACCTATAGATATATTATTATCCCCACAGAACCCTTTATTAACTTCTAAGTTACCATTAGATGGTACTGAAGGGAATATAGATGTTTTATCATAAGCCTTAGCCTTTTTAATTTCAACAATCTCATCATCATTAATGAAAATCATCTCTATCGGGAATTTTACATTGTCCATCCAAAATCCACCATCAACGTAGTCATAAAAAATTCCTGAATTAGCATCTAAACTATCTCGATACATAAGTCCAGTACCTTTCTCTTCTTCAGTATATGGTATTTCACAATCTACAGTAATAGTGTCACCATCATCATTTAATATATTTATAGTACATTTTTTTTTAAATGGTACTTCTACATTTTCTAATAGTATATCTAATAACTTCATAGTGATAAATAGTTGACTATTGGATAAAATATCATTATACTTATATAAAAATATTAGTTATGTCAAAAAGTAGACACAGAAAAAATCAAAAACAAAAATCTTTAGCTAGAACACAAAGAATAAAGGGTGAGCAATCTCGTACCCAAAAAAAGATGGAGAGTGAATTTCTAAAAGAAATGGAAAAACTTAAAGATAGACAATTAGAGATTGAAGAAAAGAAAGATTCTGACACATAATACGGAATCTCAGTATAGAAAAATTATCATTTTTAGGTGGTTACATAGAATCTTTAGGTAATATGTTTACCACAATAATAGGTAGATATGAAGGTAGATTAAATAGAGATAATTAAACCATTTACTATCAGCAAATAAAGTTATATATTTAAATAAAAATATTATGAACAACGATCAAAAAGCAGAGTTATATCATTCATATCTATTAAGACATGATAAATTAGATGGACAAATAGCTGACATCAAATCTGAAGCAGCTGGTAGAGACTTAAATGAGGACCAAAAAACTAAAGTTAATCTTATAGAGTTACAAAAAGCACAAATAGTTGTAGAAACACAAAAACTATTCGAGGGTTACTAGTATTTTACACTATTTTAACCTTTTTATTCGTTTTAACGCGTTTTTCGACTCATTTGTTATCTTACTACCTTTAATTAAATTCTCTTTATAGGGTATAAACCTTAGATTTTTGATATTTCCCACCTTTTTTGGTGGAATTCCCTCTTTAAACGAAATAACTATTGGGTAAATATGATCTAAATGGTGGTTTTTCCACCCTCTTTTATCAGAATTCTCCAATAAGTAGAGTTTTTGATTCTCTGTAACTTCCCATACCATAGCGTAGTATAATTTCTTATCTAAATCCTTAATTTTCTTAATTTTTTGTTTGATTTTGGGGTGGTTTTTGATTATTTTACGTATTTTATATCTAATTTTATCCCTTTTTCGTAGATTTAGGGTTGATTTAGTGGTACCTTTACCTTTTTTACTCTTTTTGGGTGGAATATTCATATTTTTCTGTAAATATATATATTTATAAATATGAAGATAATTATTACAGAAAATCAATTAAGGGAATTAGTGTTAAATGAAGGGGTAACCCCTAATAAAAAAAAGGACTTTACTTCAGATCTTAATGTTGCTAGTCAAAAGATATGGAACCATATTAGAGAATGGGAGTCTTTACGGACTTTTGCATATGATGACCATATTTATCCAAGTATACCATTTAAGAAGGGTAATAGTCTTAAAGGGACCCTTACTATAGGGTATGGACATACTGGTGAGGATGTATACCCTGAACAAAAAATTTCAGAAAAAGATGCCGACAATTTTTTAATTAAAGATGTAAATAATGCTGCGAATTGTATTAAGAGATGGGTAGGTAGACAAAAAGATAGAGACACAATAAATAACACTAAATATCATTTATTGACACAGGGTATGTATGAGGCGATGATTGATATTGTTTTTAATAGAGGTTGTGGGTGGTTTGTTAAGTCAGAAATATTATCTAACATAGAAAATGGTGAATACAATTCTGCAAAACAAAAAATAAGTAAATTATCAGGTGATTCGGGTAGGTGGGATAAAACATCAGAATTATTTTGTAGTAAAGGTTGTTAATTTTTAATAAAAACGTTATATTTATAAATAAACACATTATAGAATGAAATACATAGTAACAGAGAGTCAATATAAGGTACTTCTAAAAGAAGATAGAATAGATTACTTAAAAACTCAAAATGTAATCTCTCAGGAAATGTTAGATGGTATCACTAATGGTGAAAGAGAATCAGATGAAGATAGGGAACCAGGAGGGATGAGACCTTCAAGGAATAGGATTGACCCAATACAAAATGAAGAAGGTATAGATATTGCTTATATTATAACAAATAAAAAAGGTAAGACATCTATAAAATTAACTGATGAGATTTTTAATGATATTGTGGAAGCGGATCCATCAAGTAATAAACAATATGTTCAATGGATGATTGGTGTATTTTTAAGACACCTTTCGGATGGTGATATTCCACAAGCTATACGTTTTTTAACTGAAGATTTACCTGAAGCAAAAGAATTTTTAGGTGTCTTTGACAATATTAAAAAGAAAAAGGTATTTAAAACAGGTGCTCCGAATAGACCAAACGCACCTTCAGATGTTTCGAACATTGATAAATACGATGATTTAGCTCATTTATATTCTATTGTTAGTCCATTTATTGGTGTAGATGATGATGGGGATGATGAAACGACTGCTGGTGAGAAACTATGGAAAAAGTTAAAAAAATACGTAGATTTAGGACATGCTAGATTAGTATATAGAGATAATAGTGTCTTAGTTTACATACCAGATACAATAGAAGCTAGTTGTGACCCATTTGGTGATATAAAGTTAGCTACCTGGTGTACAAGGAAGGAGGGGAATTCTTATTTTAACTCTTATAGAAATAATAATAAAAAACCAGATGGTTCAGCCTCAGATTTATATATTATATTACCTAAAACTATGTTTGATGGTGATCCAACGGGTGATGATTTTTATCCTTTACAATTTCACTTTGAGAGTGATCAATTACATGATAAGACTAATAGGGGCATCGGTGATACTGATTTTAATAGAGTAGTTAATGATTTTCCAGGGTTAAGGTCATTCTTCATTAAAGAGTTGGGTGCGTTAGCATCGGCTGAAGTGACACAAGGTTCTGGTTTAATGGATAGTAAATATATAAAATACTTAAATAAGTTTGGTGGTAAAGCCCAAGACGTTATTAGTGATGAAGTTTATGAACAAGGTGTTATAAACATAAGAAAATTGGCTTCAGAACAACAAGTCCCATTACAACAAAATAAATATTTGAAATGGTTAATGGAAAATACGGATGGTGTTGATATTACAGATTATTTAGATGCGTCCACAGATACTTTAGATTTCAGTAATATGTCATTAGGTACTATGCCAGATTTATCTAAATTTACTAACTTAAAAAGGTTAACAGCTAACGGTTGTAATTTAAATGAGTTACCACCAGTTAACTTTATACCGACACCGAATAGAATACAAGTGTTCGCCTTTGCTAATAATAATATTAAAAGGGCCCCGATTAAAGGATATGCTGAGGTATTAACGAATTGTTTTCTATTTAATTTAGATAACAATCCTTTAACATTTATTGATGTACCAGAATTGGATAGAATGGTAGAAGCTAGTGGTTTGTCTAGATTTACATACAGTGATGACATATTACCAAACTTAAAACCAAAGAATAGAGAAGATTTTAAGAAATTTTTAAGTGATGACACAGAAATTGGGTACTTTACTGGTTCAGTGTAATAATTATATTAAACAAAAAAAACAAAAATGAAAAAAGGAAAAAAGACAATCAGGCTAACTGAATCAGAAATGGTTTCACTTATTGAAAATATCGTGAAACAAGTTAAAAATGAAAAGAAAAAAGAAATTACAGAATCTATAGAAAGTAAAAAACCTATTTCTAGCCGACCAGTAACTATAAATAAAAGAACACCAATAAGAAAAAGATAGTGATTATGAAAAAAAAATTAAACATATTAAACGAAGAGATTAGAAGAATGCACCAACTATCTTCTTATAAAGAAGGTACTACACTGAATGAACAAGATGGTGATAACGCCCAATCTTCAAATGTAACACTTACTGACACTTTTAACGGGTTAGGTAAAGAACCTAAAGTTTTAAACTCTAATGATGGTTCAGATATAACGATTGCTTTTCCCCAGATAAAAAAAGAAAAACTATTACACCCAGCGACAGATGGTGAACCAATAGAAGGTGACTATGGTGTAAAAATCAAAAATAGTGTAATATTATCTTTAGGTGGTAAATACTATTTAGTTATTGGTTATATTGGTAAATTAGATAAAAATAACAAAGTGGTAGATGAAAAACCAATGGCTATGGTGATATCGACATCAAAATTTAATGGTACCGGTGCAGGTAGTCCAGTGAGAATATATAAAATTTTGGATAAAGTTAACAGTTTACCGTTCTTAACCGCTCAAATACCTAAAATTATGGATATGGATAAAGAGCTGGCGGCTAGATGGTTTGAAGTTCATAAAGATATCTTAGTGAAAACGTTCAAGATGACTAGTTCATATGGTATAGACACATCTATATTAGATGACCCTAAATTAGACGCATTCATTAAACAAACAAAAAGTCATATACAATCATAAAAAAATAATAATATAAGGGGTATTTATACCCCTTATATTATTTATGTGTAACCACACTTTTATCGATTATACATCTTAAGTTATCATTATTATAGTAGATAACAATGTCCTTTACTACTTTACCCGTAATCTTATCTCTCACTACAATTGTTTCTAGTGATAGGTTTTCTCCAGTGTTACTGTGTCCACTATTATCTACCCAATATTTAATTTCATAATTCGTTGTATCATAAACCTTAATGTAGTTTGTGACCCAATCATTATAGGTAATATGTTCATCATCATCTAAATATGTAAAACCACCAATCTTTAGTTCCAAAATACGTGGATTGATGATACCATACATATGTTTAACGGATTCATCTGTGAAGATATCTTTTAATAAACCTTTTAGTAGTGGTGCGTCATTATCACCTGTTTTAAATATTCTTGTGGTGGTTTTCCATTGATTAAGCTCTCCCATCATCCCATTAATCCCAACAGCTAATGATGAATCACAATCACACTCTTTCATCATTACGTCTACTTGTTCTTGTGTTTGTGAATACCCAATCCCACTTACTAACAATACGAATACTAATATTAAATTTTTCATAGTTATTTATTTTTATACTACAAATATACACCTATTATTCCGATTATCCTAATTAATATGTATTTTTTTTAGAATAATCTTATATTTATAAATATAGAATGGTATTATGAAAAAAAAACTTACACTAAACGAAGAATTAAATAGAATGAAAAGACTTATGGATTTTTCCATAGTTGAAAACTCTCATGATGTATTGGCTGAAGAGAATATGAAAGAGAAATATCTTCTTAATGAACAATCTCCATCAATGGTTGGTGGGGGACGAGGAAAATTTAGAGGAGAATTTGGAGGAGGAGTAACTGTGAATAAAAAAGTTAAAGCTAAAAAGGCGTCTCAAGAAGATATTTCTAGTTTAGGTGAAGATATATTCTCTAAAGAAATTTTAGAGGTATTTTCATCAGGTGGAAGAGGAAAACTTAAAATTACTGAAGAACAAGCAAAAGAAATGTCTAAAGCATTTGTTGCTAAGGCTCAGGTGAAAGGTAGTGATACAAATAAGAAATTTAGGAAAGGGTTATTACTTGGTAACTTGTATTTTAAAAGAACCCTACCAGACACCCAAGGTGTCGAATTGGACGTTTTAGGTGAAAAAGTAAATGCTAATTGGTCTGTTAATGGTGCACCTATTAAAAGTAAAGATGGTACTGATACCCCAGAAATACCTATCTATGATTCTAATATGAAAGTTATTTATAAATCAACAAATGCTGAAGCGATTTCTAATTGGGTAACTAATCAAAACATCGATTTATTTAAGTCAGGTGAGGAACAATACTATTTAACTACGTTTAATAAAATAGATGGAGAAATGAAACCTAGTAAACACGGTTTCTTTATGGGAGTTAAAGGTAAAACTTTACCTGACAGTATCGTTACTATTGGTGTGGGTAGTGCTGAATCTACTCCGGGGACAGAAACTGATCCTATCCCATTCGAAAAACCAATAACTGTAGAATTAACTGTAGAAATGGGTGAATCTTTTAAATCGGGTTTCAGTACATTTAAAGATCCAAAAACTGCGAAAACAACTTTATTAACAAAAATTAAAGAGGAATTAAATAAAAAAGGTTTTATTAACCTAAATATAAGTGATATAAGTGTAATATCATCGGCAAGTAATTTCTATGGTAAGGTGGTTGACTTTACCCATGATGAAAGTGGTAACCCAGTAAAAGGAGGTATAAACTTTACCCAATCACCAACAAAAACAAATGATGTAAGTGTAGATAACAATAACCTTCTTGCTTGGAATAGGGGTTTGGGAATTGTGGAACTTATGAATCAAACTAATGGTACTGATTTAGGTGATAATTTAGGTAAAGTAACTATTGCTGATGATGTTAATGAAAAGGTTGAGTGGAGAGTAACTGATACTGGTGGATCTGTTGATGTACCAGGTGAAGAAGGTGCTGGACAATACGCAAAAATATATATTAGGGGAGAGGTGATAAGGATGGAAAAGGGTGAAAAACCAGGTACTACAACAACTGGAACAAATGAAGCAAATTTAAGACAAACCATACTTTATTTAGATTCGAAATCGAGTAAGGGTGGTATTAGAATGGCAACTTGGTTTGACCTTAGAAGGGCTAAATATGATAAGAGTGGTATAAAAGATAGGCGAACACCTGGAACCTTTAGTGGTTTACCAAAATGGTTAGATAGAATTATATATGGGAAATAAATAAATTAAAGGAGGGTTACCCCCCCTTTTTTTATTGTTGATTAGCAAACAAATCAGTATTAATTTTTGATTTGTCTTTACCCATTACGGTTACAAAAGACATTCTACTATTATTGAAATCCATAATGAACGACACACCCATTAAATCAATATCATCAGATGACATATATAACTCCCAGTGTTTTGTTGAATTTTTAAAATCTTTTAAAAATAAATTCGCAATAGATTTAACATTTACATGGTCAATGTTTTTTACATAGTAGTTAATTGCGGCTTGTCTATTAAAGGTTGCAATGTGTCCGACAAGTCCTGCACTCACACATTCTCCAACGTACACTCGATTAGGACAGTAGTATTTAACTCTATCTGATGGGTGATCTAAAATTTTTAAGTCACCTTTATAGACGTAATCTTTTTTACTTTCAACACCTCTAAAAGAAACGATACCTTGAAACTTTTCCCATTCCCCATGAGTCGCACCACATCCCACTTCAGATAGATACTGTGCGTGATGATTAGACGCCAACGAAAGGATAGAATCATATTCCATCTTAACTACAGTCATTTCTTTGGATATGATAATAAAGTTGATATTATTACCCTTAGATTTTTTTATAATCTGACAAGAGTTACCCTGAGATTCTTCTTTCTTCTTAATAGATTTCAACTCTTTCTGAGAAAGTCCATCGGAGGATCTATAAATGAATTCTTTCTCAATAGTCAGATTACTTCTCGCAGAATCAATAAGTCTAACAAATTCCCTTTCCACCGCAAGTCTGTTCTCGTTATACCACTTCTCTAATGTATCATTGTGACTTTGAGAAAAACTCAATCCACTTACTAACAATACGAATACTAATATTAAATTTTTCATAGTTATTTATTTTTATACTACGAATATACAACAAATATTCCGATTATCCTAATTATTCGACCTTAATTACTATTTTTTCTTTGGTTTTAACATAACTAACCTTAATAGTTTGACCTTCTTTAACCTTACCTTTAAGTATTTCTTCAGATACAGGATCCTCAACATACGTTTGGATAGCACGATTTAGTGGTCTAGCACCATAATCTTCATCGTACCCTATTTCAATAAGATAGTCTCTAACAGTTTTATTAATTTGTAGATTATAACCAATCTCTTCAACTCTATCTCTAAGATTAATAATTTCTAAATCAACAATTTGACCAATCTCATCTTTTGTTAATGATTTAAATATGATAACATCATCAAGTCTATTTAAGAATTCAGGTGCAAAGTGTTTTTTAAGTTCATCCCTTAATAAATCTTCTTTACCAATATTTTCTCTCTCTAATTTAGATTTAGTTCCAAAACCAACACCAGTTCCAAAATCTTGTAATTTTTTAACACCAATGTTAGATGTCATGATAACCATACAATTTTTAAAGTTAACTTTTCTACCCAAACTATCAGTTAATTGTCCATCATCTAATAATTGTAATAGAACATTGTATATATCTTTATTGGCTTTCTCAATTTCATCAAACAATATAATAGAGTATGGTTTTCTTCTAACCTTTTCAGTTAATTGTCCACCCTCTTCGTGTCCAACATACCCAGGAGGAGAACCAATTAATCTGGAGATTGAATGTTTCTCTTGAAATTCAGACATATCAAATCGTATTAATGAATCCTCATCACCAAACATATACTGAGCCAATTTTTTCGTCAAATGTGTATTATGGGTAACGGTAAAATCACCTAAAAGATAAAGATGGTTACCGTCTAATGTAAAACCGAAGTAATCGTCTATTTTTAATGCTTCTATTTTAAATCCAGTAACTAAAACGTCTTTTTTCTGTTTTCTTTTTTGTGATTTTTTTCTTTCTAATAATAGAGGTAAATCGCTTAAATCACCACTAATATATATTCTATAATATAGTTCACCATCAACGAACTTCTCTTTAATGCTCGTACAATACCCCAATGACCGACTTAAATAAACTATATCATCTGATAATTTTTTATTTTTCTGAACTATCTCATAACATTTATGGTACATATAACCATCGGAATCTATTATACCCGATAATAACATTTTTCTATCCTCAACACCACTAGTTAAGTAATCAAAAGGGATGTGTTTATTATCTAAAAGATTATAATGTTTAAAATCTTTCCTTAATAGACAAGATTGACCACCTTTCATTCCTGTAGAAACGTAATATGTGTTAGATTTATTATTTTCATGTAAATGTATAGACACACTATATTCTTCAGTTATTTCGTCATCAAGATCACTAACTAAAACTTTTTTAGTATTTAATTTATTAACAAAAGATTCGATATAATCTACAATTTCTTTATCCGCTGTGGTGACACCAACACGTTTACTAATACCATCACCTAACCACAAACCTAAAAAATATGGGTCAATCTTGATGTCTTTTTTAGTGAAATCAACACCAACACTATATAATTTATGGGTATGTTTAAACCACTTACTTTTTTCCAGATATTCTTTGATTGAAATATTGATTATTTTTTTAGTTGTAGTATTCTTTAATGATAAAATATGTGATTCATTACATGTAAATGTGTCACCACCCTTCTTTGGGGTTATCTCATACATTTGATCTTTACCCCTAGCTAACGATAACACCGTTCTTGGTGTTGAGTCGTCACCCATTAACAATTCACCCACTAAAATATCCTCAACGTTTTTAATCGAACCATCATACATCAATACTTTAGTACCTTTACCATGACACTTACCTACGCCTGTCGGACCTAAGAACATAAAAGATCCGATAGGCTTCTTAGGGTTTCTAATCCCTACTCTATTACGTCTTAGTGATTGAGCAATCTTAAGTAAAGCTTCGTCTTGTCCGATAATTGAACCATGTAAATCTTTTTCCATTTCTAATAGTCTTCTACCTTGATCACCAGTAAGTCTATTTAATGGTATACCTGTCATTATAGAAACCACTTCATTCACATCTTCAGGTGTAATAGTTTTTCTTTTTTTATCTAAAGTAGTTAACCACTTTCTTTTTTCAGATTCTAACTTTTCCGATATAATTCTTTCAGTATCTCTAAGTCTAGCAGCTTCTTCATATTTTTGACTTTTAACTACATCATTTTTTTCTTCTTTAATGTCGATAATCTCACACTCTAACTCACTAATTTTTTTTGGTGGTTTAGAATTTACTTGAGATCGAGACCCAACCTCATCCATAATATCTATAGCCTTATCGGGAAACTCTCTATCTGTTATATATCTATCCGCTAGTTTAACACATTTTTCAATTGTTTCTATTGGGTAATTTACTTTATGAAAATTTTCATAAGAAAATTTTATTTTATTAAGTATCTTAATGGTGTCTTCTACTGAAGGTGGGTTTATAATCACTTGTTGGAATCTTCTAGCTAACGCGCCATCCTTTTCAATATTCTCTCTATATTCATCTAAAGTAGTCGCACCAACCAATTGTAAGTCACCTCTACCTAAAGCTGGTTTCAATACATTAGCAGCATCCATAGATCCTGAAGCGTTACCAGCACCAACCATTGTGTGTACCTCGTCAATAAATAAAATAACGTTATCTACCGACACTAACTCATCAACAATACCCTTAATCCTTTCTTCAAACTGACCTCTATATTTGGTACCAGCAACTAAAGACGCTAAATCTAAAGAAACTATTCTTTTATTTAATAATGTCCTAGGGGCTTCACCCTGAACAATTTTTAAAGCCAAACCTTCAGCAATTGTAGTTTTACCAACACCAGGTTCACCTATTAATATTGGGTTATTTTTCTTTTTTCTAGCTAATATCTGAGCAACTCTTTGTATTATATCGTCTCTACCAATAACTGGATCAATTTTACCTTCTACAGCCCTTTTAGTTAAGTCCACTGAGAAGTTATCTAATATAGGTGTTTCATTACTTTTACCCTTACCTTTAATTTGTTTTTTATAGTTTTTGAAGTTTTCACCTTCATCACTATCCATAGGTTCTATACTATTTTTAATGGTATAGATTTTTAATTCCTTATCATATTTTTTATATGTTACCTTCATACTCTTTAAAATATTATTTATTTCGTTTTTTGTTTTTAACAAAGATAGTAAAATATGTTGGGTATCCAAATATTCATTATTAAGAATGTCACATTCTTTTTCAGCACCCTTTATAACATTCTCTGTTATGATATTTAATGGTAATGATATGTCATAATCCTCACTACCACTATTTAATTTAGATATTGAGTTCTCAATTTTTTTATGTACAACATCCACATCAATACCCATTTCAATTAAAACTTTAATTGCTACATTATCATAATCATTTATAATTGCAACCATTAAATGTTCAACTCTAACCTCCCAATCTTCATATAATTTGGCTTGTTTGATGGACATACTTATTATTTTTTTCACTTTGGTTGATATTTTTTTCATGAATATTTTGTTTATTTAATAAATATTGGTATATTTGTTTTAAACTTATATATAATATTATGGAAAGTCAATACAATTTGAGATTAGGTAATACAAAAATCATACTAAAAGAGATGGTAGAAAAAAACCAAAAAGTGGATATGATTTTCACTTCACCACCTTACTATTCTATGAGAAAGAATTATAGTGGGAATGATGATGGGGAAATAGGTTCTATACATGTCGATGATTACGCTGATTGGTTTTTAGAATTCACTGAACTTTTTCTAAAAGTCTTAAAACCCAACGGTAGTTTCTTTCTCAATATCAATGAAAAGATAGATAAAGGTGTTGTTCACCCAGTTTTAGATGAATTAAAGTATAAGATGAGGAAACAAGGGTGGAATCTGGTAGCTAAACCTTATATATGGTTTAAGAAAAACTCTATGCCAACAAATTGTAAATATAGAGCGATAGATAGATATGAATATGTATTCCATTTTTCTAATTCTAATAAACCTAAATTTGTTGCTGATAATTGTAGAACAGAACATTCTGAAGTCACTAAAAAAAGATTTAAGAGTCCAGTTACGACTATAAACTCTAGGGATGGTATTTATGAATCAGAAATGAAGACTTTAAATGAAAAGGGTTCTTTACCCCACAATGTAGTGATTACAGCTTCAGAATCTAACCCCAGTGTATTACACCCAGCACCCTTTCACGTTGATCTGGCTGATTGGTTTGTTAGAATCGGTAGTGAAGAGGGTGATGTAGTCTTAGATCCATTCGCAGGGTCTTCTACAACAGGTGTTGCATCATTAAAGAACAATAGAAAGTACATTGGTATTGACTTAGTGGATTTTAACATTGAGTTCGGTACTAAGAGAATGGATTATTTCCTTGAAACTGGAGAATGTTACATACCAAAAAATAAGTTAGAAGAATTAGGTATCGATGTGAACTACTATAAAATAAAAGGTAAACACATTAACAACCCATGTTAATAGAACCATCTCTTTTAAGACGTGGATTTATTTACTGTTGATTTTTTAATAAATTATAACTATATTTGTATTATGATACCATCAGCACCAAAATTTAGAAAGATTGTGTTGTTATTAAAGGATGAAGATAACAAACCAACAACAAGAATAGAGTACTTAGATTCTGCTATGATAATAACGGGTAATTATGTTATTATTACTGAAGAAGAATTAGTAAGTGTAGATAGTCCTTCTACTATTAGTGGGAATATCTATGAAATGAAAAATATTCATTCATATAAACTTTATAAAGATTAAATTATGATATTATTAAAACATGAAGAAAAGGGTTCAATAGAATGTCTATATGAATCCAGTAACATATTAGGTTCTAAATACGTTACAAATGAAAAAAAATTAGCAATAATATTTAAATCTGGTAAACAATATGTTTACAGTGATATCACATATGAACAATATCGTAAGTTTGAGTTATCTAAAAGTCAAGGTAAAGTGCTGAACACTATAGTTAAGGGACATAACTTTGAGAAGTCAACTAACACTGTAGATATTACCCCTATGTTAGAACAAATAGAACAAATTAAAAGTACGTTATAAAAATAGAAACGGGCGTTTCGATAATAAAAAATAAAATAAAAAATAAAAATTATGGAAAATTTAATAGTAGTAGTATCAGTTTTATCTACTTTAGGTGTGGTTGCAATAGTCTTATCTATTGTAAGTGTCCTAAATAAGTTAAAAGGTAAGGTTGATGTTCAATCGTTTGATAATAGAGTAGATAATATGGAACGAAGTCTTAGAGAAGGTATAGAAAACAATTATAGGTTAATAGATAGTAGTGTTGTGGAAATTCACAATATGTATGAAAGAAAAATGGAAATATTAGAAAACCAAATTTCTAAAGTAGATAAAAGAATAGATTCTAGATCCGATAAATTAGTGGATCATATGTGTAGAGAATTTAATGTCGTACACGAAAAATTAGATAGTAATAAAGAAAGTAAGAAAAAATTACTTAAAGATTAAATAAAAAGATTCGCCCGTTTCCTTTTATTTAACATTTATCTCTACATTAGTATATTTATATAAAAACACTAATTTATGGATATCAGAAGATTAACAGAAGAAGAAGTTAATAATTTATTAGAAAAAGAATCAATTGACTTATCCTCTTTCCAAGTAAGGTCACAACTTAATCCAAAAATATTTGACGATACCCAACACATGTACGAAGATGTTCGTAGAAGGCTTCTTATGATCGCTGACGATTTCTTTGAAACTTTAAATGTAGATTGGGTAGATATTGACGATATTATCTTAACTGGTAGTCTTTCTAATTATAATTGGTCAAAATTCTCAGACGTTGATTTACATATATTGGTGGATTTTGAATCTGCCGATGAAAATGTCGATTTAGTAAAGGAATACTTTAACTCAAAGAAAAATTTATGGAATGAAAAACACGACATAACTATTAAAGGTTATGAAGTGGAGGTATATATGCAAGATACTAAGGAAGAACATGTTTCTAGTGGTGTATATTCTATTCTATGGGGTGGATGGGTTATTAAACCAGACTACACTAAAAAAGAGATAGACTCTAAAAAGGTTGAACATAAGGTTAATAATATTATAGATGGTATCGAAGAAATTTATTTTATGTATAAAAGTGGGGACTATGATAAAACTATCAGGAAAATCCAAAACATGAAAGATAAAATTAAAAAAATGAGACAAAGTGGTTTAGATAGAGAGGGTGAATATTCTTTTGAAAACATCGCGTTTAAAGTACTTAGAAGAACTATGTATTTAGACAAATTAAGTGAGATTGAAACTAAAGCATATGATAAATCATTAACTTTAGATGAATCGTTTAAATATTTTAAAAAGAGATAAAAATTAAATTGTGTTTTTTTATTAAAAACGCAATATTTATTTAATAAACATTATAATGGGAACATATTTAACAGGAACATATTCAGTCATACACACTATTAGTACTGCAAATTTTACTAATTTTGTATATAGTGCTGTTTATTTTAACACAAGTGGTACATATACGATAAATGGTACATCGGTTACTGGTGTAGCTGGTGAGACATTAGATATTATAATAGATGAGTCAACAACAACATTAAACGCAGGGTTTCTTTTATTAGGTAACTCTAAACCACCAGGATTATTTAGAACTGGTTTAGTTACCACAACTGGTGGAACTAATGGTGGGGAACAATGGCAATTCGTAAATATATACACAGGATTACCAACAAACGGATAAAAATAAAATTAAAAATATATATATATAAAATGAAAAAATACACTAACCCAAAAACCCTAAAAGGACAGGATAAAGTTAATAGAGCTAAAGACTTAATGAGTAGAATGACTACATTGAATGAGAGTACTTCTCTTTCAGAAATAGATTTCATTAAGAAAGGACCAAACGGAATTGTTTATGGTATCATTAGAGAAAACCATAACTACTTTATAAAAACCACTGAAAAAACATCTGGAACATTATCTTCTGAAGATTTTGATTATTCAGGTGGTGTTAAAAATAAATTCAACGAAAGATATCATTCTTACGCTGAGGCGTTGAAACATTTAAATATGAAATTTGATATGTTGAACGAATCTTATGGTATTGAAATCGGAACAAATCTTTTTGAATCAGATGGTGTGGAAGTTAAAGAAGCTAACGCTAGTGGATTAGTTAAAATTAAAGAAGTTGTAGATGTTGCAGATGAAGTTGTAACGGAACCAAAAGACGGTGAGAATACTGAAGATGTTGAGGAGTTATTAGACGAAGATATTGAAGAAGTTGAAGAACAAAAAAAAGTAATTAAGGTTGATGCACCTCCAGCAGTAGAATATCCTATAGAAGATGAAGTCGAAGTAGATGAATTCAGTGTGGAAGATGAAGGTGAAGATCCTTTTGGAGATGAAGAAGGTGGTGATATGGGTGATGAAGAAGATGGTGATGAAACCACAAAGAAAATACAAAAATACACTGGTAAACTTGGTCAACTATTAAGAGATAAAACTGAGCCAGACGCTGAATTAGATAAGTACGTTATTAACTCCATTATTTCGGCAATTGATTGGGAAGAGATTTCTGATGATGATGTTGAAGACATCATATCAAAAATAGAGGGTGAAGATGAAGAAGATGGTGAAGGGGTTGAATTAGATATGGATATAGATAGTGAAGAAGTGGTTGATTTGGATTCTGAAGAAGTTGAGGACCCATTCGCTGAAGAAGAAGTGGTAAAAGAATCTAGAGTATTCTCCAAAAAACAATTAATGGAATCTTTTCTTAGAAACACCACAAAAAAAACACTTAAAAAAGTATTAAAAGAAAACAATAGAATTTGTGAAGAATGTTTAGGTGAAGGTTGTGAGTCTTGTAATGTGGAAGAACACCATAATATGTCTCATACAAACTACGGAAAATTCGATAGAGATGAATATATGTTAGATGAAAAACTTAAAGGTGGTCAACATAAACTCGATAGGAACAAAAATAGAAGAATTGATGCTGAAGACTTCAAAATGATGAGAAAAGGTAAGAAACAATATATGGATGAACAAATTGAAGAATTTGATACCTTCGATGATTGGAAGAATAGTGATTATTATCCAGACAGTCAGTGGACTATTGGTGGTAATAGTAGATCAACTGTCAGGAATAATAGAATGTCCGATGGAAAACCATCGAACCAACACTATTTTGATAAATATCGAGATCAATATGGTCCCTTTAGAGTTAAACCATGGGAAGATTCACATGCAGGGACATTTGGTCCTGATGATAATGATTTACCTTGGATAGATACTAGAAATAGAAGACTTAGTGGTGATATTAATGAAGATATGGACGTAATGGATGCAATAGCAACAGGACAAGATTATCTTTCAGCAACAAGAGATTTAGATAGAGATGGGGATCAAATTCCAAATAGATTAGATATGGATAATGATGGTGATGGAAATATAGATTTTGAAATGGGTTCTGACGGAAATGAAGGTTTCATTGAATTAGATTTCGATTCTATTATGGGTACTGAAGCACCTGTTAAGGAACCAGGTATTAAAGAACCTACTACACGTCCAGGTAAAGGGGAAAAATGGAAAACTATTAAGAGACCTAAAGTTGATCCTAGACCTAAAGCTAGTGATAGACCATCTAAACGTTCATTTAGAAGAAGAGGTATGTTTAGATAATGAATTTAGTTTATATAAATAAAATTGGGCAAAACTGGAAAGGGAACTACATTTATGAGTTCCTTTTTTCTGACACTTTAGAAGATATTGACGGTGAAGGTTGGGACTCGTACCCATCTTCTGGAAATCCAGAACCACCAGAAGGTAGATTTGTTAAAGAGACGGGGATGTTAGATACCACATTAAAATTAGATTTGGTACAAGAGTCTGATTCATTTGCAATGTGGGACGCTGTAGATGGTATTGTTTCGATGGCTTGGGAAAATATGGAAGGGTATGATGAATATCCAGAAAAAAGATTATTTTTCTCTTTTGGTGAAGATATAGAATCAGTAAATGACAAACTATATGAAAAGGATATAGTATTAAATTATAATAAAGAAACGATAAACACATAGAAATGAAAAAGAAAGTAAAAATTTACGAATCAGAAATCAAAAGAGCTACTAGACGTAATCTAATGGAAAGTTATTTAGACGAACAACATGAGATGAGAGACACTTATAGTAGAGCAGATTTTAAATCTTCACCTAGAGAACAAGGAGTTAAAGATTTATTTGGGAAGTACGGGGAAGAGATTCCACCATCAGTACTTAGATATATGAGAAAAAACCCAACAGCAATTGTTAAAAGATTGTTTAAACTTTATGGTAATGAGATATTTGATGTAGTTACAGGTTCTGGTGACGATTATATGTCAGTTGATGCACAAAGTGGAAAATATGGTCCTTACGATAGAGATAATGACGGTATATCAAATAGTGTTGATCAAGACGATGATGGTGATGGTATGTTAGATTTAGATGGTGAAATGGTAGGTGAATCTGAAGAAGTAGTCACTAAATCCACTAAATATAGTCGTGATGAGGTTAAAAATATGACGGATATTGATGGGACTATGACATTACCTAATACGAATGAATCTACAAAAAGTTTACTCAAAAAGTTTCTAAACACTAGAAAGTAAAATGAAAAAAAAGGATATCATAAAGGGTTTAATATCTGAAAAGTTCGTTTCTAAAGCGCAACAAAAATATTTTTATGCTAAATGTGATGATTCATCAAATAAAGAAGAAAAAAAATGGTGTAAAATGGCTAAAGAATTTTCTGATGATACTGATTTTAGTAAACTAAAAGACAAAAAAGAGACCATAAACAGTAAAATGAAGAAAGGGCAGTTAATGGAATACATCAACTTCAAACGAAACGGTGGTATTAAAAAATTAAGAAAAAGGGATATCGTAAAAGAACAAAGAGATCAACCTATTCACATTGTAGATGAAATGGATAATTTCAATAAAAGAGATGTCATGAGGTATATAGAATATATTAGAGAAAGTGGGTTGATTAATATGTTTGGTGCCCATCCGATACTTAACTGGACCAAAAAAGATATGGAAAGGTGGTTATATGGTCAAAAACAAGATATTGAATCTATTGAAGATGAGATTGGAAATCTTAAATATGAAGAGGATGATAATGAATCTGAAATAGATAGTTTAGAAGAACATTTAAAAATTATAAACTATTTATTAGATAATAAACAAAAAATAAGAGACATACTCATTAGAACCGCAATTAAAAGGATTGAAGAGGGAGATGGTAATATGGAAACACATAATATACAGAGAGTGTTTCAGAGGTTAGCTAAAGATTCTTGGATGATGTGGACAACTGCTATTCATGGTTGATAAAAAATTAAGAAAATGAAAAATAAAACAATTAGAATAACGGAATCACAATTAAAGAAATTAACTAAGAAAAGAGTTAGTGAAGCAATTGAATATGATCCACAACATCCAGAAAGAATGAACCCCGACATTGAGAGAAGATTGGGGGGTGGTGAACATATTTTTGGAAAAAGCAAATCTGTTCCTTCTGGTTCGGAAAGTCAAAACTATTCTGAGAAATTAGCTAGTAAAAGATTTAAAGAAATTATTAGTAAAGTAAAAAGATATCATGGTGTGGATAATATTAGCCCAAACATTATGAGTCAGATGATGTCGATAATGCAACAAGTTGGACAAATAGAATCTAACCATAAGGATGCATTAGAGAAATTAGCTGTAGATATAGTGTCGGAAGAGTTTGACATCCCAGATCAAATGTTAGAGGCTACATTAACACCTCCAGGTACAGAACTTAGTATCGATCCTGATGAAGAGGAAGAAGAGGATGATGATGGTGGATTTGAAATTCCTAAGCAACCAAAAAGTGCTGAGAGAATGGAAGAGTTGGAGATGGAGGTAGATAAGAGAAGAATATTAAACGCATTAATGCAAGGAGCGTCTAAAAAAGGACACTATATATTCCATATGGTTGCCGATGAATTAGATTCTTTAGATCCGAGACTTATGGTATTATATGGTAAACTTATGTCAGTTGCTGATTTTCAGTATTGGGTAATTCCTGATAGTGTAATGGGTGGTAATAAAAGTATTGGTGGTACCGAAAAAATTGAATGGAGAAAAGCTGAAAAAGCTGAAGATGAGGATGAAGAAGAAGAAATGAAAAAAGTTAATATAGAAGAGGATGATGAAATGCCTGTTGTAGTCGCTAAAGCGTGGATTTTCCCATTATTGGTTCATGAATTAATTAAAGGGACATTAGAGTTATCAGCATCCAACTGGGGTGAAGGTCATTTAGATATGGAAGAACAAATGGAAGTTATCGAAAAGGCTGATACAGTCGAAGGTGAGATATGGGGGATGAGATTGGGTCCTGGTATGTGGGAAAAATTCTTAGATTGTATTGATCCAGATGATTACGATATTAAACAATGGTTATTCCACGAATTAAGTAAATTACCAGCTAAACAATTTCATTCATTTATGAAAGAAATACTTGTGGGTAGTCAAAAATGTACGGAAGTTATTAAAACATTAAAAGATTTACACAATCAAGAACCAAGTGAAGGTTTGGATGATATGATTGATGATAACGGTTACGATGACATGGGGGATGTATTAGATAATTTAGGGATTAATGTTGAAGATGAAGATGAATCTACTGAGGAACCTAAAGAAGTTGATTATTCTGAGATGTCTAAAAAGGAGATTGAGGAGTTAATTAATGATGCTTTAGATACCGGTGACTTTGTTACAGTTGCAAAGTTACATAAATTTATGTAACCTTAATAATTATTATACTATAAAAAATCCCACTATCGATGGGATTTTTTGTTTATAACAAGTATTTATATATAAGATGAGACAAAAAATTAAAAATATATTATTGGAGTATGTAGATTTAAATAAATATAAAAAATTTAAATCCACCGTTTATAGATATATCGATGAATATATGGATGGTGATGAGTTTAGTGATATGGATGAAAATGAAAAAATGACTGTCATACCATATAATATGATGTCTGATTTCAATATTAAGAAATATGATGCAATCACCTTCCTTTTTCTATGGTGTATGGACAAAGGTAAAGACCCATTAGAATTTATCGCTTACGAAGAATTAATTAATGAACATTACGCTGAGGATTTAACTGAACTTCTTACAAATATTGGTTGGTATGATAGATATATAAAAGATCCAGACCATTTTCCACAAAATTTTAATGATATAGAAAGAAAGGGTGATAAAGTTTTTTTAGTTGTCGATAGGTATGATGAACTTTCAATGTTATTTAGTGACGATGATCGTGATACTGTTGAACGTGTACTAGGGGAAGACTGGGCTGATTTATATGGGTCTTTTGAAGTGGACTTTTCTGATGATGTCGTTGATAACATGGATGAAAAATCTATAAAACATGTACAAGATTATATTAAAGAAAATGATTTTATTGGTAAGGTATTAGACTATGATGAATACGGTGATGTATTGACGGAAGAAATGGTTGATGATTCCTCTGTGTTAATGGAACTGATAGGGACTGATGAGGTGTTTGGTGATATATATAATGACTTAAAAAATTATTATAGAGACGCTTATAGTCAAGCGGGTGAGGATGAGATATTTGGTGAGTTAAACGATGAGATAGTGGAGTTATTAGGTGGTAAAGGTGAATGGGTCAATATTACCAATAAAGATGGTAATGATTCACAACATTTACATTTTGATATCACTGATATATATTATGAATATATGGTTGAGGCTATGAAACACGATGACGAAATGCCAGGACATAACTATAATGACTACATAACTATGTTATCCTTTGTTTTAGACGAAAAGGGTGAAAGATTAAGGACACCAGATATGGATTATTTTTATCCAGATTCGTCAAAGACTAAAGAAAATTTTAATTATAATATGAAAATAAGGTTAACAGGTTCACAATATCGGAATTTAATTAAAGAAGGTGTTTGGCGTGGTAATAACGGTAATAATGAATTGGTTGATGCTTTTATAGGTGAAGGGGGTAATGAAAATATTATACAATTCTTTCGAAATTTTTTAGAAATATATCATCTAGACGCTGAAGATGTTAAAAGGGATGAAAACTTATATAATTTAGTTTTTGATAAGATAAAAACATTAAAAGATGAATACCGACAAACTATTAGGATGATTGAGAATTTAAACTATTTACCATTGTTTGATTATATAATGAGAAATGAGGTAGATAAAATAATAACTAACTCAAATACCGAAACAGTATTTTTTAGTATACAAAAATTACTTAACTATTTTGATTTTCGTGGTGATTATTCAGAAAAGTCTATTGAATATAAAAAAGTGGATGACATTTCCCAAAGTTTAGTTGGCGACGCTATTACCTATATTATTAAAAATAATAGTAAAAAAGATACTATTAAAAAATTATCAATAATGGGGGATTTAATGCCTTCTGATAAACGCAGTTCAATACTACCAATTGCTGATACAATAGCTAAGAATCATGGTATGACACTATTTGCGAAATATAAAGGATTTACTTTCACTAAAAAAGATGATTCTATGGTTCGACAGTTAGTAAATTACATAAAAGATATTACTGTATCACCTAAGAAAACTAAGAGAGGGTTTTTAAATTATATTGGTTCACAATATGGTGCTGCACAACATTCTGCTTTTTGGAGCGCTGTCAATAGGGCTGGTATAATAGAGAAAGTTGGTGGTGGTAATAATGTAACCTATAAGTTGGGTGATAATTACGAAGAATGGGAGAATGGTAACCTAGTAGCGTTTTAAATGAATTATTATGGGTAGAAATGAGAAAATACAGATATTTGCAAAGTGTTTAGGTGATCCAATCTACGCTATTGAAACATTTTTGAAAACCTATGATTTAACTCAGAAAGGGTTTGTACCGTTTAATTTATTTCATAAACAAAAACTAATAATTAAATCCTACGAAGAAAATAATCGTAATATAGTAACTAAACCAAGACAGGCTGGTGTATCCACTACAACTGCAGCCTATATAGCGATAAAGATTGCTTTTTGTGACCCTAATAACCCATGGAAAGTTCTGGTATTAGCTAATAAACAAACATTAGCTCAAGAATTCCTTAAAAAAATTAAAGATTTTACTGATCAAATACCTGAATGGGTATGGGGAATTGAGGAGGGTACTTCTTATTTAGATATTGAAGCTAAGGGACATATAAAAACTAAAACCACTAAATGTGAAGTCAAAGCCTTAGCGACATCGAAAGATGCACTAAGGGGATATACACCTACATTCTTAGTGATGGATGAGGCGGCGTTTATAGATAACGGTGCAGAGGTATTTGGTGCAGCTTTAACTTCTTTGGGTACAGGTGGTAAGGTTACATTGATATCCACACCTAACGGTCAAGATGCGTTATATTATAAAACATATGATGGCGCTAAAAAAGGTGACAATAATTTTAATATTATTGAGATGAGGTGGCATGAGGATATTAGATATAATAGGAATTTAAGGTGGTTAAGAGGTGAAGAAGAAGTAATTGTGTGTGAGACTATTGGTAGAGAAAAGTTAAGGTGGGAATATAGTGGTAAAACATATGAAACAGATAGTACCCACATTGAAGATTATAATGTGATGGTTGATGATGGTTGGAAAGCTTCTTCTCATTGGTATGAGGAAATGTGTCGAGATATGAACGGTAACAAGAAACAAATTGCACAAGAATTGGACGTTTCATTTGTTTCTTCAGGTGGTAACGTAATTGATGCTGAACATATAGACTATCAAGTCAACAACAATGTTATGGAACCCAAATATAAGGCTGAAATGGAGAAATCTATGTGGATATGGAAAGAACCGGAGGAGGGTCATAAATATATTATGGGTGTTGACGTTTCTAGGGGTGATGGTGAAGATAGTTCCACTATAGTGATATTAGACTTTGATGGGTTGGAACAGGTGGCTGAATTCGTTTATAAACTACCACCAGATTTATTAGCAGAAATTGTGTTTAAATACGGTAATTTATATCAAGCTTATACTGTGGTAGATATTACTGGTGGTATGGGTGTATCTACTGTTATGAAGTTAATAGAAATGGGTTATAAACATCTTCATCAAGATGACCCTAAGAATAGAAAATTAAGTGATAAGTACGCAAAAAGTGTGTATAAACAAGTGGATAAGGTACCAGGGTTTAACGTTGGTAGTAGTAGATTACAAATGATTAGTGATTTAGAAGAACATATTAGAGAAAATAAAACTATAATAAGGTCAGTTAGATTAATTTCTGAATTAAAAACCTTTGTTTATAGAAATGGTAGACCAGATCATATGCCTACATTCCATGATGATATAATTATGGCTTTAGCAATGCCGTTATTTGTTGTACAAACAACATTTAAAAAATTAGCAACAATAGAAAAACAAACAAAGGCGATGTTAGATGGTTGGGTTAGTACATCCTCCCCTGATGAGGTGAGTAAAATTAATAAAAACTATGTTAACCCATTTTATAGTAATACCCCCACTTATGAACCCGTACACCCTAATAATAGTGGTAATGATAATGGACAATATAACTGGTTATTCGGTATAAAATAAACATTTAATATTTTTTGATATTTATTATTATAAAATAAACATTATATTTATAAAATGGCAAGAAAAACAATATTCCAGCAGTTAAATTCCTTATTTGGACCAGAGGTAAATAAACCCCAAAATAAGTCTAAGTATTCTTTGGGGGATAAAGAGTTACTAAAAACTAAATCCAAAGAAGAGTATGACTATGAAAAGTTAAAACTACAACAAGATAAATACTTATCTGGGATGTGGCAGAAAGTTGATAATGAAATTTACCAACATTCAATATATTATGAAACAACAAGATTAGCTTCTTATGCGGATTTTGAGGGTATGGAATTTTTCCCTGAAATCGCAGCAGCTTTAGATATCATGATGGAGGAAACCACAACTTTAAATCCTAATAATAAAGTCATAAACATATTTTCTGAAAGTAAAAGAGTGAGAAGGATATTAGAAGATTTATTTTTCAATAGATTAGACATCCACACTTCATTACCTATGTGGACAAGAAACACTTGTAAATATGGTGATAATTTCTTATTTTTAAATATTGATGTTGATGAGGGTATTACAGGCGTTAAACAATTACCTAATATAGAAATCAGTAGAAAAGATAGTGATGGGTTTGGTGTGAACTCTGTAAACGCAGAAGAAGACAAAATTAGCCCCGTTAAGTTTGTATGGGGACAAAGAGATATAGAATTTAATTCGTGGCAAATTGCACATTTTAGGTTATTAGGTGATGATAGAAGATTACCTTATGGTACATCTATGTTAGAAAAAGCTAGACGTATTTGGAAACAATTATTACTATCTGAAGATGCGATGTTAATATATAGGGTAACTAGAGCCCCTGAAAGAAGGATATTTAAAATATTCGTTGGTAATATTGATGAAGCAGATGTACCATCTTATGTACAAAAGATAGCGAACAATTTTAAAAAGAGTCCTGTTATTGATCAAGATACGGGACAAATAGATACTAGGTACAACCAGATGGCTCAGGATCAAGATTATTTTATCCCTGTTAGAGATCCAAACGCACCAAGTCCTATAGATACGTTACCAGGGGCGACTAACCTTTCAGAGATTGCAGATATTCAATACCTACAAAAGAAATTGTTCACCGCATTAAGAGTACCTAAACCATTTTTAGGGTTTGAGGAGACTACTGGTGATGGTAAAAATTTAGCATTACAGGATATTCGTTTTGCTAGAACTATTAATAGGATACAACAATCTATGTTGCAAGAGTTAAATAAAATAGCAATTATACATCTTTATATTTTAGGGTTAGAAGATGAGTTAGAAAATTTCACATTAACTTTAAATAACCCATCTACACAAGCTGAGATGTTAAAGATTGAACAAACACAGTTAAAAGTTACACTATATAAAGATGCAGTTTCTGATGCGGGTAATGGGTTTGGTTCTATGTCTATGACTAGAGCAAGAAAAGAAATCTTAGGAATGTCAGATGAAGACATAAGAAGTGATTTAGAACAACAAAGACTTGAAAAGGCTGCAGCAGCTGAAATGGAACAAACTTCTAATATAATTAAGAAAACAGGGTTGTTTGATAGAGTTGATAAATTGTATGGTGATTTCGATACATTGGTTTCTGGTGGTATAACAGATGAAGGTGGGGTAGAAGGTGATTCTGCTGATTCTGCTGATACTGGTGGATTTGGTGCTGACATAGAGAGTGCTGCTGATTCATTGGCTGGTGGTGAAGCTACCGCTGCTGAAACAGCATCTGCAGTGGAGTCTACAGAAAAGAAAGATAACCTTATATTAGAACAAAATAGAAGACAGTTCGAGGAGAAAACCAAAAGATATCAAGGTATTTACTTAAAAAGACTTACAGAAAGTTTAGAAAAAGATGAACACATTTATGATTTAGATTCTGTAGAAAAAAACAGCGATAAGTTAAATCATAACATAGAAGAAATGACAAAAGAAATTGAAAAAATTATAAAGGTTTAATTTTTTTAATAAAACTTAATATTTATATATAAAAAAGTATGGAAAATTTTGGTAATATAAAAGACACATTTAAAAATATTGTTATTGAATCTGTTTTAAGAAAAGATGAGGAGGGTAAAAAGTTATTTTCTAAATTTATAAAGACATTAAAAGAGAATAAAACTTTAGGTGATCAGTACTTAATTTATAAAAATTTACAAACTAAGAAGTTTGATGATCCGTCTGATGCTAAAGATTATATTAAAGAAAATATTTCTTTATTAAAAGATTTAAACGAATCTCAGTTAAAAGAGGGTAATACCTATTTTTTAAAACTATTAAAGGGTAATAAAATTATAAAAGAAAACGATTCTTTTTATAGTGACATTTCATTTTTATCTAACACAAAGAAAACACTATCTAACATTGATAAAATTAATGAGTCAACGAATAACATTACTAGGTTAATGTTAGAAAAAGAAAAAGAAGAAGAGGTAGAGGTAGTGAAAGAGAGTTTAGAATTACCACCTAGTATTTTAACTAAATTAGCTGTTAATAAATTCAATAGTAGATACTCAAATATCGATGAGTCAGAAAAAGAAATCATTAGAACAGTTTTAAATGGAACTGATGATGATAAAGAAACCATCTATAAGAAATTAAAAAGAGAGTGTATTGAAACTATTGATAAAAAATTAAATGAATCTTCAGATTTAGGGTTAAAAGATAAGTTACTGAGGGTTAAAGATAAACTTCTAAATATGGAATACAATAAAGAGGATTCTGTTAACAAAATAACTACTATATACGAACTTAAAGAATCAATTAAAAATTAATCATATGAAAAAACTCACTTATGTGGGTTTTTTTATGCATTGACTTTTGGGTTTATATTCACTATATTTATACTTCAGTAATAATATAAAAATAAATAGACATGAATGAAGGTTGGAAAAGAAATCAAACTAAATATATTAAACAATTATAAAACTAAAATAGGAACTGTTAATAATAAAGAATCTAAAAGTCTATACATTAACCTTAGTGCTTGGGGTGAGATAACCAACATAGATGAAGATACCAACTACGAATCAGTATTAAGGTGTCTAAGGAAAAAAATCAAACAAAACCTTAATGATAATTTAAATGAAGACATTTTTTATAAAACTAAATATATAGTTGATTTAGATATGAGGTCTTCTGGGTTTATACAAACAAAAAGAAGCTTTATGTCTTGTGAAATCACACTATACCAAAAGAAGTATTTACCGATAAACCAACCATTCTTATTGGAGGAATCAAAAAAGTTAATTCACGATGTGGTGGATAATTGTTTAGATAATAATAATTATTTTACTTTTTATAAAACTAAAAAATAGAGTTTTTATTGTAATGATATATTTATAATTAAAGTATATCATCATTATGGAAATAATTAGAAAAAACGAAATAAATAAAAAGGGTATCCTAATCGAATATGATTCAGGATATATCTCACCAAAGGACAATAGAAACTTTGTTAATGAAGTTAACAAACTATCACAGGGACAACAAATTGTGAGTGATCCCTTAATTGTCTACGCAGTGATGCAAAAATATGGTGTAGAAAATAAAAACGAAAGAGTTTACCCTGAATCTATTCTTAGAAAAGAAGCTGAAAATTATCTTAAACTTATTAAAGAGAAACGAGCGATGGGTGAAGCTGATCATCCAGAAAGTTCTATAGTGTCTGTAAGTAGAATATCTCATAATGTTGTTGACCTATGGTGGGAAGGTAACGTATTAATGGGTAAGTTAGAAATCATTATGTCACCAGGGTTTGTTAATCAAGGTATCATTTCTTGTGAAGGTGATAGAGTTGCCAATTATATTAGACAAGGTCTTAAGATTGGTGTATCATCTAGGGGTGTTGGTTCTTTAGAAAAAGAGAACGGTAAGAATATTGTACAAGATGATTATGAATTAATCTGTTGGGATATTGTAACATCACCGTCTACTCCCGGTTCATGGATTTACAATGAAGAACCATCTAGAGAACAACAAATGTCAGAGTCTAATAAAAAGAAAGATGATTTATTATTAAATGATTCTTTAAATAATTTCCTATTAGATTAAAAAAAAACAATCAAAAGTAAGTGTTTTATGTTTTATTGCATATTTATTAGAAACCGCGTGTAATGCGCGCTTAATAACAATAATAATAAATTATAAAAAATTAATTAAAATGGCTGAGAAAAAAAAATCAATCATCGAAGAGGCTTTACTAGATGCAAAGACTTTAGAGGATGCCTTAAAAGCCAACACGAAAGAAATGCTTTCGGCACACATGTCGAGAGAAATTGAGAGTATCGTAGAGTCGTCTTTAAAAGAACAATTGGAAGATGAAGAAACTGAAGAAGTTATCGATACAGATGAAAAAGGATCCGCAGATGAAATGGAAGACGTTGAGTTAAATCTTGACAATGAAGATGATGTAGAGTTAGGTATGGAAGTTATGGAATTACCAGATGATGGTGAAGAAGTTGATGACATTGAATTAGACCTTGACACTGATCTAGATTTAGATTTAGATTTAGATGGTGAAGGTGATGACGAACTCGAATTAGATCTTGAACCTATGGAAATGGAATTAGGTATTGGTGACGATGTATTAGATATGACAATGGCTTCAGATGATGAAGTTGTTACAGTATTTAAGAAATTGGGTCCAGACGATGAAGTTGAAGTAGTTAAAGATTCAGATGGAATTCATTTGACAGATAATGAAACGGGTGCAGAGTATTTGATTAGGGAAGCTTTGGAAGAAATGGATGACGATGGTATGACTGAAGGTTGTAATGACCTTGATGAAGATTGTGGTGGTGACATTGACGAAGAAGTGATGTACGAAATCGAAATGGATGACGATGAAAATCTTGAAGAAATGTGGGGTAGTAAATCTCATGAATTTAAAAGAGAACATGGTCAACGAAGAGGTGATGAAAGAAGAGATGGTAGTAAAATAGGTGATGTCGCTGGACATTACAAAGATTATGAAAGTCCTTTTAATATGTCAGATGATGAAGAATCTTTGGAAGAAGATCATACATTGGCTAGAACTAAAGGTTACCAAAGAAAAGGTGGACATAGAAATAGACAAACTTCAGAATCTAGAATTCCACGTAAACCACTTAGTCGTAAACCAAAAACTAATACTGTTGCGGAATCAAAAATGAAAAAAGAATATGAAGAGTTAAAAAGTAAAAACAACGAATACAAAAAAGCTCTTATCATATTTAAAGACAAACTCAATGAAGTTGCGTTATTCAACACTAATTTAGCTTATGTAAATAGGTTATTCACTGAACACTCTACAACCAAAAAAGAAAAAATGGAAATTCTTAAGAGGTTTGATGGTACTGAATCAGTGAATGAATCTAAATCTACTTATAAAGTAATTAAGTCTGAATTAGAAAGAAAGTCACCAATTAGCGAGTCTGTTGAAAATAAAGTTAACAAAACAGTTAAATCTTCGAAGTCTGATTTAAATGAGTCTACTGCTTATGTAGATCCACAAATTATGGCAATCAAAGATTTAATGAAAAGAATATCATAATAATAATAATAAAAAATTAAAACTCAAAAATAAAATGGGACATTTATTAAACTCAGGAGAAGTCGGAAATATAGGACTTGAACACCTGAAACAAATAAGAACTAAAACTATTTCTAAGTGGGACCAAATCGGTTTCTTAGAAGGTTTAAAAGGACACGTAAGAGAGAACATTGCTCAGTTATATGAAAACCAAGCATCAGCTCTTTTAAACGAATCAACAGGTGCAGGGTCATCTGGATCATTTGAGACTGTCGTCTTTCCAATCGTAAGACGTGTATTCTCTAAATTATTGGCCAATGATATCGTATCGGTACAAGCGATGAACATGCCAATTGGAAAATTATTCTTCTTCGTACCGAAGACATCAACTACACAAGTTGCTTTAAACGGATCAAATGGTGCTGGAAACGGTGCTTTACCTGAATGTGTTATTTCTGCTTGTACTGACTCACCTACAGCTTTCATGACTAAATCACTTTATGATTTATTCTATAATGATGGTTTGTATGATGCGTCTAAAGGTAAGATGACAATTTCAACTACGAGTGGTTACTACGGTGTAGTAATTAACGCTGCTGGTGATAACGTTCCTACGGCATTGGCTTTACAACCTTTGGCGGCTGACAGTTCTTTTAGAAGTGTTAAAATGTGTATCACAGGATTCTCTTCTACTAATGCTGGTAGATTAACTGGTCCAGATGGTAATGAAATGGATACTGAGACTTTCTTAGCTTCATTGAATGTAGTTTCTGCAATTGCAATTAATGATAATGATGGTAAAGTTATTGTCGCTGCTGGTGGTACTGTACCATTTAGATTAGTTGCACAAGTATATGGAAAAGGTATTGTTAATTATAACAATATCTGTACACCTGATGGTTGTTTATTAATTGAATTAGATCTTACACATCCTGCATGTATCGATTGTGCTTCAGCTAACCTTGATGGTTACGTAGGTGCATCTTCAGCTTCAACATTCCCATTAACTGGACTTACAGTTGCTTGGAGAACATACGCATCTTTAGAATTCGCAACTGAAATGGGTGAGGTATCATTCGAACTTGATGAGGTTGTTGTTTCTGTTACAGAAAGAAAACTAAGAGCTACTTGGTCTCCTGAATTAGCACAAGATGTTAGTGCATTCCACAACATAGATGCTGAAGCTGAATTAACAGCTTTATTATCTGAACAAGTTGCGGCTGAAATCGATAGAGAGATCTTGAGAGATTTGAGAACTGGTGGAGCTTGGTCAACTAGATGGGATTACAACGGATGGAAAAGAACGTCTGGCGGAGGTTTCAACGCTTACACTCAAAAAGAGTGGAATCAAACGTTGATTACTAAAGTTAATCAGATTTCTGCACAAATTCATAAAGCAACTCTAAGAGGTGGAGCAAACTTCGTAGTAGTATCTTCTGAGATATCAGCAATTTTTGATGACTTAGAGTACTTCCACGTATCTAACGCTAACCCAGAGCAAGATCAATACAATATGGGTATTGAGAAAGTAGGTTCATTAGGTGGACGATATACTGTATATCGTGATCCATACGCACCAGCTAACTCAATCATCATTGGACATAAAGGTAAGTCTTTATTGGACACAGGGTACATTTATGCACCTTACGTACCATTACAACTTACTCCAACGTTGCAAAATCCATTCAATTTTGCACCAACTAAGGGTATTATGACAAGATACGCAAAAAAAATGGTGAACAACCGCTTCTACGGTACGATTACTGTTGATGGTGTTGTTACATTTGACATCAATGAATTAAGATAGTCTTAATTTATAAGTTATAAAAAAAAGGGTAGAAATAAATCTACCCTTTTTTTATGCCTTTTATTTAATAATATATTATATGGTAACTTTTTATTAACATTACCGTATATTAATAATAATAATAATAATAATATGGGAAGATTAGAATTAACAGACGGTGATATTAAAGAAATAATTAGGTTATATTCTGAAGAAGATAAAAGTACATTAGTTATCGGTGCGTTATACGATACTAGTAAAGTAACAATCAATAGATTACTTAAAAAACATGGTGTTGTACTACATAAACCTGGTCGTAGATGGGAAGGTGGTAAAAATGAAGCTTCAAAAAGATATACCAATAAAAATAAAGAAAGGTTATCTGAATACCACAAAGAATGGAGTAAGGTTAATAGGGAACACCTACAGTCATACCACCAACAGTGGAGAGATACTAATAGGGAACATGTAAATGAGAAAAAGAGAATCTACGAGAAAAATAAAAAAGATATTGACCCACACTATAGATTATCTTGTTACACCAGAACTGCAGTATATACCTGTTTAAAAGAAAACAACATATCCAAATATAGTAGTACCTTTGAACTACTACCATTTACATTAGAATCATTAATTACCCATTTGGAGAAACAGTTCACCGAAGGTATGTGTTGGGATAATTATGGTGAGTGGCATTTAGATCACATTCTACCTATGAACTCATTTGATTTTGATGAGGAAAATAGTTTTTCTGATTGTTGGTCGTTGGTGAATCTTCAACCACTATGGAGTTTCGATAATCTCACTAAAGGGTCTAAAGTATAAAAACATATCATGACTTACTGAATGTGTGGTATGAGTCAATAGAAAAATATAATATAGTACCGTCAGATATTAGAATTGATAATATGGGGTTGAAGAATGGTCATCTAGCGATATTTGATATTAAATAGTAAGTTTTTTATTTCAGACTTTTTTTGTTTTATACGATATTTATTATTATATTAGTTAAAGTATGAGAATCAAAAAGAAGTATGTATTATTAGAATCTAATTTATTAGATACGTTAAATGAATTTTCACCACAAGAGAAAAGACTTCTATGGGTTTTAAATAAGGAGTATGGTCCACACGACTATACAACCTTTGACATTTGGAATTCAGCGGCTTGGTTAATAGAATTGTTTGAAATACCATATGATTTGGCTTATGAATTATCGACCACCTATTTTTATAATGGGGATAAATTATTCGGGGATTTTCAGACTTACAGAAAAGTTCAAAATAGTGGTCAAATTTTTTTTAAATATATGGATGATTTTATAGATAATTTTAAGGTGAATTTAAAATCTAAAAACCCTAATGGGGATGAGGATATTGTAGGGGGTGTTAATGTGGACTTTATTGACGATGTTTATGGTTTACACAAATCGACAGTATTAGATAGAGATGTTATTATGTGGCCACATAGTAGGGGATTCACTTTATATATACCCATTAAAGTATCTGAAATAGGTACATACCCAAATGAGTTTAGGTTTTGGGTTGACGACTCTACACCGAGATCAATTATGGTTAAAGTGGTGTTTTCTGAAATAAAAATTACTATACCAGAGGACGACAAATTCTCGTATGATGGTAATCCTGATATTTTCCATGTTAATGTAAATATAAGAGTTGGTGAGGGGGATTACATAGAGAATTTTATTGATTTAGATGTTCCCATACCAAAACCTTTATCCAAAGAAAAAGTCAATGATGTTTTTTCAGATATTTATAAGGATATTATAGAAAAAATAGAAAAAACAAAATTTAAGTTACCAAGTGGGACGACACCCATCTATTTAAGTAACCTTTAATGTAAATTATCTACTTGATTAACCACACTAAATTTAAGTTTAGTTGTATATGTTTTAACCAGTTCATTAGAAGTTAATTTAATGTCAATATAATATTCGTTAGGGATAAACCAAGAAGTATCTAAAATAAAATAATTTTTAAGGAATGTTCTATTCACATCTTCCCAATCAATAACATTTACTTGTGTAGTACCTTCTCTAACCCATAACCTATATTGTAAACCATCTATCACACTTGATTGGTTAATTGTGTAAGGTAACCTAGCATTAACAAACACTTTTCTTTTGTCACCTCTTTTAATTTTCTCATCTCTTTTAATTCCACTTAAAGAAACCTCATATTCAATAGGTAATGATTCACTATCACCAAAGTTATAATATATATCATCAGACTTAATTTCAAAATCAAGTGTTACATCTGGTCTATTAATACTAGTAATATTAATATCACTCCAAATATCTGTAAATAAAACAGAATCATCTTCAGTAATGGGTACAAATACTTCAGCGTAATAAATACCTGTTGATGTATGTACCGTTTGTGCGGATGTTATAGATGAGAAAGATATACCGTTCTCATCTTTTATCGTCACACTAGGGTTATTATCCAAATTGGTGGGTTGTCCACCCACATTTACGTAAAAATATAGTCTATTAACTTTACCCTTATAAAAGTTCTTCCTGTCGTCTCTAATTGGGTCGTTATAAACTGTTTCTAAGAAAGGTTCATAATATGTTTGGGTGTGTCGAGTAAAGAACCCTACGTATTGGGATGGTTTCTTATTTAATAACTCCAAATCTCTTTCAAAAGCAATACCATAACCATAGTTTGTTGTACCACCAGTAATTAAACTATTAACCTCATCGGTGATAATCATAGAGATATTTTCGTTACCCTTATCAAAATGTTGTGTAGTTACAGTGATACCAGATGGTGAACCAGAATAAACACCACCATCATCCCACGATGTCGATGTTGTCGAGTTTAACCAATTACTAGCAGATTCAACAAAAGTTATATTATCCTCAGATTCAAAACTTAATACTTGTTGGTAATCGTACCCACAACCCTCATCCCAATCTTTATTAACTCTGAATAAAACTAAGTCAAATGAAGAGGTTCTTTGTTTACCATCTAATAATTTTTGAGCTTGTAAATCTTTATCAAAGAATGAACTATTTGTCATTTTTAATGTGTGTACAACTTTAGATAAGTCACCTAATTCTCCTGAAGCGTATCTACTTTGTAAATCAACAATGTCAAAATAAAGTAAATGTCTAGTATAATCAGTTGATGAATCTTTACCCCCATAATAAATTTCCGCAATTGGGTTTCTACCCGTATTGACTTGAGTACTTTTTATAATAGTGTTGTTTTTATCGATATATGTTCTAATTAGCATTTTTCTTTATATATAAATATATTAATTAGTATTAATGTTCTTATTTAATATTGCATTTAAATCAAATCCCATAACATCTGTTGTTATTTTACTAGGGTCAGCTGGTAAAGAATGGTAAGGGTGAACATGTGAAATCACATATTTCTTCACTAATTCTAAAAATTCGACTAATGTATCACCATAAACCATTGGATGTGCACCGTTATTAATCTTTTCTTGTTCATCGTCAGTAATTAACCCCTCTGGGTTTGATAAATTAAATGAATGTTCACCATCATGACTAATTAAGTTGATTTTATTCGCAACAACATTTATAACACTAGTTGTAACATCATCTTTTTTAATTAATTTTACTTGTGGTACATTTTTTATAACATCCCTAGCGACTAAATCACTTGAGATTACAATACCATTCGCACCTTTAAAAATCTTTATTAAATCTTCTGCCGTTGATTTAATTTGATATTCTTTTAGGGATTGAGATTCTATGTAATTACTAGCAGCATCTAACGCACTTTGTCTAGATGTCTTTCCTGTAGTAAATTCCTGATTGAAGATACTTTTTTCATCCCCACTATTAATATCTGACACCCTTATAAAAAGTTTGGTTGATGTCACATCACCCTCTTGGTATCTTTCGGGTGGTAAATCACCACTTAATAGTTGATCGTTACTATATGTATCTATTTTTACCTTTACATTTGTTTTAGGTAGCGGTTGGAATTTAGTGGTAACTTTCACATTTACAACTTCTCTTTTTAATTTTTCACCACCATATTTTAATTGGATATACCCTAAATCTTTTTCATTAAACTTAGTCGGGTTACCTTCTATAAATTTACCAGTCCTTAACCATATTTGTCTATCTTTCTGAATTATATCGGTATTATATCTACCTTGTAATATAACATCGTCTTCATTACCATACACACCTTCCTCTATATTAGGGTCCCTCAATTTTTTGTAACCATCAGGTAATATAGATAAAGCGTCATTATAATCTTCACCACTTAGTTTATTTGGTTGAGTAATTAAAGGTCCAATCCAAAAACGTTTTGTCTTAAATGACGTAGTTGGTGTACCCATTTTATTCTCATATTGGAAAACAAATACACATTCACCGACTTTAGGTAACGCTGAAAGGTACTTTGGTAGAAGAGGTGTACAATCAATTAAAGAGGCATCCGACTCCAAGTCATCAACCCCCGTTATCCTAACTTTAATTCTACCCGATTGGGTAGTGTCTACAACACTTATTACTTCCCCTACTTTAATAATAGGGATGGTATTTAAATTTGTACTATCTTTATAATAATCTTCACTCATTAGTCATCACCTTTATATCTATTTATTAGTGTTTTATTACCGTAATAATAATCTTTCTCTAAATTCTCTAAATTATCAACTAATTTAAATATATTACTCTTAATGGTGTTTATTTCATTTTCTAATTCTTGTAAGTACATCTTAATTGATGCGTTACTACTGTTATCCCATTCTATTGAATTATTTTTCATACACTATCTTATTATACCTTTTGCTTTAACTAAGTTTATAGTTGCACCTTGTACCACTATTGGTCCACCAGCATTCCCACCTGCAGCGGTTAACTGAATCCCTGGAGGTATTTCAATTTCAACAACAGCATTAGTGGTTAAAGCGTTTATTATCTCTTCAATTCTAATAACTTCCATTTGTAAGTCAATATTCCTTGCACCACTAGGTAAAGATCCAATCCCAACACCAATCTCCTTCTTTCGTTCAATTATTTTGGATGCAATATCTATTGCACTCATACCATTCCTAAATTGGGTACCTATCAGTATTAAACCAGTAGGTATGGGTTTTAATTTTGAAGGTGGTTTAAATGCGTTCTTTAATAAAGAAGTTATTGTCCCAAAGATACCCATAATACCACCTGAATCTGTTGCCATAATTACATATTTTTAATCACAAAATCTACCTTTTTTACCTAAAGTAGCTCGTATGTTTACGTTATTTAATGAGTCTAAATTTATACCTTCAGTAAACTCACTTAATTTATCTGCAGCACCTTTAGCTTTACCAGATAATTCATTTACTTTTTCTAATTTAGATGTGATGTATTCAGGTGATAAACTTGCAACACTTTTTAACCATTGTATATCCTCCTCCTTTATTTTTTTTGTTATGTAACAAATAATAAGATTTTTTAATGCTTTTAAAACTAAAGGTAATAAATAATCATATATTAATTTCCTAATTAATTCACGAATAATATCTCTAATAATACACTCATAATCTTTTAAAAGTTTTTTAACCTCAACGTTCTTTATCGGTTCACCATTAACTAAAAAGTATAACATATTTACTAAAAGTAAATTTTTAGGGGATAAAACTAATTTAGATAATGCAATTTGTAAAGTTATAATAAAATTAGCTAAAAACTCCGCAGACGCATTATTTTTTTCTAAGTTTTTAACCCCCTTTGTTGACTCCCCAATTAATGTGTCCATAGATTTACTATATGCACTTATTCTTTCTTGTGGGGTTGATGCGTTTTTTATGTCATCATTTATCTTATTTAATGTTTCGAAAGATATTGAACTAGTTTGTTTTCCACAACAATTTTTAAATTGTTTAACCCCTAATTTTTTTTGTGATACAATAGTTTTAATGTTCTTAACTTGATCAGCATTAAATTCATAAAATGAATCATCTAAAATCACATCTGCATTGTCTGCACCACTATCAATATAATCTTTTATAGATTCTTCAAATTCCACTACTTTATTTAAACATTCATCTGGTAACTTAATTTTATTCGTTAATGTACCATATATTATATCAACTACATTAGGGATTACCTTATCCACATCAAATAGTGGGTTTTGGCTATTGAAATAGTCATTAACGAATGTTACAAATGACATCCCTTGATAACTATCCATAATCCTCATATTAAAGATTCTAGGTTTTTGTTCTACATTTTGATATGTTGTACCAGATGAGTCTATATACCCTATAGGATTATCCTCATAATATCTAAATTCAGCAATTTCTTTACCACTTAAAGGGTCTTTCCACACTAAAGGGTTTCCATTTTCTTGAATAACTTCCCATAAAAATGCGTTCATATCATTCGTTGAATTTCCATCATAAAATAGTTTACCTATCTCACTATTTGGGTTTGCAGCAAAAAGACAAGATATGTCAATTTTATTTAATTCAATATTATACCCAATACCTTGTTGAGTGGTACCTAATTGGGTTTGGAATAACCATCCGGGAATAGTGGGGTCTATTTTACAAAGGTAACATTTTTTTATTGATAAATTAAGGTTTAATGATAAGTCTTTCGCTAGTGGTTGTAATTGTTCCACTAACCAGTTAATTAACTGCATTCTCATTTCATCATAATTAATACCCGATATAATCGATAATAAGTCATTTAGAAAATCAATTACTGCTTGACTAGGATTTAAATCTGGTACACCTGGTAGTGTGTTTGGGATTTCTAAGTTGGGTAAATTATCGCAAGTTGTTTGTTTAAGAGATATTAATTCTAGAATCTCCCTCTTTTTGTTCGCAATATCTTCCTTAGCGTCACATATTTTATTTTTAAATTTTTCACCCATAATATTTAGACATCATATTCAATATTATTTTTATCGGATTTTTCTTTAAATAACTCCCTTAAAATGTCTTTATCCTCTTCTGTAATCCCATCAGGAGTTTTTTGTTCTACATTATCGTTTTTATCGTTAACTATTTGACTTTGTAATTTAGCTAATGATAATTTTTTATCTATTGCAGCTTCTAATATTTTAAGGGTTTCATTATTAACTTTACCTATCTGATATTCATCATTAACATCATCTATTTCCGCCCTAGACTTTCTTTCATTCAGTTCTTTCCTAGCACTATTCATAACATTTACACAATCATTGTAAATTTCTTGCATAAATTCTTGTAGACTATTCTTGTCTAAATTTATTTTAGTTTTTTTAGGTCGTCCCATAAGATTACGTTTAGTGATAAATATCTAAAAAGATATTTTTATATTAAACCATTATCTATTTTATCATTTTTTAGTAAAATATATATTTTTTTAAATCTTTTCATTGAAACTCTTATATCCTTTGTAGATAAATCTGTCATTTCTCTGATGTAAGATAGAATTAAATTTTTATTATACTTATTACCACTTTCGATTTGTTCAAATATTGTTTCCCAACCATCTAAAACAGTTATTAATGAATTCCCAACCTTTAGTTCGTTTTCGGAAAGTTTACCATTTTCTACCTCTACTTTAATACTTTCAGAGATTTCTTCTATAAACCTATCTAAAGGGGTTTTATCATTATCTTCTATATTGTTATAGATAAAGTCGTCCATAGACTCTACAGTTTTATAAACATCATCATACCTTAAATCGGTTCTTAATTTTTTATCATCTTTAATTAAATGACCTAAAAGATAATGTTTACATATCGTACCGAAATATGAATACGCCTTTTTATTTTTAGCTGGTTTAAAATTATGCATCTTAGTAACTAAAAAAGATAGTGTATCCGCATGCATATCCTCGAAGGTATAATCCTTTCTATAAAGTTTATACCTTCGAATTATGGAATCTATCATTGTATTTATTGGTCTCCTAAGATGCTGGTTATAAATTTTATTTCTTTCACTGTATGAATCACTTGTTAAAAATTCAACAACTGCTTTCTCTTGAACTGGTCCAAAATATAGGTTTGATGTCCTCTTTCTACCTCTTTTTTTAGGTTCTTCTGACATAGTTTTATTTATACTTCGTACGCTATTTCTCTATCTTCTGTGAAAAAATATTCCTTTTTAGCTTTATTAACCCAAAATTTACTTTCCATTACATCTATTGTGTTTTTATACTCAACAAATAATGAACCCTCTCTATTGTTAGTATGTTTATAACCCAGTTTAGGTATCACCATAACAGTAACATCATTATATGTCATCCTCAAAAGGAATTCATATGTAAAAGTTAATTTTACGTTAGTTTTTAACCCACCCCATTCTAAGAATAAATCTTTTTTAACTATCATACCATCGAAGTTAAAGTTTTGTACTTTTTGTAGTGTGTTGTTATCTAAAAATCCTGACTCTTCTGTGAACTCTTTAGCCCATACACTTTCATTAGTAAATGAGATAAATTGTCCTTCCTCATCAGTTTCATAAACAATTGGTAAGAAGATACCCACTTCAGGATACGCTTTACTATATTCTACACCATTTTTAATCCAGATGGGGGATAACTCATCATCATATTCAACAAAAGTGAAATACTCTGTATTACATTGTTCTACACCATAATTAATTTGTGACTGGAACGAATAATCTTTTGTTTCGTTATGTACTACTTTTACTATATTTTTAAGTTCACCAAAGTCATATTTATCTAAAAATTCTGTTAATTCTTTATCGTCTGATCTGACAATTATAAATTCATCAGGTTGTGTTTTTTGGTTTTTGATACTTTGGACACACCCACTGAAATATTTTTCTTCTAATTTATGAATTGGTAAAACTACTGTGATATTACTTAACATATTATATTTTTATATTATTTTTATATTATTTTTATATTATTTTTCAGTTGTAACAGTTTCTTCTTCTAACTGTTTAATCGACATTTCTAATTCTAAAACTCTTCTATTGAAAAGTCTCCCATAAACTTCACTAAGAGTTTTTTCAAATGTCTCAACATCATACTTATCCTTAAACTCTTTCATACCATTCATAATGTTTTCAGGTAAAGCGTCTTCTAAATACAATCCAACCATAGTGGCGATTACATCTGGAATAGAATTTAAATTGGCTGTCCATATACCATTATCATTAAGGTTTAAATTACCATTTTCATCGACAGTACCCATCCATTCTGGTACCATTCTAGGTATTTTACCAATAACCGGTGTATTACATTTCATAGATTCTATTGGGAATGTACCAAAACTAGATAATTCATCAATCCATACACTTAAGAATGATTTACTCAACTCTCCAGCAAAATCCTCTCTTGGTAACCCAGACATATCTCTGAATGTTACAAATCTATAGTGTGGGTATTTCTGATAGAATATTTTTACTATCTTTAGTAATTCCCTTTTATCTCTAGCACACATTGCAATTGTTGGTACTTTAGGTTTATCACTATCCTTAAAATAGTCTGGAATACCGATAGGGATTTCTTCAGTGAATGTCCCTCTAAACATCGACCTAACATAATCAGTTAGATTTTTATTTGTTGTGATTACATCTCTAATGTTAAATTGTTCCCAACCTTCACCTATCTCCAACATTTCAAATATATATTCATAAGCTTGTAGAAATATAACTCTTTTACAAGGAAAGTCTTTTGTTTGTTTCATTACACTAGCAAAGGCTTCTGGGATAACAACAAAGTCATGTGGTCCTACTTGTAGTTTTTGAGATTCGATTGATATATGTGGTAGTTCAGCGTATTCCTCACCTAACCATTCAGCGATACCCATACCATTTTCATCTTCCCTAAGTTTATAGTCGTCTTTATCGTGTAGGATTTGTGCGTCATAACCTAATTCCCTTAATTTTTTTACATGTTCATAGATTGTCGCCACACCTGCTGTTGGGTTACCTTTAGTATCCAGCGTGAAAAAGTATATACCGAACTCTTTGTTTTTAATTTTTTCAATAGAACTTTTTACATTCTCTAATTGTTCACTCATTTTTCTGTTTTTTGTTGTTGTTATTATAATTCTTTTAATATCCCTTTAATTAATAACGTATTAAAAGCCAATTTAAATGATACGGTTGCGGAGTTATTTAACCCAATCATACCCATCTTATTATCTACTTGTTCACTATACATTAATAGTGTACCCATAAGTTCTCTATACATTTCATATTTAGTAACATCTATCTGTGTTCCTATATTCTCAGTGACTAAAGTTTTTTCTAACTCTTCGTCTTCACTTTCTACAATACTATCAACATCATCTTCAATTTTAACTAAATCTGATAGTTGATCGATATCGAAATATAATTCCTTACCACAAATTTCTAATAATAAATTATCCATATATTTTTTATTAAATTTTAACCCAAATTTTACATAAGTAAACCTTAAACATCTTGAAAATCTACAGTTTCTGTGTTTAATATTTTCTCCAACGTTTTTTTATCGTCTAATAGTTCTTTTAAGTCGATAATGGTGTAATCTGAATCATATTCTTTATTATAATGATTAATCACCTTAATTGAAACTTTACCAACTGGTTTAGTTTCTAACGCAGTGGGGTTAGCGGTAATAAGAATGTCAACGTGATCCCACTTCTTATCAAAATCTTTAACAAAAATTATATTATTAACCTTAGATGATAATTTAGATAAAAAGAACAATGTCGCTGGTTTACTATTATTTAATTCTTTACTAATGATTATAGGTGTATGACCCATATCTTCAATAAGATTGTGTAGTTGGTTAAGGTGTTCAACACTATTTAGTTTAGTCTCACCAGCGTGACCAAAAATCTCCAGTGAGGACTCTACATATAAAAACTTATTTAACTCCTCTGTACCACCTGTAAATTCAAAATAAGATAACAAATCTAAAGTTTTAATATCTCTTTCTGGTAACTCTTCACCCTCTTCTAATTCTAATGGATAATATTTATCATACACAGATTCAAACTTAGTTATAAAATCTCTCACCACACCATCAATCGTAATACCTATTTTCATACTTTTTCTATTTTATATTGATTTTCTAAACTCATAGTTTATTTATTTAACTTTATTTAAGAAAAGTAATCAATGGTGGACCCCAAAAATATTTGTGTTGTCTTATTTATTACTTCATCTGAACTATTTTTTAATATATAGTTACCCATATGAGTTATTATTTTAAATTCTCAAAAACTTCTTCAATGACCTTTATTATTTTATTCCTTACAATATCATCTGGGTTTCTAAGTTCTACACAACCAAAGTTTTCAATATCCTTAAAGTGTTCTAACACTATCTCTAAAGAACTATCTTTTTTATTTCTAATGTCTTTTTGTTTAACATCCCCTAAAATAATCATCTTAGAATTGTCACCAATACGAGTCATTAAAGTTCTCATATTATCTATTGATATGTTTTGTGCTTCATCAACTATTATAACAGTATTATCGATACTTCTACCCCTAACAAAGGCTAGTGGTTGTATAGTAATTAATTTAAGTTCTCTTAGTTTATGTGTTAAAGATTCACCAATAAGTTTTTCAAAATTATCGATAAATGAACCCATATAAGGGTCGAATTTTTCTTGTATATCACCAGGTAAAAACCCCAATTCCTCGCCTTTTAATTGTGTGATAGATTTTATTAATAAAATCTTTTTATACTTTGATTTTGATTTAATCAATTTAAGGGCTTCAGCACACCCAATATACGTCTTACCACTACCTGGTAATCCAGATACGATTGTAATTTCATTTTCCCTTATAGAGTCTCTTAACTTACCTTGATTAACATTTTTACACTTATAGTTTACAGTCATCGATGTAAGGAACTTATCCTCTTCTTGATTTTTTCTATAAACAAAATCTTGTATCTCCTGGTATTCTTCATCAGAAAGTTTTTTATTTCTTTTTCTCGCCATACGATAATAATAGTTTAGTAATTGGGTAATGTGAATGTTATTTCCTTATATTTTTATAATTAGATTCAAACCACTCTATAGTCTCTTTCAAACCATCATATAGTGGTGTAAATTTAAAGTCAGGTAAATAATGTTTAATTTTACTGTTATCACTGGGTTTTCTAAATTGACCGTCTGGTTTATTTTTATCCCATATTACTTCCCCTTTGAAATTCATTAATTCGATAATGATACCTACCACTTCTTTTATTGATATCTCTTCAGATGTTGATAAGATGATTGGTTCATCTTCATTGTAATTATCCAATACCCATTCTGTTAATTTAGCAACATCTTTACTATTTATAAACTCTCTTAGAGGTTTCCCACTTCCCCATATAGTTAATGGTGTATTTGTTTCTCTAGCGATATAACACTTATGAATTAAAGATGGTACAACATGACCATTCTCAATATCAAAGTTATCATTAATCCCATATATGTTTGTGGGTATCACTGATTTATAGTTTAAACCATATTGTTCTCTATACGATCTAATCTGAACATCAGCCATTCTTTTAGCGTATGCATAAGCATCATTACTAAAATGTGGTGGACCTAAATGTATTTTATCTTCTGTAAGTGGATATTCTACGTTGTCAGGAAATATACAAGTGGATAAAAAACAAACAAGTTTTTTTATCCCACATCTTCTGGCGGATTCAATAACATTAGTATTTATCATTATATTCTCATAAAAGAATTCACCTTTATGGTTAATGTTCCCACCTAAACCACCTACTTTAGCTGCGCAATGGATAACAGAGTCCCAACCCTTCCCAAATAAACTATACACTTCTTCAGTGTTTCTTAAATCACACTCTTTAGAAGAAGCAATACCATATGGTGGGTATAATTTATACCCATAATAAGATGAATATTCACCTTTTATGAATTGTGACCCAACTAATCCATTACCACCAGTAACTAAAATCTTACGCATATATAATATCTTTTTCTTTATAATATGTTAACCAATATTCAACCATTTCATCTAACATTGTCTCAAATGTGTATTTAGGTTCCCACCCTAATTTAGTTCTTATCTTAGATGAGTCACCTTTTAAATCTTTCAATTCCTCAGGTCTGAAATGATTATCATCGATAACAACATAACCTCTATAATCCATTTCTAATTTATTAAATACGTAATCACATAGTTCTTTAACTGAATGAGAAATTCCTGTAGAACAAACATAATCATCAGGTACATCAGTTTGTAACATCATCCACATAGCTTCAACATAATCCTTAGCGTGTCCCCAATCTCTTGTAGCATCTAAATTCCCTAAATGTAAGTTTTCTTGTAACCCTAATTTAATTCTAACTGCTGCTTTAACAACTTTATTAGTTACAAAATTGGTTCCTCTCCTTGGTGAGTTACTTATTACAGTATTACCAACACCACCCATAATTTTACCACTATTGACTTCAATGTCGAATACCCATTCTGGCTGTTTTACGAGTTCAAATTGTTTTTTTATTTCTGTCTTATCTTTATATAAGTGTGAAGGTTCATAAACTGAAACATTATTCAGTACTTTAGATATTGTACCTCTAGATACATTTAATTCTGTTGATATTTTCCTTTGACTAAAACTTAAATTTAATAAGGTTTTAATCTCATCAGTCCTATCCCCACTATCACTTAATAAATTAATACTATAATATATCTTATCTTTTTTAGTTTCTACAGTAATATTATGTTCTTGTTTTGTTGTATTATTTATTAAAAATAATAACCCTTGTGCTAATGAAATAGAATTAGTCTTAAAATTTTTAAACTCATACGTACAAGGGTTAGATTTTAAACCATCCCCTAAATTATACCCCTTTAAAAATTCTAACTGTACTTCGTTATTAGCGTTTAATACTCTAGAAGGTATTTTTTTAAAATTTTCTTTATCATAAATTTCTTTTCGTAATAAAGTCGCATATTTAACACAACCATTTAATCTTATACTAGTACTTATACCACCATAACCACTTATATAACTTTTAGGGTTACTTACCGACCCTAATGTAACCCTCTCCCATAAAACACTGATTTCGTTTAATATATCCACATCATTGTTAGTGAATTTAATACTACCATCTATTGATATGTGTCCATCACTAACCAATAAACCAATTAGTTTTGATTCATCTATTGTCATTGAACATATTTCTAATGACCTTGGGTATTTACCATGTAATAATTTATCACCAATACTAACATCCCTCGCTTTAACCTTAGTTTTATTATCCAATAATAAATTATGGTGTTTAGTTGTTTGAATAGCACCACCTCTAGTATTATTTAAAACACATGTATAATCATCATCTTTTTTAGTCCTTTTTGTTGCGGTAATACAATTTACATCAACAAATCTTTCACCATCCCAAACCTCTAAATTAAAATCATTCCATTGTTGTTTTATATTTCCACGTTTTTTTAATGGTACCATATCCTTTATTTTCATAATATCGATAACCCCATTTGATTTAGATTTAGTAATAATTGGTGTATTTTCACTTATACACTCGTGATTAAATAAAATCCCGTTCCATATTTTCATATCATAAGAATTTCTATAATTTCTACAAATATTATGTGAAAAAACCTTTGCGCAACCATATGGTGATACTGGTGAGAATGGGGTAGTTTCTCTTTGATACCCATCCTCATCTATGTTATTGCCAAACATTTCAGATGAACTTGCTTGATATATTTTTGACTCTGGTGATACCATTCTTATCGCTTCTAATAAATTTAGTGTACCTAAACCAGTTGCGTTTGCTGTGTAGATTGGTTGATCAAAACTAACTCTTACATGTGATTGAGCAGCTAAATTATAAATCTCATCAGGTTGTACCTTTTGTAAAACTCTTACTAAAGATGCCATATCAGTTAAATCAGCATATTCTAAATTAATTTTATTAGTTGATCTTAAATGTTCTATCCTTGTTGATTGTGTTTCAGATACAGAATTCCTTTTTACTGTCCCCCATACTTCATACCCTTTTTCTAATAATAATTCCGCTAGGTATGATCCATCTTGTCCATTAATTCCAGTGATGAGACATTTACACCCCCTATAAACACTATTTTCTTTTTTCATAATTTAACCCACTTATTAGGTATAATATCTTTTTGGTCGGATGGACCTTTATGTCCAAACCAATTAATGGGTGCGATTGTGATACCACTACTTCTTGATATCCATGCACCCCACCAACTAAAACTACTATTAGATATTATTTGATTATTACACATACTCATTAATAATAAGTCATCCACCTCATTTGTAAATGGGGAATAAGTTATATCTTCACCCTTAAAATTTTCTTTGCACCATTCAATATCGTCAGATATGAAAACAAAATTACTATCACCTATCATACCCATTGCTTTTCTATAATAGTCTACACTACAAGTAGGGTGAAAATCTGGATGTTTTAAATAGTCTCCTCTACGGACATGTATTGCGGTTAGGGGTTTTTTAATTGTGTCAATATAGGATTGTATTTTGTATTTTTGATCGGTAGAAAAATAGAAGAGATTTTTTACCTCTTCTCTATATTTTTTAAAATATTTCTCTGACTGGAAGAACCCATCTAAATATAAATTTGTGGTATTAGGTATGTCACTATATGAAAATTTTGGTTCTCTATATTGTTGTAGATTACCTATAGTTTTAATATCTAATGTATTATTAATTAGTTTGAAGAGGTTATCCTCATATTTTTTAGTAGGGTTACCCTGATTCGGTGTGAAACAATGGTTAAAATCAAAATTATAATCTACACCATTTGTTATAGAAAGTGCATACGTGGTTGCAATCTGAAACATCTGATTCCCTAAACCACCTTGTAGTTTTGCTGTGATCATATTTTAGTTTTATATGTAGTGTCGAAGATATAACACTCTAACCTTTCTATCACCCAAGCTATAACTATTTCTTTTAACATATTTCAAAACATTCAATTAAATTATTTATTCTATTAATATATGTATGATTATTTTTTACAAAATCCATAGCTGATTTAATAGTATCAAGACTTACATTTTCCTCAGACTCCATTAATTTATTATATAATAACCCTAAATCTGGTTCATATATTACGTGTTCACCAAAAACATTTTTAACATTTAGTGAATTAGTCCCAGTTAATCTACCATAACTTATGTTTTTAAATATACGACATGGTAGATACCCACATTCAACATGCCAATCATTTCGGATATCAAATGAGATTAAAGAATCTCTAACAAATAAATAATTGTTCTCATCAGATTGACCACTAATAATTTTTAAAGTTTTATTATTAGGTAATGTGTTTTGAAATTGCGTAATCTGCTGTCGATTTTCGCCAGTAGTTCCTATGAAATTTATAAAACCATTGTTTGGATTATATTTTAAAGCATTATCTAAGTTAATTTCATCCGATGTCAAATCAGTCGCCCAAGGTTGGTATATTGTTCTTGTTTTCTCATCCCAGAAACAACATTCACCACCAATTTTAATTACTGAATTTTCTGGGTGGTTAGATGAAATACCGTCATCACAAGAACTAAGATAGTTACCAAGATTTATATATTTAACACCAGATACTATATATTTTGTCATATCTTTTATATGGTGAAGAATATAATAAGAACTATCATTTAGTGGTATATTGTTTTCTTGAGTTCCGATAGTTAAAAAAACACAGTTTTCAAAATCGAAACCAGAAACATTTTCTCTATCATCAAACCAATAAGTATCATATCCCATTTTTTTAAATGCTTTATAATACCCGTTATGTATATATGAATGTGTATGTGTATGGAGTTTATAACCCCATATAATCACTTTGTTATTTAGTGTAATCATATCTAAAAATTTTGTTTTCACGATAATTAAAATTATAATCAACGCTTGTCATTTTATTATTCCCTTATTAAGACAACCTGATATTCATCCATTATAATCTTCCACCCATTTTCTTGTAGGTAAGGTATTGAATACTTAGCTTTACCATATTCAGATGGGTCTTGTTTTTTTGATTGAATGTTTTTAACATCATCAATTAAGATAATCCCATTCGGAGACATTATATCATTCTCAACTAGTATCTTAGATTCCCTTAGATGTAGTTGCGCAGTCTCTTCTATTGGTGTTACGTCACCTGTATCCATGTATAAGAAGTCTATTTTACCTTTGCGATTAGCTAGATATTGTTCAGAAGACATGTGATGGTGAGTAATATTAGACAAATCCTCAGTCATTTTTTTGGACCTGTTAACGTGAGCTTCCGTTAATTCAACAGATGTTAGTTGAATATTCGTGTTTTGAATCATTAACCCTAATAATCTAGTGAAACAACCAGCACTCCAATCCCATATCTCTGGGTTATTCACTTCCCAAAATGATGTGTCATCGTTGTTACATCCAGGAAATCTACCATCAACAAAACTTCTAGACGTACCAAGTTCAACTATTGTTTTAAAATTATGTTTTTTAAAGTTATCCCAGCAACATTTTAATGTGTCGTACCTAAATAATGGTACTCTATTGAATGTTGAGGCGTACTCTTCTTCGCTATTGTAGTATAACATAGCTTTATCCATTAATTCTTTGTGTTTTTCTAATTCCATGATTAAATTTTTATAAATTCGTGTTGTTTATTTTTATCTGTTAAATATGTGTTATATCTAGAATTCATAATTCGTTTAGTGTCATTATCAGCATACACACCAAAGCTGTTGTAAAATTCTTGAGTACCATCAGGTATCGTTTCATCACCTATTTCGTGCAAGAATAAACAATTTTCATCACCTATTTTTACCTCACCTAAAGGCATTTTTAATGGTTCTGAATTAGTTAAATTTGTAATAACAGAACCCATTACATGACAACCACCTCTTGGTCCATTTTCCCTATACCTTTTTATTATTTCAATTACATTTTCTTTTATTATTGTTGATTTTTTTTTAGAATATATAAAACCATTTGATACATTATGTAAACCCATGTTTGAACAACCAACAAAATCAACTGAATTGAAGTCTATATAATCTTCCATACTAACCAACGGTTCTTGGTCTACGTCAGCATAAATACCACCATACTCATATAATAAACATAACCTAACAATGTCAGACTTATACCTACCGTCAGGTTCGTGATTAAACCAAAATAACACATCTTCACCAAATGTTATATTAAACTCACCCAAAAACTTAACACAGTCGTTGTTTGTCCAAATCATTTGTTTTAAATCTACATTTGGGTTTAAATTAAACCATTTATCGATATTACTCTTGGTTGATGGGTGTATCCTATTTGAACCATATTGTGGGGGTAGGATTGTGTGATGTATATTAACCATATTTTTATTTTTCCTTTAACTCTTTAATCCAATAATGTACCTCATTTTGTGGGTCTTCATCTACCTTAATTATTGGTGTGGTTATCTTATGTTTATCCCTAAAATCTTGTATTGCTAAAACACAAGTTCTATGGTGAAAATCATCTATTATTAAATACCCACCAACGGATAGTTTATCATATAAAACATCTAACACCTGTATTGTTGATTCATACATATCACCATCTAATCTTAATATGGATATTGGACCAATATCAAGTGTTGGTATTGTATCTTTAAACCAACCCTTAACAAATATAAGGTTATCATCTATTAAACCAAATTTATTAAAATTCTCAGTTACTTGATCTAAAGAAACTGATAACATTGGGTCTAAATAATGTGTGTCACCGATATCGTGTTGGTAAGAACCATCTGGTTCCGGTAAACCTTCAAATGAGTCAGCAACATAAACCTTTCTTTCTGGTGATACTTCGTTATAAACAGATTTGGCTAAAATACATGCACCACCAGCTCAGGCACCAGTTTCAATAAAATCACCCACAATATTCCTTTCAACAGTATCTTTAATGGCTTCAACTAAGTGACCAAGTGCTGTCCATGGTAATAATGTTAACCTATTGTCCTCACCCCAATTAATTTTTGGGTGAGTTGGTAGGGTTGATATTGTAGCGTTTATCTCGTCTTCGGTGATAAATTCACCATTAAAAAATTTAGTTCTAACTTCTGTTAGGTTCTCTGACCCAACAATCATTCTTTTAACAAATTCAGATTTCATATTTTTATTCATTTTTTTATTTTATTTTTAAATTCTTTTTTTATTTTAAAATCACCATTCCACCAAGGGGTTGAATCTTGACCAAATATTGTACACATTGCACGTTCTAATAAATAAGCTTCACCAGGTTGCGCATGCCATGAAACTAACTCTCTCATTGTTTCATAAAAATGTTTATTATATTTTAATATATCTTTTTTTGGTATGATGTAGTTACCGCCTGGTGCAAATCTTATATATTCACCCTGTACACCATCCTCAAAAATCATATCTAATAATTCTTGATAAGACTTTACAGTTCTTGAGTGGTGTTTATTAGAAACTGTTGTGTTTACCTCAACAGTTTTTTCATGATACCTGTCATGTTCATCCACAAATGAATATATATTTGGTGAGTGTATAGGGTGATCCCTTATATAATTTTCAATTGGGGTGAATTTAGTGTTATTAATTATCTCATTAAATTTCTCTTCCCCACAATGTCTTGGGAACACATTAGATTTACAGAAAATTGTGGTATCAGGTAAATTATCATAATTATTAACAATGAAATCGAAGATATCATATATATTAGCACCAACGTTTGGTTGGTGTTTTACTTTATCATTTTCCTCAAACCTATGAACCCTATCATATATTAAATAATTATCAGTAAAATCAATAACCCATGATGATTCTACATCAGCAGGTAAGACATTAAAATCTGTAACCACTAGAAAATTTGTTTTTATAGGTTTCATTATAAATATTTTAATTTAAAGTCACCCACAGTTATTAAATTAAGAACTTCTTTCCTATTTACCTCTAAAAAAGGGTATTCATAGATTTCATCTGATGGGTCAACTTTAAGTGTTATTTGTGAACCTTTCTTGATAATACCACAACCCTCGTCTGTGTTAACGGTAGAAATATCTAATTCTGGGTTCTCTATTCGTAATTTAAGAATTGATTTCCAAACATCACCATGCCAAGCATCTGACGCTCTTTCCCTTCTCTGCGTTATTTCCGTTATTGGGTTGCAATCGTGTACAACGATAATACCACCGTCCTCTAAAGCATTTAATGAATTAACAATATCAAGATAAACTTGTTCAAAAATATGTAAACCATCAATGAAAATGATATCGTATTTACGTGTTATCTTATTTTTAAAGAATTCGTCTGAAGTAACTTTATAAGTGGTGTCAACATTTGGGTCAACACCATGCTTTAGTTCTATTTCAACACCAACCCAATTATACCCAGGTTGTGCTGGTGTATTAACACCAATCTCTAAATATGATTTATATCCATATTTTTTTATTAAACCGTTTATTATTTCTGTTCTTGTCATATTATTTGAAGTTTTTAATATATTTTTCTTTATTATTTTTTAAATATACTGGTAATTCAGATTCATCTATTCTAGAACCATTTTCCCTAGATAACATATAATTCTTCGTGTAAATTGGGTGTTTAAAATCATTTATTTTCTTTTGATAACCACCTAAAGCATTAAAATGCCAACCACCATCTTCAATATAGATATACACATCTTTCATTTTCCTAAGAGTCCTTAAATGGTTAATACATTCATTTTTTATATTAAAATATTTAGTAACAATCGGCCCTGTGAAATAAGTCCAATCCTCATTAGTTCTAACATTTAAATAATTTATATAACACAAATTAATCATTGGTTTGTATATATCATCATTAATCTCAAAATCAAGGTTATAGTTCCATATTTCATCCACATCAGACACATAACATATATCATCATCATTTAAACCAATTAACGATTTTTTTATGGATTCTTTCTGATAAAATTCTTTTAACCAACATAAGTGTTCACGTGTTACATTATCGCTGTTAGAGGCTATTTGTAAGATTTCTTGGTCACAATGTTGGTCGCTGAAACCACTTGGTGTATCCCTGATAACGTAATGTATTATTTTACCCTTAAATTCTGAAAACCTATCTTTATTCAATTCATAGTAAAGTGGTTTCTCAACACCACTAAAAGTTTCAGTTGCCTCAATAATGACGAAATAATCAACATGTTCGTTTAAAACATTAAGTCGAATTTCTAACATATCCAATTCGTTATTGAATGTGAATATGTCGTATTTTTTTATTTCCATAGGTGGGTATTTTTAACTCTATAATCATTAAACTCCTCAGTACACTCATCGTAGGTGAATAGATTATTATCTCTATCTAAGTAATTGTGGTATCTAAATATATTATAACCACAATGCCAATACCCATCAGAAATATTATATCTACCCCAATACTTAGGTGCTAAGATATATTTAACATTTTCATTAAGTAATGTTGCAAAATATGGGAAACTTGAGTTTGATAATATTAGATAATGTGCGTTTTTAATTATTGAGAAATCCTTACCTATATCAAAATGATACACCTCAAACGTTGGGAAGTATTGTGAGGACCTCTCAACATCGTCAGTTATGACCACAAATCTAAAATCGGGGTTAATCTCTAACATACGATTTATAGCGTGGTCCCAATACGTCTTGGGTAAATGAAAGTTAACAACACTAGCGTACTCACCACCCCTAAAATTTAATACACAAATATCATCACTAGCAAAATCATAACAATCATTTTCTGATTTAATTTTTAACCATTGTTTAATCTCCTCTTTACGGTGTATAATCCTATTTTCACTTTGGAACACCCCATCAATTTTGGTGTTGTCATTGATTTCATCTAAAAGTGGGTCATCTATTCTAATGTCACTACCATTAGGGTGTCTAACATCTCTCTCCCTAAAATAATGTTCGATACCATCGGGTAAGGTGGTTGGTGGTGCACCTTCATATGGTATCGTACCACTGTGTACTGGATTACCAAAATCTAAATCCATAAAGTCTAAACACTTAAATTTTTCTGGACTCTTAATACCAAAATCTAACCCTTTGTCTTTAGCGACAACCCTAGTTGTAACATAACATGCTAATTGATTACCTAACCCTTGTCCATTATATATCTCCGTTACAATCATATTATCTATATTTATCGAACATTAATTTTACTTCTTTATTTTTTCTTTCTTGTGTTAATGTGTTTGATACACTATTACCCCACGTTCTATTAACAACATTTATCACATTTAAATATGATGGTTCACCATAATTAATATACATTTTTTTATAAAAGTCAACATCCATCAACCAAATTAAAGTTTCATCAAAATAACATTTATCACTATTATTTTTAATTGTTATAACACTTGGGGAACTAATTCTATTATTCCCTAAATGAATATCGTTTGTCCAACTCGGATAAAACGGTCTATAAAATGTGTATCCGTCATTTGAGTGTTCACACCCAGTTGCAAACCATATTTTATCTTTGTTTTTACCAATATGGTTTTTAAGTAATTCTAAAGAATCTTTAGAAAAAAGGAAATCATCCTGAAAAAGGATTTTAATCCATTTACCATTCGAGTGATTTATTGCGTTATTAATGTTTGGTGAAGATCCACCTATTTTGTGAGCATTTCGATAGTACTTTATTTCTAATATTTCAGACCACCTATCACACAAATCTTTTATTATATCATTTTGACTATGATCAGAGACTATAACTTCGAAATCTTTAAATGTTTGTTTACTTAGAATTGATAAACTATTTGTTAAGAATTCCTCACCATAACCACCCATTTCATAGGTAGGTATTGCGATTGAGAAGAATGGTTTTTCTATCATAACGTATTTTTAAGTTTAGTTATATTCATTACTTTTTTTTCTGTTTACGTATCAATTATCTTTCTAATTTATCGTAAGGTGTTTTGTTTCTAATTTTGGTTGCGTGATCAGTAACCATAGACATATCTACTTTATGTTCATTTATTGGGTTTTCTGCATTATACACATAATTCACATCAGACATAAATTTATAGTGTTCTTCACCTGACATTTCAAGCATAGGGAACATAAAACATAGGTCCCCACTCCATTGCCAGTATTCACCATTTTCATCTTTTAGGTCTGATTCTTTTATTTTTCTCCACAAAAAAGATCTCCATGTTCTAATGTGGGAAGCAGTGAATCTAACACTTCTTAAATCACCGAACCCTATTTGTTTCTCTGAAAACCCATTTTGACCATTAGAATATCTAAAACTACCATTAGCTATCCACACGTTTTCATCTTTATAAATCTCATCGATTCTTTTAAATACTTTTGAGTCAGGTAAATAGTCATCACCGTCCACTTCAATTAAAACCTCATTGTCATCTATATCAGGGTTATTTCTAATAACTTTGTCGAAATTACCTGTCTGATATAGTTTTTTATCTGAGTCATCTAAAAGAATAAATCTATTATCATTTTTTATAAATTCTTTTACTAATTTAACAGAATTGTCAGTAGATAAATCATGTGTAATATAACATGTAAAATCTTTGTGTGTTTGTGACATAATGGATGCAATACACCTTTCGATATAATTTTCCGCATTGTAAAAACCAGTTAATATTACCATATTTTAAACTTTTATATATTTTTTCAATATTTTTTCTGTATAACCATTAGTGTCTATTTTTAACGTATTTATATAATCATTAAAAATATCACTTCTTAAAGTAACCCAATTATTATCCTCTACATTATTTTCCATTTTTATCGAAACTTTATTATTTAAAATATACTCAATTTTTTCTACTAAGTCAATAATAGAAATAATTTCAATACCATTAACATACACTGTTTCACATTTTATTTTCCCTATACAATAATTCACTAAACTAACAACATCTACAACATCAATAATTGATCGTTTACTATCCTTATATACGTTAAATTCTTTTTTATTACTTATTTTACTTACTAAGTAATTAATTAAATTATTGGAGTTTCCTAACTCACCGATTAGTTGTGGAACCCTAAAAATTAAATAATTATTAGATAGATTTTTAATTAAAACTTCCATTTCTTTTTTATGGGTATAATATGGGTTAGATTTAAAATCTATTAAAATAGTGCTAAAATAGATTATTTGTTTATCAGAATTTTTTTCTATCGTCTCAGTTAATAATTTTTTCTCTCTTAAAAATTTATTTTTATCAGTTTCTTGAGAATTGGATACTCCAGATGCAAATATTAAAATACTTTTATCCACATTAAAGTATTCTTTAAACGATTTAGATATTAATCCATCACCTACTATCATATTATTCTCATAACTCTAAAATATCTAACCACGAATCAATTATTTCATCATTATCTAATTCCTCACTATCGTGTGTAGTGGCGAAATTTCCTTTAAACAATGTACCAGTTGTATAACATTCATCTTTTACTAATGAAGCAACTTCACTTTTAGATGAAAGATAAACTGCGTTTACCATATCATACATTTTTTGTTTATCACCTATAAATCCATATTCAATAACTTTATCAGATAGGTAAGGTTTTACTTCATTATTGTAGTAATTATTATCAGTAACATTACCAAATAAATAAATCTTCTCAAATCCATCACCCAAAGCCCTTTTTATTGAAACATGGGTTTGTTTATTCTCATCAATAGATCCAACAATTCCAGCAACTTTTAATGTGGATACATCCTTTTCGTTCTTTAATAAAGTCTCTTTTATATTAGGTATGCACACATATTTACCCTTAAAAGTTGAATGATATTTTTTTTGTTTTTCATTTATGAATACAACCTTATCCCAAAAAGGTTTTATTTTACCAATCTCGAATATAGTTTTCTCGTGACAGTTAAAAATCACTTTTTTACAATTTGGTCTGGATGGTAGTTGTAAGAAATGTACTATTAAATGATCATCTTTTTCAAGTTTAAAATTCTTAGATAAATCCGATTTACATTTATCTAAATGCCACTCATGTGGTCCATATAAAATAGTTTCATACCCATACTCATTTAACTTATTAGTTAAATTAATAAACGCAAACGTTGATCCCCCTCTATCACTCCATCCAGTAATTATCTTAATCATTATATTAATTCTTTATATTCTTTTATTATAATATTAACATCACCTAAATCACTAATAAAAAGATTAGGGATTTTTGGGTATAGGTTATTTATGTGTGGTATTAATTCAGCATTTATTATGTGAATTATATCATATTTCACATCATTGATTTTATATAATTTTTTTTCTTCTGAAGGGGTAGTACCATTATTAGTATTAAATCCCCATTTACCATCACCCATTTTAAACCCTGGTGGTTCTTTAATGTTCACACATTTTATATTATTTTTTTTAAATTCTTTATTAATTTTACCACCTAATTGGGTTAGGATATCTACTTTACAATTATTCTTAATCATTTCTTTAGAAAACTCTAATATTTTATTTTCGATAGGGTTCTCTTCTGAATTAACCATTAAACATGTGATCAACACTTTAAGTTTATTTTGTTTACCAAATTCCTTTTTAACTTTAGCTGGTAAACTTTCTTTATATTTCTCAGCGAATATTAATCTATTAGATTCCCACTTTTCATTTGTTTGTCCAATAGATAGGTGAGTCACATCAATATCTGATGTAACACCAATTTTAACACCCTCTAAGTAGTTCCTAAAACAAAAATCTATTTCATAAAAATGAAATCCTTCTACTTTTTCATCGAAATTACATTTAATTTTTTCTTTATCAACCGCAAAGAATAATCCATCTACAATGACAGTATTGTCAATGAAACCAATCTTTTTATCTGAGTACTTTGACAACCATCTTTTACCTTCGTGTTTATGGTAAACTTGACCATACATATGTGAAGGATTCTCCCACCATTGTCCAGATACAGGAACTTCTCTAGACCCAGCGATACCAACGATACCGAAATCTGGATTTTTTTTCATTACTCTGAGTAATTTTGTACCCCAGTTTTTTGTGTCAAAGACTAAATCATCGTGACAAAAAACTGTAATGTCGTTTGTAGTTTCTTTTAAAGCTCTATTATATAGTTCAGTTAACCCATAATCACCATTGTTTATGTATTGAATAACTTCAATACTATTACCTAACCCAGAAGTTTTCTTTATATGTTCAATATGGGATGGATTATCCTCTCTTGTTGAGTATACTACACTAATCATATTAATTTTATCTTTTTGACGATATTATTTTAAATTCTTCTTCAGTTAATTCAAACTCAGTGATAAATTCAGTT
>Ga0209284_10000450_pt1 | contig 67083 bp, 57 predicted proteins | sample FRY03_FD_187211 | JGI IMG/M metagenome (GOLD analysis project Ga0209284, IMG submission 187211) | Freshwater microbial communities from Lake Fryxell liftoff mats and glacier meltwater in Antarctica - FRY-03 (SPAdes) (version 2) | ecosystem: Environmental > Aquatic > Freshwater > Ice > Glacier...
ACATAGGATTGAACTAAAACCTTTATTGTTGATTTTAGCTTTATTAACTGTAAATAATATATTTAGTTTCATGATTTTTGTCTTGTTTTTAAATGGGTGTCTTTTATTTTAAGTGGGAAACCTAGTGAGTGTCTTTTTTATCAAAAAAAGTTGACAAGTTGGCAAATTGAAGTAAAAAGGTAATAGCTTAGGAATAGACCTAGAAATGAGTATTAGGTAAGGTATAGAAAAAAAAAGCCTCTACATTTCTGTAAAGGCTTGTCTTATGCTCCCCCTCTTGGGCTCGAACCAAGGACCCTCTGATTAACAGTCAGATGCTCTAACCAGCTGAGCTAAGGAGGAGTGTATTTTATCGCGTTAGCGGGTGCAAATATAAATGTTTTTTAATATTAGGCAAACAAAAAAAACGAATTATTTTAATTTAAAATACTAAGCTTAAAATAGCATTATTCTGCACTCAAATTTTTTTAAATAAATTTTTTTATTACGTTCCAAATATCATTTCCAAAAATAACAACCATTAAAGTCATTATAATTACAAAACCAATGATCTGTCCGCGTTCTAAAACTTTTTCACTAGGCGCTCTTCCTGAAATCATTTCGTATAATAGAAACATCACATGCCCGCCATCTAAAGCTGGTATCGGTAATAAGTTTACAAATGCTAACCAAACAGAAAACATTGCTAAGAAGTTCCAGAAAAAGCCCCAGTTCCAACTTGGGGGCATCAACTCAACAATACCGATCGGCCCTTTTACCTGCTTATAACCTTCCGTGGTTCTATTAAATACTATTTTAAATTGACGAACCTGATCCGTTAAAACTTTAATAGTTCTATTAAAACCAGCGGGAATGGAAGCAAAAAAACCATAAGAATCTGTAACACTTAAATCTGCCAGACTAGGATAAATACCCGCTTTCTTTTCTTCCGATAGTTTTAAATCGAAAATTTGAATTGCACCTTCTCGATCAACAGTAATAGAAATATTTTCATTAGCCCCAAATGTTTGCATTTTGTCCATAAACTCGCTGTAATAGGTTACGTTTTCACCATTTACAGCCGTAATTAAATCTCCGGGTTCAATACCCGCTTGATCAGCGCCAGACCCCTCAACCGTTTTTTCAACATAAGGCCGCATACGATATCCTAAAAAAGCGCTTCCACTTTTACTTAAAAAATCTTTTTTACCCTCATCTGCAATAGGAATAGTCAACTTTTCGCCGTTTCTATCAACCGTGATTTCGTCTCCTAAAAGAATATCTTTGGTAGCATCGGAAAACTTAGTAGATTTTTTACCGTCAATCGCTAAAATTTTATCACCTGTTTGCAAACCTAATTTTTGACCCACAGAATCCACAAATATTCCATATTTTAAATTGTCTGAGGGTATATAAGTATCGCCATTTGTATATAAAAGGGCTGAGTAAATAATCCAAGCCAATAAAAAATTTACAGTAACACCGCCTAACATGATAATTAAACGTTGCCACGCTGGTTTTGCTCTAAATTCCCAAGGTTCTGGGTGTTTTTTCATTTGCTCAGTATCCATGCTTTCATCAATCATACCAGCAATTTTTACGTAACCTCCGAGAGGCAACCAGCCAATACCAAATTCCGTTTCGCCTATTTTTTTCTTAAAAAGAGAAAACTTAACATCAAAAAATAAATAAAATTTTTCTACTCTAGTTTTAAAATATTTAGCGGGGAGATAGTGTCCAAACTCATGTAAAACAACTAAAATAGATATGATTAAAATAAAGGTGAGAATTTGAGTAAGTAAAACCATTTAATATTTTTATTTTTAACCCGCCAAAAGTAAGCTTTTAAAAAGTCTAAAAAAAGAAAACTGATTTAGCAGCATTTTTTTAAGAAATATTTAGCAGGATTAGGGCTTCATGCTTCCCGCTTTTATAATTTAGGGGCGTATCTTTGCATAAAAAATTATGCGCCAGTTTTTTGTAAAATTTAAGCTATTTGGAATGGTGCTTTTAGGAATATCTTCGGTTATAATGTATCTTTTTTACAATGCACTGCAACCGGTTAAAGTATTGCCCATTTATCAACCTGCAGATTTTAATCCAGAATTGGTGGACACTTCTATTCTACACGTTAAAAAATACCATGCAATCGCCGATTTTTCTTTAGTGAACCAAAACGGAAAAGTAATTACCAACGATGATTATAAAGATAAAATATATGTGGCGGATTTCTTTTTTACCACATGCCCTTCTATTTGCCCCATTATGACAGAAAATATGGGCACTATTCAGAAAGCAATTTTAAATGATAATGATGTTATGCTACTTTCGCATTCTGTAACGCCAGAAATTGACTCCGTTGCACAACTAAAAAAATATGCTTTAAAAAAAGGGGTAAATGACAGTAAATGGAATCTTGTAACTGGCGATAAAAGGCAAATTTATGAACTAGCCAGAAAATCGTACATGGCCGTTAAAACCGATGGTGATGGTGGCCCTTATGATATGATACATACAGAAAATTTTATGTTGATTGATAAAGAACGCAGAATTAGAGGCACTTACGATGGCACAAATCCCGAGGAAATGAAAAAACTATTGGCCGATTTAGAAATTTTGAGAGCATCTTACCTTGAGAAAATGGAAAAGTGAAAATGGAAAAGTGAAAAGTAAAGTGAATGGCAGTTTTAAGTTTTAATGTTAAGTTTTAAATTTTTAATGGTGAAAATACATAGCGATAAGGGAAAAAGTTTTAAATTTTATAAGTTTGAAAGGCTATTTAGATTTCGCTCTCCGCGGTAAGCGTTATGCGCCTGGGCTCGGCAAAAAATATCGACTTTAAACTTTAGACATTTCTCTTTGGACGCTTATTAATTTTCCTTTTTTCTATTTACAAATTTAGCCTTACATTTGCTTAATTAAAATCAATCTAAATAAAAATTGATAAAAACAGTCGCACAATTAAAACGGGGAGAAAAGGGAATTATCAAAGAATTTGCTGATGATATTTTACCTATTAAGCTACTTGAATTAGGTTGCTTGCCAGGAAATAAAATTGAATTGGTACAAATTGCGCCTTTAAAAGACCCCATCTACATCAATGTAAATGGCACCCATATTGCTATTCGCCGAGCGGTAGCTGAACTTATTGAACTAGAAATTATTGAAGATGCTGCCGAATTATGAGTAAACAAATTAATGTAGCACTTATCGGTAATCCAAATACTGGAAAAACATCAGTTTTTAACCAACTTACAGGATTAAATCAGAAAGTAGGGAACTATCCTGGGATTACAGTTGAAAAAAAACAGGGAATTTGTAAACTTCCGCGCGGTATTAAAGCGCATATTATAGATTTACCAGGTACTTATAGTCTAAATACCACTTCGTTAGATGAAAGTGTTGCCGTTGAATTACTCCTAAATAAAAATGATAAAGATTTTCCAGATGTTGCCTTAGTTATTGCCGATGTAGAGAATCTAAAACGAAATTTACTTTTATTTACTCAAATTAAAGACTTAAAAATTCCAGCCATTCTCGTGATCAATATGGCCGATAGAATGTCTAGAAAAGGTATTTCTATTGATATTCCATTGCTTGAAGAAAAGTTAGATACCAAAATAGCCGTAATAAGTACCCGCAAGAAAACGGGAATTGAAAATCTAAAAGAACTTATTCTTGATTATAAAAATTTAAGCACCAAACCTAATATTGATACTTCGGTTATTGATCCTAGTTATTTTGAAAAACTAAAAGCCACTTTCCCCAAGGAAGATGTGTATAAGCTTTGGTTAGTTATCACTCAGGATGTAAATTTTATGCCGATTGAAAAAAATCTTTACCAAATAGCGACCTCGTTTGTAACCAAAACTAAATCAGAACTAAAAAGATTACAGCAAAAAGAAACTATTTTAAGATACCAATACATCAACGGTATTTTAAAACAAACCCATAAAATTGATGTTAATGCTGCCAAAGGCATAAGAGCTAATTTAGATAAAATATTAACCCATAAAGTATTCGGATATCTTATTTTCTTTTTAATCCTTTTGACCATTTTCCAAGCTATTTATGTGTGGAGCGAATACCCGATGGATTTAATTGAAGGCTTTTTTGCCGACGCTAGCGAATGGGTTAAAAATAGCTTGCCACCCGGAATTTTTACCAATTTAATTGCTGAAGGCATTTTGGCAGGGATTGGTGGTATCGTTATTTTTATTCCGCAAATCGCCTTTCTGTTTTTGTTTATTGCCTTGTTAGAAGAAACGGGATACATGAGTCGAGTAGTTTTTTTAATGGATCGTGTAATGCGCCCCTTTGGACTAAGCGGTAAAAGTATAGTGCCTTTAATTTCTGGAACTGCATGTGCTATCCCAGCCATCATGGCTACTCGTACTATTGAAAATTGGAAAGAACGTCTTATTACCATTCTCGTTACTCCTTTTACCACCTGTTCTGCCAGATTGCCCGTGTATTTAATTATTATTGCTCTGGTTATCCCAGATGATAGAATTATCGGACTAAGTTATCAAGCCTTAACACTCATGCTTTTATATCTTATTGGCTTTGCGGCTGCTATTTTTTCGGCTATGATTTTAAATAAGATTTTAAAAATCAAGAGCAAAACTTTCTTCGTGGTTGAAATGCCCAATTATAAACTTCCATTGCTTAAAAATGTAGCTTATACGGTTCTTGAAAAAACGAAAAGTTTTGTTTTTGGTGCTGGTAAAATTATTTTGGCCATCTCCATTATATTATGGTTTTTAGGCTCCAATGGTATGTCTGATAATTTTAATAATGCTGAGGCTATCGTTGAGGCTAAAATAGCCAAAGAAGGTTTAACGGAATTCAATAAAGTTAATACCCAAAATACTTTAATCGATTATCAAAAAGCCTTAAAGGATAGTGTCGCAGCCAATAGATATCAAATAGACCAGTCAGTCATCAAAGATTCTTTAAGTAATAGATCAGTTGAACTTTTTGAAAGTGCAAAAAGTCAAGAAATTGCCAGTTTTAAGTTAGAAAATTCGTATATTGGGTATATGGGCAAAGCCATTACCCCTCTTGTAGAACCTTTAGGATATGACTGGAAAATTGGTATTGCCGTATTAACTTCTTTTGCTGCACGCGAAGTTTTTGTAGGCACTTTGGCCACAATTTACAGCGTGGGTAGCGATGAACAAGACACCATTAGCAATAGAATGGCTGCAGAGATTAACCCTAAAACTCAAAAGCCATTATTTAATTTAGCTTCGGGTATTTCACTCTTACTATTTTATGCCTTTGCTATGCAATGTGCCAGTACTTTAGCCATCGTAAAAAGAGAAACAAATTCATGGAAATGGCCCATGGGTCAATTGGTCATCATGAGCGCTTTTGCTTATATTGTGGCCTTAATCGCGTATCAAACCTTAAAATAAAATGGAAACACTTCAGCAAATATTCGTTTACAGTACTTTATTGGTTTCTGTAGCATATATAGTTAAAAAATTCTTTTTGCCTAAACGACTTTTTTCTTCCAAGAAAAAATCTAATGGTTGTGGGGATTGTGGATGTTGATTGGGTGCTGGGTTTGAAAAAATGTTCCTGGTTTCAAGACTAAGGTTGCCTAGATTATAAAATTTAAGTTTAAGTTTCTGTTGAACGCTGTTTTGAGTTAAAGTTCTTCACGTTTTTACCAAAACCTGAAACTTTAAACTAGAAACCCTCTAAACTATTTTTTTACTTAAAACTCTTTAACCACAGGCAACCTTTTGTTTAAAATAGTCGTCTATTATAAAAAATTAATGTTTTTTTGAATGATGATAATTGAAATAATTTCTCTATCAAACTCTCTTTTTTAGTGCAATTCTTTGATAAAGATATATTAAAAAATTGTGCTGAGGTATGGCAGATATATTTGGAGAAAACAAAAATTAATTAAGTTTTTGATACCTGTTGTTTTTTATAAAAATGAACATTTTTATTTATATTGGCTCTAAACCATTTGACTCATAGTTATAAACCGTTAAATTATTGATAAATAGCTCTTAATAAAATCAAAAAAAAGATGCAACTATTGCGTTCTATTCCTTGTTTTGTCTAAAAATACCAATTCAACTTTATGGGTACTAAAATCTCCATTTTATTTTTATCATTTTTATTATTCAATAGTTTCCATAGTCAAGCACAAACGATAAGTGCCAGAATTCTAGACTCCATCTCAAAAGAACCTATCCCCTTTGCCACCATACAATTTGCTGATGAAAGTGGTGTGATTTCGAATACCGAAGGAAAATTTAGCGCCTTACTTACCGACAAAAATAAGCCGACAGACTCTCTATTTATATCAAGTATGGGTTTTAAAGGTTTCGCGACAATTATCGGAAATTTTAAGGATAGCATTGTCTTGTTATCACCACAAAACATTGAACTTAAAAATGTGATTGTTACTAATAAAAACTATACTGCCGATGAAATTATAGATTTTGTGAAAAGAAATTTGGAGAAAAATTACAACACCTCACTTACCAAAAAAAGATTGTTTTTCAGGGATCATTACCATCAATACATCAATAGAACCGGCTATACTGACTTTAAATCTACGATTGATGCCTTCGATAAGGACTTTGTAGAAAATTTCCTGAATTCCGTTCCCAGAACCTATGATTATTATACCGAAACTTTGGCTGATTTAACAGGTAACTTGAGTAAAGAAAAACAAAAAATAAAGTTGATTAAAGCCTCAAAAATGTACGACAAGAGTACGGTTGTTGATTTTGATATTCTCGAAAAAAAATTAAATAAACTCTTAACGGAAAATGTAAAACCAGACTCTTATCTTAAAATAAAATCGGGCTTATTTGGGACTAAAATAGACAATGAAGAACTTTTTGGAAAGCAAGTAGATTCAACGGATGTAAATGCTTTGAATAAAAAAATGGAGGAAGAGAAGAAAAGAAAAGAAAACGAAACACTGTATTTTGCAAACAGCAGAAAAAATAGAATCTCAAATTTATTTAAAGATTTAATTTTTTTAGAAGATACAGAGCTCAATTTCATCTCTAAATCAAAAAAATACAATTTTACGCTTAAAGAACTTGACTATTTAGGGGCTGATGTGGTATATGTGTTAAATTTTGAACCTAAAAAAGGAGCGGATTATAAAGGAACACTATACATAAACGCTGACGATTTTGCAGTAGTACGTGCCGATTATGAAAATGTCAAATCTTTAAAATCATTTAAACTACTAGGTATTTTTAGTAATGAATACTTGGCTAAAGGAAAAATGATCTTTTATAAAGATGCCAATAAAAGGTACAATTTAAGATATATTGAAAAAGAAGCTGGCACCATGGGCGGTGCAAAAAGACCTTTAAAAATTATTGAATTCAACAAGGTTGTTAAAGGCAAAAACAGACAAAACGAACTTTCGCTAGAGTTTGATTTTGCCGTAACAAACGTCACCAAATATGAAATTGTGGTCTATGATACCCAAGAAATAAACAACTCTTATTTTGAGGCTGTAAAAGAAGACAACACCATTACACCCACCTATTTATCGCGTTATGACTCTGAATTCTGGAAAGGCTATAATATTATAGAACCTAATATTGCGATAAGAACGTTTACAGCAACCGAGGAGAAAACGGAGTAACAAACCCTGTAAAAAATAAAAAGTAAGCCTTGGCATTTGGGTTTAAATATAAACTACCTCTTTGCAAGTATATGAGGTATTAAATTCTAAAAAAACAAATTCCAAATTCCAAAAAATGAAACAAACGCTGCTCGCATTAGGAAACTAAACCCTGAGAGATTAAAAATTTTACATCTTACTAAGCGCCCATCAAGCAGCGAAATTTAAAAAGAATTTTAGTCCCAAATAATTCGAAATAAAAGGCAAATACAAGAAGGTAAATGGTTTTAACTATAATTGAAACCAACAAATTACCTTATAGCAGAACCATAAATTTTTTAGTCCAGATTGAGCCTAAAAAAGTTCTGAGTCGAAGGTTTATTTAGCCAAAAATCATTACTTTATTCTCATGAATCTTGAATGTCAATTTCCTGAATGATGTAATCAACGCTTGTAAAAATTTTATAGACCAAGAGTCTTTTTAAAAAAAATCTTTTATAAAAGAATACAACAGCATTCCCCAGCCCGCAACTAAAAACAAACCTCCAATAGGTGTAATTGGCCCCAGGATTTTGAACTTTTTATTTTTTGAGGCGCTAATACACAGTCCGTAAATACTAAAAGAGAATAAAAAAGTTCCGATTATAAAACAATATGCAATATAGGCCTCTAGCGGAGTCACGAAATTAAAATTATAGCCAATAACTATAAGAATAATGGCATGATACATTTGATATTTAACGCCGGTTTCAAAACTTTTTAATTGATCTTCGGTAAACGACTTTTTGAGCGCATGCGCCCCAAAAGCTCCAAAAATTACGGCTAACATTCCATACAATGCCCCCATAAACTGAACCAATAGAATCATAATTTCTAAAATTTTAGGCAAAGATAAGAATATTGAAGAAATTTGGGCGCAGGGTTATTGGGTTGTTGCATTCTTATCTCTTTTCTTTGCTCTTTTTTCTCTTCTCTGCATTCTTTTTTCTATATTTAAAGGACTAAAATTAAACTCATGAAAATCTACCATTCCATTGCTATTTTATTAGCTTCTTTTTATACTCAAGCACAAGGAACACAACTGCTAAGACAACCAACAGTTTCAGAAACCGAGGTCGTTTTTGTTTATGCTAACGATTTATGGAAAACGAGCATCAATGGTGGACAAGCCATAAGACTTACGAGCAACGAAGGCTACGAATCTAGTCCACATTTTTCTAATGACGGCAAAACCATTGCTTTTACGGCGGAATATGATGGTAATACTGATGTGTATACCATACCGTCTGTTGGTGGAGAACCTAAGCGATTAACCTACCATCCTGATGGTGATTTTGTGCAAGGATGGACGCCTGATGGTCAAGTGCTTTTTCGTTCAGGAAGAGAAGGTCAACCTACGCTTACTAATAAATTATATAAGGTTGCGGTTAATGGGAGCTTTCCAGTAGCCATTGATATTCCTCGGGCGGCTTACGGAGAAATTTCTGATGACGGTAAATATATTGCTTATACGCCTATTACTTCTTGGGATGCAGAATGGCGGAATTATAGAGGTGGACAAGCGATGCCAATTTGGATTGTAAATATGGAAACTAAAGATTTAATGACAACGCCGCAACCTACAAAAGAGCGTCATTTAGATCCTGTCTGGTTTGATAATCAAGTGTATTATTTATCGGAGCGAGATTATGCAAGTAATATCTGGTCTTTTGATCCTGAAACCAAAGCAGAAAAACAACTCACCTTTCATAAAAAGTTTGATATTAAAAGTTTAGACGCCAGTAAAAGTACAATCGTTTATGAACAGGGTGGTTATTTACATCTTTTAAATCCTAATACGGGTGTAACCAAACAACTTTCTATTACCATAAATGGTGATATGAATTTTTCGAGACCACGATGGGAAAATGTAAGCGCATCACAAATAACAAATGCCCATCTTTCTCCAACTGGAAAAAGGGCAATTTTTGAACATCGAGGTGAGATTTTTACCGTGCCCAAAGAAAACGGTACTTGGAAAAATATTACGAATACGCCCGGTGTGGCAGATCGTGCGCCAGTTTGGTCACCAAAAGGCGATAAAATTGCTTGGTTTTCTGATGCCTCAGGAGAATATCAATTGGTAACGGCTAACCAAGATGGAGAAAATCAAAAAAGTTATGGATTGCCTAATAATACCTTTTATTTTAAACCCGATTGGTCGCCAGATGGCAATTATATCACTTATTCTGATACCGACTATAATATATGGATTATCAATCTAAATACAGGAAATGCTGAGAAAGTAGCGACGGATTCATATGCACATCCCAACAGAACCATGAATCCTATTTGGTCTCCTGATAGCCAATGGATTGCTTTTTCAAAACAACTGGTGAGCAACTTTAAAGCTATTTTTACCTATAATATAGCCACCAAAAAAACCATTAAACTTACTGACGGACTTGCAGATGCTATTAGTCCTATTTGGGATGAAACTGGCGCCTATCTTTATTTTTTAGCAAGTACCAATTACGGATTACAGTCTGGCTGGTTAGATATGAGTTCTTATGGCACCAATGTAACCAGAAGCTTATACGCCGTTGTACTTTCTAAAGATGGAAAAGCTCCAAATTTGCCTAAAACCGATGAAGAAAAAGCAGCAAGTTTAGCAAATACTTCATCAAAAAACAAAAAAGATAAAGACAAAGAAAAGGATGAAGAAAAATCTCCAAAAGTGGTTGTCACGATTGATGCAAACGGAATTTATAATAGAATTGTCGCTTTACCACTAGCCGACAGAAATTATACTGCTCTAGCGAAAGGACCAAAAAACATCATATTCATTGCAGAAGCTATACCAAACGAAGATGGCTTAAAACTACACAAATATGATGTAGAAAAAATGAAAGCAGAGGATTATGCTTTAAAAGTCAATGATATGGTAGTTTCCGATGACCGCAAACATATTTTACTCAACGTGAATAATTCTTGGATGCTTACTGAAACCACTTCAAAACCTGATACAAGCAAAGATAATTTGCCCATAAACATCAAAATAAAAGTAGATCCAACGGCAGAATACGAACAAATTTTTAAGGAAGGATGGCGTTATATGCGCGATTTCCTATACGTAAATAATGTACATGGAGCACCTTGGAATACCATTTACGAATGGTATGCACCTTGGATAAAACACGTACGCCATAGAACAGATTTAAACTATGTAGTTGATATCATGAGCGGTGAAGTAGCGATTGGGCATTCTTATGTTTCTGGTGGCGATATGCCCGATATTGAAAACGTTCCAGTCGGACTTTTAGGATGCGATTTGGTGATTGAAAATGGTTTCTATAAAATTTCGAAAATCTTCAATGGTGAAAACTGGAATCCAGACTTGGAAGCACCATTAGCGCAACCTGGTATTGCGGTAAAAGAGGGCGATTTTATCACCGCCATTAATGGAAAACCACTGACGTCCGCCACTAATCCCTATTTGCTTTTAGAGCAAACCGCGGGTCGTGAAACAAGATTAACCATTAATACTTCAGCCAGTATCGGTGGAAAAGAAATTTTAGTAAAACCGGTACGTAGCGATAAAGGTTTAAGAACCTACGAATGGATTGAAAGTAACCGACGCAAAGTCGATGAGCTTTCGGGTGGAAAACTGGCTTATGTGTATGTGCCCAATACAGGACAAGGTGGATTTACCTCATTTAACCGATACTACTTTTCACAACAAGATAAAAAAGGAGTTATTATAGACGAGCGTAATAATGGCGGTGGTTCTGCAGCTGATTATATGATTGATATTATGTCGAGAGAACCTTTTGGATATTTCAATAGTAAAACCGAAGGTAATCGCCCATGGACTTCTCCCGCAGCGGGAATTTTTGGACCTAAAGTGATGTTGATCAACGAACGTTCAGGTTCTGGAGGAGATTTACTACCTTATATGTTTCACATGAAAAAGGTAGGTACTTTAGTTGGCACGCGCACTTGGGGCGGTTTGGTCGGCACTTGGGACACCCCTCCGTTTATTGATGGTGGCAGAATGGTAGCGCCTAGAGGTGGTTTTTTTGATATTAATGGCGAATGGGCTGTGGAAGGCGAAGGTATCGCGCCAGATATTGAAGTAATTCAAGACCCTAAACTAGTTTTACAAGGTAAAGACCCACAACTAGAAAAAGGTATTGAAGAAGCCATGCGATTATTAAAAACACAAGAATTTATCATGAAACCCGAACCTGCTCCACCTGTCCGTTGGAAACGACCAGAAGGTTATAAGGAGGAGTAATCTGGATGTAAGTTGAAAAGTCGAATTTCCAAAGTCTAAAGAAAATAGAATAGAGAGAAAAGAGATTTACAATCCAGGCATTCGTTCTTAGTATTTAGAATTTTCTCGTCTTAATATTTTGTGCTTTTTTTAAACTTTACTTGATTTCAATAGTAATATCTTTGTCCCCACTTAGTTTAAAAGAGCATTCTTCAAAACTAGGTGGTCCAAAGGTTTTCATTTTTGCCATTGAAAAACCCAAAGGCTCTTTGGGAATACCCATAAAATTAGTGTCTAACTTTTCGTTGGAATTTTCGTCATGAAAAACAGCTAGTGCATAGGTACCCGATGGTATATCTTTCAAGACCAAAGTAGTTTTACCTTTAATTGCTTTTTTGGCAGCTGCTTTAAAAACTTTATCGAACTTTAAAAATCCTGCGGCTTTGTCATAAATTGCCACTCTTATTTCTCCATTGGTGTTTTTTATATTTTCAACATGCACGGTTAAATCGTATTGAGCGCTCATAATTATGGGTATAAATACTGTTAATAGCATTAATTTTTTCATCGAACCAAATTTATAATTATTTTATTTTTAGATAACAATAGCGCTAGCAGGGTTCTATCAAAAATTTATTTTCGAAATTTTATTTTCTGTCCTCTATAGCATTACAAAAATAGAAATAATCATTGTAAGCGTAATACAATTAACATGCTATTATGTATTGGATATTTAGAGGAAAACTTAGCTACGGCAAAGCTTAGAATTTAGTTAAAGGATTAGCTCCAATTTGGAAATCATAAATTAGTATCTTTGAAAAAAAGTTTGAAATGAAAAACATCAGTTATCTGATTATTTTTTTTACGTTTTTTAAGCTAAATGCCCAAGTGCTCGAAAAGCAAATGGTAAGTCTAGCTAAAAATAAGGGAAAGGAAATTTCTATACCCACTTCTGGTTCAGAAACCATCCTATTAAATATTGAACTTCACAAAACTGAAAAAGTCCAAATTATTAATGATTTCTTATCTAAATATCTGGACAATTTAAAAATAAGAGAGCTTTTGATTAATAAGGTAAAGAATGACATTATAGCCAATGCTATTGACCTTAGCAATTCTTATCCCTTAGATCGTATTTTTGTCAATATTAAGATAGTTCCGTTTTCCAAAATAACTGAAATGGCCATTAAAATAGTTCGCTCTCCATACATAAATGCTTTTAAAGCACCTTATTTTTTAGCATGATAGAGAAATACGATTATATTATTATTGGTGCTGGCGCCGCAGGTTTACTTTTAGCGGATGCCTTGGGAAAAGATGCCTTTTTCAAAGAGAAATCTTTCTTACTTTTAGATAAAGACGCCAAACAAACCAATGACCGTACTTGGTGTTTTTGGGAAAAAAATGAAGGCGATTTTGATGATATTCTTTTTAAAAAATGGCATACTATTTTCTTTGCTGGAAAAAAATTGAGACAAGAATACGCCATTGCTCCGTATAGTTATAAAATGATTAAGGGAGAAGATTTTTACAGCAATTATCTAAAGAAAATAGCGCAGTATAAAAATATTACTTTCTTGCAAGAAGAAGTAATTACTTTGGAGAAAACAACTGACCATCAACTTGTAAAAACCCCAAACAATACTTACAAAGCTGCTAAAGTTTTCAATAGTATTTACGATTATAAAGAACCACTGCTACAAAAGAAATACCCTGTTTTACAGCAGCATTTTATAGGCTGGTTTGTTAAAACAGACCAGTCTGTTTTTAATGAAAAAACGGCAACTTTCATGGATTTTTCTATTGCCCAGAAAGGGAACACTAGATTTATGTACATTTTGCCCTTTTCTAAGACAGAAGCGTTGGTTGAATATACTTTATTTTCTGAAAAACTACTCGAAAAAACCGAATATGAAGATGCTATAAAAAAATATTTAGAAGAAGATTTAGGCATTAAAAACTACGAAATAACAGAAACAGAGAAAGGAAGCATTCCTATGACTTGTTTCAATTTTGCTCAAAAAAATACGGATTCCTTACTTTTCATTGGTACTGCAGGGGGTTGGACAAAAGCGAGTACAGGCTACACCTTTATGAGCACCAGTAAAAAGGTGAAAAAATTAGTGGCACATTTAAAAAGTGAAAAGCCCTTAAACACCTTTAATAAAAAAGATAAGTTTTGGTTTTACGATTTGTTATTACTTGATGTACTCTATGCTAATAATGCTTTGGGGCAATCTATTTTTGAACTCCTTTTCAGAAAGAGAAGTCCGCAGCTTATTTTTAAGTTTTTAGATGAAGAAACTAGCTTTTTAGAAGATTTTAAATTTATTAGCAGTCCACCACCTTGGCCTTTTATGAAAGCTTTATTAAACAGAATAAAATCTGGATTTTAAAGTTATGTGGATTTAAGTTATTGTTTAGGCGGCTTAAGACGATTTGGTTTTCATTTAGGCACATAGCTCGAGCTTTTGCTTATTTATTTTACATTACTGATGGCTGGAAGGTATTATTTCTTAAAAGTCTACAGTATTTACAAATGGCAGGTAGGTCTTTATAAAAAAAACTCAAAATTTAAAATTAGATACCAAACCCTATATTACATAAAAGTGTATATCTAACTAAGGTTTTTTATATCGTTTGATATTTTTTCGATAAACAAGGTTTTAAATATTCTAAAATTCCGCTCTTTCCATATTCTATTAATATTTTTTTAATCGCGAGATGGTTTGTGTCTTTTAAGATTTCTATAGAAAAGTAAAAGTCATTAAGTCCTTCCGAGGTCCAATTCAATTTCTTAAATTGAGTTCTAATTATCTCTTTTTCAAATCCATTCTGCAATATGGAAACCAAGACTATTGAATTTCCAGAAAATTTTATAATCTTTCAATAAATAAACATTTGTTCAGATTCATCAAATTCAGCATAAAATTCGCCCTTGATTGCAATTAGCGGTTCATAAAAGGGAATATTACCCAATTTAAAATTATCATTTTTCCTATAAATTATTTCAGTCCACATTGTTTCGACAGTAATCTCGCCCAGTATATTAATATGATGTTTAAATAAAAGTTTTTCGTGCTTTTCAAAAGTTTCATTCTTTAATTGAGCGTGTTGCCAAACATCAAAGTAAAATTAAATAACCATTACACTTCACGCTGCATTAAACTGACGCCAAATTTTTTGAGCAAGGTTTTTTTAGCTTCATTAATGGGTAATTTTTCGAGTACCTGAAACGCTTTCACCGTATAAAACGCTATTTCTTCTTTTGTTTTTTCCGCTGCGCCACTGTTTATAAAAATGTTTTTAACTGTATTTATTTTTTCGGAAACATCTTGAGGTTGTATAGAAAATAAATGTTCTAACTCCTTCGCTTCTTGTTTTGTCACTGAAGCTAAAGATTTAAGGTATAAAAATGTTTTTTTGTTTTCGATTATATCGCCTCCCAATTGTTTCCCAAAGGTTTCTGGATCACCAAAAGCATCTAAATAATCGTCTTGTAATTGGAAAGCAATCCCTAGATTTTTACCAAATTCGTAAATATCATTTTGAGTTGTTTCTGGAACATTGGCGATTATGGCACCCATTTTCATGGCAGCACCCACTAAAACTGCCGTTTTGTATTCAATCATTTTTAAATATTCTGGTATTGTTACATCATCACGAGTTTCAAAATCAACATCGTATTGTTGTCCTTCACATACTTCAATAGCTGTTTTACTAAATAATTTAGCTAAGCTTCTAAAAACTTCCCCTTCATAATTTTCGAATAATTGATACGCGTTAATCAACATAGCGTCTCCAGAAAGAATTCCGGTATTTACATCCCATTTTTCATGAACAGTGGCGTTGCCTCTTCGCAAAGGAGCATCATCCATAATATCATCATGCACCAATGAAAAATTATGAAAAACCTCAATAGCCAAAGCCGCATCCAGAGCTTTTTTATAATCGGTATCAAATATTTCCGTGGTCATTAAGGTTAATAAGGGTCGCAACCTTTTTCCACCTAGACCTAGTATATATGTTATAGGTTCGTAAAGATTTAAAGGTTCTTTTATCGCTATTTTTGCTTCTAAATAGCTCATAAAAGCTGTTCTATAGGTTTCAAGACTCTGCATGCGGAAATTTTTTTCAAAAATACGTTAATCACGGGAATATTCTATTCTTTTAAAAACACATAAAACAGCTCAGGTATCCAATAAAAAGACAAAATACAATTGCATTACAATTACATTCAATAACCAAAATTTCGGCGACGCTCAAGGAAATTGATCCTTGAGACAAGAAATAAGCATTTATTAATTTGATGAAAAGCCAATTTGGTTTGCTTTAGTCTTCGTCCATTTTTTATGATTCCCAATCTATTGCCTTGCGATTTTTGAAATAATAAGAATCGCTACTATTCACTTTTTTGTTTTTTTACGCTTTTACTTGAGTTTACCAATTAGACTCAATATTAAATAATCGTAAATACTTAGGAAACTAATTTTGTTTTTATAGTTTCCTAACTATCTTTGCACCCTCTTATGAAAGAACAAGTTTTAGAAAAAGCTACAGAATTATTTTTAACACTAGGTGTAAAAAGTGTTACCATGGACGATTTAGCTAATGAAATGGGTATTTCTAAAAAGACAATTTATACCCACTTTGAAAATAAGACCAAATTAATAGAAGAAATTACCACGCATCTATTCTGTTCTATTTCGGCGGGTATTGATACTATTTGCGCCTTAGACAAAAACCCAATAGAAGAACTTTTAGAGATTAAAAAATTTGTAATGCAACATTTAAGAGATGAAAAATCATCCCCTCAATACCAGTTACAAAAATACTATCCAAAAATATATGCCTCAATTCGCACTAAACAGTATGAAATGATGCAACATTGCGTGGTGAACAATGTAAGAAAAGGAATAGGTATGGGTATTTATCGAGAAAACTTAAATGTAGATTTTGTCTCTAGAATTTATTTTTCGGGAGTCATTAGCATTAAAGATCACCTTTTGTTTCCACAAGAAATGTTTGCAACCAATAAATTACAAGACGACTTTTTAGAATACCACCTCCGGGGTATTATTACTCCCGAGGGAAGAAAATATTTGAATCAACTTATCAACTCAAACCACGAATAAATGAACTATAAATTAGTTTTAATCCTAACTATATTGCTCATGTTTAAGGGATTTTCACAAGAAAACCCTAAAATATTTACTTTGCAAGAAGCTATTACTTTTGCGCTTGAAAACAACTACAAAGCCATAAATGCTGATAGGGATATCATCGATGCACAAAAACAAAAATGGCAAACGATTGCTGACGGTTTGCCACAAGTTACTGCCAATGCTAGTTACCAAAACCAGTTAATACAACCTGTGTCTTTATTACCAGGAGAAATTGCAGGAGGCGATCCAGGTACTTTTATTCCTTTAATTTTAGGCCTGCCGCAAACGGCAAATGTATCGGCTACCTTATCACAACAAATTTTCGACGGTTCTTATATTGTGGGTGTTCAAGCTGCAAAAACCTTTATTAGCTATAGTGCCAATAATAAAGAAAAAACGGCATTAGAAGTTAGGAAAGCCGTTGTTGAAGCTTATGGCAACGTATTGTTGGCACGAGCCAGCGTTAAAATTTTTGAGAAAAATATTGAGACACTTCAAAAAAACCTTTTTGAAACTAGAAAAATATTCGAAAATGGCCTAGGCGACGAAGAAAGTGTTGAGCAATTACAAATAACCTTATCATCGGTTGAAAATCAATTAAAAAATGGGACTCGTTTAAAAGGAATAACCTTACAAATGTTTAATCTAACCCTTGGGATGGATATCGACAACGCAAGCATTTTAGTTGAAAACTTAGATGACTTAACGCGAAAACAAACCGATTTAAGTCTTGTAGAATCCGACTTCAACATTGAAAACAATGTGGATTACAAATTAGCGATGAACCTTAATGAACAGAGATATTTTGAGTTAAAACTACAAAAAAGTAAAGCACTCCCGACCTTAAATGCTTTTATTAATTATGGCAATTTTGCTTTCAGTGATCGCTTCAACTTTTTAAGTAATGAAGCTCAATGGTTTGAGACCTCAGCTTTAGGGTTCGATTTAAGTATTCCTATATTCAGTTCTTTAAAAAGAAGTGCCAGCACCCAAAGAGCAAAAATTGCTTTAGACAAGGCAAAAACACAATTAGCAGAAGCTGAAGAACAAATAAGATTACAACTCAAACAATCTAGAAGTAATTATATATTGGCTATTGAGCAATATGACACCAACAAAGAGAATTTAGAACTGGCAGAACGTATTGAAAACAAAAACCAGATTAAATATGCTGAGGGTATTGCCAGCAGTTTTGAGCTGAGACAAGCTCAATTACAGCTGTATGATGCGCAGAATAAGCACTTACAATCTATGGTAGATGTCATCAATACTAAGACATCACTTGAAACGGTGCTTAACAATGAAAGAGTTTATTAGTTTAAAAGTTTAGATGAAGATAAGTAGCATTTACTAACAGACAAAACAAAGGGAAATGAAAATATTCTCCATCCAAAAATAAAACCTCTTTAAAAAGCACAGCTAAAAGTATAAAATATAAACCCATAGACTAATAAATCAGACAAAAAAAATGAAACAATCATACAGCTTACTAATCCTTACTATATCATTATTTCTTGCAGCTTGCGGAGGTGACAAAAAACAAACGGTAGAAGAAATAATTGCTACATCGAACCCAGAAAAAATAAAAGAAAAACGCACACTTTTGGTAGAAGAGCAACAGGTTTTGCAAGATCAAATTAAAAGTTTAGACAAAGCTTTAAGCCAATATGATACGGTAAAAAAAGTACCTTTAATCACTACTTTCATAGCTAAAAATGAAGTTTTCAATCACTATTTAGAAATTCAAGGAAACGTAACTACTAAAAATTTGATCGTGATTACCCCAGAATATAACGGCATTTTAATCAATGTGTATGTAAAAGAGGGTCAAAAAGTAAGTAAAGGGCAGTTGTTGGCTAATATTGATGATGGCGGTTTGGGACAACAAGTAGCGCAATTACAAATTCAGTCAGAATTGGCTAAAACCACTTTTGAGCGTCAAAAACGCTTGTGGGATCAAAATATTGGCAGCGAAATACAATATTTACAAGCAAAATCTACCTACGAATCACAGGCAAAAGCGGTAAATCAATTGAATCAACAAATAGCTAAAACCAAGGTTATAGCCCCGTTTTCAGGTACTATTGATGATGTCATTACAGCGCAAGGCAGTGTGGTAATAGCGGGACAATCGCAATTAATGCGCATTGTAAATTTAGACAATATGTATATTGAAACTGATGTTCCTGAAAATTATATCACCAATATCATTAAAGGTAAAACCGTAGAAGTTAGTTTTCCAATTTTAGGAAAAACAATGGCTGCCACCGTTAGGCAAGCCGGGGATTTTATCAATCCAGCCAACAGAACTTTTAAAGTTGAAGTATCTATTCCAAACAAAGAAAAAGATATAAAACCCAATTTAACAGCTAAATTAAAAATTAACGATTACACAAATGAAAACGCCTTATTGATACCACAGAGTATTATTTCAGAAAATGCAGAAGGCGAACAATATGTGTATGTCGTGAACGAAAAAAATAGTAAATCTCTAGGTGTTGCTCAAAAAGTTATCATTAAAACTGGAAGAACCCAAGGCGATATTATTGAAGTACTTAAAGGCATAAAAGATGGTGCAGAAATCATCAAAGAAGGTGCGCGTAGCGTTGAAGACGGACAAACGGTTGAAGTAATTAATCTATAAGTCTTTAGGCGGTAGACGGTAGTCTGCAGACTTTAGTTAGTCGATAAATAAGAAATCAATAAAATGAAAGAAATTAAGTTCAAATTCGAAGATTTAAAACTTTATCAAAAGGCCCTAGATTTTGTGGATACTACTTGTAAGATTACAGAAGATTTTCCTAACAATGAAAATTTTGGACTAACTTCTCAATACAGAAGAGCTTCAACATCAATTGACTTAAATACAGCAGAGGGTTCTGGATATAGTAATACTCAATATAACCGCTTTTTAATATGACCTTGGCTCCATCAAAGAATGTGTTGTTAGCTATTCAATCGTAAAACGCTTGAATTATATTAATGATGAAACGGATTATAATAATAGGTTATAATTAGAAGAATTATCAAAAATGACAGTAAGTTTAAAAAAATATTTAAAGTCGAATACCAACGACTAACAACTAACGACTAGCAGTAATGACTAAACAAAAAAAACAAACTGATAAAGAATTCGGTTTATCATCGTGGGCCATCAATAATAAAACCACCATGTATGTACTTATTTTGGTAATTTTTTATCTGGGTGTCGCTGCCTTTTTCAAAATGCCTAGAGAAAATTTCCCTGAAGTAAACGAAACCAAAATTTATGTGAGTTCTGTATTTCCCGGGAATACCGCAGAGGATATTGAAAAATTGATTATCGATCCTCTTGAGGATAAATTAAAAACGGTAAGCAATGTGGTAGAAATCACCTCAACTTCTCAAGAAGATTATGGGATGGTAATTGTGGAGTTCGATGAAAAAATAAGCGTAGAACAAGCCAAACAAAAAGTTAAAGACGAGATTGATACAGAAACATCAAGCGAAGACTGGCCAACTTTTAACGGCGCTAAAGTAGAACCTGATATTTTTGAGCTGAGTTTATCTGAAGAAATGCCTATTCTGAATATCAATTTAACTGGGGATTACCCCATTGAAAAATTAAAAGAATACGGAGAATATTTACAAGACGAAATAGAAAATTTACTCGAAATTAAAAAAGTAGATATTCGTGGTGCTCAAGACAAAGAAGTAGAAGTTGCCGTTGATATTTATAAAATGATGGCTGCCGAAGTCACTTTTAATGATATTATTGGCGCCATAAACAATGGAAACATGACCATGTCTGCAGGTAATTTAATTGCCAGCGGACAAAGACGTACCATCCGGATTTTAGGAGAAATCGAAAGTCCGTCTGAACTTGAAAATTTTGTAGTGAAAGCTGAAAATGGCAATGCTATTTATTTGAGAGATGTCGCTGACATTAGTTTTAAAGAAGAAGACAAAACTACGTATGCCCGGGAATTCGGTGAGCCAGTTGTGATGCTCGATGTTAAAAAACGAGCTGGTAAAAACATGGTGGCAGCTGTAGAAGAAATTCGCGTTATCGTAGATAAAGCGGTAAAAGATGAATTTCCGAAAGACTTAAAAGTTACGATTACCAACGACCAATCGTCTGTAACCGTTGGTCAAGTTGACGATTTGGTGAACAACATTATCTTTGGAGTTATTTTGGTAGTTACAGTTTTAATGTTCTTTTTAGGCTTTAAAAATGCCATTTTCGTAGGTTTCGCTATTCCCATGTCCATGTTTATGTCGCTCATGATTTTAGAACTTTTAGGGCAAAGTTTAAACACCATGGTACTTTTTGGGTTGATTATGGGTCTGGGGATGCTCGTTGATAACGGCATCGTAGTGGTCGAAAACGTATATCGCCTTATGGAAGATGAAGGTATGAGCCGTTACGAAGCCGCTAAAAAAGGAATTGGAGAAATTGCTTTCCCAATCATTATATCCACAGCAACTACAGTTGCAGCCTTCATTCCATTAGGACTTTGGCCTGGACTTATGGGCGAATTTATGATGATTTTACCTATTACTTTATCCGTTGTTTTAGGCTCATCCTTATTTGTTGCCATATTTTTCAATTCGGTTTTAGTATCACAGTATATGACTATTGAAGACAAAGCGATGCCTTTAAAAAGAATTATCAGAAATACCGCTATCATGGCAGGTATTGGTATTTTAGTTTTCATTTTTGGAGGACAATACAGAGGTTTAGGCACTTTAATGGTGATGACCGCTTTGCTTTTATGGGCGTATCGCCTGTTCTTGCGTAATTGGGCTAACAATTTTCAAACAAGCACCTTAGTAAAACTTGAAAATTGGTATGAACGTCAGTTGCGTAGTGCTTTATCAGGATGGAGACCCTATGCTCTAACTATTGGGACGTTTTTATTACTTATTATATCCGTTGTTGCTTTTGGTATCTCCATAAATACACAACGAACTAAAATAGAGTTTTTTCCTGATAATAAACCCAATCAGATTATTGCTTACATTGAGTATCCACAAGGGACTGATATAGAAAAAACGAATACGATTACGAAAGAAATCGAAAAGCGTGTTTATACTGTTTTAAATGATGCGCAATATTTAGATGGTGAAAATAACTTTTTGGTAGAAAGTGCGGTTTCGCAGGTAGGTGAAGGTGCTGGAAATCCCCAAACCGATGCGGGTTCGGCTGCCGAAATGCCTCATAAAGCTAAAATTACAGCCTCTATGCGGGAGTATAAATACCGCCGTGGAGAAGATAGTGAGTTACTGCGTCAAAAAGTACAAACAGCTTTGGTAGGTATTTATCCAGGGGTTCTAATTTCCGTAGAAAAAGATGTTGCTGGCCCACCAACTGGTTCGCCAATAAATATTGAAATTCAAGGTGACGATTATGATCAGTTGATCAATACTGCTGAAAAAATGCGTGAATACATTAATACTAAAAATATTGGAGGGATTGATGAATTAAAAATTGATGTAAATAAGGATAAACCCACAATGCGTGTGGTTATAGATAGAAAAAAAGCAGGAGAATTAGGCATTAGTGCTGCCCAAGTAGGTCAACAACTCCGTAATTCTATTTTTGGAGCTAAAGCTGGTGTTTACAAAGAAGATGGTGATGATTTTGATATTTATGTGCGTTTCAATGAAGAAAATCGTTTTAATACGAGTGCCTTATTCAATCAGAATATTACATTTAGAGATAATACTGGAAAATTAAAAGATATTCCCTTATCAACAGTGGCAAAACATACGAATAATTCTGGGTATAGTGCCATAAAGCACAAAGGAACCCAGCGTGTTGTTACGGTTTATTCTGCTTTATCTCCTGGTTTTATTGATGCTGGTGCAATTGTAGCGCAAATTCAGAACGAGATGAAAAGCTATGAAGACATGCCAGCTAATGTAAAAGTAGATTATACAGGGCAACTTGAAGAGCAAGAAAAACAACAAAACTTTTTAAATGGTGCTTTTTTAACGGGACTAGGACTCATCTTTTTTATATTGATTTTTCAATTTAATTCGGTCTCCAAACCAGCCATCATCATGATTGCTATATTTTTAAGTTTTATTGGTGTATTTGGTGGATTGGTCATTACTGGAAACTCGTTCGTAATTATGATGACTATGGTGGGTATTATTTCGCTCGCAGGGATTGTGGTAAATAATGGCGTAGTACTCCTAGATTATGCACAATTAGTCATCGATAGAAAAAAGAACCAACTAGATTTAGATGAATCCGAATATTTAGCAGAAAAAGATTTATATGAAAGTATTGTTGTGGCCGGGAAAGCACGTCTACGACCGGTATTATTGACGGCAATAACTACAATTTTAGGTTTGATTCCATTAGCGATAGGTTTAAATATTAACTTTTTTACCCTCTTTGCCGATTTTAATCCAAATATTTATATGGGTGGTGATAATGTCGTATTCTGGGGACCTTTGGCTTGGACGGTTATTTACGGTTTATTAATTGCAACCTTCTTAACCTTAATTCTTGTGCCTGTACTCTTCTTTTTAATTATGAAGTTTAAGATGTGGTTAAGAATTAGATTTTCGGATGAAGAAGAAATTAGCCCAATGGAAGTTCAAGAAAACTAATCTCTAAGGATTATAAAAATTGAAAAACCCAGATACAAGATTTGTAACTGGGTTTTTCTATAAAAAAAGGATTTAATTTTTTACAATGCCCTCTTTACTTTCGTAATTGGTAACGCTTACTATTCTGCTATCTTCAAAATCTACTTCTTTAAGTTCTTCCTCTTTCCAAAAAAACCATTTTCCAGTTTTTTTACCGTTCAGGTATTCACCGGAAGCTATTTTGAATCCTGCTTCATCAAACATATTCCATTCACCATGCAATTTCCCTTTTAAAAATTCACCTGTCTGTGCAATATTGCCATTTTCGTGGAAATAAGTTGCAATTACTTTATTCCCGTCTTTTGTATACGTTGACTCTTGTGCTGATAATGCTACTGTAAGCATCATGGCTAAAAATAGAGGTATAAATTTCATCATTTTTGTTTTAATTTAGAGATTGTTTTGCATTTTATGATTACCAAATATAGAAATATTTTACTTAAAATAAACATTTAATTTACATTAAATTAACATACAGTCTATATATATTTGAATTGCAGCGTCTTATAAATATTTAAATGTGTTCCCATGAGAAATATAAAACATGTAAAATCAACATTAATAATTGGCACTTTATACAAGATACTTATTAAATTTGCCATCAAATTACGTTAACCATGTACAGAAGTCATACCTGTGGCGATTTAAGAATAACACACAGTAATCAAGAAGTTGCCCTATCTGGTTGGGTGCAAGGCATAAGAGATAAGGGGTTTATGATTTATATCGATTTAAGAGATCGGTATGGTATTACTCAATTATATTTTGACCAAGAAAAAACGCCTAAAAACATAATGGAAAAAGCGCAAAAATTGGGCCGTGAGTTTGTAATTCAAATTAAAGGCACAGTGGTAGAGCGCGCTTCAAAAAATCCAAATATCCCAACAGGTGAAGTTGAGATTTTGGTGAAAGAATTGATCGTTTTAAATAAAGCCTTAGTACCACCTTTTACTATTGAAGATAAAACCGATGGTGGTGAAGATATTCGCATGAAATTTAGGTATTTAGACATCCGTAGAAATCCTGTAAAAAATAATCTCATATTTAGGCATAAAGTTGCAATGGAAGTGCGTAAGTTTTTATCTGATGAAGGTTTTATAGAAATAGAAACGCCTTATCTCATTAAATCTACACCTGAAGGGGCAAGAGATTTTGTAGTTCCTAGCCGCATGAACGAAGGTCAGTTTTATGCTTTGCCACAATCGCCGCAAACCTTTAAACAATTGTTGATGGTTGGTGGCATGGATAAGTATTTTCAGATAGTAAAATGCTTTAGGGATGAAGATTTACGTGCCGACAGACAGCCCGAATTCACACAAATAGATTGTGAAATGGCGTTTGTACAGCAAGAAGATATTTTAAATGTTTTCGAAAACTTAACCAAGCATCTTTTAAAAGAAATTAAAGGCGTTTCAGTTGATGCTTTCCCAAGAATGACCTATGATGATGCCATGCGAACTTATGGCAACGACAAACCAGACATTCGCTTTGGGATGGAGTTCTGCCCGCTAAGTCCTGCTGAGGAGAGTTTCGGTTTCTCTATTTTTGATGACGCCGAACTTGTTGTTGGAATTACGGTTAAGGGTTGCGCAAATTATACCAGAAAACAAATTGATGAATTAGTTGATTGGATAAAAAGACCACAAATTGGAGCAACAGGTTTAATTTGGATAAAATACAATGAGGATGGTAGCCTAACATCATCGGCAAACAAATTTTTTGACGAAGCGTATTTAAAGCATTTTGCCAACGAAATGGAGTCTAAAGCTGGAGATTTAATGCTCGTTATGGCAGGCGAAACCAATAAAACACGAACGCAATTAAGTGCATTAAGAATGGAATTAGCCTCCCGTTTAGGCTTGCGAAACCCTAAAGTATTTGCGCCACTTTGGGTAGTTGATTTTCCGTTGTTAGAATTAGATGAAGAAACAGGTCATTACCACGCCATGCACCACCCATTTACTTCCCCAAAACCGGGTGAATTAGAATTATTGGATACCAATCCAGGAGCGGTAAAAGCCAATGCTTATGATTTGGTTTTAAATGGCAACGAAATTGGCGGTGGCTCTATTCGGATACACGATAAAGAAATGCAAGCTACCATGTTTAAGCATTTAGGATTTACCCCTGAAGAAGCCAAAGCACAATTCGGATTTTTAATGGATGCTTTTCAATATGGCGCACCACCACACGGCGGATTAGCGTTTGGATTAGACAGGTTAGTCGCTATTTTAGGCGGACAAGAAACCATTAGAGATTTTATAGCTTTTCCCAAAAACAACAGCGGTAGAGATGTCATGATTGATGCTCCTGCTTTTATAGATGACCAACAATTGAAGGAATTGCATCTAAAACTAGATTTAAAAGCGTAACTTATCTGTTATCCCGAACTATTTCGAGATTCTTTCTATAATGGTAGTAAAGAAAAAAACTTGGTTTACTAAATTTCTCGTTTGGCGTGTCAAGCATATTTCTGAGCGTCAATTTATTTATTTTTTAAGCGTTTTAGTGGGAATTACCTCAGGTGTTGGTGCTGTTATTCTAAAAAATTTAACGCACTTTTTTCAGCTTTTATTAGAAGGCAACATTGTGCGGTATTACCATCAGGCATTTTACTTTGTGTTTCCTATAATTGGGTTGGTCTTGGTGTATTTTGTTATTAAATACGTGATTCGGCATAAAGTGAGTCATGGTATTCCATCAACGCTATTTGCCATTGCAAAACACAAAGGCATAATGCGTAAGTATCAAATGTTCGGTTCTTTACTTACAGCCCCATTAACCGTAGGTTTTGGCGGATCGGTTGGTTTAGAAGGTCCCACCGTTGCTACAGGAGCTGCAATAAGCTCTAACATTTCAAGAATGTTTCACATAAACCAAACCAACCGAAATTTGTTGATTGGTTGTGCTGCTGCTGGCGCCTTATCCTCCATTTTTAAAGCTCCTATTGCCGCCATTATTTTTGCTATCGAAGTATTTAGTTTAGACTTAACTATTGCATCCATGTTGCCTTTGTTGCTGGCGTCTATTTCTGCTATTATTACTTCCTATTTTTTCTTCGGAAATGATGTTTTACTCCCTTTTAAAATTGAAGATACTTTTAAAATAAGCGATGTTCCTTTTTTTGCAATTTTGGGCATAGTGGCGGGGTTAACATCTATCTATTTTACCGAAGTTTATGACAGAGTTCAAAAGTTTTTCGATAAAATAAAATCTCCTATAAAAAAGTTAATTATCGGGGGTTTGGGACTCGGAGTACTCATTTATTTTATTCCGCCGCTCTATGGTGAAGGCTTTGATACCATCAACAGCCTAGTATTAGGGAATACAGATAAAGTTTTAGCCAATAATATATTTGGTCTTGACCTTACGAATATTTGGATGGTAATTTTACTGCTTATTGGCTTGGTTGCTTTTAAAATTATCGCCAGTGCGCTTACTTTTGGTGCTGGTGGCGTAGGTGGTATTTTTGCGCCTACTCTTTTTATGGGCAGTATTATGGGCAATTTTGTGGCTAAAATAATCAATAATGTGGGCTATTTTAACTTTAAAGTATCTGAAAGTAATTTTACTTTAGTCGGCATGGCAGGTTTAATGGCTGGGGTGCTTCACGCGCCATTAACCGCAATTTTCTTAATTGCCGAAGTTACGGGTGGTTATGAACTTTTTATTCCTCTAATGATTACGGCTGCTATTTCATATTCCATTACCAAATATGCGCATCCACATTCCGTTTATAATATGGAATTAGGCCGAAAAGGAGAACTCATTACCCACGATAAAGACCATGCCGTTTTGACTTTAATGGATATTGATAAAGTAATTGAAAACAATTTTGCGATAGTGCACCCGGAAATGACTTTAGGCGATATGGTACACGAAGCAGTTGTAAAATCTAACCGAAATATTTTTCCTGTTCTTGACTCTGATAACCATCACCTATTAGGTATTATTCTGTTAGATGATATTCGCGCTATGATGTTTAACCAAAGTTTGTATAACGAAGTTCGCGTTATGGATATCATGCATACGCCACCAGATATTATTGAGTTAGATAAAGATAAAATGACCGATATTATGCAGAAATTTCAAGATAGTGGGGCTTGGAATTTACCAGTTACGAAAAATAATAAATATGTAGGATTTATATCTAAATCTAAACTTTTAACCGCTTATCGCAGAAAGCTTATTAATTTTACAAAATAATCGGTAATATGCCATAAAGTTTTAGGCTAACTTTTTCTTTTGACATTCGACCTTTGACATTAAAAACACAAATATGAAATTAAAATATCTTATCACCCTTATTTTATTATCATCCATAGTAAGTATAATTTATGGCTTTACTATTGAAGAAGAACAAGTCGTCTTTGCTCAAAAATGTATAGGTTTGGGAACCGTAGGTATTTTTTTAATTGCGATGCCACTCTTTTTAATTAAAGAAAGTAAGGGCAAAAAAATGAAGGATTATATGCTAAATGAAGAAAATATCCGAAAAATGAAAGGTAAAAACCTAGAAAAGACTGATAACCAGTAAGCTAAAAACCTTTTTTTTAAGTATCCTGTAAAAAATTAAGAAAATATTATACATTTGTAATAATATTATTTTTTAATTTTTATTCAGATGACGGGAACAGTAAAATTTTATAATGTGTCTAAAGGCTTCGGATTCATTACCAACGACCAAACAGGAAAAGACATTTTTGTGCATGCTACATCATTAAACGGAACAGAACTTAGCGAAGGTGATAAAGTAGAATATACACAAGAGGATGGGAAAAAAGGCATTGTTGCCGCTAAAGTAAAAGTGATAGGCTAATTTTAGTTTTCTTTAAAATTAAATGAAGAGTAGCCCCAGTTATTGCTTGGGGTTTACTTTTTTATATTCCACTTCAATTCACATTTCGTTTCTGGATAAAAAACTGTTTTAGTAATTCGGAGGCTTCTGTTTCTAAAAGGCCTCCAATAATTTTTGTTTTTGGATGCAATGTTGTTCCCATAACGCCACAACCACGTTCCAAATCTTTCGCTGCATAAACAATTTTGGAAATCTGACTCCAATATAAAGCTCCAGCGCACATTTGGCAGGGTTCTAAAGTAACATACAGCGTACAATCCTTTAAGTATTTACCCCCTAAAAAATTAGCTGCCGCGGTTATGGCCTGCATCTCTGCGTGGGCAGTAACATCATTCAAGCGTTCTGTTAAATTATGAGCTCTGGCAATAATACGGTTTTGAACAACAATTACAGCGCCAACTGGCACTTCGCCTTTTTCAAAAGCAGTTTCCGCTTCTTGCAAAGCTTTTTTCATAAAATAGGTGTCATCGTAAGGTAAAATCATATCTTAAAAATAGAAAAAATTAAAATTTAGGTTTAGCGAGCGCATAAATACATCATATTTAACAAAACAAAATATATATAGGTGATTTTAAATCACTAAAATAAGTATTTTTGTAGCTAATTTTAATCCATCTTGGATACTTTATTAGACAAAATTAATACACCAAGTGATCTTCGTTTATTAAAACAAGGAGATCTAAAAACACTTGCGCAAGAATTAAGATATTTTATTATCGATATAGTAGCCGCCAAAGAAGGGCATTTGGGCGCTAGTTTAGGCGTTGTGGAACTCACTATTGCCTTGCATTATGTGTTCAATACGCCTGATGATTTATTGATTTGGGATGTTGGCCACCAAGCCTACGGTCACAAAATTTTAACTGGAAGAAAAGAGATTTTTGATACCAACAGACAACTAAACGGTATTAGTGGTTTTCCAAAACCCAGCGAAAGTGAGTTTGATACTTTTGGAACTGGACATAGCTCTACGGCTATTTCTGCTATTTTAGGAATGGCAATCGCTTCTCATTTAAAAGGAGAAAATAACAAACAACATATTGCCGTAATCGGTGATGCTTCTATTGCAAGCGGAATGGCTTTTGAAGGCTTAAACCATGCAGGAGCAACCAATGCCAATATTCTTGTGGTTTTAAATGACAATGCTATTGGTATCGACCCCAGTGTTGGTGCTTTAAAAAAATACCTTACCAACGTTAAAAAAGGTACGGCCAAGGATGAAAATATCTTCGAGTGTTTAAATTTTTACTACAAAGGCCCTATTGATGGCCATGAGATCTTATTACTCATAAAAACATTAGAAAGCTTAAAAAAAATAAACGGTCCTAAATTATTACATATTATTACCACAAAGGGCAAAGGATTACAGAAAGCCGAAGACAACCAAGTTACCTATCATGCCCCAGGAAAATTTGATAAAATTACAGGAGATTTAGTCCCAAAATCAATCACCTTTGCATCTGCAAAATACCAAGATGTTTTTGGACTTACCTTGGTTGAATTAGCCAAAAATAACCTAAATATTGTTGGAATAACGCCCGCTATGCCAACCGGAAGTTCCTTAAAATTTATGATGGATGAAATTCCAGAAAGAGCTTTTGATGTGGGTATTGCTGAACAACATGCGGTAACGATGGCAGCAGGTATGGCCACACAAGGCTTAATTCCATTTTGCACCATTTACTCTACTTTTTTACAGCGCGCTTATGATCAAGTGATCCACGATGTAGCGATTCAAAATTTACCAGTTATTTTTTGTGTAGACAGAGCTGGTTTGGTAGGGCAAGATGGAGCAACCCATCATGGAGTTTACGATATTGCTTATTTGCGCTGTATTCCCAATCTAATTTTATTTGCTCCCATGAACGAGCTAGAGCTCAGAAATATTATGTTTACCGCGCAATTAGGCTTAGCACATCCTATTGCCATAAGATACCCAAGAGGCAGAGGCGTTTTGAAAAAATGGCAAGTCCCATTCGAAAAAATTGAAATTGGAAAAGCAGAAGAACTGAAGGTTGGTACTAAGATTGCGTTACTTTCCGTCGGTTCCATAGGAAATATGGTCGCCGATGTTATCAAAAATCATAAAGAGTCCTCAAAAATGGGTCATTATAATATGCGCTTTATTAAACCCTTGGACAAAAAAAAACTAGATAAAATTTTTGATGATTATGAGCATATCGTTACCATTGAAGATGGTTGTAAAATTGGAGGTTTTGGTAGTGCGATTTTAGAGTTTGCCAATGACATGGAGTATAAAATGCCGATAACCATATTGGGTATAGCCGATGTTTTTATAGAACATGGCACACCAGAAGAACTTTACGCTCTTGCTCATATTGATGCGGAATCATTAATATCAACATTAAATCAAATTTTACATGCTTTTGAATAGTTTTAAATTTACACTTTTTACAGTGTTTATTCTTGGCTTTTTAAACGTAAATGCACAAGATAGTATTCCTCCGAATCAAGAGATTGACTCTATAATAATAGATACTATTATCATTAGGACTTTTCAAGATAAAATAAAAAATATTACTCGTGGTGCTAACCTTACCTACCCCGCAGTATCCTTTAGAAGAACAAAACCTTTAAGCGATAAATTAAATAGTTTTAATATTCCCTCTTTTTGGGAAACACAAAACGTTATAGGGTTTAATTTTAGTGAAGCTGCTTTTGTGAATTGGAACGCTGGGGGAAATAATCTCGTTTCGGGTTTGCTCAATTCTAAATTTGTTCGAAAATATAAATTTAGATACATCCAATGGAGTAGCGATTTAGAAATGCGTTACGGTTTAAATGCTCAAGAAGGCAGAGAATTACGAAAAACAGAAGACGTAATCCGGTTTAGCTCCACTTTTGGATTTAGAAGAGATACAATAAGTAATTGGTATTATTCTCTAAAAACCAACTTTAACACACAATTTACTAATGGATTTAAATACCCAAATAAAGAAAATCCTATTTCTGCTTTTATGGCGCCTGGCTATTTATTTTTTGGTGGTGGCGCTTCCTATATTCCTAATGGTAAAAAACTCAATTTATACATTTCTCCACTAACACAAAAAGCGACTTTTGTATTGAATCAAGAATTAGCCAATAATGGCGCTTTTGGTGTAAAACGAGCTATATTAGATATCGATGGCAATATTATTGAAGAAGGAAAAAAAGTATTTATGGAACTTGGTTTTTTAATTACAAACACTTGGGAAAATGAAATTACCAAAAACGTAATTCTTAATCATAGAGTTAATTTATATACGGATTATTTAAATAGTTTTGGTAATATAGATATAGATTGGGAACTCAATTTTAATCTGAAAGTGAACCAGTTCATTAGTGCCTCTTTCGGAACTCACATCATTTACGATGATGATATTTTATTTGATGTGCAAGAAGATGCCAACGGAAATGTTAGCCAAAGAGGGGAGCCCAGAATACAATTTAGGCAAATTTTAGGGGTGGGATTGTTGTATGATTTTTAGATATTTTTGTGAGTAAACATTTAGATCTACAAGCCTAATGTTTAAAAAAAGTATTAAGTATTGAGCTCAATGTTTTAAGACGAGAAAATACTAAATTAGAAGTACGAAATAAGTTCAAGAGCAAGTTCAAATTCAAAAAAAGTATTAAGTATTAGGTTCAAAGTATTAAGATAAAAAATACGGAATACGAAGTTCAGAAAAAAAATTAAAACTGGTGGCTGAGTGGATTCGAAGAATAAAGAGGCTGAAAAGTATTAAGACAAAAGATAAGAATACGAAATAATCATATAGCATCAAGATATAAAAAACGAAAAACCACCAACGAATAACTATTAGCATGAGCGGAAACTTTAAAGCTGCCTCCCCATAATTTTATTATGAATATACACCGCAGCACTATCAGATAAGCTGGCGACATAACAACAGGTATTTAACAATATATCATATAAAGAAATATCGGTAAGTTGATAAACTTCTGGCAATGTTTGTATTAAAAGTGTATCGTAATTTGATGCCTTACTTGTTTTTTTATGGATTAAAGCAGTAGTGTAAACTTCTAAAATGTCGGATATAATTTTATAACCTGCAATTTCTTTTTCGACCACTTCTTGTGATTGATAAATTTTTGTAATACTAATTTTTATGATATCTGCAATTTGTGCTTTATACTGGCTTTTGTCTAAAAGTGAAACCGTAAATTCACCGTTTAAAATAGCCTCTTCATTTTCTAAAAACACGGCAATAGCATCAGTTATAAGTGTATTTATAGCAAGTGCTCTCAAATAACTCAACCTATCTTGTTGATGCAACATTGCATTGTATTTTTTGATATTAATACTATCTTTTACTAACTTAATTAGGTACTCTAGTGCAAAATCTTCAGAGATTAATCCTAGGTTAATACCATCTTCAAAATCTATAATCGTATAACAAATATCGTCGGCGGCTTCTACCAAAAAAGTTAAGGGATGCCTAGAAAAACTAATATCTTCTCCATTTCTCGTTTGCAGCAAACCCAATTCTTTGGCTATTTCGATAAATGCGTTTTTATCAGACTGAAAAAAACCAAACTTTTTATCGGCAATATGTTTTGTTGGTGTTTTGGGCAAGGACTCTTTTGGGTATTTCATAAAAGCCCCCAGAGTGCCATAACTCAATCGCAAACCACCTTCGACACCTTCTCTTGAGCCTGCCAACAATCTAAATCCGTTTGCGTTGCCTTCAAAATATATAATATCTTGATATTCTTTCGGTGAAAGTTGCTCTTTATAGTGTTGCCCTTTTCCGTTTATAAAAAATTCGCCAATGGCTTTTTCTCCACTGTGACCAAAAGGTGGATTTCCGATATCGTGAGATAAAGAAGCGGCGGCGACAATAGCGCCGAAATCGTTGATTTCAAATCCATGTATTTCTTTGAGATAAGGATGTTTTTCTAGTATTTTTTTACCTGCAATTCTACCCAAACTGCGACCTACAACCGAAACTTCTAAACTGTGCGTAAGCCTGGTATGTACAAAGTCGGTTTTGGAAAGCGGAATTACCTGGGTTTTATCTTGTAAACTCCTAAATGCTGAAGAAAAAATAATTCGGTCATAATCCACTTCAAAGCCTAATCGAGTTTCATCTTGCTCTTTTCGTAATCTTTTATACGTATCACCCTGTCGTTTTAACGAAAGTAATTGTTCCCAATTCATGCCTTTATAATTTGATGGCAAGATACATTTTTTAGCTTTATCCTCATTGACAAACCAATTTTTACAGAATACGATAACTACAAAAATAATCATCTATTTTTAACCTATTGGTAACTTTAGCTTTACATAAGTTTAATTTCTTTGTATTTCAAAATAATCATAAGATAATGTTAGCCAAATTACTTTTTGTTGTCCATTTTTTCACCATCATTTGTCTATTTTCACAAGAAAACAGTAGTGTCGTTGGCAAGGTGTCTGACAAAGAATTAAACAACGAAGCATTACTATTTGCAACGGTACAATTAAAAAATACCTCAAAAATAACGCAGACAAATTTTCATGGAAATTTTGAATTTAAAGATGTTGAGCCTGGAAATTACACACTTGTTTTTAGTTTTCTGGGTTATGAAACTTCAGAGATAGCTATAGCTGTTAAAGAGGATGAGATCTTCAAAATCAACAGTCTGTTAAAACAAAAAACCATTGCTTTTGAAGCTAGTAATGATATCAACTCCAAAACTTCAGAAAATTTAAATATTACTACACCACTGCAAAAAATAGCTCCTTTAGAAAGCGTAATGCTATTTTAAAGAATAATCCACATTTTATATATTACCTATTACTCAGTCTCCATCAAACAGCAAAATAAGCAAATGCTAAGCTCAAATGAAACCCAGTTAGTACGGCATAAAATTCAAAAAATCAATTTAGACTTAGTCGTAAAAACATATTGTTGGTCAATAATTAAAAGTTCAAAAAGATTTGAGGTATCTTTCCCAGGAAAATGCATCATTAAATATAGCCATCGTTTACAAGTTGATATGCAGTTTAGACATAAAAACATAACTTTAACCTAACATTGTATTTGTAGTTACTAGTGATATTTGCTAACTAATTTTTTCTAAAAATATGGATAATATTTACCTTTTAATGATCATAGCTTTAGCAGTCTTGGCTGTTGCTGATTTGGTGGTTGGTGTTAGTAATGATGCCGTTAATTTTTTAAATTCGGCCATAGGATCAAAAGCTATTTCATTCAGAACTATCATGATTGTAGCTAGCGTTGGTATAGGTCTAGGTGCTATTTTTTCTAGTGGGATGATGGAAGTTGCCAGAAAAGGAATTTTCAATCCTAACGAATTCTATTTTAACGAAATCATGTTTATTTTCATGGCGGTTATGATAACCGATATTCTATTATTAGACTTTTTTAATACCCTCGGGATGCCAACTTCTACTACAGTTTCGATAGTTTTTGAGCTCTTAGGTGCATCTGTTGCTATGGCATTTATAAAAATCGCCCACGATAATGGTAGCCTTGCTGATGCCATTAACTATATAAATACTTCAAAAGCTACTGAAATTATTATGGGAATTTTACTTTCTGTGGTGATTGCTTTTACAGTGGGAGCTTTCGTGCAATGGGTTTCTAGAATTTTATTGTCTTTTAATTTTGAAAGCCAACCTAAATGGGTTGGTGCCGTGTTCGGTGGTGTTGCTTTATCTGCAATGACTTATTTTATTTTATTAAAAGGTATTGGTGGTACTGCTTTTGCGAGCGAACAATATGATGCTCTTGATGGCCTGACCATCAAAAAATTTCTTGAATCCAATGTATATATATTAGTAACCGCCAACTTTTTAATCTGGTCTCTACTTTCTTATTTGCTCATACATGTAGTCAAAATTAGTATCTATAAAGTGATTATTGGAGTGGGTACTTTCGCCTTAGCTCTAGCTTTTGCAGGTAACGATTTGGTCAATTTTATTGGTGTACCTATTGCTGCTTGGCAATCTTATGAAGCTTGGGCGGCCTCAGGTATTCCAGCAACAGAATTTAGTATGAGTATTTTAGCTAAAAAAGTAGAAACCCCTACCCTTTTATTATTTATTTCTGGTATAATTATGATTGCTACCCTATGGCTTTCAAAAAAAGCAAGATATGTTGCTGAAACCGAAATTAATTTAGCCAGAGAAGGTGATGGAAAAGAACGTTTCCAACCTAATTTTCTATCAAGATCTATTGTTAGGTTTTCTGTCGGTATTTCTACTATAGCATCATCCCTTGTTCCCAACAAAATTCAGGAAAAGTTAGACAAGCGTTTTAACAAACCCGGTATAGAAATGGCACGTGATAAAACTTACGAAATACCAGCTTTTGATATGGTTAGGGCGGCCGTAAACCTTATGGTGGCTGGTATTTTAATTTCTATAGCTACATCCTATAAATTACCCTTATCTACCACTTACGTAACTTTTATGGTGGCTATGGGAACATCATTAGCCGACAGAGCTTGGGGTGCTGAAAGTGCCGTTTATAGAGTTGCTGGAGTTCTAAATGTTATTGGTGGTTGGTTTGGAACCGCAATAATAGCTTTTATTAGTGCTGGTATTATTCTAACCATTATTAGTTTTGGGAAAGGTGCTGCGATTGCCGTATTACTATTTGCTGCCTTTTTATTATTGGCTAGAAATTATATATCCTACAACAAAAAATCTAAAGAAATAAAAGCCGAAGACAGCCTCAAAAGAGCCGAAAGTAGCTCCGTACAAGGGGTAATATTAGAAAGTGCCAGCAATATTTCAAGCGTGGTGAAACGAAGTAATAAAATTTATACGAATGCTATTGATGGTTTAGCGCGACAAGATTTAGATTTATTAAAAAAGAATAAAAAGCAGGTATCTAAACTCTCTAATGAAATTGATGAGCTCAGAGATAATATCTTTTATTTTATTAAAAATTTAGATGAATCTAGTCTAGGAGCGAGTAACTTTTATATTAATATTTTAGGCTATTTGCAAGACATGGCGCAGTCTTTGGAGTATATAAGCAAGGTGAGCCATAAACATGTTCACAACAACCACAAGAAATTAAAATTTAATCAGATTAAAGAATTAAAGGAAGTAGATAAACGCTTCGAAACCTTCTTTATCAATACTAAAAATGCCTTTGATACCCGATCCTTTGAAGAAATTGGTCTTATTTTAGGAAGAAAACAAGAAATTCTTGGCTTAGTGACTAGTAAAATTCAAAAACAAGTAGAACGCACCCGAAATGAGGAATCTAGCCCTAAAAACACCACGCTTTATTTTTCATTGTTACAAGAAACAAAAGACCTTTTAGTGGCTACAATGAATTTATTAGAGCTTTATTACCAAGAACACGATAGTTCTGTGAAACCTGCTAAAGTAGATATTCCTCATCCTGATAAAAAATAACTCCTAAAAATAGAAATCAAAAACTCAAATAGGCCAAAATTTTTTGATTAATTTGAGTTCTTTCGTAGTGTAAAACTCGAAATCTGTAAAGTTATGAAATGCCTATTTCCTATAAAAATTCATTTCATCCATATATTTAAAAACGCCTTCGGGCAATAAAGTTCTAATGTTTTTACCTGCCTTATGCTGCTTTCTAATAAATGTAGAAGATATTTCCATGATGGGTGCATCTACCTTATAAATTTTTGGATGGTTTATAAATTGATGGTCTATAAATCCTTCTGAAACTCTTGGATACACATAGAGCTCATAGTTTTCAAGAATGGTTTCGTAGTTTTTCCATTTGTGAAATCCTTTTAAATTGTCTTCGCCCATGATTAATGAAAAAACATACTTGTTTTTGTATTTTTCCTCAAGATGCGCCAAAGTGTTTATGGTGTAATAGGGTTGTGGCAAATTAAACTCTACATCACTAGGTTTAAGTTTATCGTAGTCGTTTGTAGCTTCATAGACCATTTGAAATCTTTGATGGTTATCCAGTAATGATTTTTTGGTCTTAAACGGACTTTGAGGTGTTATCACAAACCAAACCTCATCTAAATCAGAAAACTCGACGATATGGTTTCCAATCACTAAATGACCAATATGGATTGGGTTAAAAGTGCCAAAATAGAGTCCTACTTTTTTCACTTTATAGATTTAGTTTTAAAAAATCGGACACCAAATCATGCGCTTCCTGTAAAGCGACATCCAAATCATAATTTTTAATAATTTTATCGAACTGCGGCGCTGTAGCTAATTCTATTGATGCTTTTGCAATCCGCATATTTATTTTATCGTCGCTTTCTGTGCTTCGTTTCTTTAGTCTTATTTTGAGCTCATCCACGCTAGGTGGTTTTACAAATACAGCTAACGTCTGGTCTGGAAATTTCTTTTTTATTCTAAGACCACCTACAACGTCAATATCAAAAATAACGTTCTTACCATCAGCCCAAATGCGTTCGACTTCAGTTTTCAATGTCCCATAGAAATTATCCCGATAGACTTCTTCCCATTCCAAAAAATCTTCATTTTTAATGTGGGTTTTAAACTCTGAAAGCGTCATAAAATAATAATGTTCTTTGTTTTTTTCTTTTCCTCTTCTTGGACGCGATGTTGCAGAAATTGAAAAGGCCAGGTTTAAATCGGTTTGCTCAAGCAAATGTTTTACAATCGTGGTTTTACCACTGCCTGATGGCGCTGAAAATATAATTAATTTACCGCCCCTCATTACAGTACGTTTAGCATTTGTTCTTTAATTTTCTCTAACTCATCTTTCATTTGTACCACAATTTGTTGCAAGGGCGCAAAATTAGCTTTAGAGCCTATGGTATTAATTTCTCTTCCTATTTCTTGACAAATAAAGCCTAATTTTCTTCCATTGGAATCGTCAGATTTTAAGGTTGTCACAAAATAATCAAGATGATTTTTTAAACGTACTTTTTCTTCGGTGATATCGTATTTTTCTAAATAATATATAAGTTCTTGCTCAAAGCGATTGGTATCTAATTCCTCTTTTAAATCAGATACTGCTTTTCCTAAGCGTTCTCGAATGGTATTTAATCTGGCTGCATCTAATTTTTCAACTTCAGCCAATAGGTTAAAAATGATTGAAATTCGAACTACAAAATCATTGTCTAAAACCTGACCTTCTTCCGATCTAAAAATATTAATTTCTTTAAGGGCAATTTCTAGTGCTTCTTCTATAGATTTAAATTCCGTTTCATCAATATCCTCGCGCTCTGTTTTTAAAGCATCAGGCATGCGCATCGCTATTTCTAACAACTGCGCATTATTCACCGGAGTAATGGCATTTAATTGCTTCATGTACTGGCGAATAACTTCTTCATTTATTACGGATGAGGTTTCCTTCCCGGTATTTTCGATATACAGTCCAAAATCTATTTTTCCTCTAACTAAAGCAGTCGCAATAGTTTTTCGTAGTGCTAATTCCTTTTCTTTGTAGGCAGATGGTATCCGGGCGTTTAAATCTAAACTTTTACTGTTTAAAGATTTAATTTCGATGGTAATTTTTTTACTTGAGAGTTGAATTGTGTGTTTTCCAAACCCTGTCATAGATTGAATCATAAAGGACTAAAATTTTGACAAAGATACTTAAAATTCAGGAATTGGTTAAAACCCAATCCTATTACTGTGGTTTTTTGAAATGTTTTTTTGCCTGTATGGAGTATCATAATATGGTTTGTTATTTTTCCAAATTGGAATGGGTTTTAGCCCATTTTATTTAGCACATGACAAAAATATAATCCATTGAAAATGAATAAAAAAAGTAGAAAATAAATAGGCTAAAGCATGATTTTGTGTTCATTATGTGGATAATTCCACTTATTTCTCTAATGAAGAAAGCCAATACTATTACTTAAAAACGTGAATTAACTGCTGTTTTCAATAGTCATTTTTAAAATAAAGTCTATCTGGCAAGAGTAAGGCTCATGTCCCATTTTGTTAGTACGCTGTGAAAAGTACAGACCGTAACTTTTGGAAAACTATCCAATGCTTTTGATATTGAGTCAAATTCAGAATCTTTGCTAGGGGCGAATTTAAGGATTTATTGCTAGCTATAGTTTAGATTCCGATTTTATGGCGCGCCTTATATTCAATCTTCTGCTTAGGAAAGAGAATCTGATATTGAGCATTGATAGAACGCATTGAAAGTTTGGGCAAACCAATATCAATATTTTTATGCTAGGCGTGGTTACAAGAGAGCTTGTGGGGGAAAAATGACTAGAGTTTTTAAACCAGAATAAGATCAGTAATTATATACGTAACCGTAATAATTTCAAGGTCCTTATGCCACATAAAAACAAAGAAATAAAAGTATCTCATTTGTCCAATCGTTTTAGAACCAATGAGTTTGTACATTACATTAAAATTGTCCTTGTCAATGGACAACTCTGTTATTTATCAGATTGAAAACTCAGCATCCACAATGTTAAACAAGATTTTTTAATTATTGTATTGTTCAATAAACCTAAGAGGGCAGAACAAGATAACAAACAAAGATGGTAGATAGCGCTGTGTTGCAAGACAGTGAAATCTAGCGGTTTTGATATTGAAAAGAAACATCTGCAAGATATTCGAAGAATAGAGAAACTGATATTATTGATAATAACCACTTTTGTTTGGTGCCATAAAATTGGAGTTCATGTAGATGGCAAAAAAGACCATGGAGATTTTAATAGCCATGTTGGCTTTCAAGGATACGACTTTAAAAAAGGACTTCCATTGTACGCTGATAAAATGTTTGAACATAATCAGGGCTTTCGTGGTATAGTTGATAATAAAATAGTGGTTTTAGTTACAAAGTTTGCATCATTTTGTATTCTGGATAGGTTTCTTCTAATAACTCTTCTGCTTTTGGCGGAATTACATATATAATCACATAAAGTAATAGTAAAAGTGAAACACTAAGTGCAGAGATTAAGGCTAAAATATACGGATTTTGAATTTCAAATTGAATATTAAAAATGTGAATAGGTAGAATCAAAAAATTAAATAAACCCATTTGTGTCATAAGCATTTCTTCCAGCATCCATTTACGTTCTTTTTTCTTTAATTTTCTTTTATATTTAGCTAGTTTGATGGTAGAAGGAATCAAAAAAACAACAAAAATCCCAATTAAAATATAGCGCTGATAGAAAGTAGGGTAATAGTCTAGGATAGAAAATAGTGCAACCACTAAAAGTAAGCTCATCGCTAGTTTTGGAAGTGTAAAATACTCCTGATAAAAACGCAAAATAAATTTCCAATACCTTTTTGAGAGTATTTTTTGGCGTTCAGTAATTACATCTTGAAAACCGAATATGCCAAATTTTTTAAACTCTTTGTTCAAGGCTTCCTGAAAGTTACTATTAGGGTTTTTAATCCACTGTGCCTCAATACCATAAGCTAAATGGTCCACAAGTTCTGTTTGTAGATCAAAATGATACACGAAATGTGCTCTTGTAAATTTGTAGAGTTCTTGTATTTGTTCTTCAGTCAACTTCATGCTAATAAATTTTTATAACGATGGGTATATTCTTTTTTAAACTGGATAAGTGTAGCTAGAAAAAAAAGAGTAAAATAAGCAGCGTTGTTGGTTTAATTAAATAGTTGCCAATCGCTTTTATCACTTTTATCGTTTGGTGTATGGTTAGTTGCGTGGTTAAGCAACTAATTTAGTAAATATATCACAGATAGAATATTCCGCAGGAATGTTCGTAAGTCGGCATTGACCAAGCAATTAATTATAGATGGTGTTAGCTTTTAGTGCTTTTTTTATTCGCTTCATAATTCATTCCGTTTTTATTTTTTCGGTCAGCTCTTAATTCCAACATTGTTTTGTACTTAAAATTCTGTCATAGTTAGCGCAACATAAATTTCCGCTCGTTTTTAATTCAGGTTTGAGTCAGCAATTCCTGCGTTGCTTTTTTCAAATTACGATTATGCAAACGAGCTTAAAAGTCCAGCGTATTATTTTTAAGTCAAACTTGTTTTATTCGTTGCTGACAATTTCTGTTTTCTGCCAATTATAAAATATAAAAGAGCTCCTAAAAAGTTTCCGAGTAAGACTACTAAAAGCCATACAATTTTATTATTTCCAGAAAATTCATTTCTTACTATATCAATTAGCGCAACAATCGTTGGTATAATTCCAAGAAATACGGTAATTAATATTATTTGCCAAGGTCCAATCATTAAAAAATAGTTCATAGTTTTTATTTTAATTTTTATTCGTAATTTTTTTTAGCATTAAAGCTGACACTTTTATATCGGTTGTTTTGGTAAACTGTTTGTTTTGTTTTTGCGACTTTTTTTTGTGCACCATCATAAAATGTTTAAAAGCATAGTAAAAATCTAATCTTTCACGCTCTATTTTATATTCTAATTCTGAAGCCACATGGTCTAGCATTTCCATACGCACATCAACAAACTCAATTTCTGAATTTTTTAAATAGGTGTCTATACCTTGTATTTGTAACTCGGTTAGTTTCATGCTAAATATGCTTTTAATTAATATTCCAATTCGGGTTCACTAAATTTTGCATACTTCGGATAAATTCCTCTAGCTCTGCCAGTCTGCTTATAGTTTCTTGTTCTCCCTTTTCAGTGAGCTTGTAATATTTTCGCAAACGGTTATCGACTTTGGCAACTTCAACATCCAGCAAACCTTCAGCCTCTAATTTATGTAAGGCAGGGTATAGCGCACCTTCTGTGATATTTAATTCACCCTTAGTAAGGTCTTTTACTTTTTGAGTTATTTGATAACCATACATTTTACCCTGCTCTTCTAAAAGCTTTAAAATAATGGTGTTTAAACTGCCCTTATATAGTTTTGGGTTTCTCATAATACCTTCTTTGCCTTACCAACGAGAGCGGTTTCTCTTAAAATTTTAATTGAATTAAACATTTTCTTCCATTCTCCTAAAATTTCATTCGAAAAGTAGGCGTTTAAACCCCATCCTTTTTAGGGAGTGGGGAAGGAATTAAGTGGGCATAAAACATTTTTATTCACAGCTAATATACATAATTTTCTTATGTATAAGACTCTTGGGTATAATTTTTTACACATTTTCAGTTTTATATGGCTTGCACTTTCCTTAATTTTACACAAAAAAAATTCATGAGCGATTTTCATTCCCTAAGAGTTTCTTCAGTACAACAATTAACTTTAAATGCTGTAGCGATTTCATTTTCCATACCCGAAAATTTAAAAGATGCTTTTTCTTTTAGTGCGGGACAATACGTAACTATAAGTAAAGAAATTAACGGTGTAGAATTGCGCAGAGCGTATTCCATTTCTTCCATGCCCGCTTCTGGCAAAATTACGGTAGGGATAAAGAAGGTTACTGACGGTGTTTTTTCCGTATATGCCAATGAAATAATAAAAACTGGCGATATTTTAGAAGTAATGGAGCCCGAAGGACGTTTTGTTTTTGAGCCTACGAACAGTGCAAAACATATTGGAGCCTTTGCAGCAGGAAGCGGAATTACACCTATTATGAGCATTGCTGAAACTGTTTTAAAGGGTCATTTAAACAGTACTTTTGTTTTGGTTTATGGCAATCAAAACACTCATGAGGCCATGTTTTCAAAAGAAATTGAAGCCTTAAAAAAACAATATGTAAACCGATTTTTTGTTCAAAACGTTTATAGCCGCGAAAAAGAAGAAGGGGCATTGTTTGGTAGAATTGAGGCCTCAACAGTAAATTTTATTGTAAAAAATAAATTTAAAGACACTAGTTTTGATGCTTTTTACCTTTGTGGTCCAGAAGAAATGATTGATTTGGTTTCAGTAACCTTACAAGAAGCAGGAACTTCAAAAGATAAAATCTTTTTTGAATTATTTACCACCTCGGAAACTGTGGATACGATGGCGCAAGAATTAGAGGGTAAAACCCAAATTGAAGTAGTCGTTGATGATGAAACCTTTACTTTTATAATGGATAAAAAAATGCTTGTTTTAGATGCGGTTTTAAAACAAAAAATCGATGCCCCTTATTCTTGCCAAGGCGGAGTTTGTAGCAGTTGTATTGCCCGAATAAAAGAAGGAAAGGCAGAGATGGTAAAAAATCAAATTTTAACCGATGGCGAAATAGCAGACGGATTAATACTAACGTGCCAGGCGCATCCGTTAACTGCAACTTTGAAGGTGGATTATGATGACGTATAAAATCCCCTAAGTCCAACTTCGACTCCGCTCAGCGCAAGGCCCAAGGGTAGAACTCTAAGCGGTCTTGTTGTAAAGAGAGCCCAAAAATTAGTCTAAATTTGTATAATTAGTGTCAAATTTTCTTTGTTTAACTCATCGATACTTTGTGAGCCTTTAAAATAATTATTACACAAATTTCCTCAGATAGAAAGGAGTTTCACAGAACAATCTTCTACTTTTATGCATATAAATTCATAAAATTAAGATTAAATTTTCCGAGCTTCATTCTGCGAGACTTTCTGAGCCCCTGTCTCTGCTGCATACAGGTTTGCAAAATATTTTTTACGAACAACCAGCAACGAACAACTATTTTTGAAGTGCCCGCTCAAAAGCCCTACTTGCATGCTGATAACCAATATTGTAAGCCTTAATCAAGCCCTTGCGATCAAGGATTCCAATATTTTCGAGTTCAACAGGGGAAATAAGAATATCGCAATCCGCTAACTTATTTTTTGCGGAAGCATAAATCATTAGACCCATTACTCGACTCGTTAATTGGAAAGAGTTTTTCAAGTCTTTTTTCTCTAATTCTTTGGTGACTGATACATTACTACCGATGATGAAGTCGCAATTTTTCTTTATGGGTTCTAAAGGAAAATTATTCATCACCCCGCCATCCGCATATAGATTTCCGTTTAGTTCAACGGGACTAAAAACAGGTGGTAAAGCGGCAGATGCCAATAAAGGTCGGATTAATTCACCAGATGAGAAAAATTCTTCTTCCCCCTTTTGTAAATTGGTAGCAACTACGTACAATTTTTTCTCTAAGGCTTCAAAGGAATCTTCTGGGAAGTATTGTTTAAAAATATCAATATACCGATCGGTATCGATAAAACCCGATTTAACAATGGTTAAAAAATTATATTTAAAAAGCGGAGTTTCTTTAAAAAACCGCATCATGTCTTCTATACAATTTCCGTTGGCATATAAAGCTCCAATTAAAGCGCCAACACTACTTCCTGAAACTATTTTAGCATTTAAGCCAAATTCTTTCATAGCCTGCAGTACACCAATGTGCGCCATACCTCGCACTCCACCGCCCGATAAGACCAACCCAATTGTTTTTGAAGTGTTCAGGTTTTTATTCATTTCCTAAGATCAACTTCATGCAAAAGTAACCGCTTATTTCGATTACTTATAAAATTTAGGATTTACTTATATTTTAATAAACAAATCAATCTGTCGGTTTTGAAATATAATGTACCAGTTAAATTATATTTTTTGTTTTTTATCTATAGACTATAGCATTTCAAAATGATTTTGAACTCTTACAAGGAATAACACAAGAATGTTTGAATTTAGATAGCCTGTTATGTGACATTTTATGGATTCTTAGATATGTTCATAGCTGTAAGATAAAAATTTAGCTTCGACCAAACCCAGAGTTGATTTTTGTCGTAATTTTACCGTGTAACAATATTATGAACCGCAGTCATCAAGCTAAAACAGCTATCTTACTCTTTGCCAATTCTGCTCAGGAAGAAGTAAAACATAAGTCCATTTATAGAGGAAAGGAGCTCTTTGATGCACTCACCAATACCACTTTAAAAACCCTTGAAAAGACGGGTTTAGCTTATTTTCATTTCTCGGAAAAGGAACAAATAGGCAACACTTTTGGGGAACGTTTTAGCAATGCAATTCAAACTATTTTTGATGGCGGTTATGACAAGGTGATCACTATAGGAAATGATACACCCAGCCTAAAGGCTCATCATATTCATGAAGCTTCTAAGCTATTAGAAACGAACAAAGTAGTTCTTGGGCCTTCTTTAGATGGCGGATTTTATTTATTAGGAATTCAGAAAGCCAGTTTTAATAAACAGCAATTTACCGATTTACCCTGGCAAACCAGTACCATTAAAAAAATACTTTTAGGGCTTATCACAGCAGATCAAGCGACTAAAGTTTCTTTTCTTCCTAGCTTATCAGATTTAGATGCTGCAGAAGATATTAAACGTCTTTTCAATTTTACTTTATTACTTCCCAAAGAAATAGCGGCAATTCTGTTATTAATACTTCAAGAATTTAGAACAAAATATACTATTTCTTCTATATATTTCAATTCAACTAAACATCCTGTTTTCTACAACAAGGGTTCTCCTAATTATTTTAGTGTGATATTTTAAAACATCAAATTGCTATTTCCTAAAAGGGAACAAAACTGATGTAAATCCATTTTAATAATTAATTTTTAGCACCAACAATGAACTATTTTTTTATGATAGTTGCTTTTTGCTTTTCAGCAATTGGCTTCTCACAACAAACCATTTCTGGCACAGTTACCGATACCGAAAATCAGCCTTTATCTTATGTAAATGTGCTTTTAAAAGAAACCAGTAGAGGCACAACGACGAATGAAAATGGAAACTTCGAAATTGATGCTCCTAATAAAAACGGTATTTTAATTTTTTCAGCAGTAGGGTTTCAATCTCAAGAAATAAGCATCATTAATAAAAGGGTGCTTAAAGTAGTACTTAAAGAAAACTCCGAACAATTAGGCGAGGTAGTTATTACCGCGTTAGGAATAAAAAGAGAAACTAAAGAGTTAGGTTACGTGGTACAAAGCATTGACGCCAAAGATGTTGCTGAGGTTAAAGCTGTTAATTTTTTAGATAATCTTGCTGGTAAATTAGCAGGAGTAACTATTACCCAAGGGGCAACTGGCGTTGGTTCTACCTCAAAAATTACCATTCGTGGCGAAGCGTCTTTCTCGAATAACAATCCGCTTTTTGTGGTGGATGGCGTACCGATCAATAACAATTCTGTGTTCAATTTTAGCAATGAAGCTGCTGCTGGTTTTCAAGAAATTGACTTTGGTAACGGTGCCATGGAAATTAATCCTGATGATATTGCCGGAGTATCGGTTTTGAAAGGCCCGAGTGCTGCGGCGCTTTACGGCACAAGAGCCTCAAACGGAGTAATTGTTATCGAAACTAAAAGCGGCTCAAAAAGTAAAGGATTGGGCATTAGTTATAATACAAGTTTTTTTGTGGATAGCGCTTTTCAATTGCCAGATTTTCAAAACGAATTTGGGCAGGGGAATTCAGGTCAGTTTGCTTTTGTGGACGGTTTAGGAGGTGGAATTAACGATAATATATCCTACAGTTGGGGACCTCGATTAAATCAAGGTACTTTAATTCCTCAGTTTGATAGTCCTGTTACTTTGCCAAACGGCACAGTTGCTCGTGGTGCAGATACGGCATTATATAGCGGTTTGCCCATCACACCAACACCTTTTAATTCGCATCCCAATAATTTAAAAGATTTTTATAATTCAGGCACCACTTTTATTAATAGCATCGCTATTTCCTCAGGTTTTGACAAAGGCAATTACCGCCTTTCGTTTACGGATTTGCGAAGTGAGTCTATTATTCCTGGCGTAAATTTAGACCGCCAAACCGTAAGTGCACGACTAGGTTTTACCCCTACTGATAAGTTGAAAATTAGTGCAGCTTTTAATTATGTAAATTCTCAAAGTGATAATCGGCCAAGTAACGGCTATGGCTCTGAAAATATAAATTATGCATTGGTGGGTTGGGGACCGCGCTCCGCAGATATCAACAGCCTAAGAAACTATTGGCAACCCGGTTTAAAAGGTTTGCAGCAGTATTCATTTAATTACACTTTTTTTGATAATCCTTTTTTTACTTTACAAGAAAATACGAATGCGTTTAATAGAGATCGTGTTTTTGGGAATTTATCAGCGAACTATGCCATTAGTAAAAACCTGAGTGCAAGCATAAGAACTGGAATGGATTATTCCAGTGAATTACGCCAAATGCGAAGGAATTTTAGCTCAAATAGATTTAGAAACGGAGGTTATGCCGAGCACGACGTGTTTTATAGAGAAATTAATACTGATTTCTTGCTAAACTATAACAAGGTTTTTAATGATTTTAAAATTGATGTTTCTCTAGGCGGCAATAGATTAGATCAAAAAGCTTTTACAGGACAATCACAAACTACAAGTTTAGCGCAACCCGGAATTTTTAGATTATCGAACGCAGCTTCGCCCATTGAAGTTTTTGAGTTCGAGTCGAACAAGCGCATCAATAGTTTCTATGGGATTGCTAAATTTAGCTATATAAACTTTTTATACCTTGATATTACAGGAAGAAACGATTGGTCAAGTGCTTTGGCTACACCCTTTTCTGTGGATAACACCTCTTTCTTTTATCCATCTATTTCATCGAGTTTTATCTTGTCAGAAGTGGTGGAACTTCCACGGGCAATTTCTTTCGCAAAATTAAGGGCAAGTTGGGCTCAGGTGGGTAACGATACCAATCCGTATCAAACCACAGGTGCTTTTGTGGCACAAACACCGTTTAACGGACAGCCTACTTTTAGCAATCAAAACACCATCGCAAACCCCAATTTAAGACCCGAAAGCACTTCTTCGGTTGAAGTTGGGGCAGATTTAAGGTTTTTTGGAGATCAATTGCGTTTTGATGTTTCGTATTACAACGCACTTACGAGTGATCAAATTATTTCATTGCCTATTGGGATATCTTCAGGGTTTACGCAACAGGTTGTTAATGGTGGAAAAGTACGCTCCAAAGGTGTAGAAATTATTACAGGTATTTCGCCCATAATTTCAAATGATTTTAGATGGAATAGTACGCTAAATTTTAGCAGCAACCGCGTTACTGTCGAAGATTTACCTCAAGACGAAGGACGTTTAACCTTAGCCTATTCTCGGATTTATGACAGTCAAAACCAAACGGTATTTTTACAAGTAGAAGAAGGTGGTCGGGTAGGCGATTTGTACGGAACAGGTTATTTAAAAAACGACAATGGCGATTTTATTTTAACCAATAAAGGTCGATACATTCCTGATAATAATCTGCAAAAATTAGGGAATTATAATCCTGATTTTATGCTTGGTTTCAACAATCAATTTAACTACCAAAACTGGGATCTAAGTTTTCTGCTCGATTGGCAACAAGGCGGCATTATAGTTTCTAGAACTAGAGCTTTAGGCAATGTTGGAGGGCAATTAGCGGAGACAGCGTTTAGGCCAGATGCAGGAATTGTACCGAATGGTGTGGTTAATGTAGGCACGGTTGACAGTCCTGTTTTTGAACGAAATACAGTATCCGTTTCCGCCGAAAGTTATTACCGACAGTTTTACGATCGCAATCATGAAGAAAACAATATTTACGATGCGTCATTCTTAAAATTGCGGCAATTTTCTATTGGTTATACCTTTGATGATTTAAAAGTTTTCAATCAAACTGCAAGTTTAAATCTTTCGTTAATCGGCCGAAACCTCTTTGCCATAACAGAAAATCCACATTTTGATCCAGAGCAATTGTCCGTACAAGGACAAGGTTTTGTGGGCGGGGTAGAAGATATGTCGTACGCTACAACCCGCAGTTTCGGATTTAAAGCAGGGTTTAATTTTTAAGAAAAAGTACCATGAATAAATTATATAAACACAGAAAAACAGCATGTTTAGGTCTTTTTATAAGCTTGATACTGTTGTCATGCACCAAAGATTTTGAAAAAATCAATACGAACCCGAATGCTCCCGTAAGCATACAGCCTAGCTTATTATTGCGCCAAGTGATTTATGATTACGGCGAACAAATGTCTTACGAAGGTTTTACAGCCGGTAATTTATTGGGTCAATACACAACAGCCCTAGATTTTAATCTTTTTGATCGGCACAATCTAAAATCGCCTCAGTTAGGTGGTAATCCTTGGCCTATTTTCTATAAAAATTTAAGGGATAATGAAATCGTTTTAAACTTGGCGCGTGAAAACCAAACTTTAGCGGTTTATGAAGGACCATCGTTAATTTTGAAAGCCTATATGACAGCTACTTTAACAGATTTGTTTGGCGATGTGCCCTATTCGGAAGCTTTTAAAGGCAAAGAAGGTACAGTAACTCCTAAGTACGACACCCAAGAAGAAATCTACACTGGTGAAGGTGGTATATTATTCAATCTGGATAAAGGAATTGTCGCTATTGAAGAATATACAGGCAGCATAAAGTTAGAAGGTGATATACTCTTTGAAGGTGATTTAGAAGCCTGGGTTAAGTTTGGTAATAGTTTAAAAATTAAGTATTTAATGCGAATTTCTGGGAAGTTGGATATTTCAAATCAGCTTCAAGATATTTTAAATTCAGGTAATTTTATCCAAGAAAATTCGCAGAATGCAGTTTTTGATTTTACCGATGGCGAACCTAATAATTTTCGATTAGCACGTTTGAGAATTGGCGATTTTAATAATTTTGTCTTGTCCGAAACCATGGAGGAAATTCTAATAGAATTAAATGACCCAAGAATAGCGACTTTATTTAGACCTTTTGGGAATAGTAATTCAGCGCATTACAATGGACTTTTAAACGGAATAGATGCTTCGCAAACTACGATTTCAATAGCGGATTATTCTTTAACAGGTACTATTTTTAGAGAAAACACAGGCAGACTCGATGCCAATTTTATGACCAGTATGGAAACCCATTTTCTATTGGCAGAAGCTGCACAAAAAGGATTTATTTCTGCAGATGCCCAAACCTTGTATGACAAAGGGGTTACTCAGGCTTTTGCCTATTGGGGGACTGATTTGCCAGGGGACTATTTAACAACTACCGCGGCATATAACGCTTTAGGAACAAACCCAGTACAGCAAATTATTACTCAAAAATGGATTGCCAATATCATCAAGGGCTATGAAGGCTGGATTGAATACCGAAGAACAGGCTTTCCCAAATTAAAAACTATTTCCGCCAGTTTAAATGATAATTTGATCCCTGTTCGGATGCCTTATCCCGCAGAAGAAGAAGCGTTAAATGCTGTTAATTACAAAAAAGCATCAAGCGATACCAATGGTAATAGTATTAATGTTAAGGTGTGGTGGGATAAAAATTAAAGGAATAATCGTTTAATGTACCAATTTGAAAGTTGAATAAATGATAAAATGTATAACCATACTATTACAAGCTCTTCCTTTTGGAGTCAGTGGGCTTCAGTGGGCCTTAGTAATAATATCAAGTTTGGTATTGTTTTTACTTTCTCCTTTTGCTAAAAATACCAATCAGTTTTTTAGAGGGGAGCAAAAGTTCAAAGCGCCTAATACTTTTATGTTGACGGGGAGTTTAGTGATCTCTTGGATTTTTGCCAAAAGCATTACCAATGCTGCTAATTTGGGACTGGATTATGGTATTGTTGGTGGTGTGGCGTATGCTGCGTATTATTTGTCCTTTTCAGTTGCGGGAATTATTATTTATAAAATGCGGACGCGAGGGAAATTTACAAGTATTCATCATTTTTTGACCTCTAAATTTGGTCGCGGTGCGGTAGCTGTTTTTTCCGTTTTAATTGCCATTCGCTTATTTAACGAAGTTTGGAGTAATACCATGGTCATTGGTTCCTATTTTGGCGATATTGGTTCTAGTGCCTATTATTGGGCCATTTTAGTATTTACTATTTTGACGTTAGCGTATGTATTAAAAGGTGGGATGAGCAGCAGCATTTTTACCGATATTATTCAAATGGGATTATTCTCTGTTTTATTGATGGTGATTTTAGGGACTATTTTTACGGCCGAAGCATCAGTTACGGTAAAACAAGTAGCTTTTTCGGGCAGTTGGTCCTTCGATATGGGTTTAAATTTGCTTTTTGCGGCTGTTTTACAATCCCTGAGCTATCCTTTTCATGATCCCGTTTTAACAGATAGAGGTTTTCTAAGCAGTCCTAAAATCACGCTGAAAAGCTTTCTTTGGGCCGGTATTATTGGCGCTGCTTGTATTATATTATTTAGTATTATTGGGGCATTTGCGCAAGCTAAGGGAATGCAGGGTCAGGCTGCCGTTGAGGTGGGTAAAGCTTTTGGAGTGCTTATTCTCTTGGTCATCAATTTTATTATGATTACTTCGGCAGCTTCCACTTTGGACTCTACTTTTTCTTCTTTTTCAAAATTGTTAGCCATTGATTTAAAACTAGGGAACACCCTAAAATTTGGTCGGTGGTCTATGGTTGGGATTGCCGTTTTAGGAACCATTCCCGTATTTTTAAATGCTGAAATTTTATCAGCAACCACGATTAGCGGTACAATGGTCATAGGATTAACCCCTATCTTTATATTTTGGAAGGATAAAGCCCCTAAATTAAGTTTCCACTTGAGTGTTTTTTGCGGAATTATTTTCGGATTTTTGTTAGTTTTTAAGCTTTTTCCCCACCAATTGATTTTTACGCATGGAAAATATGCCGACTTACTATGGATTAATTTTTGGGGTATTTTATCTTGTATTCTATTATATTTTATACCATTATGGATAAAAAAATAAGACATTTAGGCGCCTTAGAAGGGAAAGTGCTGGTTTTTGGAGGTGTTTATAGTAACCTTCAAGCCTTAGAGGCTCTGGTAGCTATAGCCCAAGAAAATAATATCACTCCCAGTAATTGCATTTGTACGGGTGATATTGTTGGTTATTGTGCAGAACCTGAGGAAACGGTTCAACTTTTAAAAGCTTGGGGAGTGCATAGTATTGCTGGTAATGTAGAGCTTCAATTAGCAGAGGGTGCTGAGGATTGCGGTTGCGATTTTACCGAAGGAAGTCGCTGCAAAGGATTTTCAAAACTATGGTATCCGTATGCTCAAGGTCGTTTATCTAAAGGATCTATAAACTGGATGGGGCAATTACCAAACCATATTTTATTCGATTACGTAGGTAAAAAAGTAGCGGTTTTGCATGGTGCGGTTGAAAATGTATCTGAATTTATTTTTGAATCGACTTCAAAAGACATCAAACTAGAAAATTTTAAAAGTCTAGATGCTGAGCTTATTGTAGCAGGACATTGTGGATTGCCTTTTTCGCAAGAAATTGGTCAGAAAATATGGATTAACCCAGGGGTTATCGGCATGCCGGCAAATGATGGAACGCCAAGAGTTTGGTATATGATATTAGAAGAAGAAAACGGAAAACTGAAATATACACATCGGTACTTAGAATATGATTTTCAGAAGTCCTACGAGTTGATGAAAAGCAATCATCTACCAAGGGAATATGCAGATACGCTAGTTTCTGGACTTTGGGATAATATGGAGATTTTGCCTGAGACAGAACGCAAACTATTGGGAATACCGTATAATTTTAATAAAGAAGCGCATTATAATCAATCTAAAACAACGAAAATGGCAGAATCATACTATGACCCAAAAGACCTTAGAAAATTCGGAAAAATCACGGAATGGAGCGAAGAATTAGGCGCAAAATTTTTCGATTATTACGGTAAAGTGTTCGAAGAAGGCGCATTGAGTGCCAGAGAAAAGTCCTTAATTGCCTTAGCGGTTTCGCATGTGGTTAAATGTCCGTATTGCATCGACGCTTATACCAAAGACGGACTTCAAAAGGGAATTACCAAAGAAGAAATGATGGAAGCCGTGCATGTTGGTGCTGCCATACAAAGTGGTGCTGTATTGGTACACGGGGTGCAAATGATGAATAAGTATGATAAGTTATCCATGTAAATTGGTTGTCAGTTGTTGGTTGTCTGTTGATAGTACCTTTGTACCAATACCCATATAAGTTGCAATTGATAAAACCATTTTAAATGGTATTAGAAAATAAATAAATATTGTTGTATGGAATTTAGTTGTTTGATTAAGTAGAAAAAACAGACAACTATTAACCATCAACAAACAACTGAATAAAGAATGGCTATAAAATCATTAAAAGCAAGACAAAATGAGCTTGCAATTACGAATAAACAATTAGAAATTTTAAACGGAGGGATTTCGCAGATGGGGAATTGCCTTATTTTAAAGATAAAATTGCGGAGATTGGACATTTTCCTTTACGTCCTAAGAAATTAGAAATTCTGCAAATCAATTTAGGGTATATGTGTAATCAGGTTTGTGAGCATTGTCATGTTGACGCTGGTCCTGATCGCAAAGAAATCATGACGCGTGAAACTATGATTCAGTGTTTAAAGGTCATTAAAAATACGGGCGCACATACTTTAGATTTAACAGGCGGAGCACCAGAAATGAATCCCGATTTTCGTTGGTTTGTAGAAGAGGCCTCAAAAGCGGGAATTAAAGATTTTATTGTTCGGTCCAATTTAACCATTATTCGCGCCAATAAAAAGTACTATGATTTACCAGATTTTTTTAAGAAACACAATGTACATGTGATTTCTTCTATGCCACATTACACTCGAGGAAAAACTGATAAACAGCGTGGTGAAGGCGTTTTTGATAAATCGATTAGAGCTTTGCAGGATTTAAACGCGATTGGTTATGGCTTGCCAGATAGCGATTTGCGATTAGATCTAGTCTATAACCCATCTGGAGCTTATTTACCAGGAGATCAAGTGGCAATGGAGAAAGATTTTAAAAAGGCATTAAAAGAAGATTTTGATATTCAATTTCATAACCTCTTTGCGATTACGAATTTACCTATTGCCCGTTTTTTAGATTATTTGATAGCTTCAGAGAACTATGACGATTATATGTATGCTCTGGTTGAAGCCTACAATCCTGCTGCAGTAGCTAATGTAATGTGTACCAATACCATTTCCATTAGTTGGGATGGTTGGTTGTACGATTGTGATTTTAACCAAATGCTCGATTTAAAAGTCGCGAGCAAAGTAAAACATATTAAAGACTATAATGAAGATCTGTTGCAAGATAGAAACATCATCATCTCACAACATTGTTATGGTTGTACCGCTGGTGCTGGCAGTAGTTGTCAAGGAACCGTTACGAAATAAAAGTTAAATTATATCCTCATTCCTGGGCGTAAGAACCCTAATGGTCGAAGATAGCGCAACAGCTTTACAGTATCGGTATGTGCAACAATTGCGATTTTATTTTAGAGCGATAGCAAATAAGCAATTAGCTTAATTTTTGCGAAGAACAATGATTTATGCTTAGCTAAAAAAGAATGTAAATGATACGTCAATATCGAAAAGCATAGTTAGAGATTAACTTTGACAAAGTTGTCTTTTTATATGACTTCTACACCAACTCTTTTATTGTAACAATCAAGGTTTATAAGTTTATAAAAAAGTTTAAGAGTCTTATTGTCTAAATATTTTATAAGAATAGAATGTTATAAACTAATAAACTATTTTTTTAATTTTTGCAATAACCGAAGCTGGACTGATTGTTTCCATTACTTTATTATATTTTTTAGGAAATTTATTTCCGTAAACGGAGGTTGGAATAAGGGGATATTGATTTCTATCTGCAAAAAGCGCATTGCTATTAATTTGGCCAAATGGAAAAAAACCAGCATACGGATGCGTAACGCCCCATAAAGTTACGACAGGAATTCCATAATTGGCTGCCAGATGTGCATTGCCACTATCCATAGCGAGCATGAGGTCTAGTTGGGAGATAAGACTTAGCTCTTCTTGAAAGGTCAATTTACCTGCTACATTAACGGTATTTTTAAACTTCTTTTGCCAAAGTGCTAAAGCTTCTTTCTCTTTTGTTCCACCACCAAATAAAATTATCTGATAGTTGTCAGATTTTGTCAAGTTTTCGATTACTTGTTCCATAAATGGTAATGGATACAATTTTCCTGAAAAAGCGGCAAAAGGGGCAATACCAATGCATTTTTTAGTATTCGTTCCTAAAATGGACTTCGAATTTTCGGAAAGCGGTTCTTTGCTGAGCAAGGTAACTTTTTCCAGACTTATTGAATACCCCAACTTCTCAAAAACATCAGTATAACGTTGATGGGTAGTTTTTAAAGGAATGAATTTTTTATTTTTTGTAGCTGTCAAGGCTTTTTTCTCGCTTCGGCCTTTATCCATTTGAACTACAGGAATTCCGCCCGATGTAAAAAAGAATTTTAAGATTTTGCTGCGTAATACGTTGTGTAAATCGGCAACTGCATCAATATTTAAAGCTTTTAACTCCTTGTAAAGTTGGTAAAGTCCGCGCACACTTTTGTGTTTCCCTTGCACATCAGCTTCGTAAACATTCACATTAGGTAGCTGAGAAAAGAGAGGCTTAAAAAAAGCCCGCGTCAATACCGTAATTTTTAGGTTTGGATGTTGTTGAAGTAAGCCTAAAAGTACAGGCACGGTCATGGCAACATCGCCCATGGCAGACATTCTGATGGCCAAGATGTGTTTTTCTGAAGCCATAATATTACGGTTTACTTTTACCTCTTAAAACAGGGTTTAATTCCTCATCATTATACATTTTCATCTGTTTATAGACTTTCATGTATTTCTTACCTTGTTCAATATCGGTCAATAATTGGTCGATAGCGGTGGATAAATCTTTTTGCTGTTCTAAAAGGATATTTAATTTAGCTTGGCATTTTTGTAGGTGTTCGTCAGTCGCATCCGTACGAGATGCTTCTTCTTTCATGTGATACACCTTCAAGGCTAAAATAGAGAGCCGGTCTATAGCCCAAGCGGGGCTTTCCGTATTAATTACCGTACCCTCATTCAGAGAAACAGACTGGTATTTATTTAAAAAGTAACTATCGATATATTCTACCAAGTCTGTTCTGTCTTGATTGCTAGCATCAATTTTACGCTTTAAAACCAAAGCATCTGTAGGGTTTATGTTCGGGTCACGAATAATATCTTCATAATGCCATTGCACGGTATCAATCCAATTTTTGCGGTATAACAAATGGGCAATATCGTCCTTGGGATATGGATTTTCAAAAGATTGATACACATCATCTTTAAGGTGATAAGTAGCTATACTTTTTTCAAAAATGGCAAACGCGAATTCACTAAACATAATTTTAAGCTTTACTACAAAGATAGCGGTAATTCAATTAACCAAATCTTATGAACAATACTATAAACGGAATAATTACAGTTAAAATAAGAACAGCTTCTTTCAGTTTTGATCTTTTCATATTTTCAATATAAATCGTTAAAAAAACCGATGTTGGGAAAAATGTTATTAAAATAGGTGTTACTTCATTAAAAGACTCTAATAGGGTGATAATTAAACCCATGAAAAAGAAAATTGCAATGAGTCGCATCGTATTAATTCGTCCTTGCCCTGATTTTGAAAGCTTAAGAAATGTCAAAATAAAGAGGATGAGTGAAGCCAATATATATAAAAGCAGTTTCAAGCTATTTTTCCATTCTAAAATAAAATCACTTGTAATATTGATGCTAAATACATAATGATTTAGAATAAAGTCTTGCTTGTTTAAAAGTGTTAAAACGACGTATGAAATAAGGGCCACTGTTAAAAAACCAATAAAAGGAATCAACCAATTTCTAATATTTTTTGGTTGGTATAAATAAATGGTAATGAACACTAAAAGCATGTATAAAAGAGCCCAATCGTAAAAAAAACTAGAAACGGCGATCCAAATGCTAGCATCAAAAATTTTGAGTTTTATTTTTATTAAAGATTTTATACTCAAAAGTTTTCTGACGGCAAGGAGTAAAAAAAAAGTACAAAAAATACCATTGTTGTCTAATAGTACTTCCGGAAATAAAACAATAAGCAGGGTAAAAAATAAAATAACAAAAGAGTTAGGCCCTGTGATTTTGTTGCGTTTAACCACAAAATTTATGAGAAATATAAGGAAAAGTAGCGCAGCTAGAGAAAAAATCTGCTCAAATAATATATTTTGTTGATAGGGGGTGGAGAATAACAAAAATACCACTACACCGTAAAATACAAACAAGAAAGTAAGTAAGATAACGTAGTTAAATGGTTTTGTTTTTCTAAAAATACTTGAAATCATCTTAGATTTTATTATTTTTGTAAGGTAAATATAATTAAGATGGAATCATTTTTTAGAGCGATTGAAGATTTATTTGTAAATATACTATTTGCACCGTTTGATTTATTGCGAATGATGGAGAGTTGGTGGATTGCAAATACTTTGAATTGGTTATTTGCAGTTATTGGGCTAGTAGCCTTTGTATATTGGATGTTGCAATTGAAAAAATATAACAATAAAACCGAAGAAACATCAAGAGTTAGCGCACATTCCTATATTGGGAATGATGCTAAAAACGGGTAATTTTCAATTGTACTTAAAAACTACAGTCCGCAATCAATCAATAGTTATTAGCAGATTGCATTTGAAGCTATAAGTCAAAACCCAAATCTTTTCTATAATACATCTGCTCAAAATTTAGTTTAGCTATATTTTGATATGATTTTTTTATCGCTTCTTTATAATCTGCACCAAAAGCAGTTACGGCCAGGACTCTTCCGCCTGCGGTAACAATTTCACCATCTTTTATCGCAGTGCCTGCATGGAAAACCAAAGCATCGGTTATCTCTGAAAAACCTGTAATTTCTTTGCCTTTTTGGTATGCTTCCGGATAACCGCCAGAGACAGCCATTACCGTGGTTGCAGTGCGTTCATCTAACTCTAAATGTACTTTATCTAAGGTCTGATTGGCAACAGCTTCAAAAATTGCTAATAAATCGTTTTTAATTCTAGGAATCACCACTTCGGTCTCAGGATCGCCTAAGCGGACATTGTATTCTATTACTTTCGGTTGGTTATCGACTTTTATCAATCCAATAAAAATAAATCCTTTGTAGGGTAAATTATCTTTTTTAAGTCCTTCTACAGTAGGTTTAACCACTTGCTCGTGTATTCTCACCATGAACTCCTCATCTGCAAAAGGAACAGGGGAAATAGCACCCATTCCGCCTGTATTGAGTCCTGTGTCGCCTTCACCAATGCGTTTATAGTCTTTTGCGGTTGGTAGCACTTTATAGTTTTTTCCATCGGTAAGTACAAAAACACTCAATTCGATACCGTCTAAAAACTCTTCGATAACTACCGTGGCACTGGCAGCCCCAAATTTGGCATCCACGAGCATACTTTTTAATTCGTTTTTAGCTTCTTGTAAATCTTTCAGACTAATGACACCTTTTCCAGCCGCTAATCCGTTTGCTTTCAAAACATAAGGAGGATTTAAGCTATCTAAAAATTGATAGCCTTTTTCTAAGGTATCCGCTGTAAAACTTTGGTAAGCCGCAGTTGGAATATTATGCCGCATCATAAACTCTTTGGCGAAATCTTTACTTCCTTCAAGGTTAGCTGCTGCTTTCTGTGGGCCGATTACAGGAATAGCCTTTAGATCAGCATCGTTTAAAAAGAAATCATGAATACCATTGACCAAAGGATCTTCTGGACCCACGATTACCATATTTATTTTATGGGTAATTACGGCATTTTTAATCGCTTCAAAATCGTTTACGCCAATTTCTAAATTTATAGCAAGAGCCGAAGTCCCAGCATTTCCTGGTGCAACAAATAATTGAGATAATTTTTTACTTTGCTTTAATTTCCAAGCAAGGGTGTGTTCACGACCGCCGGCACCAAGAATAAGAATGTTCATACGAAAAGAAGATTTTCGCAAAAATACCTATTTTTAATGTAATAATGTACCAATGATTTTAATGTAACAATGATTGATTTGAAAATTATTCTATTTGAAAATTTGGCTTGACATCAGGAAATAATTTCAGACTACTTTCAACAATTTTTAATTATTCATTTTTAACTTTCAATTATTTATGCTTTACCAGAGAAATCTCTGTGTTCTTTTCTTTGTAGCTCTTCAGGCGATAAAGATTTAAAATAGTCGTACACAATTTTTAGTCCTTCTGAACGATGCACCTTAGGTTCCCAGCCCAGAATTTCTTTCGCACGGGTAATATCAGGTTGCCGTTGCAGTGGATCGTCTTGTGGTAAGGGTTTAAAAATTATTTTTTGCCCTGTTCCTGTGAGTTTAATAATCTCTTGAGCAAATTGTAAAATAGTGGTTTCATGCGGATTTCCGATATTAACAGGCTCTGAATAATCACTCATCAACAAACGATAAATTCCCTCTACCTGATCATCGATATAGCAGAAAGAACGGGTTTGAGAGCCATCACCAAAAACGGTTAAATCTTCACCTCTTAGCGCCTGACCCATAAAAGCAGGCACTACACGACCGTCATTTAAGCGCATTCGTGAGCCATAAGTATTAAAAATACGCACAATGCGCGTGTCAACATCATGGTAACGATGGTAAGCCATGGTTAATGACTCCATAAAGCGTTTGGCTTCGTCGTAAACCCCACGTGGCCCGATAGAGCTTACATTCCCGTAATAGTCCTCGTTTTGTGGATGCACCAGCGGATCGCCATATATCTCAGAAGTAGAGGCCACCAAAATTCTAGCATTTTTTTGTTTTGCTAATCCCAGTAAATTCAACGTACCTACAGAACTTACTTTTAAGGTCTGAATAGGAATTTTTAAATAATCGATAGGGCTTGCAGGCGATGCAAAATGAAGTATATAATCTAACTCACCAGTAATATGGACAAAATTACAGACGTCTTGATGGTGAAACTCGAAATGCTCCAAAGGCAAAAGATGGGCTATATTTTTTAAATCGCCAGTTATTAAATTATCCATGCCAATAACATGATAACCTTCTTTAATAAAGCGATCACATAAATGTGAGCCTAAAAACCCTGCTGCGCCTGTGATAAGTATTTTTTTCATTTGTTAATCTGTTTTTTTTAATAAAACTTCGTAAAGTCACGTCCCTCTTGAAAATAATACTGTGGTGATAGTTTTAAATATAATTCTGATGTCTAAGGAAATGGATTTATTTTTTATGTAAAATAGATCGTATTCTAATTTTTTTATAGAATCCTCAAGATTTTCACCGTATTTATATTTTACTTGAGCCCAACCAGTAATTCCAGGCTTAACAATATGTCTGGTGTTGTAAAAAGGAGTAATATTATTCAATTGATCTGTAAAAAACTTGCGTTCAGGTCTTGGCCCTATAAATGACATATCGCCTTTAAAAACCGAAATAATTTGAGGGAGTTCATCTATTCTTGTTTTTCTTAATATTTTGCCAAAAGCAGTTATTCTTGCGTCCCCAATAGTTGCCATTTTTGCACCACTTTTTTCAGCGTCAACTACCATTGATCTGAATTTATAGATTTTAAATTCCTCTCCAAATCGACCTACTCTTTTTTGAATATAAAACAAGGGCCCTTTATTCGTAAAACAATTGATTGAAAATATAAATGGAATTAATAAACCTAGAAATAATCCAATTAGAACACAAAGCAAATAGTCAGTAATAGCTGTAAATAATTGATGAATATATCTTATTTTTCTATTTTTTAATTGTAGAGCCTCATAAAAACTATTATTATGTGATTGTATGGGTAAAGCTTCATAAATATTTTCGTAGAATGACGAATAGGATTGAACTTCTTTTCCCGAATGAATTAATTCTAAAATTAACTTTTCAATCTCAATAGGCAAATCGTTGAAATCATTAATACTTAAGACACAGGCATCAATTTTCTTTAAAGATTCTTTAAAAAATTTTTTTTTGTTGATGTTATTTTTTTTAATATTTAATGTAAGCTTTACTTGATAATAGGTCTCCACTAAGGCATTACCGTTTATATAATGCATATTTGTTTTTTCATTTTCGATATTAGCATCATCATAGATAAATAACACTTTTTTAATGGTAGGTATAAACCTAAAGGTATCCTTGTAGAGTAATCTCCAAAGAAAAATTTGGATTGGTGTACCAAATAAAAAGACCATCAGCGGTATTCTCCAAAAACCAGTATCCAAAATTAAAACTACTAGTAGAAAAAAAATAAATACAAAAATGCCTGAAATAAAAAGTGATTGAGAAATCACTAAATTAAATTTACTGGCTTTTTCAAGATTATAGAAGTCCAGTATATAAGCAATAAATAAAAACAATAGCACACCACTGATGATAATACTCAGGCTAAAAAAAGAATATAAAGAGTGAAAATCTAAGGCGTTATTGCCAAAGAGGTTAAGAGCAATAATTATTAAGAATATATCGCCTAATAATAATATTAATTTACGTTCGATGGTATTTAAAATAGACGCTTTAATCATTATTTTGTTTAAATAAATAGTCGTAAAAATACCATTTCATTTTTTAATAAATTAACAATATGATTATAAATTGAAGAGGTGGCACCCATAATATTAAATTAATTTTTTTGATTTTTATAAATTTTAGAAATTAAATTATTATTAATTTTTTTTCTATCATTATCAATAAACCAGCCCCATTTATTAAAATATTTTATCATTGATGTTATGTGATAGTAAAGTAGTTTTTTATTCTTGTAAGAACCTTTTCCGTGAGCGTGATAAATAGTTGCAAAAGGATAATAAATAACTTTATGTTTTTTAAAAATTCTTCTTGTCAAATCGATATCTTCAGGATACATAAAAAATCTCTCATCGAATCCAAAAACATTTTCAAAGACTTTGGTATTGATAAACATAAAACAACCTGAGACATAAGGCGGTTCAATAATATCTTTAAAATTAAAAAATTTTAATTCATAGTTGTAATTAAGTCTTTCTTTTAGAGATTTAACAGGAATAAAGCGTCTTACAATTAAATTAAAAGGTGTGGGAAGTAGTTTTACAGAATATTGTAATGAGCCATCAAGATTATAAATTTTGGGAGATAGAAGTCCTATATCAGTGTGTGAAGCCATATAATCATAAATCTCTTGGAGAATTTCTACTTTGAATATAACATCTACATTGAGTACCAAATGAAATTCAAAATTATCTTTAGCCAAATTTATTGCAATATTATGACCAGCACCAAACCCTAGATTTTTACCAATATGTTTATAAATAACTTTATCATTTAAACTAAGTTTGTTCTTAATATCATTAGTTGGTGAATTATCTATTAAATAAAGTTTATGAGTTAATTTTGTTAATGCTAATTGCTCAATAATATGTCGAACTTCTTTTTCCTCAGTTTTATATAAAACAATTGAGATGCTTAAATTCTCAATGTTTTTAGCATCAGTTTTTTGCATTTAAAGTTTGTTTAATTGACTTGCTTGAATTCTTACTATCTTTTATATTTGCAATTATCAGGATAAACGAAAATAATATTATTGATTTTGAGGTTTCTAATGGGGATTCTATTAAAAACAGGCATCCAAATATAAAAATACTAATAAAATAATCTTTTGTAAATGATTTGTATTTTTTTATAAATACATAAGCCAAAAAAATACTTATTGCTAATGTTCCTATAGATCCTATCTCTAAAAAATAAAGTATATATTGATTATGAGAATGATTTAAAACAGAAACTTGACTATAATACGGATTGTTAACATTACTAAAGTTATTAATCACCTCATTAAAGCTACCTAAGCCATATCCAAAAAATGGTTTTTCTATAAACGCATTATAGCTTAGGCTCCAAAGTTCATGCCTTATAGGGTCGATTGTTTCAATAAAAAAGATTAAAATAACCGTTAATAACGAAAAGCTGATAATTAAGTAATATTTGAGCCACTTTTGTTTAAACAAAATAGTCCCTATCAATATCAAGTATAAAATAATTGCTATTCTTGAGCCTAAAACAAGAATTGTGAAAATGGAAATAATGTGAATAAAAATAAATTTCATTTTTTTTATTAACCCATTTTCGAATAAATAATTGCAAAAAATAATTGCAAAAAGTATTAAAACACTAAAATAGGTTGCATGGGTATATGGCAGCCCATTTCTCATAAAATAATTTTTCAACTTAATATTTTTAAAATATTCAAATATTGTAAGGTGTTTGAATTCTTCGAAAATAAATAAAAAACAAAACCAAGATGTCAAAATGGATACGCTAAGAATAGACAGGATTAGAATAAAAAATTTATAAAGAAACTCTTTATTAAATGCAAAATTGGACATATTTATTATTATAAATAAAACTAAACTCAATAAAATATTTAATTGATTATAGTTGCTAGGTCTCCCTAGTGCTATTGGTGTAATTAAGAGTATTAAAAATACAAATGTTTCGCTTTTGAATACTAACATTTTATTCCTATACAAATGATATATAGCGAATAACGTCCATAGCAGTAAAATAAAGGTAGTTAAAGATTCTTTCAATGGAATTGAAAGAATAAGTAGGCAGGCAAATATATCTCCTACGTTTTTCTGAATTATTTTATTTTTTAAAATTTTAAATAAGTCGTTAAAAAAAAGTAACAAGAAGGGCAATATATATAGGAAAATTTGCGTTTTATCTGTTGTTTTTAAATCGAAAATTGGTTTAAAAATAATATATGTGTCCGCTTTATCTTTATTTGTGAAAACAAATTTACTTTGATACAAATTCAGATTTTCAGAAGTAACATATATACTATTTATTAAATTTTCAGAATTTATAGTAATAATACTTTTGTCAATATTTGACAGGATTATTTCATTAAACTGAACAGAGTCAAGTATTGCAGTTTGATCGTAATCAAGCCTTATTCCAAGTAAAATTCCATTATTCTTTATTTCAAAAAATGTTCTGTTATTACCTTTAATTATTCTTTTACGAATTTTCTCAGTTTCATTAAAACCATTTCCAGAATCAAAATAAAGATCAAGATTTGTGTGATCAGAAAATTCAGAGTTTACATATAAAGTGTAATCCTTATGGTTAAGTTCTTGAATTAAAAAATAGTTATATATCACATTCGCAGACAAAGAAAGAATTACAGCAAAAATTATTTTAATAACAAAATATTTAGAGATATTCATCATTTTGTTTGTAGAATTCTTTTGCTGAAACATACTATTAAGTTATATCTAGTTTTTAATTTTTCGGTAATTTTTTTACTGCTTTTGAGTCCAGTTTCTGATAAATTATTGGTATGCTTTCGGTAGTATAGTAATGGAATATCGATATATTTTACTTTTCCATAGTATTCCGCAAGTAAACCAAGCCAAATGTCGTGCATTGGTATACTTTTAGGGAACGGCATTGCGTAATCCAATAATTCTTTTTTAAAAGCCATAGTAGCTCCAGTAAATCGATTTTTTATCAAATTTTTTATAAACCCCGATTGATTTATTCCTTTGTCAAATAATGTGTTTTCTTTATCTATGTTTTTGTCATCATTAAATAGAATAAAATTGGAAAAGACTAGTAGATTCTCCTCCAATTCTGGAAGTATTATTTTAATTTTGTCTTTTGACCAAATGTCATCTTGATCTGCTAAAAAAATATAATCACCTGTTGCTTTTGAAATAGAATTTTCAAAATTAAAAATTACATTTCTAGCATTTGAATTATAAATCTTAATACGATTATCGTCAATTTCTTGGATTCTTAAAATAGTGTCATCAGAAGAAGAGTTATCGGATATTAAAATCTCGTCATAAGAATTAGGTAATTGATTTATAATGGAAAATAGCTGTTGCTTAATATATTTTTCGCCATTATAGGTTGCCATACAAACAGAAATTTTATTATTATGCATAAGAAGGTTTTTCAAATAATGAAAATATGATTGGATAAAATAGTTTTAAAATGATTCCAGCGAAAACTAGCATATTATCAAAAGTATTCATAAAAATCAATGTTGGATTGTATAACTTAGATGAGGATAAAAATTAGACCAACATAAATAGTAAATAAAAAAACCCAGTATAAAACTTAATATATAGACATAAAATGGATTCCTAATAAGTCGTATTATAATTATCACTTTTTTGATTTATAATTCCTTACTTTATTTACGTAGATTTTAAAAAATTGAAAACTTCTATGTTTTAGGGTTTGTTTAAATATCTTCAATATTAGAAAAAAATGTAAAAAAGAATAGTTTATAATACTTTTAGTTTCAAAGTTTAATACGCCATCACAGTAATGCTTAAATCTTGAAAGAATTTTGTTAAAGTTAGTTTCTTCAGCTGAAAAGTTTTGAATTCCAATTGAATTAATTACCACAAAGTTATTTTCTATTTGTTTAAATTTTTCTAAAAATTGGTGGTCGCTGAAGTCTAATTTGAGTTTTTCATTATAGCCTCCAGTTTTTTCAAAACTTTCTAATTTTATAATTATTCCACTGTTTATAGGTTGACATATTCTTAAATCATGAATCCCAGGGGAAATATCTTTTAAATGTGTTCCATGAAAAAATTTAAATTTAAAGGGAGATAATATTGTATTTGAAGATAGTTTTAATATGGGAGCAAACAAATTAATATTTGAAAATTGATTAATTTCCGATTTAATTATTTCAATAAAATTAATATCAAAGTTTGTATCTTGATCCAAAAACAGCAACCAAGATTTTCCCATTTTCCTGGCAATTTGAGCACCCTTATTATATGCAGTGCTTATTCCCAAATTTGAAGGGTCATGATAATATTGAATATTAAAATTATTAAATTTTTTTAGTTTAAATTTCTGTTTTTTTAGTGTATTGTCATAAACAAAGACATCAATTTTTTCATTTTTAGAATTAGACTTATTAATAGAATTTAGCGTTTCTGAAAATTCTAGAGTTTCATTATAGATTACAATAATAGCTAAAGTTTGATCAAGAGAAAATCTTATATTTAAATTTTTATTTAAAGAATTTGATTCACTATTCATGGTAGGTTTTTAATGATAATTTTGCATAATAGAACATCATTATTAAAAGAAAAACTTCTGAAAATAACATAGATATTGATGTTCCAATATAACTGTAGAAATAAGTTAATGGAAAAACCAAAAGCATATTAATTAGCGCAGTAAACAATAGAACTCTAAAGAATAATTTATCCTTACCGATATTTAAGAGTATTTGTGTGCCAAATAAATTATTTAAGAATACACAAAGCGGTATAATTAAGATTATTCTTAAAGTTATAACTACTGGAGGTAGTAGCGCGTCAAACATTAAAAAAATTATGTTTTCTGAATAAATAAAAAGTATTGACAAAAGTATTATATATGCTATAGCTCCCAATTTGGCCACTTTATGTATTTGATTTATAATCTTTACAGGTGTTATTCTTATATTTTTTGAAATATAAGGAAACATTGCGTTAACAACAGGTGTATGAAATGCTGAAAGTGTTCTTATAATTTTTTCCGCACTTGAAAAATATCCAACTTCCACATTTCCTGTAAATATTCCTAAAATTAGAATATTACTACTAGAAAAAAATGTAATTTTTAATTGAGATAGAAAAACATACCAACCATCTTTAATATAAGTTTTTAAGATTTTTATAGATTGTTTTGAAAATTCTATTTTGAATGATTTTTTTATTATTGAAAATGAAAGTAATCCAGAAATAATGTATCCAGCAGATGTAAAAATTGGCACTAACAAATAGTCTTCTTTTTTTGTTACGAATACAAAAATTAGTGTTGTAAAGGATACCTTAGAAATAAAGTTTAAAATGGTCATATATTCCATTTTTTCCATTCCTTGGAAAAGCCATGTCGGCAATAGAACATTGCCTATTACTATACCATAGGTTAGGTAGTAGATTTCGTAATTATCCCTAAGTATTTTAAAGCTAAAAACAATAATAGTCATTATTATAAAACAGGCTATCAAAAGAAAAGATTTAATAATCATTACTGAATTGTAGATTTCAATAATTTTCGGTT